>TARA_R100000935_G_scaffold58197_1_pt1 | contig 78115 bp, 73 predicted proteins | sample TARA_R100000935 | Tara Oceans TARA_R100000935 (sample SAMEA2621502) | marine metagenome | biome: marine biome (ENVO:00000447); feature: surface water layer (ENVO:00002042); material: "saline water (ENVO:00002010), including plankton (ENVO:xxxxxxxx)" | depth 5 m
CCAGGCTCTCATGAGCCTTGTTAGGCACCATAGAATCTCCCACAGGGCCCGCTCGCACAGTGCCTATGCCCACCTTGTGGGAGCGGGCCTTGCCCGCGAAAGGCAAGCGCAGCTTGCCGGCGGGATGCCAGAAACGTATTTTCGGTGTACTCAAAAAGGCCTCTTAACCACAAAAGCACCGACAATCCATGCCTTCTTCCCGCAAACGCCCCGTTCTTCTGCTGATTCTGGTGCTGGCTTGCGCCTGGCTGCTGACCGCCCTTTACCATGTGTTCAAACCGCTGCCCGAGGGCGTGGGCGAGGCTTGGCCGACGCGGCCGGCGGAGGATGTGGCGGTATTGATCGACGACACCTGGGTGGATCAGGCGGCGGCGGATAGCCAGGGTGAACCCCGGCGCCATTTCGATCAGGCGATCTTCGACGAGTTCTTCCGCCTGATCGACCAGGCGGAGAAGCTGGTGGTGGTGGACATGTTCCTGTTCAACGACATGGCCGGCGCCACCACCGACACCCTGCGCCCGCTCAGTGAGCAGCTCACCGACGCTCTGATCGAGCGCAAACAAGCGCGCCCGGACCTGCGCGCGGTGCTGATCACCGACCGCTTCAACACGCTCTACGGCGGCGTCCGCGCGCCCCATCTGGAGCGCTTGGAAGCGGCCGGGGTGCGGGTGGTGTTCACGGATCTGCCGCGCCTGCGCGATTCCAACCCGAGCTGGTCGGCGCTGTGGCGGCTGTGCTGCCAATGGGCCGGCAACAGCACCGAAGGCGGCTGGCTGCCCAACCCCACCGGCGACGGCAAGGTCACCCTGCGCACCTACCTGACGCTGATCAACTTCAAGGCCAACCACCGTAAAACCCTGGTGGTGGACGAAGGCGACAGCTGGACCGGGCTGGTCACCTCCGCCAACGCCCACGACGCCAGTAGTGCCCACTCCAATATCGCGGTGCGTTTCAGCGGCCCGGCGGCGCTCGATCTGCTGCAATCGGAACGGGCGGCGGCGGCGTTCTCCGGCGCCGACGGCCTGGACGACTGGCCGCTGGCCCGCGAGGGCGCGGCAAACCCGGAGGAGGACGGCGCCACGCTGTCGGTGCTCAGCGAAGCGGCGATCCGCGACGCCCTGCTGAGCGCCATTGAGGAGGCCCGCGCCGGCGAGCGTCTGGATGTGGGCGTGTTCTATCTCTCCCACCGGCCATTGATCGAGGCGCTGGCCGCCGCCCGCGAGCGCGGCGTGCGGGTGCGCCTGCTGCTGGATCCCAACAAGGACGCCTTCGGCCGCAAGAAAAACGGCATGCCCAACCGGCAGGTGGCCTGGGAACTGCACGACGCCGGGGTCGATATCCGCTGGTGCGCCACCCACGGCGAGCAGTGCCACACCAAGATGCTGCTGCGTTACGGGGACGACGGCGCGGAACGGCCGGCGGTGCTGATCGCCGGCTCCGCCAACTTCACCCGACGCAACCTGGACAACCTGAACCTGGAAACCAGCGTCCAGCTCACCGCCGCCGCCGACCACCCGGCCATGACAACGGCCCGTGACGCCTTCCAGCGCCGCTGGAGCAACCCGGACGGCAAGCTGTTCAGCGAACCCTACGAAGCGTATTCCGACGACTCAAGACTGCGCTACGCCCTCTACCGTTTTATGGAATTCACCGGCTGGTCGACCTTCTAACCACACCGCCTTGTGGGGCCGGGCCTTTGTGGGAGCGGGCCTTGCCCGCGAAAGGCAAGCTCTGCTTGCCGGCGGGATACCAGAGACCCTATTACTGCTCTGTTTCCAGAGGTCTCTGGGATCCTGCCGGGCGCTTCGCGCCCTTTCGCGGGCCCGGCCCGCTCGCACAGCGGCCTTCGTCGCTCATCATGCGGCGGATGTGCAGGTCCAGTTGCCGGTACTCGGGGTGTTCGAGCATGGCTTCCCGGTCGCCGCCCAGCGACGCCTTGAAGCCGGGGCGGATGGTCTCGCGCAGCCGGCCCGGGTGGCTGGACAGGAAGAACACCACGTCGCCCAGGTAGAGCGCCTCCTCGATGTCGTGGGACACCAGCAGCACCGTGGTGCGCTCCTTGCGCACGATCTCCAGCAGCAGTGACTGCATCTGCCAGCGGGTCTCCGGGTCCAGCGCCCCGAACGGCTCGTCCATCAGCAGCAGGGCCGGGTGGTTGGCCAGGGTGCGGGCGATCGCCACCCGCTGGCGCATGCCGCCGGACAGTTCGTGCGGGTAGGCATCGGCCACGTCGCCCAGGCGCACCGCGTCGATGAAGTAGTCCACCGCCCCTTCCCGCAGGCTGCTGCTGTCGCCGGTGATGCGCAGCCCGTAGGCCACGTTCTGGCGCACCGTCAGCCAGGGAAAGGAGGTGTAGCTCTGGAACACCATGCCCCGGTCGCGGCCGGGGCCGGTGATCGCCTGGCCGTTGAGGGCCAGGGCGCCGGTGGTGGGCTCTTCCAGGCCCGCCACCATGCGCAGCAGCGTGGATTTGCCGCAGCCGGAGGGGCCCAGCAGCACCCCCACCTGGCCGGGCGCGAGCTGCAGGGAGACATCCTCCAGGGCGGTGCGCGCGTGGCGCGTGCCGGCCCGGAAGGTCTTGCCCACGCGGCTCAGGGTCAGCCCGTTGTGGTTCGGCTCCATACGCGTTTCTCCCCTTTATTCGCTCAGCACGGCTTCCAGCGGCGCGGTGTTCACACCGGCGTCGATGGGGTGGCGCTCGTCGATCAGGCCGAACTTGAGCCACCAGTCGGTGGTGGTTTCCCAGTGCTGCGCCATCTGGCCGTTCTGTGGGCCCAGGGGCAGCTCGCCGGGAATCACGCCCATGAATTTGCCGGCCTGTTCGGCGTCGAACACCCAGATGCCGCCCTTGAGAATCTCGCCGTCCTTGCCGATCACTTTTTCCACATCGGCCACCGGGAAGTTCAGCCCTTTGGCGATGATCTTGTTGCCCTCTTCCGGGTTCTCTTTCCAGAACGCCACCGCCTTGAAGTAGGCTTCCATGGTCTTGGCGGCCAGCTCCGGCTTGTCGAGGAAGGCGTCGCTCATGTACATGCCGTCGCCGAGCAGCGCGGTTTCGATCCAGTCGCCCTCGGCGGAGGACGCGGCCACTGTGGCGCCGGGCAGGGCCTCCAGCGCTTGCGAGCCGAACGGTTCCCAGAATTCAGCGGCTTTCACATTGCCGCCCACCAGCGCGCCCACGGCGTCGTCCATGATCAGGTTGGTGAACTGCACGTCCTTGATGCTGACGCCGTTCTGCTCCAGCCAGATGCCCATGAAGATCTGCGTGAGGCCGCCTTCCAGCACCGCCACCGATTCGCCCTTCAGGTCCTCGGCGCTGTCCACGCCCGGCGCCAGCACGATCTTGTCGGTGCCGTAGGAGGGGTTGGTGTAGGTGACCAGCTTCACCGGCACCTCCTTGTCGGCGGCGATGGGGCCGTATTCGGCGGTGCTGGAGGTCACGTCCAGGGCGCCGGCGGACATCAGCGAGAAGCTCTCGTAGGGGTCCTCGATGATGGTGATTTCCAGGTCCAGGTCCGGCACCAGGTTTTTCTCCTGGGCGATGAACCAGAAGCCGTAGCCGGGCCAGGAGAACAGCGACACCCGCACGGTGTCGGCGGCGTGGGCCGCCGCGGCGGAGAAACTCAGGCCCGCCGCCAGCATCAGGGTTTTAACGATACGCATGGTAATGACTCCTCGGGGAACGAAATTCACTGGTGGCCACCGCGCAGATACGGGAACCACCAGCGGTGCAGAACTCGGAACAGGGCGTCCAGGGCCAGGCCCAGCAGCCCGATGGTGACGATGCCGGCCATGATGTCGTCGACGTGCACGAAGCGCTTGGCGCGCATCATCATGGCGCCGATGCCGTCGGTGGCGGCGACGATCTCGGCGATCACCAGGTAGGTCCAGCTCACCGCCAGCATCTGCCGGCAGGTGTCCAGATAGCCCGGCAGCGAATGGCGGAACACCACCGTCCACAGCACCGCGCGGCGGCCGCCGCCCAGGGTTTTGGCGGTTTCCACGAACGCCGCCGGCACCTGCCGGGTGACGTCGGCGAGCATGATGGAAAGGAAGAACACCACGCCGATCAGCAGCAGCGCGATCTTCTGGCTGTCGCCGGTGCCCAGCCACATCAGCAGCAGCGGGATGAACGCCGGCGCCGGCAAGTACCGGCAGGCGCCCAGGAACGGGTTGAGCACGCCGTCGACGCGGGCGAAGGCGCCCATCAGCAGCCCCAGCGGCAGCGCCACGGACACCGCCAGCCCGAAACTCACCAGAATCCGGCGCACACTGGCCAGCACGTCGCCGAGAAAGGCTTTCTCGACGAACAGCTCCTGCAGGGAAGCAAGCACCTGCAGCGGCCCGGGGAACAGGCGGTCCGGCGCCAGGCCGGCGTTGGCGGCCAGGTACCAGCCGGCGAAAAACACCAGCCAGCCGGCGCTACCCAGCAGCAGCCGCTGACGCCAGTCCAGGGTCTGCCCGAAGTCCAGCCAGCGGCGGCGCGGCCGGGCGGCGGCGGGGGCGGCACTCTCAACATGCCCCGCGCGGGCGCCGGTGGCGCCGGTGACGAGGCGGTCCTGCAGGGAAACGGTCATGGGCGGCTCCTCTTCCATACTCGGCAAACGAATCGACAAAGGGTTCAAAACGCGGTCAGGAAGCTGAGCCCGTAGACCGGCACCGCCCGACCTTCGCGCATCGCCTGGGGCGCCGGCACCTGGCCGTAGGTCTCGGCGTGAATGCCGGCCAGGCGGTGGCGGTGATAGCTGCGCAGCTGGTCGCTGAACGCCAGGGTGCGCTGGTACTCGTCGCCGTACAGTTCCCGGTGCAGGGCCGGCAGCTTGTACCAGGGCAAGGTGGGCTTCACGTGGTGCGCGTTGTGGTAGCAGAAGTTGAGCACCAGCAGGTTGAGCGCCGGCCAGCGGCGCGATATCGGGTTGCTGTAGGTGTTGTCGTTCTCGTAATCGCGGTCGCCTTTGTGGGGCAGCGGCGCGTCCGGATTGTTGAGAATGGCGATAATCTCGTAGTTGTGCTGAAAGGCGTCGAAGAAACGCAGCACGGTGAGCATCAGGGTGTAGGCCAGCGCGTACAGCAGCACTGCTTTGATACTCCACAGCGCCAGCAGCGCCAATACGCCGAAACGCACCGCCAGCACCAGCGCCGCCCGGGGCCGCTGGGCCTTGTCCGCGTAGCCGATGAACGGCGCAAACATCAGAACCGCGTGCATCATGTAATCCACCGCCGGCACATAGGCCCACTCCAGGGCGAACACCAGTTTCTCGGTGCGCGGGTGCGCCTTGAGCCAGGCCCGGTAGTCAAAGGCGATGGTGTCGGCGTTATCCACGTGATGGCGCATGTGCTTGTAACGCAGATCCTCGTAGGTGCCATAGCAGCCCCCGGTGAACCAGTTGAGTGCCCGTCCCAGACGGGTGTTGTGTTCCACCTTCTTGAATAGCGCATTGTGGGCGCAGTCGTGCACCAGGTAGGCGGCGATCACCATGGCGTGGCCACAGGCCAGCACGCCCAGGGCGGGCAGTAACCAGCCCGGCTGGGCCATCAGCAGCCAGCCGCCCACATAGCCAAGCAGGATGTAGGCCAGGACCAGCAGGTTGGGAACCAGAGCGTCCGGATGACGCAGGGTTTGCTGTATCGATTTCATCACCGTTCTCTCCTCTGCTCAGGCCACCTGGTCGCGGCCGGCGGCAGCGGCGCGCCAGCGATGGAAATGGCGTTGTTGGCAATCGCCGATCCAGCGGTTGAGATCCCACAGATCGGCCACCGGGGCGTGGGTGAACGGCAGGGTGTGCAGATAGCCGTCGGGCCCGAATTCCGGTGTCAGGGTGGTTTGCGCCAGGCCGCGGCGGCGCTGGGCCTGCCAGACCGCCTCCCAGCAGCGCTGGTGGGAAGCCAGCGCGGTGGCGTATTCCGGCGCGCCGGGGTGCGGCACCTGGGGGCCCTGGTCGTAGCCGACCCGGGCATGGACGTGCAGGGCCTGTTCGGCGACCCGCTCGATGCAGTCCCATTCGCTGTCGGGCAGGCGTTCGCAGACCACCGCCCAGTGGCTGAAGTCGCAGGTCACCGGCAGAGTCGGCACCCGGTCGAGCACCGCCACCGTGGTCCAGGGGTTGAAGAAGCTGCGCCCGCGATGGGTCTCAAAGCTGGCGGTGACGCCGACCCGCTCGGCGATCTCGTGGGCCTCGGCGAAGAAGCGCACGCTGTCTTCCAGCGGCCAGGCGTCGCAGCCGCCCATCACATTGGCGAACTCGGCGCCCAGGGCGCGGCCGTCACGGAGCTGGGTTTCGAAGTCTTCCAGGTGCTCGGCGACGCTGGCGTCGCGGCGCGGCACATAGCTGCCGGCGGTGCAGATTTCCTGAATCCAGCGCAGGCCGTGCCCGTGCAGGGCCCCGGCCAGATCGTCGCGGGCCGCGCCGGCTTGCGGCAGCGGCGCTTCCAGGCCGTCGAAGCCGGCGGCCACGGCCAGGGCGGCGGCCTGCTCCGGGGTGCCCGGGTGGCCCCACAGGGTTTTGAATCGCAATAACTGCATGGTGCTCCTCGTGGTTCCGGTGAGTGGTTAAAAACCTTGCTTAACCCCTCAGGAGCAACAGCTATGCCAACCCTATAAACCCCTATAAATACATGCAATTCTGCATATTTAAAGACGAAAACGCCCGGAATCGCGCCGACGGCGCGCCCCATTTCGGGGAGAGCGCACCAAAAAGAAGCGCGATTCAGGCGGCGCGGCGGCGCCTCATCCAGACACGGCCGGCCACGGCGCCGTTAATCACCCAGGCGAGCGCCACCAGGGCGCCCGCTACGGGCCAGCGGCGGGCCTCTTCGAGCACCGGCGCGTCCGGCACGGTAAGCAGGAACAACAGGGTCTCCAGAGCCGCCAGCAACAGCGGCGCCAGCAGATCCGCGGGCCAGTGCAGCTGGATGCCGCCGGCGTTGAGCAGTGCGCGCCCGCCACTCAACGCCAGCCAGATAACAATAATACCGCCCGCCAGAACTGCCGCCACGGAGACTCCTTGAAGGTTGCATCGGTGAAACCTGAATGATGGGGCGCCGGGCGGCGGGCTGCAAGCGGCGGGCGCCCCGCACCCCGGGCCGGCCGCTTCTTAAAAGAATGCTAAAGATTCGCCGCTATCCCGGTTTCCTGAGGCATACTCCAGGCTCATGGATCGTTACCGCACGGAGGTAGTAATGAACAGCGATCAGTTGAAAGGCAATTGGAAACAGCTCATGGGCGATGCCAAGAAGCAGTGGGGCAAGCTCACCGATGACGACCTGAAGCAGGTCGAAGGCCGCAAGGACAAGCTGGTCGGCAAGATTCAGGAGCGCTATGGCTCCAGCCGCGAGGAAGCGGAGAAGCAAGCCGATGACTGGCTCGGCAAGCACGGCTGATCTCAAAGCCTGATCTGCCTGAGTACCCAGCGGGCCGGCGTCACAGCCGGCCCGTTTTTGGTCCGGCCCGGTACTTTTATGAACACCCTATAAAAGCGCGTACAACTCCTGCCACGGCATCGGTTTGCCGAACAAATAGCCCTGCCCTTCCCGGCACCCCAGTTGCCGCAGCACCTCCGCCTGTTGCTCGGTTTCTATCCCTTCGGCGGTGATCGAGAACCCGAACGTTTCCGCCAGCTGAATCATCGCCTGCACCACGGCATGGTCCTCGCCGGACTCGTGAATCGCATCGACGAAGCTTTTGTCCACCTTGAGCCGGGTGATCGGGAATTCCTTGAGCATGCTGAGCGAGGCGTAGCCGGTGCCGAAGTCATCGAAGGCCAGCTGGCAGCCCAGGGACCGCAGGTCGTTGAGGGTGTTCTTGAGGCGGTTGTCGCTGTTGATGATCACCCGTTCGGTGATCTCGATCTCCAGCCCTTCGCCGGGCAGACCGGTCTCGCGCAGGGTATCGGCGACCATGCGCGCCAGCCCGCCCAATTTGAACTGGGCGGAGAACAGGTTCACCGCCATGCACAGCGGGCGGCCCTGCCGGTGCAGCAGCGCGCCCTTGGCGCAGGCCTGGCGGATCACCCAGTCGCCGAGAATCCGCGCCATCGGGCTGCCCTTGAGCAGCGGCAGGAATTCCCCGGGCGCCAGCAGGCCGCGGTGCGGATGGTGCCAGCGCAGCAGGGCCTCGGCGCCGACGATCTTGCCGTCGCTGAGCCGTACCTGGGGCTGGTAATACAGTTCGAACTGCTCACCGAGCACGGCGGTGCGCAGGTCCGCGCTCATGTCCTGGCGTGCCCGCAGCGCCTTGCGCAGCGCCGGCTGGTAGACCCGGCTGGCGCCGTAGCCGGCGGCCTTGGCGTCGGCCAGCGCCAGGTGGGCGTCACTGAGCAGGGTTCTGGCGCAGCCTTGCGGGGCCGCGAAGGCAATGCCCACATGCCCGCTGATCGCCACCGGGCGGTCCTTGATCATGAAGGTTTCCAGCAAGACGCCGTGGACCGCTTCCGCCAGCTGGATCAGCGCCCGGGCCTGGTCCTGGTCGGGCAGCATCACGGCGAATTCCTCGCCGGTGGTGCGCGACAGCAGGGCCCCCTCCGGCAACAGCCGGGTGAGACGCGCGGCGGTCAGCTGCAGCAGCCGGTTGCCGGCCTCCTGGCCCAGGGTATCGCTGACTTCCTGGAAGCCGTCCAGCTCCAGCAGCAGGCAGCCGGCGGGCCGCTCCTGATCAAGCACGGACTGGGTCTGTTCGGTGAGCAGTTTCTGGTTGGCGAGGCCGGTGAGTTCGTCGTAGTGCGCCTCGTAGAACAGCTTGACCTGTTCCTCCTGCTGGTCGGACACATCGCGGAACACACCCAGCATGCGGGCCGGCCGGTTGTCCTGGTCGAACACCAGCTGTGCCGAGCAACGCACCAGGGCGAGCCGCCCCAGGTCCCGGCGGTGGGCCCGGAAAGTCACTTCGAAATGGCCGCTGACCGCCGCCGCCAGGGCGCCGCGCACCACCTGGCGCACGCCGTCGCGGTCGTCCGGGTGAACGAACTCCCAGAACAAACGGGTACTGGCGGGGCCGCCCTCGGGGATGCCCACCATGCGGATGATGTTTGGTGACGCCCAGAAGGTGTTCTCACGCAGGTCGTGATCCCAGATACCCAGGTCGTCGGAATCCAACGCCGCCTGCAGCCGTTCCTCCACCACCGAGGCGGGGCTGTCGGTCCGCGCCACAATGTTCTTTTTCGCGGTAGCGGCCTCCCCGCGCGAATCCTTCATGTGATCCCCAGACAGCGTTTTCGAGCAAGGGGAGCGAACCCGAACTCGCTCCCCGCGCCTCCCCCTGGCGCCCATCTTCATGCTGTCCCTGCACGTCCCCGATGTATGCACTGGGTTTTATACCATCACGGGGCGGTGAATAGGTGCAAATATGAAAAACTGGCGTTTTAACGGTGAATTTTTGACCGCCTGGCAGGTACGGGGGCCACGGTGTGCCCCCGGTTTCAGACGCGCGGCGGGTTCATTCGATAGGCCAGCGTGTAAAGCACCGGCACCACGATCAGGGTGAGTATCGTGGCGAAGCCCAGGCCGAACATGATTACCGCCGCCATGGATTTGAAGAAGGCGTCGAACAACAACGGCACCATGCCCAGGATGGTGGTCACGGCGGTCATGCAGACCGGGCGCACCCTGGTCACGGAAGCATGGATCACCGCGTCCAGGGCGTCCGCTCCGGCTTTCAGCTCCAGCTTGATCTGCTCCACCAGAACGATGCCGTTCTTCACCAGCATGCCGGACAGGCTCAAAAAGCCCAGCAACGCCATAAAGCTGAACGGTGCGTTAAAAACCAACAACCCCACGGTCACGCCGATGATCGCCAGCGGCACCGTAGCCCAGATCACCAGCGGCTGACGCAGGCTGTCGAACAGCAGGATGGTGATAATGAACATGAAAAGGTATCCCAGCGGCACGCTGGCGAACACCGCCTTCTGGGCGTCCTGGGTGAGTTCGTATTCGCCGCCCCAGGTGAGTTCGTAGCCGGCCGGCAACGGCAGCGCTTCGATCTCCGGGCGCACGCGCCGCAGTACCTGATCGCCGGTTTCATCGCCGAGCACGTCCGGCTCCGCCTGAACGGTGAGGGTGCGTTTGCGGTCACGGCGCAGGATCAAACCGTTTTCCAGATCGGTTTCAAAGCTGGAGACGATCTGCCGGATGGCGATGTAATCCTCAAGCACCGGCGACCAAACACGTACCTGATCCAGGTTGTCCGCGCCCAGGCGCTCCTGGTCCGGGGGCCGGGCGAGGATCGGCAGCAGGTCGGCGCCATCGCGGAACAGGCCGACCTCGAGACCGGAGAAATTCATTTCCAGAGCGTCCTCGAGGTCGGCCCGGGTAACGCCGGCGCGCCGGGCCTGGGCTTGCTCGAATTGCGGCCGGATCACTTTTTCCTTCTGCCGCCAATCGTGGCGAATGCTTTCCAGGCCCGGGTCGGCTTCCATGATGGCTTCGACCTCCACGGCCAGGGCGCGCAGCACCGCCGGGTCAGGGCCGGAAAGCCGTGCCTCGATGGTGGCGTTAGCGGTGGGGCCGATCATCAAACGCTTGAGCTTGGCGAAGGCGGACGGGTGATGGTTGTCGATCCAGTCCCGGGTTTGCGCGATCACCCCATCAATGTTTTCCCGCTGGTCGACCCTGACGATCAGCTGCGCGTAGGAGGGATAGGTCTTTTGCGGGAAGTACGGCAGCATGAAACGTTGCGCGCCCTGGCCGATGGTGCTTGTCACCCCGGTAACATGCTCGGTGTCGCCCAGGGCGCCCTCCAGATGCTGCACGCGCTCGCTGGTGGCACGGATATCGCTGCCCTGGGGCAGCCAGTAATCGACCAGAAAGATGGGCGTATTGGACGGCGGGAAGAACGATTGCTTCACCAATCCGAAACCGCCCACCGCGGCCAGCAACAACACCACCATGGACAGCAGCGTCACCACCCGGTGCCGGATGGCCTTGCCCAGCAGGCGCCGGTAGAGCTGAAAGAAGCGGCCTTTATAGGGGTCCTCCCCCTGGTCCCCGTCGTCGTTTTCAGAGCCGTCCCGGTCGCGGGAAAAGATCAGGTGGCCGAAGAACGGGGTCAGCGTGATGGCCACCACCCAACTCAACATCAGGGAGATCAGCAGTACCCAGAACAGGCTGTTGGTGAATTCCCCGGAGGCATCGCTGGACAGGCCGATGGGCGCGAACGCGGTAATCGCGATCACCGTGGCGCCGAGTAGCGGCCAGGCGGTCTGCCGTACGATTTCCGCGGCGGCCGCCACCTTGGACAGCCCCCGTTTTATGCCCACCAGAATGCCTTCGGTAATGACGATGGCGTTGTCCACCAGCATCCCCAGGGCAATGATCAGCGCGCCCAGGGAAATACGCTGCAGCTCAATGCCGAGCACCGCCATGACGATAAAGGTGCCAAGAATGGTGAGCATCAGAATGCCGCCCATCAGTACACCGGAGCGCAGTCCCATGAACAGCAACAGCACGCCGATCACGATCATCACCGCCTGGGCCAGGTTCCAGAGGAAGGCGTTAACGGAACGTTCCACTTCCCGAGGCTGGTCGTAGACCGTGGACAGCTCCATGCCGGCGGGCTGACGGTAGTCCAGCTGTTCCAGCCGCTGGCGGACCCGTTCGCCCACTTCCACCACGTTAACGCCCGGCGCGAAGGAAATCCCCAGGGTCAGAGCCGGCGCGCCCTGATGGCGGTAGAGATGACGCGGCACCTCACGATAGTCCCGCTCGATGTTGGCCACGTCCCCCAGGTAAACCAATTGCTCGGCGCCCGGGTCCGAGATCAACAAATCCCGCATCGCCTCCACCGAGTCGAAGTCACCGGTGGGCGCGATGCGCAGATATTCATCACCCACGCGCACCCGCCCGGCCGGGTTCACCGCGTTCTGGGTATCCAGCAGCGAGAAAATCCGGTCCTGGCTGATGCCGAGATTGGCAAGACGTTCCCGGGACAACTCGACGAACACCTGTTCCTGGCGCTGGCCGCCCACCTGGACCTTGCCGACGCCTTCCACCAATACCAGCTCACGGACCAGGACGTCGGCGTAATCCTTGAGGTCCTGATACTCATAGCCGTCGCCGGTGAGCGCCAGCAGGATGCCGTACACGTCGCCGAAGTCGTCGATCACCTGGATGCCGTTGGTGCCCGGCGGCAATCGCGGCTGCAGGTCGCGGATCTTGCGGCGCAGCTCGTCCCAGATCTGCTTCAGATCGTCTTCACGGTAGATGGGCTTCATCTCCACGGTGATCTGGGACAGACCGGCGCTGGAGATCGACGTGACGTAATCGACATAGGAGAGGCTCTGAATCGCCTTTTCCACTGGCAGGGTCACTTCCTCTTCCACTTCGCGAGAGGACGCCCCGGGGTACTCCGTGATCACCATGGCGGTTTTCAGGGTGAACTCCGGATCTTCCAGCTGCCCCAGCCGCAGAAAGCCCACGACGCCGCCGATCAGCAGCACCAGCGTGAACAGCCAGCTGACCACCCGGTGCCGGACGGCGTACTCGGCAATGTTCATTACAGCCCCCGTTCGCGCGTCAGTTCCCGCACCGCCTGGCCTTCCTCCAGGCGGTGCACGCCGGCGACCACGATGCGATCGCCCGCCGACAAGCCCTCGAGAATAGCCACGCCGTCGCCGGAAACCGCCCCCAGCGTTACCGGCTGGGCCTCCACGGTGTCGTTTTCCGTGTCCAGGCGCCACACCCGGGCACCGGTTGCTTCATCGCCGTTGAACACCGCTTCCACCGGCACGATGGGCGCGGTCTTGTCGCCTTGTCGCTCGGCGGCTCGATCGACGCGTACCGTCACGCTCATCCCTGGTAACAGCACCAGATCATCGGGCACCGGCAACGTGACCACGATGGTGTAGGCCTGGGTGGCGCCGGGGCGCGACTCATGCTCGCGGTAGACGGCGCGGAAACGCTGCTCTGGCAGGCCGGGGAACACCACCTCCGGGCGGAACGATGGCCCCAGGGGCAAAACCCGGCGGATAAAGCCCTCGGAGACCGAGAAATGCACGTCGATGGTATCCGCGCTTTGCAGGTAGAGCACCGGCTCCCGGGCTTGAACGAACTGGTGGTTTTCCTGCTCGGTGCTCGCCACCACACCATCGTAGGGCGCGGTAAGACGGGTATAGGAAAGGTTGTCCCTGGCCTGGCTCAATGCCGCCTGGGCCTGCTGATGGCGGGCGGTGAGCTCATCCAGTTCGGAATCGGCGATCATCCCCCGCTTGGACAGGGTCTGGCCACGCCGATACTGGTTCCCGGCAAGCTTGGCATCGGCCAGGCGCTGATCCAGGTCATTACGGAAGTCGCGGGCGTCCAACTCGGCAAGAAGCTCGCCCTGCTCCACCTTCTGTCCATCCCGCACGGGCAGCGCCACCAGTTGCCCGGACACCCGGAAAGCCAGTTCCGCGCGCTCCGTGGCCACCACGCGGCCCGGGTAACGGCGCACTCGATCACTGGTGTGCCCAACGGTCATGAGTTTCACGGAGACCGGTCGCGGCTGCGCGGCGGGCTCCGGCTCACCACATCCGGCAAGCCCGATAACGGCCATGCCGCCCATCAACAGCATCCATGCCCCCACAGGCATTCCTTTCAACCGCTTCATCAACACCTCTTAACAGTACTGGACGGTACAATAATGACAGAAAAAGCAACGGTGGTCACGACGGGGCGGGGCCAGGCAAAAAAAAACGGCGCCCGAAGGCGCCGTTTCTTGTTACACCGGAGAACCTGTTTTAGAACTGGTTCATGGTGTTGTCTTTACCGCCTGCTTTCAGCGCGGCTTCACCGGAGAAGTACTCTTTGTGGTCATCACCGATGTTGGAACCGGCCATGTCCTGGTGCTTCACGGTGGCGATGCCACGGCGGATTTCCTCACGCTGAACGCCTTTGGCGTAGGCCAGCATGCCCTGGTCACCGAAGTAGCCTTCCACCAGCTGATCGGTGGACAGCGCCGCGGTGTGGTAGGTCGGCAGCGTGATCAGGTGGTGGAACACACCGGCTTCACGGGCCGCCTTGGCCTGGAACTCCTTGGCCCACTCGTCGGCCACGTCGGCCAGCTCGGTGGTGTCGTACTTCTCGTTCATCAGGTCGGCGCGATCGTACTCGCCCAGATCCTTGCCTTCTTCTTTCCAGGCATCGAACACCTGCTGACGGAAGTTCAGGGTCCAGTTGAACGACGGGCTGTTGTTGTAAACCAGCTTGGCGTTCGGCTCCTGCTCGCGGATACGGTCGACCATGTGCTTGATGTGAGCCACGTTCGGGGTCGGGGTCTCGATACACAGCAGATCGGCGCCGTTGCGCAGGCTGGTGACACAGTCCAGTACCACGCGGTCGATGTTGGTGTCGCGGCGGAACTGGAACAGACCGGAAGCCAGACGGGTGGGCTTGAGCAGCTTGCCGTCGGACTTGATCACGATGTCGCCGTTGTTGATCTGGTCGGCGGAATCGATGTATTCGCCTTCCAGGAAGCTGTTGTACTGGTCGCCCAGGTCGCCCGGCTCGTTGGTCACGGCGATCTTCTGGGTCAGGCCGGCGCCTTCGGAGTCGGTACGGGCAACGATCACGCCGTCGTCCACGCCCAGCTCCAGGAACGCGTAGCGAACCGCGTTGATCTTGGCGATGAAGTCGGCGTGGGGAACGGTCACTTTACCGTCCTGGTGGCCACACTGCTTCTCGTCGGACACCTGGTTCTCGATCTGGATGCAGCACGCGCCCGCTTCGATCAGCTTCTTGGCCAGCAGGTAGGTGGCTTCCGGGTTACCGAAACCGGCGTCGATGTCGGCGATGATCGGCACAACGTGGGTCTGGAAGTTGTCGATCTTGTCGACGATCTCGGCCTGCTTGGCCTGGTCACCGGCGGCTTTGGCTTCGTCCAGGTCACGGAACAGGTGGTTCAGTTCCCAGGCGTCCGCCTGCTTCAGGAAGGTGTAGAGTTCGCGGATCAGGTCGGCGACCGCGGTTTTCTCGTGCATGGACTGGTCGGGCAGCGGACCGAACTCGGAGCGCAGCGCGGCGACCATCCAGCCGGACAGGTACAGGTAGCGGCCTTTGGTATCCCCGAAGTGCTTCTTGATGGAAATCATCTTCTGCTGACCAATGAAGCCGTGCCAGCAACCCAGTGACTGGGTGTACTTGCTGTTATCGGCGTCGTAGGCCGCCATGTCCTCGCGCATGATCTTCGCGTTGTACTTGGCGATGTCCAGATGCGTTTTGAAACGGTTCTGCAGACGCATGCGAACAGCAGCTTCCGGGTCGATGTCGTGCCAGGTTTTGTTGGCACCAACCACGGAATTCAATGCTTCGATGTCTTTGGAGTATGACATGGTCAATCCTTTCGATATGGAAATGGATACCGAAGCCGGCTCACCAGCTACCGATGGCGCGCATTCTAGGAGCGCCTATCTCATAAAAGAAATCAATATTTATGATACCCGGTATTTCTTTCGTGAATGGTGGTCCTACCTCAAGATCAAATGGGGCACCCGGGCGTTGCGGAGCATTCGGTCGGTGGTGCTGCCGATCAGCAACTCGCGGATCCTGGAGTGACCGTAAGCCCCCATCACGATCAGGTCGATACCCTGCTCTTCCTGATACTGGTGCAGGGCGGCTTCCACCTCCCCTTCCAGGCGCGCGGTGACCACGGTATGGCCGCTGTTCTCCAGGCACTGGGTGGCCCAGTCGAGGCCCTCGTCGTCGCCGTTGACCTTGACCAGGTGCAGCTGGCAGGGGGTGCCCTTGAACAGCGGGCTGTCGGCCAACAACCGCACGCCGGTGCGGGTGCTGGCGCTGTTATCGAACGCCAGCATGATGCTTTTCGGCTCGCGGAATTCGCCCACGGTGATCAGCACCGGCTTGTGGATGGTGCGCACCACCCGCTCCACGTTGTCGCCGACCTCGCCGCCGGACGGCCCGGCGCCGCCGTGCTTGACGCCCTGCTTGCCGATCACCAGCAGGCGGGTGTCGTCGTCCAGGCTTTTCAGGGCCTCCACCAGGTTGCCGTGGCGCTGGCGCAGCACCGGGTCCGGCACGCCGTCGGCGGCCACCCGGGCACGCGCCGCTTCCAAGGTGGCCTTGCCCTGTTCCAGGGCCAGCCGGTTGCGCTTGGCGTCCAGGTCCGCCAGTTCGGTCAGCAGGGTCTCCCGGGCACCCAGGCCCAGGTTACCGCTGAGGTTGGTCTCGCTGGGGCTTTTTGTTCCAGGGTATCGGGCCTCGTCCAGAACGTGCAGCAGCATCAGCGGTGCGTTGAGGCGGCCGGCGGCCCAGGCAGCGTGGTCGCAAATCGAGTCCGCGGCGGCGGAGCCGTCGATACAGGCAATCACATGACTCATTAAGTGCTTCCTTTTATTAGGCGTATTAAGGGCTTCAGTGACCGCCCATCAGTTTTTCCACGGCGTCGGGCTTGTCGTGCACGGCGTACTTGTCCACCAGGGTGGCGCTGGCCTCGTCCAGGCCGATCACCTCCACCTCGGTGCCTTCACGGCGGAATTTGATCACCGCCTTGTCGAGCGCGCCGATGGCGGTAATGTCCCAGAAACGGGCCCGGTGCACGTCGATGGTCACCTTGTCCACGCCCTCTTTATAGTCGAACGACTCACCGAACTGGTCGGCGGAGGTGAAGAACACCTGGCCCACCACCTTGTAGTCACGGCGGTAGCTGCCCTCTTCGGACTCGCTGGTGACGTAGAACACCCGGCCCACCTTGTTAGCGTAGAACAACGCGCTAAGCAACACGCCGATACCCACGCCGATCGCCAGGTTGTGGGTGAACACGGTCACCACCACGGTGGCCAGCATCACCACGCTGCTGCTGGCCGGGTGGGTGCCCAGGTTGCGGATCGATTCCCAGCTGAAGGTACCGATCGACACCATGATCATTACCGCCACCAGCGCGGCCATGGGAATCCGTGACACCCAGTCGCCCAGGAACACCACCAGCACCAGCAAAAAGGCGCCGGCCACCAGGGTGGACAACCGGGTGCGCCCACCGGACTTAATGTTGATCACCGACTGACCGATCATCGCGCAGCCGGCCATGCCGCCGAGGAACCCGGAAGCGATGTTGGCCACGCCCTGGCCCCGGCATTCGCGGTGCTTGTCGCTTTCGGTGTCGGTGAGGTCGTCGACGATGGTGGCGGTCATCATGGATTCAAGAAGCCCCACCACCGCCATGGTCAGCGACACCGGAAAGATAATCTGGAGCGTTTCCAGGGATAACGGAATATCCGGCAGCAGGAACACCGGCAGGCTGTCCGGCAGCTCGCCCTTGTCGCCCACGGTGGGCATTTCCACGCCAAAGTAGAGCGCCACCCCGGTAAGCACCACGATGCACACCAGCGGCGACGGCACCGCCTGGGTCAACAGAGGGAACAAATAGATGATGGCCAGTCCGGCGGCGGTCATGGCGTAGACGTGCCAGGTGACCCCCACCAGCTCGGGAATCTGCGCCATGAAGATCAGAATCGCCAGGGCGTTGACGAAACCGGTGACCACCGACCGGGACACGAACCGCATCACCGTGGCCAGCTTGAACACCCCGAACACGATCTGCAGCACCCCGGTGAGCACCGTGGCCGCCAGCAGATACTGCAGCCCGTGCTCGCGAACCAGGGTCACCATCAACAGCGCCATGGCGCCGGTGGCGGCGGAGATCATCCCCGGGCGGCCGCCGGTGAACGCGGTCACCACGGCGATACAGAAGGAGGCGTAAAGACCCACCTTGGGGTCCACCTCGGCGATGATCGAGAACGCGATCGCTTCCGGAATCAGGGCCAGAGCGACCACGATCCCGGCGAGCACATCACCGCGTACATTGGAAAACCAGTCTTGCTTAATGTTGGGCAACATAGGATCCCTTAACCTGAACAACAGACGGACAACCGCGGCAATGCCACGGCGGCAAACGGAAAGAATCAGCTTAAAACGAAGAGATTGAAGCGGCTTGTGGGAGCGGGCCCCGCCCGCGAAAGGGTGGCTTTCAGCCACCCGGCGGAATTCCAGAGAGCTCTGAAGCGGAACACCAACAGCGTCTCTGGGATCCTGCCGGCCGGCGTTGCCGGCCTTTCGCTTGCAAGCAAGCTCCCACAGGGCTCGCTCGCATAAAGAAGTGGGCGCTAGGGCGGACTGCAGATCAAACGCATGAATCGGGGCCGGTCGAAACGGAGGGCGCGGAGTCTAGCACACAAGACCCGCCTGTGGGAGCGGGCCTTGTGGGAACCGGCTAGATCTCGCGGGTCTCGCGGAAGCGGATGTCCGGGTGGCGCTCCTGGGCCAGCTGCAGGTTGACCCGGGTCGGGGCCAGGTAGGTCAGGTGGCCGGCGCCGTCGCGGGCCAGGTTGTCGTAGGCCTTGCGCTCGAACGCTTCCAGCTCGCGCTCGCTGTTCGCCTCCACCCAGCGGGCGGTGCTCACGCTGATCGGCTCGTAGCGGCAGTCGACGCCGTACTCGCCCTTGAGCCGGGCGGCCACCACGTCGAACTGCAGTGTGCCCACCGCGCCCAGGATCACATCGTTGTTGCGCAGCGGGAAGAACACCTGGGTGGCGCCCTCCTCCGCCAGCTGCTTGAGCCCCTTGTGCAGCTGCTTGCTCTTGAGCGGGTCGTTGAGCACCACGCGCTGGAACAGTTCCGGCGCGAAATGGGGGATGCCGGTGAAGCGCAGATCCTCGCCCTCGGTGAAGGTATCACCGATCTGGATGGTGCCGTGGTTGTGCAGACCGATGATGTCACCGGCGTAGGCTTCTTCCACGTTGTCCCGCTCGCCGGCCAGGAAGGTCAGCGCGTCGGCGATGCGCAGGTCCTTGCCGGTGCGGCACTGCTTGAGCTTGATGCCCTTCTTGTACCTGCCGGAACAGATGCGCAGGAAGGCGATGCGGTCCCGGTGGCGCGGGTCCATATTGGCCTGGATCTTGAACACGAAACCGGTCATCTTGTCCTCGGTGGCGGCCACCTGCCGCTCGCCGCCGTCGCGGGGCAGCGGCGGCGGTGCCCACTCCACCAGGCCGTCGAGCATATGGTCGACGCCGAAGTTGCCCAGGGCGGTGCCGAAGAACACCGGCGACAGCTTGCCCTCCTGGAAGCGCTGCAGATCGAATTCATGGCTGGCGCCCTGCACCAGTTCCAGGGTGTCGCGCAGCTCCTGGGCGTAATCCGCCCCCACCGCCTGGTCCAGGTCCGGGTTATCCAGGCCTTTCACCTCGCGGCGTTCCTGGATGGTGTGACCCTGACCGCTCTTATATAGGACGGCGGTGTCGGTGAGCAGGTTGTAGACGCCCTTGAAATTCTTGCCCATGCCGATCGGCCAGGTCACCGGGGCGCACTCGATCTTGAGCACGTCCTCGATTTCGTCGAGCACCTCGATGGGGTCGCGCACTTCCCGGTCCAGCTTGTTGATGAACGTCAGGATCGGCGTGTCGCGCAGCCGGCACACCTCCATCAGCTTCACGGTACGCTCTTCCACGCCCTTGGCCGCGTCGATCACCATCAGGGCGGAGTCCACCGCGGTCAGGGTGCGGTAGGTGTCCTCGGAGAAGTCGGCGTGGCCGGGGGTGTCCAGCAGGTTGACCATGGCGTCCCGGTAGGGGAACTGCATTACCGAGGTGGTCACCGAGATGCCCCGTTCCTTTTCCATCTCCATCCAGTCCGAGGTGGCGTGCACGCCGGACTTCTTGCCCTTCACGGTACCCGCCATGCGGATCAGGTTGCCGTACAACAGCACCTTCTCGGTGATGGTGGTTTTACCGGCGTCCGGGTGGGAGATGATGGCGAAGGTGCGCCGTTTATTGATCTCGTCGGTGGGGCTCATAGATTCCTCGGTCTGCGTCGGCGCGCATTGTACGCCGGACCGGGGGATTCTTGTAGGCGCGCCGCTTCGCGGCGGCGCCTGACGGCGTCAGCTGCAAGCCTCAAGCTACAAGCGGCAAGCAGGCCGTGCCGGGGGAGGGGCCGTGCCATGAGCCGCGATACAGGATTCAGGATGCAGGATACAGCGCGGATCGAAGCCACGAGAGCCGGACAGGCTTGCGCCTCGCGCCCTTGCGTTTTGGCAAATAACGTCGTGCTAATGCGCAAAGCCGTCCGCTGACTCCAAAGCCCCCCCCTGTATCCTGCATCCTGAATCCTGTATCGGGCGGCGAACGCCGCCCCTGGCCTGCTTGAAGCTTGAAGCTTGAAACTTGAAGCTGCCGACGGCGCCGTCAGGCGCTGTCGGCGAGCCTGACGCGCAACCGGCTGACCGCCTGGCTGTGCAGCTGGCAGACGCGGGATTCGGTGACGCCGAGCACGGCGCCGATTTCCTTGAGGTTGAGCTCTTCCTGGTAATAGAGGGCCAGCAGCAGCTTTTCGCGCTCGGGCAGCGTTTCGATGGCGGCGGTGAGCTGCTCGCGTTGTTCACTGTCCACCAGGGCGGCGAACGGCGACGGCGGTGAGCCGCTGCCGGCTTCCGGTTCGCCGCGCTCGGCGACCATTTCCTCGTAGGGCAGCAGCAGGCCGTTGTTGGTGTCGGTGAGCAGTTGACGGTACTGCTCCAGGTCCATGCCCATTTCGTTGGCGATTTCGCGCTCTTCGGCGGGCCGCCCCAGCTTTTGCTCCAGCCGGTGCACGCACTGGTCCACGGCGCGGGCGTTGCGGCGCACGCTGCGCGGCAACCAGTCGCGGGTGCGCAGTTCATCAATCATGGCGCCGCGAATGCGCTGGCTGGCGAAGGTGGAGAAGCTGGCGCCGGCGTTGGCGTCAAAGCGCTGCAACGCGTCCAGCAACCCCACGGTGCCGGCCTGGATCAAATCGTCCAGGTCGATGCCGGAAGGCAGCTTCACCTGCAGCGCCAGCGCCTGCCGGCGGACGGCCGGAAGATGCTCTTCCAGCAGTGCGTCGTGGTTGATTTTTCCCTGTGCCGTATACATGGTTTTCCCCGAACCGGGCCCGGATGCCATTCTGAGACTTCCATTATTAGCGGTCGGCGCGATTTGGAAGCGGCAAATAACGGCCTTTATTGGGTTCTTTTCTAGCGGTATTCCACCGTCAACCGGGGCGCGCCCACGGTGACCGCGCGGCGCTCGCCGGCGGGCAGGCGGAAACGCAGCCGCAGCGGCCGCGTCACCCGCCAGGCCGGCGGCGCCAGAAAGTGGCCGCGCCGGGCGCTGCCCAGGGGCACGCACTGCTCGCCCTGGCACAGCCACGCCTGAACGCGGCGCCCGGCGGGCAGCCGGTAGCGCCAGCCGACCCGCACGATGTTTTCCCCCGCCGCGATCGGCGGCGGCGTGGCCGGCTCGCTGTGATAGAAACGCCCGGCCACCGCCAGACGCAGTTCCGCCAGCGGCGATTGCCAGCTGCCCGGGGCCGCCGGGAGCGGCGACCACAACAAAAGCAGCAGCACCCCGGCGACCTTGTTCATGGCGACAGCACCACCAGCTCGATATCGAGAAAATGCCGGGCGCCGTGTTGCAGGTTGCTGAGCAGCCCGGCCCGGGGCAGCCCGGGGGCGTGCAGCGCCAGCAGGCGGCTGGGCCCGGGGTGGCGGCGCAGTATCTTGAGGGTGCGGTAGGCGCGGCGGAAGGCGTCCGCGTCGCTGTCCACCCACAGCGCCCAGCGCCGCTGCTGGCTGGCCAGCAGCGGCAGGTGCGGGCTGGCCGGGTCCAGCGCCACGATGCGCCAGGCGGACGGGTCGCCGACCCAGCGCCGGCCGCGCCGGGCCCAGCCGGCGAGCCGCTCGGTGACGGTTTCAGCGGCGGCGTCGGGCGGCAGGCCGACGACCATCAGGGTGGGCCCTGGCTCGGGGCGTTCAGGGCGCGCCCGCGCCCGCAATCCGGCGGCCTGATCAGGCATCGCCGGTGCCCCCGGCCACCGCGCCGATGCGCTGCAGTTCACGGCGGGCGCTGAACAGCTCGATCAGGGCGGTCAGCAAGGTGGCGGCACTGCGCCGCCGGGAGCCGGTCAGGCTCAGCAGTTGGGCGCGCAGGTCCAGGGCCCAGTCACCGTTGTCCTGGTCCAGCCGCACCGCCAGCGCCGCCAGGGCGCCGGCCAACTCCCAGCAATCTTCTCCGCCGCCGGCGGCATTCAGGTCGGCGGCGGCGCGCTCGCGCAGCGCCGACCACTCTTCGCAGCGCAGCATGTGCACCAGCAGATCGCTGTCCTGCCGGCGGCTCTGCCCCGCCGGCGCCACCCAGTAGCGGCGCCCGAGCAGACGGCCGCTGTCCAGGTCGCGTATTTCACCGAACCAGGCGCACAGCAAGGCGGTGAACGGCGCGCCGTCGCCGCGCCCGGTGGGCGAAGCGGCCACGTCCAGGCGCCGCAGGCGCAGCTGGGCGGCGCGGCCGCGGTGGCGCACCATCAAGCTGTCCCAGGGCGCCGCCAACGGATAGCACTCGTTCAACGGCAGGCGCTGGCCGAGACGCCAGACCCGGCTGTTGCCCCGCGCCGCCGCCAGCCACGGCTGGCCGCTGCGCTGCAAGGCGCGCCAGAGCGCGGTGTCCGGGGGCGCCGGCAACAACTGAGCGGCGAGGGAAAAGCGCGTATCGGGCGCGCTCGGCACGCCGATGGGCAGCCCGTGGCCATCCAAACCGAGCACCGGCGCCGGTCGCGTGCCGCCATGCCGCAAATGCATCGGTGCCTGGTCGGCGGCGGCGCGGTCCGCCGCCGGCCGGCCCTGCCACAGCGCCTCCGTGGCGTCGAAATCCGGGGCGCCCTCGCGCAACAGTGATACCGCGGCGTCCAGGGCACGCCCCTGGGCCAGCACCTGACGGGCCCAGCCCGGGGCGCCGGGGCGGCCGTCGTCGTCGCTGTCGCCGGTGAGCGCCAGGGCGTCGTCCACCAGGCCGGCGGCGTCGGCGGCCACCATGTCCTCGGGCACCCGCTGGCCACGGCAAACGTAATGCAGCCGCAGGTCATGGCGGATGGCGGCGTCGAGCACCGGGCCCAGGCGGCTGGCCTCGTCCTGCTTGCTGACGATGGCGTCGTCCAGGGCCAGCCCGGCGGTGCGGGCGGTGCCCCGGTACACGGCCACCACTTCCTCCAGGGTTTCACCCTGGCTGGCGGCGTTGAGCAGCAACACCGGCCGCACCCGCAAGGCGCCGCTGAGCTGGCGCAACTGCTCGCCCAAGCGGGCGTCGCGCTGGCTCATGCCGATGGTGTCGACCACCACCCAGGGGCGGTCCGCCAATGACCGGGCCAGCCGGTCCAGCGGTTCGTCCTCTTCCAGGTTGAACAGGGCGACACCGAGCAGATCCGCGTAGATGCGCAATTGATCGCGGGCACCGATGCGGTAGCTGTCGGCGCTCACCAGGGCCACCCGTTCGGGGCCGTGGCGCCGGGCCAGCCGCGCCGCCAGTTTGGCGGCGGTGGTGGTTTTGCCCACCCCGGTGGGGCCGATCAGAGCGATCACACCGGGCTGTTCCAGATCGCCGGGGGCCGCCACGGACAGACGGCGCTGCAATTGGCGCTGCAGCCAGCGGTCGGCCTGTTCATCGCGCTGCGCCTCCGGCGGCAGGCCGGCCAGCAGAGTGTCACTGAAGACCGCACTGAACCCGGCGCCCCGCAGACGCCGGCGCAAGGCCTGACGCGGCCCGTCGTCGTCGCCGGCCGGCGCACGGCGGGCCAGCTGTTCGCGCATGTCGCGCACTTCGCGCAGCAACTGCTCGGTGAGATCGGGGCCGGCGGGGGCGTGATGGGGGACGCGCTGCTGGGCCGGCGCCACGGCCGCTTGACCGGCGCGGTCCGGCACCGCCTGTTCCGACGGTGCATAGCCGGACGAATCGTCCTCGGCCAGGGCGAGGATCTCCACACCCTGGTCGGTGGCGCGGTTGGCCAGGATCAGGGCGTCGTCGCCCAGCGCCGCGCGCACCCGGCCCATGGCTTCCCGGTTGTTGCTGCCGACAAAGCGTTGCACGCCCATGACGGTATCCTCTGTTTTTTGCGGTTCTGGTTAGGGCCTGTTCAGGCGGTGCCGCCGATCATGCTGGTCACGCGCAGGGTGCGGTCGTCCGGAATCTCCGCCTGCGACATCACCACCAGGTGGCGCAGGCGGCGGCGCAGGAAGTGCGCCAGCAACGGCCGCAGGCCGTGCTGCACCACCAGCACCGGCGGCTCGCCGGCGGCCTCCTGGCGCTCCAGGGCGGCGGCCGCCTGTTCCATCAGGGTGTCGGCGAGGCCGGGCTCCAGTGCCCCGCCGCCGTTCAGCGCCTGGCCGAGCACCTGCTCGAGGTTGCTGTCCAGGCCGATTACATGCAGTTCGTCCTGGCCCGGGAACCACTGATGGGTAATGGCGCGGCCCAGCGCCACGCGCACCTGGGCGGTGAGTTCGTGGGCGTCGGCGTTCTGGCCGGCGTGTTCCGCCAGGGTGTCGAGGATGGTGCGCATATCGCGGATCGAGACGTCCTCTTCCAGCAGGTTCTGCAGCAGGCGTTGCAGCACGGTGAGCGACACCGCCTTGGGCACCACGTCTTCCACCAGCGCCTTGCTGTCCTCACCGAGCTTGTCGAGCAGCTGCTGCACTTCCTGGCGGCCGAGCATTTCCGCGGAATGGTGGTGCAGCAGATGGTTGAGATGGGTGGCCACCACGGTGCTGGCGTCGACCACGGTGTAGCCGTACACCTGGGCCTGCTCGCGCTGGTCCGCGTCGATCCATACCGCCGGCAGTCCGAAGGCCGGGTCCTGGGTGGCGGTGCCCTTCACTTCGCCGGTGACCTGGCCCGGGTTGATCGCCAGCCACTTGCCGGGGAAGGCTTCGCCGCGCCCCACTTCGGCGCCCTTGAGGGTGACCACATAGCTGTTGGCGCCCAGGTCCAGGTTGTCGCGGATATGCACCACCGGCGGCAGGAAGCCCACCTCCTGGGCAAATTTCTTGCGCACGCTCTTGATGCGGCCGAGCAACTCGCCCTGCTGGCGGTAGTCCACCAGGGGAATCATGCGGTGGCCCACTTCCAGGCCCAGCACGTCGATCAGTTGAACGTCGTCCCAGCTCGCCTCCGGCGCTTCCGGCTCCGGCGGCGGCGCCGCGTCGATCTGCTCTTCGGCGAGGCGGTTTTCCTTGGCCCGGCTCAGGTACCAGGCGGCGCCGGCCAGACCGGCGGTGAACAGCAGGAACACAAAGTTGGGCATGCCGGGCACCAGGCCCAGCAGGCCCATCACCCCGGCGGCCAGGATCATCACCCGCGGGTTCATCAGCAGTTGGCTGATCATCTGCTGGCCGACGTCCTGGTCGGTGGTCACCCGGGACACGGTGACGCCGGCGGCGGTGGAGATCACCAGCGCCGGAATCTGCGCCACCAGGCCGTCGCCGATGGTCAGCAGCGTGTAGGTGCGGCCGGCGTCGGCGAACGACATATCGTGCTGCAGCATGCCGATCAGCAGGCCGCCGATGATGTTCACCGCCATAATCACCAGGCCGGCCACGGCGTCGCCCCGGACGAACTTGCTGGCACCGTCCATGGAGCCGTAGAAATCCGCTTCCTGGGCCACTTCGGCGCGGCGTTTCTTAGCGTCTTCCTCGCCGATCAGGCCGGCGTTGAGGTCGGCGTCGATGGCCATCTGCTTGCCGGGCATGGCGTCGAGCATGAAGCGCGCGCCCACCTCGGCGATGCGCCCGGCGCCCTTGGTGATCACCATGAAGTTGATCACCACCAGAATCAGGAACACCACCAGGCCGACGGCGAAATTGCCGCCCACCAGGAACTGGCCGAACGCCTCGATCACCTTGCCGGCGGCGGCGCCGCCTTCGTGGCCTTCCATCAACACCACCCGGGTGGAGGCCACGTTCAAGGCCAGCCGCAGCAGGGTGGTGAACAACAGCACCGCCGGGAAGGCGGCGAACTCCAGCGCGCTCAGGGTGAACATGCTGACCAGCAGCACCATCAGCGCCAGGGCGATGTTGAAGGTAAAGAACATATCCAGCGCGAACGGCGGCAGCGGCAGGATCAGCATGGACATGATCAGCAGGATCAGGATCGGCCCGGCGAGCACCTTGGCGCCGCCGTCGCCGAGCAGCTCGCGCCCGCCCAGGTAGTGGCTCATCGCTTTCACGGCGCCACCTCCAGTTCCGCCGGGATCGGCAGGTCCGCCGGGGTCAGCGGCTGGTCGCCGCCCTCTTCCCGGGCCCGTTTAAGGCGGAACGCCCACACCAGCACTTCCGCCACGGCGGTATAGAGCGGCCCGGGAATCTCCCGGTCGATGTCCACATGGCGGTACAGCGCCCGCGCCAGCGGCGGTGCTTCCAGCAGGGGCACCCGGTGTTCGCCGCCCAGCTCGCGGATGCGCGCGGCCACTTCGTCGGCGCCCTTGGCGATCACCCGGGGGGCGCTCATGTTGCTTTCGTCGTAGCGCAGGGCCACCGCGTAGTGGGTCGGGTTGGTGACGATCACGTCGGCGTCCGGCACCTGGCTCATCATCCGGTTGCGGGCCATGGCCTGCTGCTGGGAGCGGATCTTGGCCTTCAGTTGCGGGTCGCCTTCGGTCTCCTTGTGCTCGCGCTTGATCTCTTCCTTGCTCATGCGCAGCTTCTTGGCGTGGCTCCACAGCTGGTAGGGCACGTCGATCAGAATCACCACCACCAGCGACAGCACCATCAGCCCGCAGGCCATGGCGGCGAGGCGCAGGGCATTGGCCAGCGCCTGCTGGGTGGGCTGGTCCATCAGCGCCATGAATTCGCCGCGCTTGGCGCTCAGAAACGCCACCGCCACCGACCCCACCAGGATCGACTTGGCGATCGCCTTGGCCAGCTCGGCCAGCGCCTGGGAGGAAAACTGCCGCTTGAGACCCTTGATGGGGTTGAGTTTGGAAGGCTGGGGTTTGAGGGACTTGGCGGAAATCAGGAAGCCGCCCAGCAGGTTGGGCGATATCAGCGCGATCACCGCCAGCATCAGGAACAGCGGAATCAGCGCGAACAGGGTGCGCGCGCCCAGGTCCACGGCGTGGGTGAGCATCACCGTGCTGTCGAAGCCCTGGCGGCGGTCGAACAGGAACGACTGCTCCATCACCATGCCGACCTGGTCGAACAGCGTCGGGCCCATGGACCACAGGCCGCCGACGCCGCCGAACAGCAGCATTACCGTGGTCAGCTCCCGGGAGCGGGCCACCTGGCCGTCTTCCCGGGCCTTTTCCAGGCGCCGGGGCGTGGCCTCTTCGGTCTTTTCCTGATCTTCGGTCTCTTCGGCCATGGCGGCGGCATTCCGGGCATCATTACTTCAATGCCCGGGATTGTCGCCGAACGGACGGCCAACCAATCCTCGGATAAGAGGGGTTTGCCCGCCGCTATTCCGGCGACTCCTGGCTGACCTTGTGGGAGCTTGCCTTGCAAGCGAAAGGGTGGCGTTAGCCACCCGGCGGGATACCAGAGACTTTGTTGAACGGCAATAGAAGGCTCTCTGGGATCCTGCCGGCCGGCTTTGCCGGCCTTTCGCGGGCTGGGCCCGCTCCCACAAGCCGCCTAGAAGCCGAGTTCATCGAGCAGGCTATCGACCTGATCCTGGTTGCTGACAATATCCTCGCCCTCGGCGTTGATCTGCGGGCCGTTGACCAACCCCGCCTCCTGACGGGTGGCACCGCCAGCGCTCTCCATGCGGCGCTTCATGGCGTCGCGCTCTTCACCGTCGGGGACGCTTTCCAGCAACACTTGAAGCAGTTGGTTCTCCACTTCCAGGATCACCGCCATCATCTTCTTGATGACCTGCCCGGTGAGGTCCTGGAAATCCTGGGCCATCATGATTTCCAGCAGCTCCTTGCTGGTTTCGCGGGCCATCTCCGGCACCGCCGCCAGATAGCCGCGGGTGTCGGTGACCAGTTGCCGGGCCTGGTCCAGCTCCATGGGGTTTTCGAACCAGGTTTGCCACTGTTGGTCGAGGCTCTCCGCCCGGCTCTCGATCTCATTCTGCAGCGGCTGGGCGCGGTCCACCGCGTTGAGTGCGCGGTCGGCGGCCTGCTCGGTCATCGACGCCACATAGTTGAGACGGGCGCGGGCGTCGGGAATCGCCTCCGCCGCTTTCTCCACTTCCTTGTCCAGCCCCAGTTCCCGCATGCTTTCACGCAACATGCGGGTGAGCTGTCCGATGCGCACTACCAGGTCGTCGCCGTGCGCGCCTTCGTGTGCCGCCACTTGCCGAGCCTCACCACTCATATTCGGTTCTCCTCACCAGGGAAGCTGGACCCCGCGTCGCTTATTTGCCCAGCTTCTCGAAAATCTTGTTGAGTTTCTCTTCCAGGGTGGCGGCGGTGAACGGCTTGACGATATAGCCGTTGGCGCCGGCCTGGGCAGCGGCCACGATGTTCTCTTTCTTCGCTTCGGCGGTGACCATCAGCACCGGCAGCGCTTTCATGGCCTCGTCGGCGCGGATCTGCTTGAGCATCTCCAGACCGTCGAGATTGGGCATGTTCCAATCCGACACGACGAATTCGAAATCGCCGCTCTTCAGCTTGCCCAATGCTTCCTGGCCGTCCTCGGCCTCTTCCACGTTGGTGAAGCCCAACTCCTTGAGCAGACTGCGAACGATGCGTCGCATGGTGGGAAAGTCGTCCACCACCAGAATACTCATGCCCTTATCCATCGGATCCTCTCACTACGTCATGGCGCCGGGTGGCGGGAGCGCGTCCCCGGCGCGGTTCGGGGTCGTTAAAACTCTTCCCAGTCGTCCTCGGTGGTGACCGGTTCACGGCGCGGTGCCGGGCGGCTTTCGCGCGGCGCCTGCTCGGAACGTTGCCGGGGCGTTTCCTGCACGGCGTGCGGCTTGGGCTCGGACGGGCCGTCGTCGTGTTCCTCCGCTTCGTCGTGCTCGTGGGTGATCATCGGCACCACGGCGGCGTCCATCGTCGGCTCGCCGGCTTCGCTGTCGAGCCGGAAGATCGACACCGCTTCTTCCAGGCGGCGGGCCTGTTCTTCCAGGGACGCGGCCGCGGAGCTGGCCTCTTCCACCAGGGACGCGTTCTGCTGGGTGACTTCATCCATCTGGCTGACCGCCTGGCTGACCTGCTCGATGCCGCCGCTCTGCTCCTGGGAGGCGGCGGAAATTTCATCCATGATGTCGGTGACGCGCTTCACCGCGGCGACCACCTCCTTGACGGTCTCCGAGGCCTGCTCGACCAGGGTGGAGCCTTCCTGCACCTCCACCGCCGAGGTTTCGATCAACTGCTTGATCTGGCGAGCGGCGTCGGCGCTGTTGCCGGCCAGGTTGCGCACTTCCCCGGCGACCACCGCGAAACCGCGGCCCTGCTCGCCGGCCCGGGCCGCTTCCACCGAAGCGTTAAGCGCCAGAATGTTGGTCTGGAAAGCGATGGAATCGATCATGCCGGTGATGTCGGCGACCTGTTTAGAGCTCTCTGTGATGCCCTGCATCTTGGCGGTCACCTGACGCATCACATCGCCGCCACGGGTGGCGGTGCCGGAAGCGTCGTTCGCCAGGCTGCTGGCCTGACGGGCGTTGTCCGCGTTCTGCTTCACGGTGGCGGTGAGCTGCTCCATGCTGGTGGCGGTCTCTTCCAACGAGGCGGCCTGCTGCTCGGTGCGCGAGGACAGGTCGGTGTTGCCACGGGCGATCTCGGAGCTGCCGACAAAAATGGAGTTACTGCTGCTGCGCACATTGGAGACGATGCCCGACAGGCTCTCCTGCATGTCCCGCATGGCGGCGAACAGCTTGCCGATCTCGTTGCGGCCGGGCACATGGATACGCTGGGACAGGTCGGCGCGGGCGATGCGCTGCAGGTTCTCCACCGCGTCATGCAGCGGCGCCACCACGGCTTTGCGCAGTACCCAGTAAATCAACAGGAGTACCACCGCGGTGGCGGCCAGCGCGGCCATGCCGATCAGGCCGAACAGGGCGGTCTTTTCCTGGTAGTTGGCCATGATGTCATCGCCGCGCTCATTGGCGTAGCGGGTGAAATCCGTGAGGCTGCCGTCGAGACTGTCACCGGGGGTGAGCAATTCCTGGCGCAGGTTTTTGTACTCGCTCAGTTCACCGGCCTTGAGCGCGGCGTACTGGTCGCGCACCAGGCCCATCACCGTGTTGAAGCCGGTGGCCAGCTCGCTGGCGCGGGCCTGGCCCATCTCGGTTTTCGGTGTTTCGTCGAAATTATCGAAGCGGTTCTGAGCGCGCTCCAATAAGCCTTCCACGCCGTCGATCTGGTTTTCCGCCACCAGGCGCATGCCCTGATCGAGATAATCGGCGGCCAGGTCCATCTGGATGCGAGCCCGGTTGAGCAGCACCGCCGCGCGGCTCACTTCGTTGAGCTGCTGAACGTTGATCTGGTTCAGGGTGGAGATCGAATCGTCCACCATTTCGTTGGTGGTGAAACGCAACACCGCCAGCACACTGACCAGCAGCGCGCAGCACACCAGCGCGCCGGCCACCATGGTGTTGATATTGAGGTTGCGTAGTACTTTCATCATAGCCGCCGTTCCTCTCTCAGGAGCTTGCTCAGAAAATTCATTTTGTTATTCAAACCCGTTGCGCACGGCCGGAAGCCGCCGCCAGCGCCAACATGCGCGGCGCCATCTCCTCCAGTGCCAGTGTCTCCGTGGCCGCACCGATGGCGATCGCCTCGCGGGGCATGCCGAACACCAGCGACGTGTCTTCGTCCTGGGCCAGGGTGGTGGCCCCGGCGCGGCGCATGGCCAGCAGGCCCGCCGCGCCGTCCTTGCCCATGCCGGTGAGCAGCACGCCGATGGCGTTGCGGCCGGCCTGCGTCGCCGCCGAGTGGAACAGCACATCCACCGACGGCCGGTGACGGTTCACCGGCGGGCCTTCGTCCAGGCGCACCACATAGTTGGCGCCGCTGCGCACCAGTTTCAGGTGCCAATCCCCCGGGGCGATGTAAGCGTGCCCGGGCAGCACCCGTTCACCGTCTTCCGCCTCCTTGACGGTGATGCGGCACAGCTTGTCCAGCCGCAACGCGAACGAATGTGTAAAGCCGCCGGGCATATGCTGGGCGATCAGAATCGCCGGGCAGTTGGCGGGCAACGGCTCCAGCACTTGCCGTATCGCCTCCGGGCCGCCGGTGGAAGCGCCCAGAATCACCAGTTTTTCGCTCGACACCATCACCGACTTAAGCGGCTTGGGTGCGCTCCGTTCGCCGGCCTGGATACGCCGGGGCCGCGAGCGGGCGGCGGCGCGGATTTTTTCCGCGATCAGCTCGCTGTACTCGATCATGCCGCTGCGGATACCCAGCGCCGGCTTCTGCAAAAAATCCACCGCGCCCAGTTCCAGTGCCCGCAGGGTTACCTCGGACCCGGCCTGGGTGAGCGACGACACCATCAGCACCGGCATCGGCCGCAGACGCATCAGCCGCTCGAGAAAGTCCAGGCCGTCCATGCGCGGCATTTCCACGTCCAGGGTGAGCACATCCGGGTCGTGGCGTTTAATCAGATCACGGGCGACCAGGGGGTCCGGCGCCACCGCCACCACTTCCATATCGTCGTGGCTGTTGATGATTTCGCTCATCAGATCGCGGATCAGGGCCGAGTCGTCGACGCACAGCACCTTTATTTTTTTCCCGGCCAAGATCGGTCTCCCCCGTTTCCAAGACGACGCCGTCACCGGCGCGATTCGCCTTTGTTATTCACGCTATCGGCGGGTAGCGGCGCTTCTTTAGGATTTTTGAGTGTTACCGGTCGGCGAGGGTGTAGACGGTCTGGCCGCGCAGCCGAAAACGTTCGCTGATGTAGGAGAAACTTTCTGAATGACCGGCGAACAATAACCCGTCGTGCTTCAACAGAGGCGCGAAGCGGTCGAGGATGCGGGCCTGGGTGCCCTTGTCGAAATAGATCATCACGTTGCGGCAGAAGATGGCGTCGAAGCGATCCTCCACAGGCCATTTCGGGGCCACCAGGTTGAGCGTCTGGAAACGCACCCGCGCGGCCACTTCCGGGCGCACCCGCGCAAACCCGGAGCGCGCGCCGCTGCCCTTCTGGAAGAAGCGCTTGCGCCGCCGCTCGTCGAGCTTGCCGACCTGGTCCATGGGATAGATGCCGCGCCGCGCCCGGTCCAGGGCCTCGGTGTCGATATCGGTGGCGAGGACCTGGAAATCGGCCTTGTCACCCAGCACTTCGGTGAGCGCCATGGCGATGGAGTACGGCTCCTCGCCGGTGGAGGCGCCGGCGCTCCACACGCGCACCGGCCCGCGCCGGTCGCGCACCAGGTCGGCGAGCAGCGGGAAGTGATGGCTCTCGCGGAAGAAGGCGGTGAGATTGGTGGTCAGGGCGTTGGTGAACGCTTCCCACTCCGGGCCGCCGCTGTCCTGCTCCAGTTTCGCCAGATAGTCCTGGAAGCGGACCAGGCCGTGCTTGCGTACGCGCCGGCCGATACGGCTGTAGACCATATCCTTTTTGTGTTCCGCCAGGACGATGCCGGCGCGGCGGTAGATCAACTCACGGATACGTGCGAAATCCGCGTCACTGAGCATCAGGTCGCGGTCCGGCGAAAAACGCCCGGCGTCGCCGGTGGCGGCGGTGGGGCTGATAGGCACTCGACTGCTCAAAGGGGTCATCCGGCTAGGGTCTGGGTGGTGGACGCGGAGCGCGGCCGGGGCGGCGACGCGGGCAGGCGACGAACGTCGGCGGCTTTCGCCGGCGCCTGCTCGGCACCGCCCCGCAGACGGAACACCGCGATCGAATGGGTCAGGCTGTCGACCTGGGCTTCCAGGGAGGCGGCGGCACGGGCGGAGGCCTGCACCCGTTCCGCGTTCTGACGGGTGACGCCGTCCATCTGCGCCACCGCCTGGTTAATCTGGTTGATCCCGGTGCTCTGCTCTTCGGACGCGGCGCTGATGTCGCCCATGATGTCGTTGACCCGGGTCACCGAGGTGACCACGGATTCGATCGCCGCTTCCGCGCGCCGCACCAGTTCCGCGCCGTTTTCGATTTCACGGCCGGAACCGGCGATCAGGTCGCGGATCTCCTTGGCGGCGTCCGCGGAGCGGCCGGCCAGGTTACGCACTTCCTGGGCCACCACCGCGAAGCCGCGGCCGTGCTCGCCGGCGCGGGCCGCTTCCACGGAGGCGTTGAGGGCCAGAATGTTGGTCTGGAAGGCGATGCTGTCGATGGTGCCGATGATCACCGCCATCTTTTCCGAACTGGCGGTGATGCGGCCCATGGTGTCCACCACCTGCCCCATCACTTCGCCGCTCTCGGACACCGCCCGCGACGCCTCGCCGCTGAGCCGGCTGGCCTGGCGGGCGTTCTCCGCGTTCTGGCCCACGGTGGCGGTGATCTCTTCCATGCTGGAGGCGGTCTGTTGCAGCGAGGCGGCCTGCTGCTCCGAGCGCGACGACAGATCCTCATTGCCCTGGGCGATGTCGCGGGCCGCCGGGGTGACCACTTCGATGCCGCGGTTCACGTCGCCGACGATGCTGCCCAGGCTGCGGCGCATCAGTTTCAGCCCCATCACCAGCAGCCCCATTTCACCACTTAGGCGGCGCGGCGGTTTCGCCGCCAGATTGCCGGCGGCGATCTGCAGCGTGAACATGCCGGCCTCGCGCACCGGGCCCAGCACCGAACGGGCGGTGGCCCAGAACAGCAGCGCCAGCAGCGGCAGGCCCACCGCCGCCAAGGCCATCAAGGCGGTGGACAACGGCGCCGCCTCACCACGGCCGAGGAAGCCGATCACACCGGCGCCCAGCAGCGGCGCGGCGCTGGCCAGGTAGAGCAGCGTCATACGGCTGCTCACCGAACGCGGGTTCCAGCGTCGCAGCGCCGCCACTACCCCACGACGACGAATCTCGCCACGGTGCAGGTAAAGGTGGCCGCCGCGCCCTTCCCGCAGTGCGGTGTAGGCCTGTTCCGCGGCGTCGATGGAGCCTTTGTCCGCCTTGAGGCGCACGGATACGAAGCCGGCGATTTCACCGTCCTCGATGATCGGGGTGACGTGGGCGCGTACCCAGTAATAGCCGCCGTCCTTACGCCGGTTCTTGACCAGACCGATCCAGGTACCGCCGTCTTTGAGGGTACTCCACAGGTTCTCGAACGCCTGCTCCGGCATGTCCGGGTGGCGCACGATGTTGTGCGGGGCGCCGATCAGCTCTTCGCGGGTGAAGCCGCTGACTTCGATGAACGCCGGGTTGGCGTAGGTGATACGCCCCCTGCGGTTGGTCCTCGAAATCAGAAAGTCATCGCCCTTGAGCGCATACTCACGGTTTGTCACCGGCTGATTGTTACGCATTCCCACTCTCCCCGATTGCCCGGACCCGACGTTGGCCTTCGACCCTGTGCTTGTTATTCGCCGGCTTCTTCCACCAGCGCCATTTCTTCGCTGGTGAGCATTTTTTCGATGTCCACCAGTACCAGCATGCGTTCATCCAGGTTGCCCAGCCCGCTGATGTAATCCAGCGGCAGGCTGAGTCCGAATTCCGGCGCCGGCTTGCGCTGCTCGGCGGTGAGCGTCATCACGTCGGAAACCCGGTCGACCACGATGCCCACCACCCGGTCGGCGATGTTGACCACGATCACCACGGTCTGGTCGTCGTAGTCGGCACGCTCGAGACGGAATTTGATGCGCAGGTCGACGATCGGCACGATCACGCCGCGCAGGTTGGCCACGCCCTTGATGAAGTCGGGGGCGTTGGCGATGCGCGTGACGTTTTCGTAGCCACGGATTTCCTGGACCTTGAGGATATCGATGGCGTATTCCTCGTCGCCCAGGGAGAACACCAGGAATTCCTGGCTGCCCGCTTCCACGGCGGCGGCGGTTTGCAAAGCAGTGGCTTGACTCATGACGGTTCTACCTCCTCAACAGGGCGGGCCCGGGTCGGGGCGCCAAAGACAGGGTTTTCTTTTTTGCTCTGGCCGAGGCGGTGCATGTCCGCCACGTCCAGGATCAGTGCCACGCTGCCGTCGCCCAGAATGGTGGCGGCGGACACGCCCGGCACTTTGCGGTAGTTGGTTTCCAGGTTCTTGACCACCACCTGCTGCTGGCCCACCAACTGATCCACCAGCAGGGCGTAGCGGCGGCCCTCGCCCTGCACGATCACCGCGATGGCGCGGGTCGGATCGGTGATGGCGTCGGCCACGTCCAGGGCGTGATGGACCGCCACCACCGGCAGGTAGTCCTCGCGCACCTTCAGCAGCACGTCGCCGCCGGCCATGGAATAGAGATCGTCGGCGCGCGGCTGCAGGGATTCGATCACCGCGCTCACCGGCAGGATGAACATCTCCTCGCCCACCTTGATGGACATGCCGTCGAGGATCGCCAGGGTGAGCGGCAGCACGATGCGGGTGGTGGTGCCCTGGCCGGGCGTGGAGAGAATTTCCACATGCCCGCCCATGGCCTGGATGTTGCGCTTGACCACGTCCATGCCGACGCCGCGCCCGGACACGTCGCTGACCGCGTCGGCGGTGGAAAAGCCCGGCGCGAAAATCAGCTGCCAGACTTCGTCGTCGCTCATTGAATCGGACACGGAGAGGCCGCTGGAGCGCGCCTTCTCAAGAATCTTGTCGCGGTTAAGACCGCCGCCGTCGTCGATCACTTCGATCAGGATATTGCCGCCCTGGTGCTGAGCGGACAGGGTCAGACGGCCGGTGCGCGGCTTGCCGGCCGCCTCGCGACGGTCCGGGGTTTCGATGCCGTGGTCGAGGCTGTTGCGCACCAGGTGGGTGAGCGGGTCGATGATCCGTTCGGTGAGGCCCTTGTCCAGCTCCGTGGATTTGCCCTCGGTGATCAGTTCCACGTCCTTGCCGAGCTTGCCGGCCAGGTCGCGGACCAGACGCGGGAAGCGGCTGAACACATAGTCCATCGGCACCATGCGCACGGACATCACCGCTTCCTGGAGATCCCGGGCGGTGCGCTGCAGCAGGTTGAGCCCGGTGACCAGGGCGCCGTCGTTGACGGTCTCGGAGTCCTCGGCCACCTGGTTGAGCATGGACTGGGTGATAATCAGCTCACCGACCAGGTTGATGATCTGATCGACCTTGGACACCGGCACCCGGATGGAGGTGGATTCGCCGCCTTTCTTGGCTGCGTCGCTACTTTTGGCGGCGGCTTCGGCTTTCGCCGGGGCCGCCGGCTTGGTCGCGGCGGGCGCCGGTACCGCTTCGGCTTCCGCTTTCACTTCCGGTTTGCTTTCGGTGGCGGCGGCCGGCGCGGCGGCGTCCAGAGCGCGCACTTCCAATTGCTCCGGTTCGGCGATAAAGCACATCACCGCTTCGATATCGTCGCCGCTGAGTGACGACGTGAGCACCACCCGGTGACGTTCGCCGTCGGCCTGCTGGTCCTCGATATCGCCCAGCTGCGCCAGTTCCTCGATCAACAGATCCCGGTCCTTGTCGGCGACACCGATCAGGGTCACCTGGAAGCGGGCACCGCCGTCCGGCGTGCCTTCGCCGGCGGAAGGCGCCGCCTCGGCGGGCGCCGGGTCGGCGGCCGGCTCGGGGCTGGCCGGCGCGGACGGCGCGGCGCCCGCCACCTCGGCGCCGGCGTCTTCGCCCAGCTCTTCCAGAGCGAGACGGCGCAGGGTCTCGCAGATACGTTCCAGGGCTTCCGGGTCCGGTTCACCACCCTGACGATACGCGTCCAGTTGATCGTTTAGCATGTCTTTGGCTTCCAGAAAGGTGTCGACGATATCCCTTCGCAGCGCCAGCTCGCCGCGTCGTGTGTAGTCGAGCAGGTTTTCCAGCAGATGCGTGGTGCGCTGCAGCGCCTCGAACCCGAAGGTACCGGCCCCGCCCTTGATCGAATGCGCGGCCCGGAAGATGGCGTTGAGCCGCTCCACGTCCGGGTTGTCCACATCCAGCTCCAGAAGATGGGATTCCATCTCCGCCAGGAGCTCGTCCGCCTCTTCGAAAAACGTGTCGTAGAATTCGGTGATATCCATGTTCACTCCCGCACGGGTTGAGGGGCGTCGCTCAGATCGCCGGGGCGGCTGGCGGCGCGCAGCCGTTCCACCGCCTGACGGGTCAGCACCACCAGGGTGATGCGGCGGTTGACCGGGTCACCGGGGTTGCTGTCGGGCACCGGCACACGGTCGCCCATGCCCGTGACCCGCAGTAGCTTTTCGCTGTCCAGGCCGCCGGCCACCAGCTCGCGGCGCGAGGCGTTGGCGCGGTCGCTGGACAGCTCCCAATTGCTGTACCCGCTGTCGCCGCTGGAATAGCGAAGGCTGTCGGTATGTCCGCTGATACTGAGCGGGTTGGGCATGTCGTTGAGCAACGGCGCCATGGTGCGCAGCAAATGACGCATATAGGGCGCGACACGGTCGCTGCCGAGCCGGAACATGGGCCGCTGGTCGGTATCCACCAGCTGGATGCGCAGGCCTTCCGGAGTCATCTGGAAGCGCATCTGATCGCGCAATTCACGCAGCTGCGGGTCGGCCTGGATCGCCTGTTCAATCCGGCGGCGCAGATTGATGAAGCGCTGACGCTCCTCCGCCGGCAACGTCTGGCGGCGCAGATCAATACGCGCCTGCTCACCGTCGGAATGGGCCGGATCGGCGCCGCCGCCGGGGATCGCGCTGGTGCTCGACGAATTACGGTCGCCGTCCGCCAGCGCCACTTTCAGCGGCGTGCGGAAATATTCGGCCAGGCCCTGCAGCTCGGCCGGCGACGCGGTGGAGATAATCCAGAGCACCAGAAACAACGCCATCAGGGCGGTCATGAAATCCGCCAGCGCGATTTTCCAGGCGCCGCCGTGGTGCGCCACATGGGCACGGCGGCGTCGCCGGATGACGATGGGCCGGTGCTGCTCGCTCATGTCTGCTTGGCACCCGCGGGCCGCGCGGCACGCACGTGCTCTTCCAGTTCGGTGAAGCTGGGCCGCTCGGCGGTGTGCAGAGCTTTACGCCCGAATTCCACCGCCAGCTGCGGCGCATAACCGTTGAGGTTGGCAAGCAGCGTGACGCGGATGCACTGCAGCATCTTCACCGCCTCGGCCACCTGCCGGTCGATGCGGCTGGCCACCGGGTTGACGAAGCCGTAGGCGAGCAGGATGCCGAGGAAAGTCCCCACCAGGGCGTGGGCGATCATCAGCCCCATTTCCTCGGCGCCGGCGTCGGCGGACGCCAGGGCTTTCACCACCCCGAGCACCGCCGCCACGATGCCGAACGCGGGCAGGCCGTCGCCCACCTTGGCGAGGGCGTCGGCGGGAATATGCGCTTCGTGTTCGAACGCCTCGATTTCATGGCTCATCAGTTCATCGAGTTCCATCGGATCGACGCTGCCGCTGATCATCAGCCGCAGATAATCGGTGATGAAGCCCATGATCATCGGGTCATTGGCGATTCTCGGGTATTCGCTGAACAGCGCGCTTTCGGCGGGGTTTTCAATATCTTTTTCCACACCCAGCACGCCCTCGCGGCGCATCTTGGAGAGCAGGTTGTACTGCAGCGACATGAGCTGCATGTAGATTTCTTTATCGTACTTCTTGGTGCGTTTCAGGGTGCTGGCGGTACGCAGCGTGGCTTTAATCGCCTTGCCGTTATTGGCGGCCACGAACGACCCCACCGCGGCCCCGACGATCATCAGGATTTCGGTGGGCTGGTAGAGCGGGCCCAGGTGTCCGCCGGCCATGGAGAAGCCGCCGAACACGGAAAGGGTGACGATAATGAAGCCAAGAGGTATCAGCACAACCGGTATCCTTCAGAACAGCGTGGATAGCATTACCATCTGTATCGGCAGGAGCAGGTCGGGCTTGAGGGAAAAATTACGAAATTAAGCGCCCACCGCCTGTCGGCGACCGCCGCTCCGCCGGCCCTCTTCACTCACCGCGCTCTGGCGTTTGCGGGTCTTGCCGGCCCGGGACGGCGGCTGGCAGATACCGCACACAAAGCGCTGGCTCGGCGTATGCGCGTGGTTGACGAAATGGCCGTGGCAGCTGGTGCATTCCGACAGCTCGAACATTTCGCTTTCAAAGAAACGCACCAGGGTCCAGGCCCGTGTCAGGCCAAGCACCGGTTCGGCGCCGTCCAGAGCGATCTGCTCCAGGTAAAGGCGGTAGGACTTCACGAAGCCTTCCATGCGGCTGCAGCCTTGCTCACCGGTAAGCTGCCGGTAGAAGCTGTAGAACAGGGAAGAATGAATGTTCGGCAACCAGGTGATGAACCAGTCGGTGGAAAACGGCAGCATCCCCTTCGGCGGCGACATGCCGCGCACTTCCTTGTAAAGCCGGATCAGCCGGCCACGGCTGAGCTCGGTTTCCGATTCCAGCACCTGCAACCGTGCCCCCAGCTCAATCAATTCGATCGCCAATTGCACCTGATGCATTTCGCCGACCAGACTCTTCTCGGACATTGGATCCCTCCCCCCGATCAGTTCGCGCAGGACGCCATCAACAACGCCGCGTGGGTTTGCCCCAGCCCCTGCTCCCGCTTGTTATTGGTCAGCTTGGTGACCTGGTCCGCGTCGTCGAAATGCAGACGGAACAACAACTGGTTGGTGCGCGCCATCTGGCTGAGCTGCTTGGCGGACAGCGAAATCAACACTTCCGCCATCGCCTGGTCGATCTTCAGCCGGAACATGGCGGTGGCGTAATCTTCCTTGAGAAGACGCTGCGCCAGCAGCAGGTAGGTCAGATTGATATCCTGGATTTCATCTAAGACGCTATCGATCTTCATTGTTCTTCACTCCTGCGGTACCCCATGACCGAGGTCTCCCCCGGCGCTCACCCTCGCCGGATCACTAAGATCCCAAAACTCATACTTTATACTTAGATACATTGCATTTATAAGTCATTAAGTATGTGCATTTTGTAGTGGCAACGTATCACAAGAATCACGATATGCTCACACTTTTATGTGAACAAACTCACACCAAGGGAAAATTTTGTGATGCTATTCACAAATGTGCAGGCAGTCTGAAACGAGCGTTTCAATAGCGGGAAAAAGGGCCGTCACAAGCCCTTTGAATTGGAATGCGGCGCCGGAAAGGAAAATTATTTTCATTAAAATCAAACAGTTATAATTAACACCCCGGTTAACAAAATTTAGAACTGTGTTTCATTCGGCTAAAATCAAAGGCTCCGCGGGGCCGCACCAAGGACAAAAATTTGCAAAGCACCAAGAGACAAGGAACCGGTTCACAAAATCCATACGCTACAAATACTTGCGTATAATTCTAATGCTTTAGTATTAGTTGCTTACACTCTCGTCCTCGGTATTCATCGCTTGCAACCAGACCAGCAACTCAGCGATCACCTGATACAGCCGAACCGGTATCCGCTGGTCCAGATCCAGCTGCATCAGCAACCCCACCAGCTCGGGCGCGTCATGCACGAACACGTCCTGGCGTCGGGCCTCGGCGATAATCCGTTCGGCCAGGTCACCATAGCCGCGCGCCAATACCCGGGGGGCCTCGCCGTCCTGGTAGGCCAGCGCCACGGCCTGGCGGCGGCTGCTGGATTCAGAGTCCTTCATCGCTGGCCACTCGCAGTCGGATCTGTTCGAAACCACAGCCCTCGAGGCTGGACTTCAGACGCGGGCTGTCGGCGCGCAGTTGCTCGGCCACCTGTTCGGAGCCGGCATTCAGATCAATGCTCAGATCGTCGCCGCGCAGGTCCAGGCGCACCCGCACTGCGCCCAGCGCCGCCAGCTCCACGGTCAGTTCGGAGCGCCAGGTGCCCTCTTCCCCCGGGTCCTCACCGTCCTCGCCCTGCTCGCCGCCGGAACGGCCCTGACGGGGCGCTTCGGCGGGCACCTGGATCACCAGAGCCATGAAAATGCCGGACCAGACGTCCCCTTCCCAGCGCAGCACCGGCGTCGCCAGGGTCTCCAGCTGGTGGCGAAGAATCCCCTGCAGGGCCTGGTTGGCGTCGTCGGACAGGGGGCGCGGCGCGGGCCTGGGGGCCTCTTCACCGTCGGTGACCGGGCGGCCTTCGGCGGTCACCGGCGCCGTGGCCGGCCGCTCGGCGACCGGCGTCGCGGTTGCGCGGGCCGGGGGCGGCGCCTCCGCGGCGGCCGGGGCCGGGGCCTTGCCGCCCTCGGCACGGGCGGCGGCAGCCGGGGGTTCAGGCGCCCGGGACAAACGCATCTGCGGTTCCTGCGCCAGCCGCGCGCCACTCATTTCGCCCCGGTACCAGCTTTGCAGATGGGATTCATAGAACAGCCCGCTCTGGCCGACGCTGGCCTGCAGTCGGTTGGCCAGGGTCGGGGCCTCGGCGTCGGCGGCGGTCATCAGGGGCGCCGCCGGCCGTACCGCCGAAGGCGGCGCCGGGTAGCGGGCGAGGATATCGGCGATGGTGCGGGCGGCGGCGCTGAAGTGGGTTTGCGTGGACCCGGTTGCCGGGTCCGCCGGCGGCGCCAGGGTTTGCGGGGCGCGGGCACGCTGGTGCGTGGCCGGCAGGTCCGGCAAGGGCGCGGTGCGCGGGTCGAGGCGCGAGTCGCTGCGCACCGCCGGCGGCGCTTCAGCGGGGCTGAGCGGACGCACCGGCTCGGGGGTCTGCCGGGCCACGGGCACGTCGACCCGTTTGCCCAGCACTTGATGCAGCAGGGTATCCAGAATCGGCGTGATGCCGCTCACGGCGTGTCTTCGTCCAGGTGGAACGCGGAATCCATGGAGGTGGCTTCCTGGGGCCCGTAGGAACGGCGCAAATCCCGCTTACGCCTGGACGTGCCGATCAGCCCGGCCAGTTCGTCCCGGCGCGCCACCAGGCAGCGGCGTATTTCCAGGTCGCGCTCGAGTATCCGCTCCAGCAGTTCCGCTTTGCGGGCCCGCTGCGAGGGGTCGAGCGCGGTGTCCTGCTCGCGGCTGGAGAGCTGTTCCACGTCCACCAGATAGTGCGCCTCTTCGTCCATCAGGGCGTCCCAGTCCTGGCGGCGCACGCAGTCCAGCATACGCCCGGAGCGCGCCAGCAGGGCCTCATAGGCGAGCAGTACCTGTTCCGCCGACAATGCCCAGCGCGGGGATTCGATTTCGGTCATTCAGCCCCCTGATGCGCGGCGGGTTTGATCTGGTTCCAGGCTTCACCCAGGTCCGCCAGCAAGCGGCCGGCCTCGTCCAGGCTGGCCGGGTCGTTACGCAGATTGGCGTTAAGCAGCAAACGGGCGATGTAGTCGTACAGCGATGCCATGCGGTCAGCGAGCTCGCCGCCCTTTTCCCGGTCCAGGGCCGCCAGCAAGCCGTTGTTGACGATGTCCAGCGCTTTCGAAATGGCCTTGCCCTTCTCCGCCACCTGCCCTTCGCGCATGTGCAGCGCGGCCGCACGGATGGCGGTGCCGGCGCCGTCGAACAGCATGCTGATCAATTGATGGGGGCTGGCCGACATTACCCCGCTTTCCACCCCTACCCGGGCGTAGGCCCCCGCGCCCCGGGCGTACCCGGCGGCGCCACGCGTCATTGTCATGAGTCGTACCCTCTGCTGGTTACCTTTCCTGGCTTACTGGCTCAACTGGGCGTTCAGCGAATCGAACTGCTGAGTCAGGTAGCTGCTGGTGGAGTTCATTTCCGCGATCATCGAGTCCAGCTTGCTGAACTGCTCGCGGTAGCGGGCGATGGTGCTGTCGATGCGCTCCTCGGTGCGCAGGTAGCGTTCGCCGAGGCCCTCGATGCGGTCTTCCAGACCGCTGGTGGCGTTCCCCAGGGTGCCGCTTTCACCGAGCATCTTGCCGAGGGTGGCATCAAGCTGCGCCGCCAGGCCCTCCGATTCTCCGGTGCCGGAGAAGAAATCCGTCAGCGCGCCGAGATTGTCCGCCACCGCGGCGTCCAGTTTTTCGTCGTCCACTTCCAGGGTGCCGTCGATGGTGAGGTCCACGCCGATATCGGCGAGAGCGCTGAATTCACCGCCGGACACCACGCCGCCCATGACGCCGCGGATACGGGATTCAATGCCGCGCAGGGTGGTGTCGCCGAGCAGCTCGCCGCTGGTACCGGTTTCCTGGTCGTAGCTGGTGAGGCTGTCCATGGTCTTCTGGAGGCTGTTGTAGCTTTCCACGAAGCTGGTCACCGCTTTCTTGATGCCGGCGGTGTCGCGGGTCACCGAGATGGTGGCGTTGCCCTCTTCCTCGAGGTTGAGCGTGACCCCCTGAACCGCGCCTTCCACGCGGTTGCTCTGGCTCTCGATATCGATGCCGTTGACGCTCAGGGACGCATTGATGGCGGTGACCTCGGTGCCGGCATCCACGGCGAGGGTGTCGCCGAGACCGCCGGTACCGAAGTCGACGCTGGCGATCGCCGCGTCGGTGCCGGTGTCGGTGGCGGACAGCACCAGCCGGTGCGGCTGACCGCTGCCGTCGTTGACCAGTGAGGCCTGGACGCCCTTGCCCGCCTCGTTGATGGCGTCGCGGATGCCTTCCAGGGAGCTCTGATCCTCGCCCACATCAATACTGAAGTTGTCGCCGTTACCGAGCGTGAAACTGATCGCGCCGGCGCCCAGCTTCTCGGTTTTGTCGGTCACGCCCTGGGTGGCGATGCTGTAGGCACGGGCCTTGTTGTTGACCACGATGTCGTGGGTGCCGGGCAGCGCGTCCTCGCCGACCACGGCGGTCAGGGCGTCGCCGGACACGTTGCTCTTGACCGCGTCGAACTGCTGGCTGTCGGCGAGCTTGGCCGCCGCCTCGCGGAAGTCGTCGAGCTTGCCCTCCAGCGTGCCGTAGGCGGAAATCTTCGCCTGGTAGCTTTTCTGTTGCTGGGTGATCGGCGCCAGTTGCTGACGTTCCGCCGACTCCATCTGGTCGAGCAGGCCGTTGAGGTCGAGCCCGGAACCGATACCCAAAGAAGAAATTGAAGCCATGGTCTTTCCTTGCAAAGTACCTACGTATTGTGCGCCGCCCGGGCGCCGCCGCAGCGGTGGATAAGGGCGACCATTTACCGCTATTTCATGCTATCGGCGGTAACCGCCTCGACTTTAGCGCGCCGCCACTAGCCGGGCGCGGGCAACGAGGCCACCGGCTCGCCGAGCCGCTCCAGGGCGCCGCCTTCCAATAACTGCTCGGGGTCGGCGCCGGGAAAGGCACTGCCCCGGGAGATCTGCACCTGCACCGGCATGCCCTGGTCGTCCAGCCGCCGCACCCAGGCCAGCAACCCGCCCTGATAACGCACCAGGCTGCCCACCGGCCAGCGCCCGAAGTGGGCGCGGTGACGGTCCACCCAGCGGCGGTCGAACTGGTGGGGCGAGTCGTGCAGGTGGCCGTAAATCGCTTCCGCGGACCAGGGGCGCCGGCCCGGACGCACCCGCGCCATCACGTCGGACACGTCCACCACCGAGGCGAGCCGCGCCAGTTCCGGCAACTCGTCGGCACCGCGCCCATGCGGGTAGCCGTGGCCGTCGAGCCGCTCATTGACGTCGCGCACCACCGCCTCCACCACCGAGGAGGCCAGCCAGCGGCAGCTTTCCAAGCGCTGGGTAATCAGCGCCACATGCCCCTGCAGCCAGCGGTATTGGCTGGCGTTGAGAAACTGCATCTCAAGAAGATCCCGGGGCAACAGCGCCTTGCCCAGGTCGTGCACCAGGCCGGCGGCGGCCAGCGCCTTGCACAGCTCATGGGGCATTTTTTCACTTCTGGCGAAGTCCAGCAGATGGACCGACACGCCCAGGGAATGCCGCACCAGCAGCGTTTCCTTATCCAGGCACTGCACCGCGAACAACAGCGCCTCACGGTCCTCGTCCTGCAGTGCCAGCAGGCGGTCCGCATGCCGCGACAACTGCACCGCGTCGACCATACCGCCCTGGCGCAACGCCAGAATCTGGTTGTCCAGATAGGCGGCGGTGGGCGCCAGCCGACGGGTCATGGCGGTGGCGTAATCGTGCGTCTGGCGGCGGCTCACGCTGCCGTGCTCTTCGTTTTTGTTACCCTGGAACAGCTGCGACGGCGCCAGCGGCGTGCGCGTGTTGCCCGCCATGCGCGCCGCCTCACGCTCGATCTCGCGGACCATGAACCACAAGCGCCGGTCGTCCTCGGCGCTGCGCTCGGCGAACACAAACCCCACTTTGACCAGGCCCCGCTGCGCGTCCGCCTTCTGGTGGCGCGGGCTGCCACGCACCAAGAACCGGGTGCCGTTGGGGAAAAACAGCTCCAGCTCGAACACCGCCGCGTTGGACATCAGCGCGGTCATGGCGCTGGCCGACAGCTCCACCAGACAGCCCTGCAAGGACAGATCGCGCAGATCGCCCTGGGCGGACAGGCCGCTTTCCCGGTCACGCAGCACCACGCCCACCTCCATGCCCAGCCGCAGCTCGGCACGGAAGGTATCGCGGCGCTGCAGAATCTCCATCTCCGGCGGGTAATCGCAACGGCACAGCATCCTGTCGTCACGCTCGAAACACATGTCCGCGCTTAATAAAGGTGTGCGCAATACGCCGCCGCGGGCCAGCCCCATCAGCCGGAAGCCGGCGCCACGGCGCAAATCCGCGGCGATATGCCGGATCGCGCTGATATCCAGCAGCAGGCTCTCACCCGGGTTCACCTCGAACACCACCACCGGCATCGGCTCGCCACCGGTCTTATCCAACGCCAGCGACGCCGCCCCCGGCTGGGTCAGATGTTCCAGCAAATCCTGTATTTCCGGGGGATGCTTCACCCGACTGAACGCATCGTCCTGCGACGTCATACCGATAGCCCTCGCCTTCGCCTCACTAACAGCCCTCCTTATCGGCAAGGGCCGGTTCGGCTTTAACCGCAAAACTTTTTGCCGCCAACCCTAAAGCGAAACGCGAATCCGCCGAAAGACGGTGTAACGGCCAGCGCCGTTGCTCTCAAACCAAACGGTGAATCACAAAAGGACATTTGCTATGTCAGTTATCAACACCAACATCACGGCCATGATCGGCCAACAGAACCTGGGTAAATCCCAGAGTGCTCTGCAGACCTCCATGGAGCGTCTGTCTTCCGGCCTGCGTATCAACAGCGCCGCCGACGACGCCGCCGGCCAGGCTATCGCCAACCGCATGACCGCCCAGACCACCGGTCTGGCACAAGCCCAGCGTAACGCCAACGACGGTATCTCCGTGGCACAGACCGCTGAAGGCGCGCTCAACCAGGTGAACGACAACCTGCAGCGCATCCGTGAGCTGACCGTTCAGGCACAGAACGACACCAACTCTCCGGAAGACCTGAACTCCATCCAGGACGAAATCACCCAGCGCCTGGGCGAGATCGACCGTATCTCCGAAGAAACCAACTTCAACGGCGTGAAAGTGCTGGCTGAAGATCAGGAATTCTCCATCCAGGTGGGCGCCAACGATGGTGAGCAGATCACCATGAACCTCAAGGAAATCAACGCCGAGACCCTGGGTCTGGACGATTTCAACGTGAACACCCGCCTGGCTGAAGCGCCCGCCGCTGGTGATACCATCGAAGTCGATGGGGACACCTACTCCTTCGTTGCGGCAGGTTCAGCATCCACAACTTCAGGTGATATGGAAGTTGAATCCGCCACTGAAGGCACCAAAACCGGTACTCCGATCGCTTCCGGCACTAACAGCCTGGTGATCGACGATGACGGAAACGCCTTCGTAAAAAACGAAAACGGCGGTGAAGTAAACTACTACGAAGCGGAACTTAGCGGCACCCCTGCCGACGGCACTAACGCAGCAACCCTCACCTACACGGTGGCCGCGGATGCCAAAGCGGTCAGCGGCGTGACCGACGATGCCACCAAGGTTGCCACCGAGAATCCACTGGCGGCACTGGACTCCGCACTGAGCGACGTGGACAGCCTGCGCTCCGAAATGGGTGCCATGCAGAACCGCTTCGATTCCGCGATCACCAACCTGAGCACCACGGAAACCAACCTGTCCGCGGCCCGTTCGCGCATCGAAGATGCCGACTACGCGGTGGAAGTGTCCAACATGACCCGCGCGCAGATCCTGCAGCAGGCCGGCACTTCCGTCCTGGCACAGGCCAACCAGGTACCCCAGAGCGTGCTTTCCCTGCTGGGTTAAGCCGGTTCCGGTACCACCAGAGGGCCCCTTTCGGGGCCCTTTTTTTATCCATCAAATCCCACGAATAGCCCCTTACGCATCGCCTATTCCGGCCACCACTCCGGCCTTGCGCTTGCTAGGCTGATTGCAATGCCATCTTTCCATGTGATCGGGGTCCGGATATGTCCGCAAAACAATTCGCGCGTGCCTACCACGCAGGCAACTTTGTCGAAGCCGAGAAGCTCGCCATCGCCCTGGTCGAGCGTGACCGGCGCAATGCCATGGCCTGGCAAGGGCTGGGCGCGGCACGGCTGAATCAGCGCCGTCCTCAGGAAGCCCTTCAGGCGTTGGAAACCTCGCTTGGATACGACGCCGATAACGCACAAACCCTGTACTTACTGGGCAAGTGTCAGCTGGCGCTGAACCACTGGCGCGCCGCTGTTACCCGGCTGAGCCAAGCCGCGAGGCTGCGACCCGACCACGCCTACACCCAGGTGCAACTGGCCGAAGCCTGGCAAACGCTGAACGACCACGAGGCAGCGGTCGTATGTATCGATCGGGCCTGGGATCTGGACAATAGCAACGCGGACATCCTCTACCGCCGTATCAAGATTCGTGGTCGCGCCCGACGGATGGACGGCCTGCTCGCGGATTGCCGGCACCTGATCGCCCTGCGGAGCAACAATCCGGACTATCACAATCTGGTGGGATCGACGTATAACGACCAGGGGCACTTCGAACAGGCCGAACATCACTATCGCGAAGCGCTGCGACTCGATCCGCAACACGCGGTGGCGTTCTCCAACCGTATCTTCAACGCCCATTACAACCCGGCTCTGAGCCGGGCACATATTCTCGATCTGGTGCTTCAGTGGCGCGACACGTTCGAGCCCCGGCCCAGGCCCTCTCGTCAGCGCGCCAGTAATCGCGACGAAGGTCGCCCGCTTACGATCGGCTTGCTCTCCTCTGGCTTGCGAAGTCATCCGGTCGGCCAAATGATCACAGCAGCCCTGGAGCATCTGTCGGCGGACGATTTTCAGCTCATCGCCTATGCGACCAGCAATACCGAGGATCATATCAGCGCGCGATTACGCCGGATCAGCCACCGTTGGCATTCGGTCGCCACCGCGCGTCGTGACACCCTGAACTCCCTGATCCGGGACGATCAGGTGGACATCCTGATCGACCTCAATGGCCACGCCGACGGCAACCGTCTGCGCCTGCTGGCGGACGAGCCGGCGCCGTTGCTGGTTAAGTGGGTCGGCGGCCTGGTCAATACAACCGGCCTCGAGGCGATCGATTATTTGATCAGCGACAGCGTGGAAACACCCGCCGGATACGATGATCAGTATCTGGAGAAGCTGATCCGCATGCCCGACGACTACATTTGTTATCAGCCTCCGCGTTACGCGCCGGCGGTCGAGGCTCTACCCGCGCTACGCAACGGCTACGTGACCTTCGGCTGCCTGAACAACCCCGCCAAGATCAATCCACGACTGATCGACGAGTGGGTCCGCCTGATGGAAGAGGTGCCGCAAAGCCGACTACTCTTGAAAGGCGCCCAGTACGGCGACGCGGATTTCCGCGAAACCCTGCACGAACAGTTCGAGCGCCGGGGTATCGTGCGCCAGCGTGTGCGCCTGGAAGGCCCGGAAAATCACACCGCCTTCCTGGACACCTACAACCGCATCGATATCGCCCTGGACCCGTGGCCCTACTCCGGCGGCCTGACCACCTGCGAAGCCCTGTTGATGGGGGTACCGGTGATCACCCTGCCCGGCCCCACCTTCGCCGGCCGACACGCCGCCTCCCACCTGGTCAACGCCGGTCTGCCGGAACTGGTGGTGGACAGCTGGGACGCCTACCGGGCCCGGGCCCGCGATCTGGCAAGCGACCTGGACAATCTGGCCACCGTGCGGCGCCACCTTCGCGATACGCTTCTCCAGTCGCCGGTGTGCAACGCGCCCCGCTTCGCCGCTCACCTGAGCGCGGCCCTGCGGGCCATCTGGCAGCGCTATTGCCGTGACCTGCCACCCGCCGCTCTGACGTTCAGTCAGGACGGCACCGGGCACTTCGAGGATCAGGCGCTTCCGGTACCGGAGCCGATCCTGCCATCCGTGACCCTGGCAAAGGCGGCGGCACGGCGGGAAAACGCCGGCCGATTCCAGTTTGATTTCAGCGGTAAGATCGTTGCCCTGGATAACGGCGGGCAGCTGCTGGCAACCGGCGCGGCGGACTCACTGCTACCGCTGGGCGCGTTTCAGCTACTGGTGTTCGATCCGCTGGGTGAGCATGCGGCGCAGGCGGACGGTCAACGCAACGGCCTGCAGGTTTTCCCGCAAACCACCCTCGGCGACGGTAACCCGGCGGTCCACTACGCCTGCCTGGACCCGGCGTTCAGCGCCACACTGCGACCCGCGGAGGACGCCGGACAGGGCGCCCGGGTACTCACCGAGTTGCCCGTGAACACGGTAACGCTGGATAGCATCGAGGGGTTGCCCAGCCTGGACTGGCTGGTGCTGGACCACCGCAACGACAGCCTCGCCACCCTGCGTAACGGCGCCCGCGCCCTGGAGCAAACCCTGCTGATCCAGGCCACCGTCTGCTTCGGCCCCGGACCGGAGAACCAGCCGGACCTTGCCGGGCTGTGCCAGTGGGCCGGCGAACACGGCTTCCGCCTCTACCGGCTCGATCCTGTCCGGCATCACAGTCACCTGCCGGAACATCTGGGCCCGCAACGCCAGGCCTCGGAGCTGAGGACCGCCAAGGCGCTCCTGCTGCCGGTGCCCTCGCGTCTGGCGGAACTGGACCAAAACCGCAAGACGCGGCTCGCGTTCTTGCTGCATACCGTCTACGGCATCCAGGATCTGGCCTATGCCCTGCTCAGCGAGGTGGACGAAACGCAGGCGGCGCGCTACCTGGCCGATCTGAACGGTGACGCTCCGTCGCCACGGACGCCGGACATTCCCGACGCGCCCTTTATGTCCGAGGCGGAAAAAGCGCTGTTCAAAAAGAGTCTGGAGCGGGCCGGGCGCTACTTCGAGTTCGGCTCCGGCGGCTCCACGGTGTGGGCCTGTCAGGCCGGGCTGACCGTACACGGCGTGGAGAGCGACGCCGCCTGGGTGGACGGGCTGAAGCAGCGTCTCGGCGAAGCCTGCCAGGTCCACGCCGAGGACATCGGCCCCACCAAGGAGTGGGGTTTCCCCGTTTCGGATGCGGCCCGTCACCGCTTCCCGGCCTACGGTGAAGCCATCCACCGCCACGATCAGGCCTTCGACCTGATACTGGTGGACGGCCGTTTCCGCGTCGCCTGCGTGCTGAATGCGATCCGTCATACCCTGAACGTCGCGGACCAACCCGGCGAGACGCGTCTGTTCATCCACGATTTCTGGAATCGGCCACATTATCACGCCGTGCTCGAATTCCTGGTGGAAGAAGAGTCGGCGGAGACCGCCGGGGTATTTCGTATCGCCGAGGACATTGATCCCCAGCGAATCGCCGCGGTGCTGGAGGCCTATCGGTTCCAGCCGGCTTAGGGCTCCGGGATCCTGCGGGGCAACCTTTGCCGGCCGGCGTTGCCGGCCTTTCGCGGGCTGGGCCCGCTCCCACAAACCCGCCGCCACCCGCCTGGGCCGGTGGCGGCATAAAGTTATGGGCGTGGCGGCCGATAGAGGTACAAACCTGTGCATATCACTATCGGCTGAGGGCCCGCCCATGACCACGCCCGTGGACAACAACAGCGTTTCATCCCTGCCTTCGCAGTTCTCCTACCTGGCCGCGCGTCAGCGCGTGGAAAAAGTGCTGGCACAGCTGCCCGCCGCCGGCGGCGCGGTGCAGGAGAGCGACTCGGAAGGTCGGATGGTAGAACGGAAGGAGCTGGTCAAACCGGTCCAGCAGATCAACGAAGTGCTGCGCCGCTACGGCGTGGAGTTTCAGCTGAGCGAGGATTCCGGGCGCACCATCATTCGCCTGATCGACCGGGAAAACGGCGAACTGATCCGCCAGATCCCCCCGGAAGAGGCCCTCAACGCCGCCCAACGCCTCGAAGAAGTAAAAGGCCGCCTCTTCAGCCTGGAAGTCTAAGCTCGGGCCCTGCCTCCGGCACGGCCCGCTCTTCAGCTATTAACTGTTAACTATCAACTATTAACTGCTTTTTATACTTGCATATTCATAACGTCTTTATAGGCGGACACCAGCCGATTGCGCATCTGCACGCCCATCTCGAAGGCGATGCTGGCTTTCTGGCTGGTGATCATGGTGTCGTGCAGGGATACGCCGGGCTCACCGGCCTGGAACGCCTTGGCTTTGTCGCCGGCGTCGGTCTGCATCTGGTTGATGCGCTCCAGGCTGGATTGCAGCGCCTCGCTGAAGCCGCCGCTGCCCACGGTGGTGTCCAGATTCTGCCCGCCGGCCCGGGGCACGGCGCCGGCCGCCTGCCCGGCGAGGTCCTGCATCTGGTTGAGCGCGGCCTGCATGGCCGGATTGATGGTCGGTGTGCTCATAACGTATCGCTCTGCGTTACCCGCTATTTGAACCGCAAGATTACCAGCCCCGGCCGTGACCCAAGCGGTCAAATGACGGCAAAAAGGCGGGCTTTTCTTTCCTTTGTGTGTCCCGGCGCTGCTCATAATGGCATGCGTCGCAATACCACCGGAAAGCAGCAATGCCTTTTCAACACTATTCCCGTCTCCCCGGGGGGCACGCATGAGCAACGGCGAGACCCGCCCGGACAATAACGGCATCGAACAGATGCTGGCGCGGCTGCGCGCCAACCCGCTGGTGCCGTTGCTGGTGGCCGGGGCCGCGGTGATCGCCCTGGTGGCGGCCATGCTGATGTGGGCCAGCGCGCCGGAATACCGGGTGCTCTACAGCAACCTCAGCGAAGCCGACGGCGGTCGCATCATCAGCGAATTGGAAAGCCGCGCGGTGCCCTATGAGTTCAGCCAGGGCGGTCGCGCCCTGATGGTGCCCGGCGACCAGGTCCACAAACTGCGTTTGCAACTCGCCGAGCAGGGCCTGCCGGAAGGCGGCAACGTGGGCTTCCAGATCATGGACGAGCAGGCGTTCGGGATCAGCCAGTTCGCCGAGCAGGTGAATTTCCAGCGCGGTCTGCAGGGCGAGCTGGCCAGCTCCATTGAAGCCCTGGGCCCGGTATCGCGGGCGCGGGTGCACCTGGCCATGGCCAAGCCGTCGGTGTTCATCCGCGACCGCGAGCCCGCCAAGGCGTCCGTGGTACTGACCCTGGAAGCGGGCCGCGCGCTGGGCGACGGCCAGGTCGACGCGATCGTGCATATGGTCTCCAGCAGCGTGCCGGAACTGGCCCTGGAAGACGTCACCGTGGTCGATCAGGCCGGCCGCTTGTTGTCCCGGCCCTCCGGCAGCGGCGGTGGCCTGGACGGCACCCAGCTGGAGTACGTGCGCGAAGTGGAGCGCGTCTACCGCCAGCGCATCGAGAGCATTCTGGCGCCGATCCTGGGCCCGGAGAACGTGCGCGCCCAGGTCACCGCGGAGGTGAATTTCGCCCGCCGCGAGGAAACCAACGAGCGCTACGGCCCCAACCAGGGCGGCAACCCGGCGGCGGTGCGCAGCAGCCAGACCCGGGCGGTCTACAGCGGCGGCGAGGATCTTGCCCAGGGCGTGCCCGGCGCGCTCACCAATACGCCCCCGGGCGCGGCGGCCTCGCCGGTGCAGCAGAACGACGATCAGCAGGAAGGCGAAAACACCGAGGACGACGACGACACCACCAAGCGCCTCAACCACGAAGACGTGATCAATTACGAAGTGGACCGCAACATCACCCACGTTCAGCACGAGCGCGGCCAGGTGGAGCGGCTGTCGGTGGCGGTGGTGGTCGACTACCGCGACGGCGTGAACGAGGACGGCGAAGCCGCCCCGGTGCCGCTGAGCGATGACCAGCTGGAACGCATCAATCAACTGGCGCGCCAAGCGATGGGCTTCTCGGTGGAACGCGGCGACGGCCTGGAAGTGGTCAACAGCCCCTTCACCCGGGTGGAATCCGAGGACCAACAACGCGCCTGGTGGCAGGACCCGTTCTGGCAGGACTTCCTGTTCTCCATGGGCCGCTGGCTGCTGGTGGGCCTGGCCGCGCTGCTGCTGTTCCTGCTGGTGCTGCGGCCGATGCTCAAGCGCTACGCCCGGCAGGCCCCGGCACCGGCGGCGCGTCCGGCCCAGGCACAGGCCCCGTCACCGGCGCCGGCCGCCGCCGACGAGGCCGGGGACGAGCCCGAGCCGGTGGCGCCGCGCCGCCGCCGGCGCCGCTCCTCGGCCTACGAACAGAACCGCCAGGACCTCCAGGACATGGCCCAGGAAGATCCGGCCATGGTGGCGATGATCGTGCGTAACTGGATGAATCGGAATGACTGAGCTCAACAACACCCAGCGGGCCGCCGTGCTGTTACTGGCCCTGGATGAAGACAGTGCCGCCGAGGTATTCAAGCATCTGTCCGCCCGCGAAGTGCAGGAAGTCAGCCAGGAAATGGCCAAGCTGGGGAACATCTCCCACGACCAGATGCGCCAGGTGCTGGACGATTTCTATGACGAGTCGGAGCAGTTCGCGGCGCTGAACCTGTACTCCAGCGACCATATCCGCTCGGTGCTGACCAAGGCGCTGGGCAACGAACGCGCCTCCAGCCTGCTCGAGGACATCCTCGAACAGAATGGCGCCAATTCCGGCATCGACGCCCTCAACCTGATGGAAGCCAACATCGTTTCCGAGATGATCCGCGACGAACACCCGCAGATCATCGCCACCATTCTGGTCCATCTGGAACGGCGCCAGGCCGCCGACGTGCTGGAATACTTCGACGACAAGCTGCGCAACGACGTGGTGCTGCGCATCGCCACCTTCAGTGGCGTGCAGCCCGCCGCCCTGCAGGAGCTCACCGAAGTGCTGGGCGGCATGCTCGACGGCCAGAACCTCAAGCGCAGCAAGATGGGCGGCGCCCGCACCGCCGCCGAGATCCTCAACCTGATGAACTCCAGCGCCGAGGAAACCGTGATCGAAACGGTGCGCGCGCACAGCGAGGACCTGGCGCAGAAGATCATCGACGAAATGTTCCTGTTCGAGAACCTGCTCGACGTGGACGACCGCGGCATCCAGCTGCTGCTCAAGGAGATCAACACCAACGCGCTGATGGTGGCGCTGAAAGGCTCCGACGAAAAACTCAAAGAGAAATTCCTGCGCAACATGTCGACCCGCGCCGCCACCCTGCTGCGCGAGGACATGGAAGCCAGCGGTCCGATCCGCGTGTCGCAGGTGGAGAGCGAACAGAAAGCCATTCTGCAGGTGGTGCGCCGCCTGGCGGACAACGGCGAAATCGTGCTGACCGGCGGGGACGATGCCTATGTCTAGCGCCCACTCAAGCTGGCGCCGCTGGCGGATGGGGGAACTGGACAGTGCCCGCGACCCGGGCGCCGCCCGCCCGGCCGCGGTCGACGCGGAACAGCGCAAGGCGTTTCAGCATCAGGCCGAGCTGCAGGCGCTGCGCAATGAAGCCCGTGAGGAAGCACGCCGGGAAGGCCACCGGGAAGGCTTCGAGGCCGGCCGCCAGGAAGGCCACGCCCTGGGGCTGGAAGAAGGCCGCCGCGCCGGCGAGCACGAAACCGCCCGCCAGCGCCAGGAAGCCCTGGCGCCGCTGGCCGATCTGGTGGACGAATTCCGCCGCGCCCTGGCCGACCTGGACCACGCCATCGCCGAGGACCTGGTGGACCTGGCCCTGGCCACCGGCCGCCAGCTGGCCGGCGACGCGCTGCGCGAAGAGCCCGCCGAGATTCTTAACCTGGTGCGCACCCTGATTCACGAGGAACCGGCGCTCAACGGCAAAACCCGACTGTGGCTGCACCCGGACGATCTGGCGCTGGTGGAACAGGAGCTGCACGCGGAATTCCACGCCGCCGGCTGGAAACTGCACCCGGACGATCAGCTCAGCCGCGGCGGCTGCCGGGTCACTAGCCCCAGCGGCGAGCTCGACGCCACCCTGGAAAGCCGCTGGGAAAACCTGGCGGCGCGGGTGCGGCGGCGCAGCCGCCGGCCGCAAGCCGGCGGGGACGACGGCGGGGAACAACCATGACCACCGCCGAGAACCTCCATCAGGCGCAATGGCGCCGCACGCTCAACAGCGTCACCCGGCGCGTGGCGACGGCGCCCCACTACCAGGCCAGCGGCCGGGTGGTGCGCGCCACCGGCCTGGTGTTGGAAGCGGTGGGCCTGCGCACACCGCTGGGCAGCGCTTGCCGCATCGAGATCACGGCGCCGGGCAGCGACCGGCCGGACTTCGCCGAAGCGGAAGTGGTGGGGTTCTCCGGGGACAAGCTGTTTCTGATGCCGCTGGCGGAGATCAGCGGCCTGGTACCGGGCGCCCGGGTGTTCCCGCTGGGCGACGGGGAAGACACCGGCGCGCGCCGCTTCCCGCTCGGCGACGCGCTGCTGGGCCGGGTGGTGGACGGCAACGGCCGCCCGCTGGACGGCGGCGCGCCGCTGGATGACGTGCCGCACGGCACTCTGGCCTCGCCGCCCATGAACCCGCTGGCGCGGGCGCCCATCGACACCCAGATCGACGTCGGCATCCGCGCCATCAATACCCTGCTCAGCATCGGCCGGGGCCAGCGCATGGGCCTGTTCGCCGGCTCCGGCGTGGGCAAATCCGTGCTGCTGGGCATGATGGCCCGCTACACCGGCGCCGACGTAATCGTGGTGGGCCTGATCGGCGAGCGGGGCCGGGAAGTAAAAGACTTCATCGACAATATTCTTGGCGAGGAAGGCCGCCGCCGCTCGGTGGTGGTGGCCGCCCCGGCCGACACCTCGCCGCTGCAGCGGCTGCAGGGGGCCGCCTACGCCACCCGGGTGGCGGAGCATTTCCGCGACGCCGGCCTCAGCGTGTTGCTGATCATGGATTCATTGACCCGCTACGCCATGGCGCAACGGGAAATCGCCCTGGCAATCGGCGAACCGCCGGCCACCAAGGGCTACCCGCCGTCGGTGTTCGCCAAACTGCCGGGGCTGGTGGAGCGCGCCGGCAACGGCGAAACCGGCGGCGGCTCGATCACCGCCTTCTACACCGTGCTCACCGAGGGCGACGACCAGCAGGACCCGATCGCCGATTCCGCCCGCGCCATCCTCGACGGCCATGTGGTGCTGTCGCGCGCCCTGGCGGAATCCGGCCACTACCCGGCGATCGACATCGAAGCCTCGATCAGTCGCGCCATGACCGCCATTGTCGGCGGCGGGCAGCAACAGCGCGCCCAGCAGTTCAAGCATTTGTTCTCACGCTACCAGCGCAACCGCGACCTGATCAGCGTGGGCGCCTACAGCCCCGGTCATGACCCGGCGCTGGACCGGGCGGTGGAGCTGTACCCGTCGATTGAACAGTTTTTGCAGCAGGGTATCGGCGAGCGCGCCGATATCGATGATTCGCAACAGGCACTGGGTGCCTTGCTTGGAGGTGTGCCATGAACGCGTCCAACCCGCTGGACACATTAATCGAGCAAAGCCGTAAAGCCCGCGACCAGGCCGGTCGCAGCCTCGCCGACGACCGCCGTGGCCAGGCACAGAGCGCGGCGCAACTGGACGCCCTGCGGCGCTACCGGCAGGAGTACTGCCGGCGCCTGCAGGACGCCATGGGCCGGGGCATCGACGCCGCCACCCTGGCCAACTACCGGCGCTTTATCCGCTCCCTGGACGACGCCATCGACAAAGCCCTGCAGGCGCTCGACCAGCAGCAGGAAAAAGTGGCCGCCAGCCAGCAACACTGGCAGCAACGGCAACGCCAGCTGTCGTCCTACGACACCCTGGCCGCGCGCCGCGCCGAGCAGGAGCGCCGCCAGGAACAGCGCCGCGAACTGCGCGACAACGACGAATTGACCAACAACGCGATGGCCCGCCGCGTGCGCCGGGACTGACGGGAGGATAACCCATGGATATCACCGCCTTGCTTAGCCAGAACCTCGCCAAGACCGGCGCCACCGGGCAACCGGCGACCGCCGACGGCGAGGCCTTCGCCGGCTCCCTGCGGGATGCGGCGGCGAAACTGCTGTCCGCGTCCGAATCGGACGGTGCCAGCGGCGAGGCCGCCCTGGCGCTGCTTGATGCCGGCGGCGACCGCCCGCTCACCGGCGAAGCCAGCGACGCCCTGCGCAACGCTCTGGAAGCGCTGGCCGGCAGCCGGCTCAAAACCGGTGACGGCGACGCCCTGCCCGCTCAAAAGGCCCCGTTGGCTGAACTGGCCGACGCTGGCGTAAGCGAAGAAAACGCGATCCGGGACTTGGTCGAGCACGCCGCGGACAACGGCGCCGCTAACCCGGTGACCGGTGGCCTGGCCGTGCCCGCACCGCTGACCGCCGCCGCCTCGAAAAACACGGCGCAGGCACTGCCAGTGATGCGCGCGCCGGACGCCCTCAACCGGCCGGCCACCGTTTCCGCCCTGCCCACTGACGGCGCCGCCGGCGACACCCTGAGCCCGGCCCCCGCCGCCACCGGCGAGGCCAAGCCGGCGATGCCCGCCTGGGCCAGCGACGCCCAGGCCTTGAACGGCACCCTGGAGCGGTCACGCCTGGACACGCGCCTCGGCGCTAACCAGGAAGGCGGTGCTCAGAACGCTGGCGTGATGGGCGCCACCGGCGCCGCCGGCGGTCAGACCGGCGCGGCCGGCGCCACCGGCCCCGCCGCCCAATTCACGTTGCAGGCGCCGGTGGCCAGCGCGCCCTGGCAGCAGCAACTGGGCCAGCAGATGGTGGGCTTGGCGCAACGCGGCGACCAGCACATGGAGCTGCACCTCAACCCGCGCGAGCTGGGGCCGCTTTCGGTGAGCCTGAAACTCGACGACCTGGGTGCCCAGGCGCATTTCTTCTCCAGCCATTCCACAGTGCGCGGCGCGGTGGAGCAGGCCATCCCGCAACTGCGGGAAGCGCTGGCCGAACAGGGCATCGCCCTGGGTGAAGCGATGGTCGGCGAGCACCGCCAGGGGTTCGCCGGTAACGGCGACGGCCAGCCCGGCCAGCGCGGCGCCGCCCCGGGCGGTGACGGCCTGGCCGGCGAGCCGGCCGCCACTGAAGAGAGCGTGCCGGTGAGCCGGATTATCGGCGGCGACACCGGCGGCGTGGATCTGTACGCCTAGGGCCTGTTCACTAAACGCCAAAGATAGGCCCTTTAGCGGGGCCTTTTCCGGCCATGCCGGCGCCCGCGCCGGCGGCATACTGCACTCTGAAACGGCAACCCTTATTCAGGATGGAAGGCACAACCCATGGCGGATTCCCCGAACCGGTCGAGCAAACTTGGATGGTTGATCGCCTTGATGGTGATCCTGCTCGGCGCTCTGGTGGCCATCAATATGTACCTGCTGCTGTCCGATGACAGCGACGACGACGATGAAGAGACCGTGGAGCAGGTGGAAGCGCCCCGGCCGGTGCTCTACGTCAAGCTGGAACCGTTCACCGTCAATCTGCAGGGCGAGCTGTGCGGCCAGCGGCTGCTGTACGTGGGCCTGTCCCTGCAGGTCGCCGACACCGAGACCGAGAGCTACCTGCTCGAGCACATGCCGCAACTGCGCAGCCGCATGCTGATGCTGTTGTCCGGGCAGAGCTCGCAAACCGTGGCCACGCAGCAGGGCAAGGAATCGCTCAAGGCCGAGATTCTCGAGCTGTTCGCCCAGCCGCGCGACGACGGCCAGCCCGAACTGCAAGTGGATGATGTGCTCTTCACCGAGTTCATCGTGCAATAAACCGGGTGGACGCCAATGGCACAAGACGATCTGCTATCCCAGGAAGAAATCGATGCGCTGCTCAACGGGCCCGGCGGTGACGACGAGTCGCCGGCCAGCAAAGAGCCGCGCCTGCGCCCCTATGACCCCGCGTCCCAGCACCGGGTCATCCGCGAGCGCCTGCACAGCCTGGACATCATCAACGAACGCTTCGCGCGCCATTTCCGGGTCAGCCTGTTCAACCTGATCCGGCGCAGCGCGGACATCACCGTGGATTCGGTGCGCTACCAGAGCTTCAAGGACTTCGCGCGCAATCTGCCGGTGCCCACCAACCTGAACCTGATCGCCATGAAGCCGCTGCGCGGCACCGGGCTGGTGGTGTTCCCGCCCAGCCTGGTGTTCATGGTGGTGGACAACCTGTTCGGCGGTGACGGCCGCTTCGTCACCAAGTCCGAGGGGCGCGAATTCACCAATACCGAACAGCGCATTATCCAGCGCCTGCTCAAGCTCGCCATCGACGCCTACCAGGACGCCTGGAAGTCGGTGTACTCGCTGGAGATCAGCTACCTGCGTTCCGAGATCCAGGCCAAGTTCGCCAACATCACCAACTCACCCAACGAGATCATCGTCAACACCACCTTCCATCTGGAAGTGGGCAACCTGGCCAGCGACTTCCAGGTGTGCATGCCCTACTCGATGATCGAGCCGCTGCGCGAGCAGCTCAATAACCCGATCGCCGATGGCCGCGACGCCGGCGATCAGGCGTTCAGCCATCGCATGGCGGGTGAAATCCGCCGTTCGGAGGTGGAGCTGGTGGCCGAGTTCGTCAACGTGCCCAGCCGCATCTCCCAGGTAATGAGCCTCAAGCAAGGCGATGTGCTGCCCATCGATCTGCCCGACACCGTCACCGCCCGCGTGGACGGCGTGCCGGTGCTGGAATGCGATTACGGCAGCCGCGACGAACAACGGGCGCTGCGCGTACAGCGCGTCATCGACCACGCCAACGCCCATGCGGCGGCGGCACCGAGGAAGCCGAGCAATGACTGATCCCAACAAACCCGATCAAAACGCCAGCGACGACGACTGGGAAAAGGCCATGGCCGAACAGCAGGGCGAAGAGACCGGCGGCGACGACGCCGATCCCTGGGCCGAGGCGCTCGCCGAACAGGAAGCGGCCGAAGGCGGTGGCACCGGCGATGCCGGGGACGCGCCGGCGCGCAATGCCGACGACCGGGTGTTCAAGCCGTTCGACGCCGGCACCGGCGCCGGCGACGCCCGCGACCTGGAAATGATCATGGATATTCCGGTCAAGCTGAGCGTGGAACTGGGGCGCACCCGCATCACCATCAAGCAGCTGCTGGAACTGGCGCAGGGCTCGGTGGTGGAACTGGACGGCCTGGCCGGCGAGCCCATGGACATCCTGATCAACGGCTACCTGATCGCCCAGGGTGAAGTGGTGGTGGTGGAAGACAAATACGGCATCCGCATCACCGAGATCATCACCCCCTCCGAACGGGTTCAGAAGCTCAACCGATGAGCAGCGCCGACGCCCAGACCAAGACCGGCATCGAGGCGGTGCAGGCCGGCGGCGACGCCATGCTGGGCATGGCGGCGTTCGGCAAGACCGCGCTGGTGCTGGTCGCCATGGTGGGGCTTATCCTGCTGTGCGGCTGGCTGCTCAAGCGCTTCGGCCCGGGCCAGACGGCCGCCGGCCAGCCCCTGAAAGTGGTGGCCAGCCGCGCGGTGGGCGCCAAGGAACGGGTGGTGGTGCTGGAGCTGGAAGACACCTGGCTGGTGCTGGGCGTGGGCGGCGGCAAGGTCACCAAGCTGCACGAGCGGCCGGCCCCGGAGCGGCCGCCGGCACCCGAGCCGGCGCCCACCAGCCAGGCGGTTAATCCGGAAGACGGCTTCGCCGGCCGTTTCGCCCAGGCGTTGAAAGCCAACCTGCGCGGCGGCCCGGGGAAACCACGATGAGCACGCTCCGGTCGCCCGGCACGCTGCGCCGCGCCCTGCCCTGGCTGGCACTGGCGCTGATCTGCGCGCTGCCCGACCTGGCCTGGGGCCAGGCGACGATCCCCGGCATCACCAGCGAGCCCACCGCCGGCGGCGGCCAGCAATGGTCGATCAAGCTGCAGACCCTGCTGCTGCTCAGCAGCCTGGCGTTCCTGCCGGCGGTGCTGCTGATGATGACCTGCTTCACCCGCATCATCATCGTGCTCAGCCTGCTGCGCACCGCCATGGGCACGCAGTCGGCGCCGCCCAACCAGGTGCTGCTGGGGCTGACGCTGTTCCTCACCTTCTTCGTGATGTCACCGGTGTTCAACAAGGTCTACGACCAGGCCTGGGTACCGCTGGAGCAGGAACAGATTGAATTCCCCGAGTTCGTGGAGCGCGGCGCCCAGCCGTTCCGTGAGTTCATGCTGGCGCAGACCCGCGAGCCGGACATCGCCCTGTTCGCGCGGCTCGCCGAGGTGGGCCCCATGGCCGGGCCGGAGGATCTGCCGTTCCGCGTGCTGCTGCCCGCCTTCGTCACCAGCGAACTGAAAACCGCCTTCCAGATCGGCTTCACCATTTTTATTCCGTTTCTGATCATTGATCTGGTGGTGGCCAGCGTGCTGATGGCACTGGGCATGATGATGGTGCCGCCGGCGACCATCTCGCTGCCGTTCAAGCTGATGCTGTTCGTGCTGGTGGACGGCTGGCAGTTGATTATCGGATCCCTGGCGGAGAGCTTTTTCGTATGACCCCCGAAACGGTAATGTCGATCGCCTACCAGGCGATGATGGTCACCCTCTACCTGGGCGCCCCGCTGCTGCTCACCGCACTGCTGATCGGCCTGCTGGTGAGCCTGTTCCAGGCCGCCACCCAGATCAACGAGATGACGCTGTCGTTTATTCCCAAGATCCTGGGCGTGTTCGCGGTGTTGATCATCGCCGGCCCCTGGCTGCTGTCGTTGATCATTGATTTCACCCGCACCCTGTTCCAGAACATTCCGTTCCTGGTTTCCTGAGCCCACGCCATGGTCGATGTCTCCTTTGACCAACTGCACGCCTGGCTCACCGCCTTTCTGTGGCCGTTCATGCGCCTGACGGGCTTTTTCATGGCGGCGCCGCTGCTCGGCCACAGCGCCGTGCCCAACCGGGTCAAGATCGGCCTGGCGGCGCTGCTGTGCATCGTGGTGGCACCGGCGCTGCCGCCCCTGCCGGCGGCGCCGGTGTGGTCCTGGGCCGGGCTCGGCATCGTGGTGGAGCAAACGCTGATCGGCGTCGCCATGGGCCTGGCGCTGCGGGTGATGTTCACGGTGGTGCAGGCGGCGGGGGAATTCATCGGCCTGCAGATGGGGCTGGCGTTCGCCACCTTCGTGAGTCCGGACGGCGCCAACACCATGATTTTGTCGCGGCTGTTCTACATGATCACGCTGCTGATGTTCCTGGCGGTGAACGGCCATCTGATCGTGATCGACACCCTGGCCACCAGCTTCCAGACCCTGCCGGTGGGCACCAGCGGGCTTAACCCCAACGGCTTCGAGATGCTGGTGCGCTACGGCGGCACCATCTTCGTATCCGGCCTGCTGCTGGCGTTGCCGCTGGTGGCGGCGCTGCTGATCGTCAACCTGTCGCTGGGCATCCTTAACCGCTCGGCGCCCCAGCTCACCGTGTTCTCGGTGGGTTTCCCCACCTCGCTGACCCTGGGGCTGTTCCTGCTGCTGGTACTGATGACCGATTTCGGCCGCTTCCTGCAGGGATTGTTCTCCGAAGGACTGCAGTTCCTCAGCCAATTGGTCGAGGCGCTCGCGCCTCTCTCCTGACGGTTGTGGATCCTCACTTGCGGGAGCGGGCCCTGCCCGCGAAAGGCAAGCGAAGCTTGCCGGCGGGATGCCAGAGACCTGTTTGAACGCGCGGAAAAGATCTCTCTGGGATCCTGCCGGGTGGCTGGAAGCCACCCTTTCGCGGGCGGGGCCCGCTCCCACAGCCCGCTCCCACAGCCCGCTCCTACAAATCTACATGCGGTCGAACAGGGACATGCCCTTGATGTCGACGAAGGCTTTCTGGGCGGCCTGCAGGCTGACCTGACGCAGGCTGTATTGGGAGACCACTTCCGCGAAGTTGGCGGGATCGCTCAGGTCGCCGATCAGGTTGGAGTAGGTTTCGGTGTAGTTGAGCTGGCGGTTGTCGGCCACGCCGTCGACCACATTCAGTTCGTTCAGGCGCGAGCCCACCGACGCGCGTACCGTCAACACATTGTCCAGGCTGTTATCGAACTCGCGCATGACGGTATTGATGGTGTTGGCGCGGGCCGCCTTCTCGGCGTCGTTGCCGGCCGGCTGGTCAAGCACCGCCAGCGCCTTCTCGAAGGTCTTGAACAGGTCGGTGTTCATGTTCTCCGCTTTGCCCATCTCAATGCTGTCGCCGTCGGCGGGCTGGCCCTTGAGCGTGATCGACAGGCCGCCCACTTCCACCGGCTCGCCCTCTTCATAGGCCTGCGCCGGGCCGCCGTCCACCGAGTAGGTGGTGGTGCCGCCGGTGACCGAGAACTCGATCTGGAAGCTGTTGCCGAAGTCCGGGTCGCTTTCATCGATGACCTGCGGGCCCTTGAACGTCAGGCTGCCGCTGTTGCCGGCGTCCGCTTCCGCCACATAGCCGGCGCTGGAGTGCACGCTCTGGAAAATGGTCTGGCCGTTGTCGGTCACTTGCATCAGCCGGGAGGCATCGATGCGTTGCTCGCGGGTATTGGTATCGCCGACATAGCTGACGGTGCCGTCGGCGGCGCGCACGAACGGCTCACTGGCGTCCTGGTAGCCGCCGAACAGATGGCGGCCGTTGCCGTCGGTGGCGTTGGCCTGGCCGATCACGGTTTCATACACGCCGCGCAGATCACTGGCCACCGAGGCGCGGTCGGCGTCACTCAGGGTGTCGCTGGCGGCCTGGATCATCAGCGTCTTGGCGCTGGCGATGGCGTCACTGACGCTGTTCAGCACGCTCTCTTCCTGGGACAGGGCGTTGCGCGCGCTGATCCGTGAATCGGTGTACTGCTGGGTGACGGACATGGATTGCGCCACCTGCACCGCCCGCGAAGCGGCCTGGGGATCGTCGGAGGGGTTGACCACCTTGCGCCCGGTGGCGATCTGCTGGCCCACCCTCATGAACTCGCCCTGCTGTTGATTCAGGGAATTCATGCTCTGCTCATACATGGTGACGGTGCTGATACGCATGATCTTTTCCTGTTAACGCAGGCCGAGGATGGCGTCCATGATGGTGGAGCCGGTCTGAATTACCTTGGCGTTGGCCTGGTAAAATTGCTGGTAACGAATCAGGTTGGCGGCTTCTTCATCCAGGTTGACGCCGGATTCGGACTGCTGCACCGCTTCCAGTTGCTCGGTGAGGCCCTGCTGGGCGCTCAGGTTGGCCTGAACGATATTGGTGCGGTTGCCGACATCGCCGACGATCGCCGCGTAGGCGCCGCTCAGCGTGGCGCCGCCGCCCACCAGCAGGCTGTCCTGCAGGTCCTGCAGGGCCAGGGCGTTTTCGTTGTCGCCGCTGCCGCCGCCCTGCCCGGCGGCCAGTTGCGCCGGTTCACTGATACGGTTTTCCAAACCGCCGGCGGCCTGCCGCGTGGGCTGCAGCTGGAAGCGGTCGCCGTCGGCCAGGGTGCCGGCGTCGCCGATGGTCACCACCACGCCGCCCACGTTGAGCTGATCACTGCCGTCCAGGGTCGCGGTGACTCGCTCGCCGGTGTCGCGCCGGGTGATTTCAAACTCACCGGCGGCGGCGTCGGTCACCACCAGGTCGTAGTCACCGGTGGTGAGCTGGTCCACGTCGCCGAACGCGGCGTCGATGGTGGCCGAGCCGGCGTTGTTTTCGTTGGAGAAGGCACGCGGCTGGCCCACGTCGAACATCGCCTCGCCGGGATCACCGTTCAGGTCGAAGCCGGCCTGGTGCTGCTCGTTGAAAGCGGTGGCCAGGGACACCGCCAACTGACCGATCTGGTTCTGGGTCTTATCCAGGGTCTCGGAGCGGAACGTGAGCAAACCGCCCAGCGCCCCACCGGTGATCGCGTCCTCGTCAAGCTCCACCTGGTTGCCGGCGGAATCGTTGTAGCCGACCACCGTGCGCGTGGGGTCCGCGGAGGACGACATCGCTTCCAGCGAGAAGCTGCGGGTGCCGGCGACAATCGGCTGGCCGTTGCCGATGGACAGGTTATAGGTGCCGCTCTCCTGAATGGTCAGCCGCACGTCGACACGCTCGTTAAGCTCGGCCACCAACTGATCGCGCTGATTCAACAGGCCGTTGGGCGCCTTGCCGGTCTTCGCCTTGGCCAGGGCGATCTCCCGGTTCAGGTTGGCGATCTGGTCGGCGCTGTTATTGATCTGGGTGATTTCGTCACGGATGTTGCTGTCGATACCGCTCTGCATATCGCGCAGATAACCGTCGAAGGAACGGAACTGGGCGCTGAGCGTGTCCGCCGCGCCGATCACGCCCTGGCGGGCGGCCGGGTCGGACGGCGAGCTGGCCAGGTCTTCCAGGGACGAGAAGAAATCCTGCATCAGCGGCGCCAGACCCGCGTCCTGATCGGCGAGCAGGTTATCGATCTGGCTCACCTGGGTCTGGTAGGACTGCAGCGCGCTGCTTTTGCTGCCCGCCGCGTTGAGCTGATCGGCCACGTAGTGGTCGAACTGGCGCTGGATATCGTTGACCTGCACGCCGCCACCGGCGGATTGCTGCTCGCCGAGCAACGTCAGCTCGCGGTTGTAACCGGGCGTGTAGACATTGCTGATGTTGTTGCTGGTGGTGTTCAGGGCGTTCTGCGCGGCGTTCAGACCGCTGAGCCCGATGGAAAACATGCTCATCGTTTTGTTCCCGTTAACCAATGCCCTTTATATCGACCGCGCCGCGCGTTTCTTTAATGCTTCCTGTGGGAGCGGGCCCTGCCCGCGAAAGGCAAGCTTTGCTTGCCGGCAGGATCCCAGAGACCCGTTCAATCAGCGTCTCCGGGATCCTGCCGGGTGGCTAAAGCCACCCTTTCGCGGGCCGGGCCCGCTCCCACAAGCCCACCGATCTGGTCCATCAGCGCGACCAGTTTGTCGGCGTAGGCCGGGTCCGTGGCGTAGCCGCCGTTCTGCAAGGCCTGCGCCGCCTGCTTCGCATCGGCGGCGTCGAGCACCGGCGCGTAACGCGGGTTATCACTGATCAGGCGGCCATGGTCCTCGAACGCGTCAGCGTAGGAGTCATAGACGCGGAAGCGGTCCACCACCCGGGTGCGCTGGCCGTTGATGTATTCGTGGGTGACCACCTCGGTGGTGGGGCCTTTCCAATCGGCGCCGGCCTTGATGCCGAACAGGTTATGGCTGTTACCGCCGTCGCTGGTGGGAATTTCCCGGCGTCCCCAGCCGGTTTCCAGGGCCGCCTGGGCAAGGATCAGCGGCGCCGGCATGCCGGTACGCCGGGACGCTTCCCGGGCCGGCTCCGACAGCTGGTGCACGAAGTCCGTGGGGGTGGCCGGGTTGGCGGCGCTCAGCAGCGGCGGCCGGGGCCGTTCGGTGCGCGCCACGGCGGTGGCTGCGCCGGCATCCTCCATGGCGGCGGCATCACGTTTCGAAGCGCCTGCCGCAGGGTCGCCTGCCGCAGAATCGCCTGCCGCAGCCTCTACACCGGGCAGGCGGCGCGGCTCGCCGCGCGGAATGGCGTCCAGCGGCGACGTGCCGCTGGCGGCCCGGGCGGCGTCCGCGGAAGTGCCCTTACCGGAAAGCTGCGCCACCAGCTGGTCCGCCAGGCCCAGACCGCGACCGGCCATGTGCTGGGACATCTGCTGATCGAACAGCGATTGATAAAAACGCATCTGCGAGCTGTCGGTGAGCTCCGAACGCGGCGAGGCGTCGCGCATGCTCTTGATCATGCGGTGCAGGAACAGCGCCTCGAACTGCTCGGCGGCGCTGCGCAGCTGTTTTTGCGGGTCGCGGGCGGCGCTGTGCTTGAGCCGGTCGAGGCCCTGCACGTCCAGCGCGAACTGACCCTGTATGGAACCGTCCAGGCCGGCCATCAGATAATCTCCAGTTCCGCGCGCAGGGCCCCGGAGGCTTTCAGCGCTTCCAGTATCGACATCAGCTCCTGGGGCGTGGCGCCCAGCGCGTTGAGAGCGTCCACCACTTCCATCAGGTCGGCGCCTTCGACGAACTGCAGCGAACCCTGTTGCTGCTGAATGCTGATATCGCTGTCGGGCACCACGGCGGTCTCACCGTCGCCGAACGGGGCCGGCTGGCTGACGCCGAATTCGGTGTCGATCACCACCGACAGGTTGCCGTGGGCCACCGCCGCCGGTTTCAGGGTGACGCGGCCGTTCAGCACCACCGAACCGGTGCGCGCGTTGATGATCACCTTGGCGGGCGCGTCCGTTGGCGTCACGTAGACACGCTCCACCCGCGCCATGAAACTGACCCGGTCGTTTTCGTTCTCGGGGCCGCGCAACTGAATGGTGCGGGCGTTGCGGGCCGCCGCCACGGTGCTGCCGAATTCCTGGTTGATGGCGCGCACGGCGCGCTCGGCGGTTCCGAAGTCGGCGGTCTTCAATTGCAGTTCCAGCAGCCCGCCGTTGGCGCCCAGCTGCAGCGGCACTTCCCGCTCCACCACCGCACCGCCGGCGATACGGCCGCTGGCCTGCTGGTTGATCTGCACGCTGCTGCCGCCGGCTTCGGCGCCGGCGCCGCCGATCAGCAGGTTGCCCTGGGCCAGCGCGTAGGTGGCACCGTCGGCGCCTTTCAGCGGCGTCATCAGCAGGGTGCCGCCGCGCAGGCTGCGGGCGTTACCGATCGACGACACCACCACGTCGATGCGCTGGCCGGGGGCCGAGAACGGCGGCAGGTCAGCGGTCACCATCACGCCGGCCACGTTGCGCAACTGCATGTTGGTGCCGGGTGGAATCGCAATGCCCAGCTGCGAGAACATATTGGTCAGGCTTTGCGTGGTGAAAGGGGTCTGCATGGTCTGGTCGCCGGAGCCGTCCAGGCCCACCACCAGGCCGTAGCCCACCAGCACGTTATCGCGCACCCCGGAAAAGTCCGCCAGCTCGCGCAGGGGTTCCGCCCGCGCCGGCGAGCTGAACGCGCTCAGCAGCAGCCCCAGCGATAATGTCAGCGCGACCAGACGCAACCGTGCCATGACCGTCACTCCCATGTTCAAAACGGCGAAATGTTCAGGAAGAAGCGCTGCAGCCAGCCCATGTGCTGCGCCTCGTTGATGTACCCGTCGCCCACGTACTCGATGCGCGCGTCCGCCACCTGGGTGGACGGCACCGTGTTGGTGTCGGAAATCTCCAGCGGATCCACCACCCCGGAGAAGCGGATGAATTCGGTGCCCTGGTTGATCAGAATCTGCTTCTCGCCGCGCACGCGCAGATTGCCGTTGGTGAGCACTTCCAGCACCGTCACCGTGATGGTGCCGGTGAAGGTGTTCTCCGCCTGGGAGCCGCCGCCGCCTTCGAAGTCGTTCTCGCCGGTGAGGTCGAAGCCGTAGTCGCTCAGATCCTCCAGGCCGGTGGGTACGGTGGTGGGCGTAAAGGAGGCGGAGCCGCTGCGGTCGGCGTTGCTCTGCGAGCTTTTGCTGGCGCTCACCTGCTCGTTGACCATCACCGTCAGCACGTCGCCCACCGCGCGCGGCCGGCGGTCCTCGAACAGCGGGTTCTGGCCGCGCCCGGCCTGGTAGATGGAACCGTTGGACAGCGCCGGCGGCGGTTGGGGAATTTCCACGCTTTCCTGCTCGCCGACCACCGAGGGCTGCGGCAGTTGCGCGCAGCCGCCCAGCGCCAGCAGCAACACCACGATACCGATGCGGCAATGTTTAACGATGGCGTCCACCAGGGTCTCCCGCATCAGGATCAGAGCTGCGCCAGACGGGACAGCATTTCGTCGGAGGTTTTCACCGCCTTGCTGTTGATTTCGTAGGCGCGCTGGGTCTGGATCATGTTGACCATTTCCTCCACCACATTGACGTTGGAGGTTTCCACATAGGACTGGTACAGGCCGCCCGCGCCGTTCATGCCGGGCATGCTTTCGGTGCGCATGCCGGAGGCGGTGGTTTCCAGGTAGAGGTTCTCGCCGATGCTTTCCAGGCCGGCGGGATTGACGAAGGTGGACACGGTCAGCTGGCCCACTTCCACGCTCTGGCTGGAACCCGGCTCGGTAACGGTGACCAGGCCGTCCTTGCCGATGCTTACCGACAGGGCGTTTTCGGGAATCATCACCGCCGGCTCCAGCGGGTAGCCGCTGGACGTGACCATCTGGCCGTTCTGGTCGAGCTGGAAGCTGCCGTCACGGGTAAAGGCCACGTTGCCGTCGGGCATGCGCACCTGGAAGAAGCCCTTGCCGTTGATCGCCAGATCGCGGGAGTTGCCGGTGTTCTCCAGGCCGCCCTGGCTGTGCAGCCGCTCAGTGGCCACCGGGCGCACGCCGCTGCCCACCTGCATGCCGGACGGCAGGGTGTTCTGCACGTCGTTGGCGCCGCCGGGCTGGCGCAGGTTCTGGTACAGCAGGTCTTCGAACACCGCCCGGGATTTCTTGAAGCCGTTGGTGCTGACGTTGGCCAGGTTGTTGGATATCACATCCATCTTGACCTGCTGGGATTCCAGACCGGTCTTGGCCGTCCACAAGGATTTAATCATTGGGTTCCCCTCCGCCTGGCTGCCAGGCTTACTGGATCGACAGCAGACTGTCCGCGCGCTGCGCGTTCTGGTCCGCGGTGTCGATCACCTTCATCTGCATTTCGTAGCGGCGACCGTTGTCGATCATCGCCACCATGGATTCCACCGGGCTGACGTTGCTGCCTTCCAGGGCGCCGGACACCAGCCGGGCGTTCTCGTCCATGGGCAGGGCGCCATCAGGGCCACGGAACAGACCGTCTTCACCGCGCTGCAGCTCGCCTTCGCCACCGTTGACCAGCTTGACGCGGCCGATCTGCACCAGCGCATCCGGATCCTCACCGGCGCCGATGGCACTGAGGGTGCCGTCGGCGCCCATGGACAGCTTGGCACCCAGCGGCACGATGATCGGCCCGCCTTCGCCGATCACCGGACGGCCGGCGCTGTTGAGCACGCCGTCGCCGTCCACCTGCAGGTCGCCGCGGCGGGTGTAGGCTTCGTCACCGTTGGTGGCCTGCACCGCCAGCCAGGCGTCGCCCTGCATGGCCACGTCCAGATCACGGCCGGTGGCGTTCATGGGTCCGGCGCTGAAATCGGCGCCCGGCGTGGACGCCATCACCGAGGTGCGGGTGGCCAGGGCACCGTCGCCCTGCACCGGCACCGCGCGCAGTGCCTGCATCTGCCCGCGGAAGCCGGTGGTGGAGGCGTTCGCCAGGTTGTTACTGACCACCGATTGCTGGTCCATGCTCTGGCGCGCGCCGCTCATGGCGGTGTAAAGAATGCGATCCATCCGGGCTCTCCTGTAACGCGATTAGCGCAGATTCACGGCGCTCTGCAGCACCTCGTCCTGGACCTTGATGGTCTGGGTGTTGGCCTGGTAGTTGCGCTGGGCGACGATCAGGTCCACCAGCTCGCTGGTCAGGTCCACGTTGGAGGTTTCCACGGTGCCCGCTTCCAGGCTGCCGAACTGGCCGGCACCGGCCAGGCCCAGCAGCGGCTGGCCGGAAGCGCCGGTCTCGGTCCAGGCGTTGTCGCCTTCCGGCTGCAGACCTTCCGGGTTACGGAAGTTGGCCAGCGCGATGGTGCCCAGCACCTGAGACTGTTCGTTGGAATAGTTGCCGACGATATTGCCCACTTCATCGAAGGCGATGCCCACCAGGGAGCCGGAGGCGTAGCCGTTCTGGGTGAGGGAATCGAGGGCGAAATCCTCACCGAACTGGGTGGTGCCGTCGAAATCAATGCCGAAGTTCATCGGGTCCGCGCCGCCCCCGGGGGTAAACGCATAGTCGGGGAAGGTGCTGGCGCCTTCGTCGAGGGTGCCGTTGCCGTTAAACGCCAGCTGGCCCACGTTGGTGGCGTCCGCGTTGCCGTCCAGGGACACGCGCACTTCCCACTGGTTTTCACCGGTCTTGGTGAAGTAGGTGGTCATGGTGTGCTGCACGCCCAGGGAGTCGTAGGCGGTGCCGGTGTTGGCGTAGGAATAGGTGTCGCCGTCGGCGGCGTCGAACGGCGTGGCGCCACGGTCGATCTCATCCACGGTGGCGTCCAGGTTGAACGACGCCTCTACCTGATCGGTGGCGGTGGCCGCCATGGCACCGGCCGGCACCTGCAGGGTCTCCGGCTGACCGCCGGTGCCGACGCCGGCGGGGAAGCCGGTGAGCCGGGCGCCCTGGGCGTTTTCCAGGTAGCCGTCGGCGGTCAGGGTGAGCTGGCCGTTGCGGGAATAGACGGTCTGGTCGCCCTGGGTGAAACGGAAGAAGCCGTTGCCGTTGATACCCAGGTCCAGGTTACGGCCGGTGGATTCCAGGGTGCCGTTGGAGAAATCCTGCAGCACCGTGGACACGCGCACGCCCTGGCCCACCTGGGCACCGGCGTAGACGTCGGCGAACTGCGCGCCGGACCCTTTGAACCCCACGGTCTGGGAGTTGGCGATGTTGTTGCCGACCACGTCGAGATTGGTCGCGGCGGAGTTAAGACCACTGAGTGCCTGTGAAAAACCCATCTTCGTGCTCCTAGAAGTTATTCTTTACGAAATCTTGTTTAAAGAATCTGGCGGATATCGCCGAGACTGACCTGTTCGGAAACGCCGCCCAGATCCAGCAACGGCGCGCCGTTGTCATCCAGGCTCACGCCGCTGACCATGGCGTAGTTCAGATTGACCACCTCCAGAGGCTCACCGTCGGCGCTGGCTTCAACGGATACCGTGTAGGAGCCCTTGGGTGCCTCCTCGCCGCTGTCCATTTCGCCGTTCCAGGTGAACGACTCACTGCCGGCGTCCATGGCGAACGGCTCGAAGCGGCGCACCACCTCGCCGCTGTCATTGCGCACCGTGATCTGCACTTCGTCGGCGGCCTGCTCCAGCTCCACGCCGAACGGCGTGGTGGAACCGTCTTCACCCACCAGCACCCGGTTGCCGGGCACCAGCACGCCGCTGCCGATCAGGCCGGCGGCCTGCATCGCCTGGCCGGCGTCGAGCTGGCCGGTGATGCCTTCCAGGGTGCTGTTGAGTTCGGAGATACCGCTGACGGTGTTGATCTGCGCCAGCTGCGAGGTCATCTCCGCGTTTTCCATGGGGTTCATCGGGTCCTGGTTCTTAAGCTGCGTGACCAGCAGGGTCATGAAACTGTCCTGCAGGTCGGCGCCGTCGGACTTGCTGGCCGCGGCGGCGGCCTGGGCGGCGGCGCTGCCGTTCACCGAATTGAGCACGTTGGAGCCAATCATCGACATCAGTTTTCTCCCAGCGTCAGGGTCTTCATCATCAGTTGCTTGCTGGTGTTCAGCACTTCCACGTTGGCCTGGTAGGAGCGCGACGCGGAGATCATGTTGACCATTTCATTGACCGGCTCCACGTTGGGCATGGACACATAGCCCTGGTCGTCGGCCAGCGGGTGGTCGGGGCGGAACTCCCGGCGCAGGGGCGAGGGGTCCTCGATCACTTCGCGCACCCCCACGCCGCCCACGCCGGTGCCGTTCTGGCCGCGCGCCTCGAACATCACCTGCTTGGCACGGTAGGCCTCGCCGTCGGGGCCGGCGACGCTGTCGGCGTTGGCCATATTGCTGGCGGTGACGTTCATGCGTTGCGACTGCGCCGTCATCGCCGAACCGGAAATCTCAAAAATCGAAAACATCGACATGGTTCAATTCCTATTCAGGCTGCATGGCGGACTTGAGGCCCTGGATGCGGCCGTTGAGCATGGTCAGCGCCGCCTGGTAACGCACCGAGTTGTCGGCGAAGCGGGTGCGCTCCACGTCCATGTTCACGGTGTTGCCGTCCAGGCTGGGTTGGTCCGGCACCCGGTAAAGCAGGTCGCCGACCGGCGCCGAGCCGCTGCCGCCGGCGATGTGCCCGGCGGCGGTGGTGGACAACGACAGCCCACCCTCGGCCGGCCGGCCGCTGTCCATGGCGCGGGACAATTCACTGGCGAAATCAAAATCCCGCGCCTTGAAGTTGGGCGTATCCGCGTTGGCGATGTTGTTGGCCAGAACCTGCTGGCGCTGGTGGCGCAGGTTCAGTGCTTCCTGGTCGAATTGCAGGGCGGCGGCCAGTCGGTCAATCATGCCGAAGCTCCAATGGCTTGTAGGTCAGAGTGGAGATTAATACCGGCGCGGTCAGGTCAAAGGCACAAACAGGCCACCATTTTGATTCCAATTCGTTTATTCACCCGGCGGCCGGTTACCTAGAATAAGGACCTGACTGGAAAAACCCGTTACCCCGAGGCGTCCTATGCCAGGCCCCCTGTTCCATCACATTGCACGGTTCGTCGTATCGCTGGCGCTGCTCGCCATGGCGCCGACGGTGGCCGCTGACGGCCAGCCGGCGGCGGGCGCGGCCGAGGCCCCCGCGGTCAGCGCGGTGCGCGCTTTCTTGCTGGAACGGGCCGGCGGGCTCGGCGACAGCGTCGCCGTGGAGGTCCGGGCACCGAGCGCCCACCTGCCGCCCTGCGTGGCCCCGGAAGTGTTCATGCCGGGCCGCGGCCAGAAGCCCTGGGGCCGGGTCTCCGTGGGGGTGCGCTGCGGCGAGCAACAGCGCCGCGTGCGCTATATGCAGGCCCGGGTGACCGTCACCGGGCGGTACTGGGTCAGTGCCGGCGAACTGCCGGCGGGCACGCCGATCCGCGCCGGCATGCTCCGCGCCGAACAGGGCGACCTGAGCCGCCTGCCCGCCAACGCGGTACTGGCGCGGGACCGTATCGTCGGCCAGGAGGCCGCCCGGCCGTTGTCCGCCGGCACCGTGATACAGAGCCACCAACTGCGCAAGCCGGCCCTGGTGGAGCGCCGCCAGGCGGTCACCCTGGTGGCCGGCGGCGAGGGTTTCCGCATCAGCCGCGAGGGGCACGCCCTGGACGACGGCGCCCTGGGCGGCCGGGTGCGGGTGCGCCTTTCCAACCGGGAAGTGGTGACCGCGCAGGTCACTGGTCCGGGCCGCGCCCGGGTGATGTTTTAAGTATTAAAGGTTTTCCCGGCGCTGCCGATAACCGGGATGAACGCGTGACGGAGGGCTTCCCTTGAAAATTGACAACATTTCCCCCCTGACCCAGCCGGGCACGGTGAATCAGGGCAAAGGCGGCGACAAGGTTTCCACCGAGGCGCCCAAGCAAGGCGGCAACGCGACGGCCGGCGAGGTGGCCCATCTGCGCCAGCCCGCCGCCGACAGCGGCCAGGACATCGACACCGCGCGGGTCGACGAGATTCGCCAGGCGATCTCCGAGGGGCGCCTGGAAATCCGCGCCGACAAGATCGCCGACGGCCTGATCGCCAGCGTCCGCGACCTGCTGGACGCGGACTCGCAATGAGCCTGGCGGAGCACCTGGAGCGCCATCGGGCGCGCCTGGACACCCTGATCGACCTGCTTGACGACGAGCGGCGGTTGCTGGGCGACGGCGCCGTCGACGGTGACGGCCTGGCCCGGGTGGCGCAGGCCAAGCAGGAACAGTTCCAGGCGCTGGAGCGCTTCGAGACCCAGCGCCGCCAGGTGCAGCGGCGGCTCGGCTACGACGACGACCGCGCCGGCGACGCCCGGGCCGCGGCCGACGCCGGCTGCACCGCCCTGTGGGCGTCGATCCGTGAACGCGCCGATCAGGCCGCGCGCCTGAACCGCACCAACGGCGTGCTGATCGGCATCCGTCTGGAGCACAACCAGCGAATGCTCAACTTCATCGAGGAAGCCGCCGGCAAGGGCCTGTACGGACCCGACGGCCAGGCCCGTGCCGCCGGCGGCCATGTCAGCAGCCGCGTCTGAAACGCCAGCAAAGGGGGAGCCCCAAGAGTGACCAGAGCACGGGACGCCATCGAGGCGGAAGACAAGCTCGACGTGATACTGGCCTGCCGGCCGGTGTACACCCGCAACCAGGACGTGGCCGCGTTCCAGTTGCTGTTGCACGGCGAAAAGCCCGCCGAGGGCGCGTCGCTGTCCGACATTGAAGCCACCAACACCGTGATCCTGGGCACCTACACCCACGTCTTCCAGGGCGGCAAGACCCGCTCGGTCCCCAGCTTTCTGAAAGTCACCGACGAAGTGCTGATGGCGCCGGAGCTGCCCAACCTGCCGAAGAAACAGTACATTCTGGAAATTCCCAAAAACCTGATGCTCACCTCGGAGCTGGTGGACCGCCTCAAGGCGCTGGCGCGGCGCGGCTACCGGCTGGCCATGGACGGTTATGACCCGGGCGACGACGAACTGGACGTGCTGCTGGATATCGTCCACATCGTCAAGATCGACGTCCGCGACAGCGACGCCGACAGCCTGCGGCGCACCTCGGAAAAACTGCGCGGCCACGGCGTTGAACTGCTCGCCGACCAAATCGCCGACCGCACCCGGTTCCAGCAATGCATGGAACTGGGCTTCGACTATTACCAGGGCGATTTCCTGAGCACGCCGTCGCCGGTGAAAGGCAAGAAGATCGCCGGCAACAAACTGCTGCTGCTGCAACTGCTCACCGAGCTGCACAGCCCGGACGCCTCGCCGGCGCGGCTGGAAGAGATCGCCATCAAGGACGCCGGCCTCACCTACCGCCTGCTGAAAACCGTCAACTCCGCCGCCATGGGCCTGCGCCGGGAAGTGAATTCCCTGTCCGACGCCATCGCCCTGCTCGGCCTGGAGGAAATCAAACGCTGGGCCAACCTGTTCCTGATCGACGGCGAGATGCACAAACCGGAGGCCCTGACCCGGGGCATGCTGATACGCGGGCGCATGTGTGAAGTGCTGGCGGAGCTCAGCGACCAGGAAGGCGGCCAGCAAAGCACCTCGGTGAACCATTTTATCGTCGGCCTGCTGTCCCAGCTGGATGCCCTGATGGACATCGCCATGCCGGAACTGATGGAACAGGTGCCGCTCAGCCAGGACGTGAAAAGCGCGTTGCTGGAGCGCCGCGGCCCGCTGGGCGCGGTGCTCACCGAGGTGGAAGCCTATGAGGCCGGGCGTTTCGACGCGCTCTCGCTGCTCAGCGAGCGCGCCTACTACGAAGTGGCCTACCGCCACAGCACCGCCTGGGCCCGCCAGGTGCAGCAGGCCATGGGGTATCAGGACTAAGCGTTGCGGTCATGGTAGAGTTCGTCGCACGGAATGCGATCAACACACCGACAATCACAACAAGGATGATCCCATGCGCGCCTTTTACCTGGCCCCCGCCCTGTTGCTTCTCGCCCTGCTGGCGGCCTGCAGCGACACCCCCGACGACGGCGTGATCCGCGACGCCCTGAATCAGGAGCTCAAGCAGGCCCATCTTGATGAGCTGTTCCAGGTCACCGACGTGGAAACCGCCGGCCGTTACCCGGAAGACGACGACCACGTCGCCCTGGACGTGCGCTACACCATGGAAGCGCAGCGCGACCTGTCCGAGTACAGCAAGGCGGTAAAACGCGACGAGGCACGGGACGCCATGGACCGGTTCGCCATGGTCATGGCCCTGGCGGCGGTCCGGGTGGAATTCGGCAACTTCGAGGAAGGCGATAACTTCGAACAGGAGCGCCGCCTGATGCTGGAGCGCACCGAGGAAGGCTGGCGCGTAGCCCAACCAGAAACCCCAACCGGCCCCGATTCATAGCACTTTGTGCTATTTATGCCCAAGCAACTCCAGCATCATCAGCACCGCGTCCTCGCGGCCGGCGCCGGCCCGATAGTAGCCCTTGCGGCGGCCGTTCTCCACGAAGCCCAGGCGCCGGTAGAGGCTCTGGGCGCCGTCGTTGCCGGCGCGCACCTCCAGGTACATCACCGACATGGAGGCGGTGCGCGCCTCGTCGAGCTCGTCCTCCAGCATCCATAGGGCCAGGCCGCGGCGCTGGCGCGCCGGGGCCACCGCCACGTTCAGCAGATGGCGTTCGTCGAGCACGCTGGAAAGAATCATGAAGCCCACCGGCTCGCCGTCCACGGCGGCCACCCGGCAACGGTAGGCCCCCTGCAGACAGTCGCGGAAATTACCTTCGCTCCAGGGGGTGGGCTGGCTGGCGTTTTCGATCGCCAGCACCGCCGGCAGATCCGCGCTGGTCATGGCCCGCATGCGGGCGCCGTCCGGCCCCACCGTCATCCACGCGACCCGGCGAAGCCGTGCGCTACCATCGCCTGCCAACTGCGTTTCTTGGCCAGCGCCGGCCGGTCGAGCATTTCCTGCAGGCTGTCCACCGCCAGCGCCGGCATCTCGCCCAGCTTCACCGCCTGGAAGCGCTCGCCGCCCAGCACCGCCGTGGCCAGACTGTGATCCACGCAGAACAACGCCCGACGGCCACCGTGCTGGCGGCTCAACCCGGCAAAGAAGGCGGTCAGCGCCTGGGCGGCCTCGCCGGCGCTCATGGGCTGCTTGGTGAGCGGGCAATAGAAGCGGCGCGGGCGCTCCGGGGCGGCGCCGAACACCGTCAGCAGGGAGGCGGCCAGGGCGCCGGTGTAGCGGCCCAGCTCCGGCGCCTGGGGGTCTTCCTGCTGGAACACCACCCAGGTGTCGCCGGCCAGATGCGCCTCCAGGGTGAAGGTCAGGCCCGCCGTGCTCTCCGGGGCGGTCGCCCGGGCCGGCGTCTCGGCGACGCTGTCACGGGGCGCCGGGGCCCGGCTTGCCGGTGCCTCGGCGGTGGTGTCCGCCGCCGCGGTATCGGCCGCCGCGGCACCGGCCGCCGCGGCCTCCCTGGCGGGTTGCTCGGCGTCGCCCACGCCCGGCGCGGTTCGCACCGGCGTGGCTTCCACCGGCGCCGCCGCCAGGCTTTCCCCGGCGTCGGTCTCGGCGGCCCAGTCCAGCGGCTCGGACGGCGCCGCGCCGGGCAGCGTCGTGCGCGCCACCCAGGGCGTCAAACCCAGGGCGCGGAGATAACTCTGACGCTGCGCTTCATTCATGGTGGTGTCCTGTGCGGCCGGCCGTACAGCTTAGCAAATGTCCGAGCGCCGTCCGAGGGTTGTGCGCCGGCGGCCAGCGACCAGCAGCATGGCCACGGCCAGCAGCGCGCCGCTGAGCGCGCCGTACAAATGGGCGTTTACGTACACGCGCCCGTTAATCCAGGCGCGCAGATAGTCCACGTCGTAGCCGGGCAGCTGCTCCCACACCAGGCGACCGGCCACCACCGCCAGCACCAGGCTGTGCAGCACCGGATTGCCGCGCCAGCCGATCAGCAGGCAGAGCACCAGCAGCCCCTGCAGCAGCCCCGACAGCCCCACGTACCAGCCCAGATCCCGATCCAGCACGAAGAACACCGCGCCCACCAGGGGCGCGCTCACCGCGAACCACAGCCAGAACCGCCGCCGGTCCAGCAGGTCGCGGAAGAAAAACAGAATCAGGACCAGGCCGCCCAGATTCAGCAGCGCATGCCAGAGATTCAGGTGCACCAGATGCGCGGTAACCAGACGCCAGACCTCGCCGCCGGCCACCGCGGCGCGGTCGTAGCGCAGCCAGGGGTTCACCCACTGGTGGGCCAGGCCCAATGCCAGAACGACGGCGATGAACGCCAAGGCGTGAGGAAGGAGTTTGGGATCGCGAGTTTGCATCGTGGCAGGATAAGTGAACTCAGAGGCCAGGTCTTGCCTTGTGGGAGCGGGCCTGCCCGCGAAAGGGTGGCTTTTAGCCACCCGGCGGGATACCAGAG
>TARA_R100000935_G_scaffold58928_1_pt1 | contig 77617 bp, 69 predicted proteins | sample TARA_R100000935 | Tara Oceans TARA_R100000935 (sample SAMEA2621502) | marine metagenome | biome: marine biome (ENVO:00000447); feature: surface water layer (ENVO:00002042); material: "saline water (ENVO:00002010), including plankton (ENVO:xxxxxxxx)" | depth 5 m
AAACATAAATTAGTAATCTAAACGATTATTATTTTAATTTCATTGGAATGACTGGAACAGTAAAATTTTTTAATGAATCCAAGGGATTTGGCTTCATTACCAACGACGACACAGGTAAAGACATTTTTGTTCATGCAACCGCATTAAACGGAACTGAACTCAACGAAGGTGACAAAGTAGAATACCAAGAAGAAGAAGGCCGTAAGGGAATAGTTGCTGGGCAAGTACAAGTAATTGGCTAATACTATTTTATTTTGAAAAATTGTAAACCCTTGGTATCCGCTAGGGGTTTTTGTTTTTGACCAACCTATCAACTCCTTAACTATCTTACCAAAACCATTACAAAACCATCGGCTCCATTGCCCATTGTAGTGCTATTTTGGTCCAGCACCAATTGTGATTTTTCAATCACAATCTCCCCGATCTCCTTGTCATTAACCTCCAAATAAAATTGGTCTTTCTCCTGTAAAACGGAATAAGTGTAGGTCCCTGTTGGCAGGCCATTGTGTATTGCGTTGGACCCGTCATTATTGGCAACGATCAATGTCCCATCTTTGGTGTCGAATTTCCAAACAATTGCCCCTTTTTCAAAATCTTCATCAATCCCAGCGAAACCGCCACTAACATTGATCAGGCTCCAAGTCCCACCAAGCTTGTCGTTCTTTTCATGTGCATTATCTGTGGAACATCCAGTAAAGACAAAAATCAGACCCAAGAAGAGCATTAATCCATATGCTTTCATATTACCCAAGATTGTTGAACTAAAAATTAGATGCAAAAGCCATTAATAAGTTGCGTACTTGGTAAATGCAAATGATTGCTTTCTAATTTAAATTGCGCTTCTGAATAAAGAAGCGTTTTAAAATTTCCGATGCTTCCTCCTCCATTACCCCGTTCACCAATTCGGTTTTGGGATGTATTTTGGTTCCCATGGTTACAAAGCCCCTATCCATATCCTTTGCTGCATAGACAATTTTGGAAATTTGGCTCCAGTACAGGGCACCTGCACACATTTGACAAGGCTCCAGGGTTACATATAGGGTACAATTGTGAAGATATTTGCCCCCCAAAAAATTGGCTGCTGCCGTAATGGCCTGCATCTCGGCATGTGCCGTAACATCGTTTAAACGCTCGGTTAAATTATGTGCCCTGGCAATGATCCTGTTCTCAACAACAATAACGGCCCCAACAGGCACCTCACCTATTTCAAAAGCAGCTTCTGCCTCTTGTAAGGCCTTTTTCATAAAATAGTTGTCGTCAAACGGGTTTATCATACCTAACAATTAAGGCACAATAGTAAACAATATTGGCGAAGGTTCAAAAAAAATACCATTTGATTAAAATATCATGAAAAACCGCCAATCCTATACTATAAAACATGCCATTCAATGTTTAAATACATTAGTTTTGCGTAACTTTTTTAGTATGCCCAAGGGAATTCTTCAACATATTAGCGACCCTAAGGATATTCGAACCTTGGAACTAGTCGATTTAATACAACTTGCCCAAGAATTAAGGGAGTTTATTATAGACATCGTTGCCACCAAAGAAGGACATCTGGGAGCGAGTCTAGGCGTTGTAGAACTAACCATCGCCCTTCACTATGTTTTTAACACTCCAAAAGACAAACTAATTTGGGATGTGGGACATCAGGCTTACGGTCATAAAATATTGACCGGTCGTAGGGAAATATTTAATACCAACAGACAATTAGGGGGGATAAGTGGCTTTCCCAAGCGCTCTGAAAGCCCATATGACAATTTTGGTACAGGACATAGCTCAACTTCTATTTCGGCCATTCTAGGGATGGCCTTGGCTTCACAGTTAAAGGGCGAAAAGAATAGACAGCATATCGCAGTCATCGGTGATGCTTCCATTGCTAGTGGAATGGCCTTCGAAGGACTCAATCACGCGGGGGACACCAATGCCAACATTCTTATAATACTCAATGACAATGCCATAGGTATTGATCCCAGTGTAGGGGCCTTGAAAAAATACCTTACCAATGTTAAAAAAGGTACTGCCAAAGACGAGAACATATTTGAATGTCTAAATTTCAACTATTCGGGTCCAATGGATGGGCACGATCTGGCGGCCTTGATCAATGAGCTAAGAAGACTAAAGGATATTGAAGGACCCAAATTGCTCCATATCATAACCACTAAGGGCAAAGGGCTCCAAAAAGCAGAGGAGAATCAGGTGGTATATCACGCTCCCGGAAAATTTAATAAGGAAACGGGCGACCTTTGGCCCAAAACCTCTGAAATACAACCTCCAAAATATCAGGATGTATTTGGGCACACCCTCGTGGAATTGGCCGAAAACAATGAAAAAATAGTGGGAATAACTCCAGCAATGCCTACCGGAAGCTCACTAAAATACATGATGGAACAACTCCCCGAAAGGGCATTTGATGTGGGCATTGCAGAGCAACATGCAGTAACCATGGCCGGTGGAATGGCTGCAGAAGGCCTGGTCCCATTTTGCAATATCTACTCTACCTTTTTACAACGTGCCTATGACCAGATCATTCATGATGTTGCACTGCAGAATCTTCCGGTTATTTTCTGTTTGGATCGTGCAGGCCTTGTAGGGCAGGACGGTGCCACCCATCACGGAATATATGATATGGCATATTTAAGGTGTATTCCAAATCTCATTATTTTTGCACCTTTAAACGAAATTGAACTAAGGAATATAATGTTCACGGCACAACTAGGCTTGGAGCATCCCATAGCCATAAGATACCCTAGAGGGAGAGGCGTGACATTGGATTGGAAACAAAATTTCAATAAAATTCCGATAGGAATATCCCAAGAATTAAAAAAAGGAACGAAAATTGCGGTACTTTCGATCGGTCATATTGGGAATATGGTTAGTGATTTACTAAAGGACATGAATGAAAGGGGCCAAATTGGCCATTACAATATGCGTTTTGTAAAACCTTTGGACACCCTTATGTTACAGAAAATATTCTCGACCTATGAAAGCGTCATTACCATTGAGGATGGCTGTAAAATGGGGGGATTTGGAAGTGCAATTTTGGAATATGCAAACGAGATCCATAGTTTTGTACCAATAAAAATTTTTGGTATAGAAGATGTTTTTATAGAGCAGGGAACCGTTGAAGAACTCCATAAAATATCTAAAATAGATATATCGACCTTAAAAAATTATATTAACAACCTTTTGAATACTGATTAGCATGTACGGTAAAATTTTCATTATTGTCCTTCTGTTCCTAAATTTTAATTTTTTATTCTCACAAGATACCATTCCTGCTCCGCAAACCCCGGATTCCACCCAAGTAGATTCGATGCGTGTTGATTCCATGCGCATAGACACCATAGTAATACGGACCTTGCAGGACAAAATAAAGTACATTCCACGAGGGGCAGACCTGACCAATCCAGTTGTTTCATTTAAACGCACCAAGCCACTTGAAGAAAAATATAGACGTTTTAGAATTCCATCATTTTGGGAAAAGGAGAATAAACTTGGATTTAATTTTAGCGAGGTAGCTTTTGTAAACTGGAATGCGGGGGGTAACAATTCCATTTCAGGACTGGCCAGCGCCAAATTTGTACGAAATTATAAATTTAGATACGTTCAACTAAACAACAATTTGGACATACGATATGGTCTTAATGCCCAAGAAGGCTTTAAATTAAGAAAATCCGATGATGCATTGCGGTTTTCCTCCACCTTTGCGTTTAGAAGGGATACCATAAGCAATTGGTACTATTCCGCCAGCGCAGAATTTAGGACACAATTCTCCAATGGTTACAAATACCCTGATAGGGACAAACCCATTTCCAGATTTATGGCGCCTGGGTATGCCCTATTGGGTGCTGGTACCTCCTATATTCCGGAAGGCAAAAAATTTAACCTGCGTTTAGCCCCGCTTACCTTCAAATCTACCTTTGTGTTAGACCAAACCTTGGCCAACAACGGCGCCTTTGGGGTACAAAGAGCACTGATTGATACCGATGGCAACATCATAAAAGAGGGCGAAAATGTTTATCTGGAGTTTGGTTTTTTGGTGTCCAACACCTGGGAAACCATGGTTTATGAAAATGTGAAATTAAATCACAGGCTGCAATTATACTCGGATTATGTAAAGAATTTTGGAAACATAGATATTGACTGGGAAGTAAACGTGGACCTGACCGTAAACAAATATGTAAAGGCATCCATAGGTACCCATGTCCTATATGACCACGACATTATTTTCGACGAGGTAAAAGCTGCAGACGGTACCATTACAACCCCGGGAAAGCGTAAAGTACAATTTAAACAATTGCTGGGGGTTGGCTTAACATATGATTTTTAAAGCTGTTTCCCCATAATTTTATTATGGATATGTACTGCGGCACTATCCGATAAGCTGGCAACATAGCAGCAGGTATTCAAAAGTATGTCGTATGTAGAACCTTTGGTTTCCCTATAGGCTTCGGGCAAAGTAGAGATCATAAGTCGATCATAATTGGAACTGTTCCCTTCCTTATTCCTGATCAATGCCGTATTGTATACATCTAAAATGTCCGAGATAATCCTGTACCCTGCTATTTCTTTTTCCAATACTTCTTGTGACCTGTAAATCTTCTGTACACTTAATGTAAGAATGTCTTGGATCTGGGCCTTGAACTTGCTTTTATCCATCAAGGAAACCGAAAATTCCCCCTTTAAAATAGCATCCTCATTTTCTATAAAAATAGCAATTGCATCGGATATCAAGGTATTGATCGCCAAAGCCCTTAAATAGCTCAGACGGTCTTCCATATAGACAAGATTATTATATTTTTTAATATTGATACTGTCCTTAACCAACTTTATTAGATATTCCAAGGCATAATCCTCTGAAATAAGCCCTAAATTGATTCCGTCCTCAAAATCGATAATGGTATAACAGATATCATCAGCCGCCTCTACTAGGAAGGTTAGGGGGTGTCTGCAAAAACCAATGTCCTTGCCTTTTCCCCTTGATTCCAGTCCAAGTTCAGTGGCCACCTCCTGAAAAGAAGCCACATCCTGTTGGAAAAACCCAAATTTCTTGTCCGCAATATGTTTGGTCGGTTTTTTGGGCAAGGATTCCTTTGGATATTTCATAAAAGCGCCCAAAGTGGCGTAACTAAGTCGCAATCCACCTTCAACACCCTGGCGGGATTCCGTTAATAATCTATATCCATTGGCATTTCCTTCAAAATCTATGATGTCCTGATATTCTTTTTGGGTCAACATTGTTTCAAATTGTTTGCCCCTGCCTGTTTTAAAATATTCCCCAATGGCTTTTTCCCCGCTATGCCCAAAAGGTGGGTTGCCTATATCATGTGCCAAGGCCGCGGCGGCTACAATAGCTCCAAAATCATTAAAATGAAAGCCGTGCACTTCGCGCAAATGAGGATGTTTTTCCAGAATTTTCTTCCCGGCTATCCTTCCAAGGCTTCTCCCTACCACCGAAACCTCTAAACTATGGGTTAGACGGGTGTGCACAAAATCGGTTTTGGAAAGGGGTATTACCTGAGTCTTGTCCTGTAAGCTCCTAAAGGCCGCAGAAAATATCACCCTGTCGTAATCCACTTCAAAACCCAAACGGGTTTCATCCTGTTCCTTTCTAATTCTTTTATGGGTATCACCAAAACGTTTCAAGGAAAGAAGCTGTTCCCAATGCATAATTTAATTTTAACGGCCGCAAGATACATTTTTAGGCATTCAACACATAATAAAACCATCTTCCCCTTTAGCCTGCCAAAACCAGAACCCCAATTTTAACGATTAATTAAACTTAAGATTACAATGAATTCAATCCATATCCCCATCTTAGCGTTTGTCTTAAGACTAAATTGGTTTCATTTAAAATATTAGTTTTTGTCGACTATGTAATTGAAATCTCAAGCTACCTCTGGCCAAGGTAGCTTTTTTCATTTAAAGTAAAATTGTTTATAGATTAACATTAACTTAACATATGTGTTGGTATTTTGCACCCGACAAAAACTAATACATTATGAAAATGAAATGCTTAGCCCTAGGGCTTGCGTTGTGCTCTATTTTTGTATCTTATTCTCAGGAACCCAATTCCCCCGAATTTGGCAAAGGCCTTTTCAATTTAATAGGAAAGGATAGCACTTGGAGCGCCAAAATTGCCGCAAGGATACAACTTTTAGGTAGTACCACTTGGACAGAAAATGCCAAAGGTAATTTTACGGACCCCCATTACAATGCACTTATTAGACGGGCCAGACTAAAATTTGACGGTTTTGCCTATTCGCCCAAACTCAAATATAAGATTGAACTAGGTTTATCCAATAGGGACATTTCCGGTGGCTCGCAATACACCAGCAACACTCCAAGATATATCTATGATGCCGTGGTCATGTGGAATTTTTATCAAAATTTTGAACTATGGGTAGGTCAGACCAAACTCCCCGGCAACATAGAACGGGTTATATCATCAGGAAACCTTCAATTGGTAGATCGATCCTTGTTAAATGGCCAGTTTACCTTGGACAGGGATATAGGCATACAGCTTAGGCATTACACCTACCTAACGGATACCTTTTTGATGCGGGAAATACTTTCCATTTCCCAAGGCGAAGGTAGAAACATTACCACAGGAAATCTAGGAGGACACCAATACAGCGGACGTTTGGAGTTACTTCCCTTTGGCGAGTTTGAAGGAGGCGACGAATACAGTGGAGGCGATTTAAAAAGGGAAGAATCCCCAAAATTGATGTTGGCCGCTACCTACAACCTTAATCTTAACGCGGTCAAGACCAGAGGTAGCCAAGGGACTTATATGGAAACCGATTATGGTTTTCACAAAACCGACATTAATACTTTGTTCATCGATGCCGTTTTTAAATATAACGGATTCTCATTCATGGGTGAATATGCCTATAGGGATGCGCAAGACCCTTTTGCCAGAAATATTGACGGCTCCCTGACCGGAGAGGTGGTGCAAGTGGGCCATGGATTAAATCTACAAACCGGTTATCTCTTTAACAGTAATTGGGAGATTTCCGGGAGATACACAAATGTAGAACTGGATAATAATATTACCGGAGAAAACCCGGAAAATCAATACACATTGGGACTTTCCAAATATATTGTTGGCCATAAATTGAAGGTGCAAACAGATATGAGCTATCTTTCCGTTAATAATGCCCCTGATGAATTAATGTACAGACTACAATTGGACCTACATTTTTAGTGAAAAAATATAACCTTAAGATAACGTTACGAACCTAGAGACTTTAGATATTTGCAAACTATTTTTATAAGATAATGGACAATTTATATTTATTAATGATCATTGCACTTGCCTTTTTGGCAATTGCAGATTTAGTAGTAGGAGTTAGCAATGATGCCGTTAACTTTTTGAATTCCGCAATTGGTTCCAAAGCCATTTCCTTCAGAACCATTATGATTGTGGCCAGTTTGGGTATAGCCATAGGAGCTATTTTTTCCAGCGGAATGATGGAAGTGGCCCGTAAGGGTATTTTTCATCCCGGGGAGTTTATGTTTGCTGAGATCATGATCATCTTTATGGCCGTTATGATAACGGATATCCTTTTATTGGATTTTTTTAATACCGTTGGGATGCCCACCTCAACTACGGTATCCATAGTCTTTGAACTATTGGGAGCCTCAGTTGCCATGTCCTTCATTAAAATTGCCTCAAGTGGGGGCGATTACATAGACATTTACAACTATATAAACACCTCAAAAGCCACTGAAATTATAATGGGCATTTTGCTGTCCGTTGTAATTGCCTTTACTGTTGGGGCCTTGGTCCAATATGTATCCCGTATCCTTCTTTCATTCGACTTTAGAAAAAAAGCTAAAGTATTTGGAGCACTTTTCGGAGGTATAGCCTTGACTGCAATTACTTATTTCATACTTATAAAAGGATTAAAAGGGGCCACTTTTGTAAGCGACGACCTTATAGTATATATCCAAAACAATACCTCCAAGATTGTTATTGGCAGTCTGGTACTTTGGACACTAATCGCCTATATTATTTCGGGTGTCTTAAAATACGATGTTTACAAGCTGATAATTGTTGTAGGCACCTTTGCATTGGCACTAGCCTTTGCAGGGAACGACCTTGTTAACTTTATTGGGGTCCCAATCGCAGCTTGGCAATCCTTTGAAGCCTGGCAGGCTTCGGGTATCCCCGCGAACGAATTTAGTATGACCGTACTGGCGGATAAAGTTCCTACGCCTACTATTTTACTTTTTGTTGCGGGAATGGTCATGGTACTTACCCTGTGGTTTTCCAAAAAGGCCCGCTATGTAACCCAAACAGAAATAAATCTGTCTAGAGAAGGTGAATCCAAGGAACGCTTTCAGCCCAATTTTCTTTCGAGAGGAATAGTACGGTCAGCAATGATGTTGTCTGCTGTAACAACAGCCCTTATGCCAAAAGCCTTGCAGGAAAAAATAGATGCCAATTTTAAGAAGCCTGTTATAGCCTTGTCCAAGGATAAAACTTTTGAAATGCCTGCCTTTGATATGGTAAGGGCCTCTGTAAACCTAATGGTTGCAGGGGTATTGATTTCTTTGGCAACATCCTATAAATTGCCTTTATCAACCACCTATGTAACCTTTATGGTGGCTATGGGTACCTCCTTGGCCGATAGAGCTTGGGGTGCTGAAAGTGCCGTTTACCGTGTTGCCGGAGTATTGAACGTAATTGGAGGTTGGTTCTTCACGGCCATCATCGCCTTTGTTTCTGCTGCAGTTATTGTTTCCCTTATCAATATCCATGTACCCTCTATGGTAGCCGTGTTATTATTGATCGCCGTGCTATTATTGGTAAGAAATTACATTTCACATAATAAAAAATCCAAGGAAATTAGGGCTGAAGACAGTTTAAGAAAGGCCGAAAGCAGCTCTATCCAAGGAGTGATAGAAGAAAGTGCGGACAACATTTCCAATGTGGCAAAAAGAAGTAACAAAATATACACACACATCATCGACGGACTTGCCAAACAGGATCTGGAGCTTTTGAAAAAGAACAAAAAAGGTGTTGTTAAACTTTCCGATGAAATAGATGAATTAAGGGACCACATTTTTTATTTTATCAAGAATTTGGATGAGGCCAGTGTAGGAGCCAGTAATTTATATATAAACATATTGGGGTACTTACAGGATATGGCCCAATCTCTGGAATATTTGAACAAGATTAGCCATAAGCACATCCATAATAACCACAAAAAATTAAAATACAACCAGATAAAAGAACTGAAGGAAATTGATCTGGAATTACAGAAATTGTTGAGTGCTACAAAAGCTGCATTTGAAACCCGCTCCTTTGAGCGCATTGGCGAAATATTTGCAAGCAAACAAGAATTGCTGGATATGGTTTCCCAAAAAATCGAAAAACAGATCGCTAGAACACGTACCGAAGAGTCCAGTCCAAAAAACACTACATTGTACTTTACCTTTCTTTTGGAGACAAAAGATTTTATTAACGCTACAATGAATCTTTTGGAGCTTTATTACAATGAGCACGATAGCACAGTAACCCCTGCAAAACTGGAAGTCCAATAGCGCTAATGTCCATTTTTAGGACTGCATGAGGTATTTATAGTTGATGCTGTGTTTGGTTTATACCTCAGAATGTTTGGGACAGGGGATTTATGGATCCAAACTTCTGGATAAGGCGATCCGATATTATGACCCCAATGACAGTTTGCGCTCGTTTAAAAGTGATTTTATAGTAATCATGGAATTGCCCTCAGGGGATAAGAGAATAAGCCAGATCAATATTGACCGCCCCTCATCCACCTTTAAGTGAACCGCAGATAAGGCTTGAAAAAACATAGAACAGATTGTAGTGGGGGACACATGCATTTTGAAAACTGATGCTACAGCCATTATTTCCGAAAAGGACAGGGCATCCCATAATATCTCCTGTGAACGGGCCAAAAAACGAAGGACTACTAAACCTATCTCTATGGCCTTCCTATGAAATTAAGAGTCCCAGGGACCATTGTGTACCCATTTGTTGAGACCAAAACCTTTAAGCCCAAGGAATATCTTACATTGAAAGTGACTTATACGGAGGAAGTGGGAAGGGATACCTGGTATTTCTATTTTGATCCTACCAGCTATGCCATGGAAGTTTATCAATTTTTCCATGATAAATCCAAGAATGATGGTGAATACATTGTATTATCAGGGGAAGAGATGATCAACAATGTAATAATGTCCAAGAACAGGGTATGGTACTACAACAATAACGATCAATATTTAGGCGCCGATATTTTGAGTAAAACTCCCTATTGACCTATCTATAAAAGTTCATCTCATCCATATATTTCCAGACTTTTTCGGGAAGCATAGGTCTAACATTTTTACCCAATTTATGTTGGGCCCTTATAAAGGTTGAGGATATTTCCATGATTGGAGCAGCCACGTGCTGAATCTTATCATGATCTTTAAATTGATGAACCACTTCCCCTTCAGAAATCCTTGGATAGACATAAATGTAATGGTTTTCCAGAATTAGCTCATAGTTCTTCCATTTATGCAGCCCCTTTAAATTATCCTCCCCCATTATTAAACAAAAATTGTGTTTGTCTTCATATTTTTCCTGTAAATAAGCCAAGGTATTTACCGTATAATTGGGCTGGGGAAGATCAAACTCTATTTTGCTCGGTTTTAATTTGGGATAATCCAAGGTAGCTTCGGCAACCAGTTGATAACGATGATGATTGTCCAGCAGGCTTTTCTTGGTCTTGAACGGACTTTGTGGCGTAACCACGAACCAGACCTCATCCAAATCAGAAAACTCTACCATATGATTGGCAATCACCAAATGCCCTATGTGGATAGGATTAAAGGTGCCGAAATAAAGTCCAACTTTTTTATTCATACGAAACTTGACTCAATATCATTTTGCAATGAAGCACTTTAGATTTAATAGTGTGGGCCAACCTGAATCGGGCCTTGGTTTACTAAATTTTACTTTTCACTTCAACGCCTATGTACTCCGCTACCAATTTATGCGCCTCGTCCAAAGCAGTGTCCAAATCGTAATTTTTGATTACGGCATCAAATTGAGGGGCAGTGGCCAACTCTACGGAGGCTTTCGCAATCCGCATATTTATTTTATCCTCGGACTCCGTACTGCGCTTTTTCAACCTAATCTTAAGTTCATCAACACTGGGCGGCTTTACAAAGACCGCAAGCGTCTGATCAGGAAATTTCTTCTTTATTCGCAAGCCGCCGACCACGTCTATATCAAAAATTACGTTCTTGCCCTCGGCCCAGAGTCGGTCTACCTCACTTTTTAAAGTCCCGTAGAAATTATCCCTATACACCTCTTCCCATTCCAAAAAATCATCGTTCTTAATATGCCTCTTAAACTCGGATAAGGTCATAAAATAATAATGCTCACCGTGCTTTTCCTTGCCCCGTCTGGGCCTGGAGGTTGCAGAAATGGAAAAAGCCAAATTGAGCTCCGGCTGATTTAATAAGTGTTTGACGATAGTAGTTTTTCCACTGCCCGAGGGGGCAGAAAAAATAATTAGCTTTCCTCCTTTCATTATAAAACATTAAGCATTTGTTCCTTGATCTTTTCCAATTCATCCTTCATCTGCACCACCAACTGTTGCATAGGGGCAAAATTTGCCTTGGAACCTATGGTATTGATTTCCCTGCCTATTTCCTGACTAATAAAGCCCAGCTTCTTACCATTGGAGTCGTCCGATTTAAGGGTAGCGGCAAAATAATCCAAGTGATTTAGCAAACGGACTTTTTCTTCCGTGATATCATATTTCTCAAGGTAATAGATCAGCTCTTGTTCAAAACGATTTGTATCCAGATCGGCTTTTAAGTCCGCAACAGCCTTTTCCAGTCGCTCCCTTATCGTTAACAGCCTATCGGGGTCCATTTGTGCCACCTGTTCCAATAAACTCTTTAAAACGCTTATTCTGGCCTCAAAATCGGCTTCCAAAACCTTACCTTCTTCCGTTCTAAAAATATTTATTTCTTTCAGCGCTTCGTCCAATGCTTCCTTTATGACCTTGTATTCCTCCTCATCAATATCCTCTCTTTCAGTTTTCATGGTATCGGGCATGCGCATAGCGATTTCCAACAGGCCCATTTCATTCCCTGAAACAATGTGCCCCAACTGCTTCATGTATTGCCTTACCACTACTTCGTTTACTTCCGAAGAGGTCTCTGCTCCGGTATTTTCTATATAAAGTGAAAAATCTACCTTGCCCCTGACCAATGAACCTGCAATAGTCCTGCGCAATTCCAACTCCTTTTCCCGGTATGTGGAAGGTATTCTAGCGTTTAAATCGAGACTTTTGCTGTTGAGGGATTTGATTTCAATAGTAATTTTCTTAGATGGAAGTTGTATTACATGCTTCCCAAACCCTGTCATTGATTGGATCATAAATTGTTTTTAGAATTTGTCAAAGGTAAATAAAATTGGGGTTTGTATAAAGGATGGTCAGGAACCTGGATAATTCCTTACAAATAACCTATTCTTTTAATATAAAACCTCTTCCTCAATTGGATGGGTCTTTACCAAATAATGGCTTTCCATTTTTATCAAAATTAATCTTCAATTGGTGCTCACACCAAAAAATGCCCGCAAATATGGCCACAATTAAGAAAAATGTAGAAATACCCATAGCCCAACGGGGAGTAATGAAATAGGCAATTGCCCCAGCCATAAAAGTTGAAATACCAACCCACAACATCATTTTGGCCCCAATAGCATTACCAAAATCCCAAGTTTCCTGGTTCCGCATACTTCTACGCGTCCGATAGCCATAGAGATAATTGATGCTCTTGGGTGGATGTACTTTATAGATACAGGAAATAATTGTTAAAACTAGACCGGGCGCTGTTGCTGACAAGAAAAACACCCAATCCATTTATAGCTCCCTAACCCAAATATTCCTGTAACTTACCCTACTATTGTCCCCATGGTCCTGTAGTTTTAAAGGACCCTTACCGTGGGCCGGGTTTTTGGGCCAACCTATATAGGGAGTGGTTCCCTTAATCTCAACATTGTCCTGAACCAGTACCCCATTATGTAAAACCGTTATGGTTCCGGATTTAATTTTATCCCCTTCATCATTAAACTCCGGGGCATGATAAATAATGTCATAGGTATTCCATTCTCCGGTGGGAACAGATGCCATAGCAAGAGGTACGTGCTGCTTGTATATGGATCCGACTTGTCCATTTACATAGGTATCATTGTCATTGTTGTCCAAAACCTGAACCTCGTACAGCCCATTTAAAAAGACCCCGCTATTGCCCCTACTTTGCCCCTTTCCCTGAACTTCTGCAGGAGATTTCCATTCCAAGTGCAATTGGATACTTCCGAAATTTTGCACCGTCTGAATATCCCCTGTCTTGTTGTTAACGGTCATGCTACCATCATTGTTCACGATCCACTTGGCCGCCGTACTATCCCTTGAGCTGATCCAATTGTCCAAATTGTCCCCGCCAAAAAGTACAATGGCATCACTTGGAGCTTTTTTAATAGGGTCGTGCGGATTTACTACTGGAGGCACCGGTTTATAAAACTCGGTCTCCTCAGGAGTCGTAGGTTCCTTACCCGAGTATTCCCCGTGTACCACAATCTCTTGCCCTGTTGCGTTTATGTCTTTTGGCTCCAATGGATCCACTTCAACTTTTTCCTTGCACGCAAATGCCAAGAACAAAAATAACGGGACATAAATAGATCTCATTTTCATAAGCATATGCAATAATGGTTTAATCCAATGTTTTTATCTTAATATTTCTGTAAGACACTATATCACCGTGATCCTGCAATCCTATTTTTCCGGTCATGTATTTCCCAAAATGCTCCGATCCCTTAAACTTGGATTTGGATATCATTTCTTCCCATTCCTCACCATGTACCGGAAAAGAAGCTATTTCCGTTCCATTCAACACCACATTCCCTTTATTGGATTTATGGTCTACGGTAATTACACAGGTATTCCATTCCCCAACAGGCTTGGTAACGTCCTCACTAGGACCAACCATATCGTACAAAGCCCCTGCCTGTCTTACAGGTCCATTCTTTGCGTCAGGGTGCTTTTCATTGTCCAACACCTGTATTTCCGGTCCCGAATGGTAAGCTTCCGGCAGACTTTCTACTTCCTTAACACCCCAAAATATACCGCTATTACCACCTTCAGAGATTTTCCAATCTATTGATAGTACAAAATTGGTAAAGTCCTCTTTGGTCACTAAATTGTATTTCTCCCCTTTCTTCCGCTCCTTTGGCGGATAGTATACCATGGCTCCATCCTCTATCTTCCAAGCATCTCCAACGCCATCTTCCAAATACCTTTTCCAGGCATCGAAATTGGTTCCGTCAAAAAGCACTTGCCATTCTCCCTTCTCTACATTTGTAGGTGGCGTTACTTTCTCAGAATTGGCCAAGGGATCGGAATCCACATCCATATTTTTTTTATCGGTCTTATCCTTACAGCCCATAACCATAACCGCTATAAAGGCACTAAAAATTAGTTTTTTCATTTTCTTGTTGATTGATTTTATAGTCCTAATATTTTCTTTAATACTGTTTTATCTATAGCTGCCCCAGCAAAATCGTCAAAGGTTTTCTCCGTAGCCTCAATGATATGGTCCTGGATAAACTTGGCGCCTTCCCTTGCACCCTGCTCCGGACTCTTTATACAGCATTCCCATTCCATTACCGCCCAAACATCACAGCCGTACTGTGTAAGTTTAGAGAAGATGGACTTAAAATCTATCTGTCCGTCGCCAAGCGAACGATATCTACCTGCGCGATCGCCCCAATCATTAAAACCACCAAAGGCCCCTTTCTTGCCTGTAGGGTTAAATTCCGAATCCTTAACGTGGAAAGATTTTATGAATTCGTGATAATGGTCTATATAGGCTATGTAATCCAATTGTTGAAGTACAAAATGACTTGGATCGTACAAAATATTTACCCGCTTATGATTACCTGTAGCTGCCAAGAAACGTTCAAAGGTATCCCCGTCATGAAGATCTTCGCCAGGGTGGATTTCGTAACATACATCCACACCCTCCTTGTCAAAGTGATTTAGGATTGGCAACCATCTCTTTGCCAACTCCTCGAAGCCCATTTCCACCAATCCCGCAGGTCTCTGTGGCCAAGGATGGGCAGTATGCCATAGCAGGGATCCTGAGAAAGTGGCATGTGCCTTTAGTCCCAGCCTACGACTCGCTGTGGCTCCTTTTTTTACAACATCTATGGCCCATTCGGTACGTGCCTTTGGATTGTTCTTCACCTTGTCCGGCGCAAAATTGTCGAACATAAGGTCATAGGCAGGGTTAACTGCCACCAATTGTCCTTGTAAATGTGTAGACAACTCTGTAATTTCCAGTCCATAGGAATTTATCTTGCCCTTTAATTCATCACAATAGGTCTGACTCTCGGCAGCTTTATCCAAATCGATAAGGAAATCTACCCAGGTAGGTATTTGTATTCCCTTATATCCTAAATCGGATGCCCATTTACACATGCCATCCAATGAATTGAATGGTGCTTTTTCATCGACAAATTGCGCTAAAAATACTGCCGGCCCTTTAATTGTTTTCATTTTGATTTTTTATTAATTGTAATTGAAAATAAGCTTTGTTAACATTTAGGATAAAAATCCTATATTTAAAGTTTGTAGCCTATGCCTACAAATGCGAAGTTATAAATATAGGAAAAGCATCAGAATTAAAACAAGAAATATAGAATGAATCAGAGTGAAATGTTTGATGCCATTGTTGTAGGTACCGGTATTAGTGGAGGTTGGGCAGCTAAAGAACTTTGTGAGAGTGGCTTAAAGACTTTGGTCCTGGAAAGAGGGCCAATGGTAAAGCATATCGAGGATTATCGCACAATGAACGATGACCCGTGGGATTACCCGTTAAAAGGTAAATTATCTAAATCCGATAAAGAAAAATATCACATACAAAGCAGGTTGAACTGGGCGCCGGATGAGAGCAACAAGCATTTCTTTGTAAACGATTTGGAGCACCCATATGTTCAAACCAAACGATTTGATTGGATAAGAGGTTATCAGGTTGGAGGGCGTTCCTTAACCTGGGGCAGACAGAGTTACCGTTGGAGCGATATTGATTTTGAAGCTAACAAAAAGGAAGGCATCAGTATTGATTGGCCTGTGAGATATAAGGACATTTCACCTTGGTATGACAAAGTTGAAGAATATATAGGGGTCAGTGGACAAGCTCTGGGGCTAAAACAATTGCCAGATGGCAAATTTCAACCCCCCATGAAATTGAATTGTGTAGAGGAGGACTTTCAAAAATCTATCGAAGAAAAATTTGATGATGGTCGTTTGGTGACCATTGGTCGCACCGCACACATTACAGATCCAAATGCAGATTTTGAAGGTCGGGGAGTTTGCCAAAATCGGGATAGATGCTGGCGTGGCTGCCCTTTCGGAGGCTATTTTAGCAGCAATTCATCTACTTTACCGGCCGCAGAAAGAACTGGTAATATGACGCTCAGGCCAAATTCCATTGTGTACGAAGTTGTCTATGACGATAAAACAAAAAGAGCGACTGGGGTAAGAGTCATAGATACAGAGACCAACGAAAAAATGGAGTTCAAGGCCCGTGTAATTTTTCTCTGCGCTTCAGCCATGGCTTCTGTTGGTATATTGTTACAATCAAAAAGCAAACGCTTTCCCAACGGTCTCGGAAATGACTCGGACGCCTTAGGTAGAGGAATCATGGACCATCATTACAAATTAGGGGCTACCGCCAAAGTAGATGGGTATTTGGATAAATATTATAAAGGTCGCCGCGCCAATGGTTTTTATATTCCACGATTCGTAAATATGGATGAAAAGACCAAGCGTGATGGATATGTACGTGGATTCGGATTTCAAGGTACGGCCAGTAGAGGCGATTGGTCGGAAGCCATAGGGGAGTTGGGGTTCGGAAAAGAACTCAAAGAAAGTATTCTAAAGCCCGGTCATTGGACGATAGGTGTCACCGGATTTGGAGAATTCCTACCGTATGACGACAACAGGGTTACATTAAGCCCTACTGAAAAAGATAAATGGGGGCTTCCACAATTGGCCTTTGACGTTGAGTTCAAGGAAAACGAGTTGAATATGCGCAAGGATATCATAAAAGTTATCGTGGAAATGTTTGAAGCGGCCGGATTTAAGGATGTACATTCCTATGAGGAATCTTCCTATCCAGGATTGGGAATACACGAAATGGGAGGCGCCCGTATGGGGCATGATCCCAAAACTTCGGTCTTGAACAAAAATAACCAAGTACATAATGTTCCTAATGTATATGTCACCGATGGTGCATTTATGACCTCTTCCAATTGTGTAAATCCGTCATTGACTTATATGGCATTTACGGCCAGGGCGGCAAATCATGCTGCCAAACAATTGAAGGCGGGTAAATTTTCATAACATCCTTCGAGAAATAATTAATGTATTTTACCGTTACTGTTAAATATTAGACCTTATTAGAATGGACAATGCTTCGGCTAGAAATATGTGGGGTGATTTTTTGGACGCCCACTTGGAATTTGCTTTTGAAGAAGCACCTAAAGTTTTTCACTTTAGTGATAATGAACAAGATGCCGACCACGGTTTGGATCTAGTTCTAAAAAACCTTAAGAAAGCGACGACCTTTTCCCTGTTAGGTCTTCAAAACCGCAAGGAACCACTGCCTAAAATAGGAGCCTTTATAATCCTTACCGATTGGAATGGCAATGCAAAATGTATAGTTAGGACAACCGCCGTAAAACTAAAGCCATTTTTTAGTATTACTAAAGACTATGTTCTATTGGACGGCTTAGGGGATAAAAGTCTGGAACATTGGAAAAAATTCCACTGGGATTATTTCTCCCGTGAATTGGCTCCTTTTGAACGTGTCCCCCGTGATAGTATGATCGTGGTCTGTGTAGAGTTTAACAAGGTATACGGATAGTCTCTAGCACCTAAAAAAAACCATAGAAAATGGCCGCAATTGCGGCCATTTTTATTTTAACTAATTCCTGTATTACTTCAAATTGATCCAAACGTTCCCCTTTTTGTTGGACTCCACGGTGCTCTCTATAAAATCGAGCCCACGAACACCATCCATCATGGTAGGGAATTCGCCATCGTTATATTTCTCACCTCGAATGGCCCTTGCAACACCCAAATAAATATTGGCCATAGAGTCAAAAATACCTTCGGGATGTCCTGGAGGCAATTTAGTTCCATTCAAGGACAACTTAGAATTATAGGCATGGCCAGGCTTATAAACCTGAAGCGGCTTGTCATCGCTAAGGACATAAAGGTAATTGGGATTTTCCTGCTCCCATCTTAGTCCGCCCTTCTCTCCATAAATGGCAATTGAAAGTCCGTTCTCCTCCCCGGTAGCAACCTGACTTGAGCGAATAACCCCTTTCACGTGCTTGTCCATGCGGATCAATACCGTACCGTCTACATCCATTTGGTTATCCTCGTACAGATAGTTGAAATCTGCCAAAATTGATTTTATGGTCAATCCCGTAGTATATTCAATCATATTAAAGGCGTGCACCCCTATATCTCCCATACAGGAACTAATACCGGCCTTTTTAGGGTCCAATCTCCAAACTGTTGAACGTTTGGCCTTGTCATGGATAATAGAGTTGATCCAACCTTGGTAATATGCCGCATCCACCTTGTGAATTTTACCAATAGCACCGGCCTTAATCATTTCCCTCATTTGCCTTACCATAGGATATCCTGTATATGTATGGGTAACCGCAAAAACAGTCTTGGCCTTTTCCAAGGTAGCCTGTAATATTTTAGCCTCCTCGTAGGTGGTGGTCATGGGCTTTTCACAAATTACATGAAACCCATTTTCCAACAACTTCTTGGCCATAGGAAAATGCAAAAAGTTAGGGGTAAGTACAGAGCATACCTGTATACGTTCTGACTCCGGAAGTTTCAATTCCTCTTCCACCAAGGTATCAAAATCCTTATAGATCCTATTCGTAGGTACATCTATTTCCTTGGCAAAAGCAACATTTGCCTCAAAATCAGGATTGAAAACTGCACCAACAATTTCGTAATTATCATTAATCTGCGATGCCACTCTATGCAACACCCCTATAAGGGAGTCTCCTCCACCCCCTAAAATTCCTAATCTAATTTTCTTGCTCATAATGTATTTATTCCTAAGTTACTCTTTATACTCAACTTCTTCGTTTTTAAAAAATATTGCGAACAGCACCATTGCCCCTAAGGCAAAAATAGCAGGAAATGTCCAAATATCCTTCCAGCTGTGTACACCTTCGCCAATTTTATAACTATCCGTTATTTCTCCTGCCACCCAAAACCCGATCAACATTCCAACTCCATAGGTGGCCAGTGTTATCAATCCCTGGGCAGCACTCTTAAATTTGTTCCCTGCCTTTGAATCCGTATAAATCTGTCCGGACACAAAGAAAAAATCATAGCAAATACCGTGCAGGCCAATCCCCAATATTAACATAAAGGCCAAATCTCCGGCATTTCCGTAAGCAAATAGAAAATATCTAATGGTCCAAGCCAACATCCCGGCAATCAAGGTATTCTTAAATCCAAATTTCTTAAAGAAATATGGCAATAACAACATGAACAAAACTTCCGAACCCTGACCAATGGTCATTTTACCTGTTGGATTTTCCATTCCGATCTCTGACAAAAAAGGATTTGCATTCTGGTAATAAAACGCCAAAGGAATGCATATTAAAATAGATGAAAGAAAGAAAATAAAGAAATTCCTATCCTTTAGAAGTTTAAGGGCATCCAATCCCAAAATTTCCGATATGGATACCTTGTCATTCGTTTTTAATTTTGGTGGTGTTTTGGGCAATGTAAAACTGAATAGTCCCAAAGCCGCAGAAGCGATAGCCACCATTAAAAAAGTATTCTTTAAAAGGCCTTCTTCCCTAGAACTTCCCGAATCCCACAAGAACACATAACTAATTATTAGTCCGGCCGCTATCCAACCTATAGTACCAAAAACCCTCACAAAAGAAAACTCCTTGGCAGGATTTTTCATTTGGCTAAAGGAGATAGAATTCACCAAGGCCAAAGTCGGCATATAGAGAATCATATATCCCAGTACAAAAGGGTAGAAACCTTCAAAATCCACCGCCATATACATTTGATACATCATTAAAGCCCCAAGAAGATGTAAGACCCCTAAGATTCGCTCTGCATTGAAATACCTGTCCGCTATTAGCCCTATAATAAAAGGTGCAATTATGGCTCCCCAGGATTGGGTTGAATATGCCATTGCCGATTCTGCTCCTGTAGCCTTGAGATTCTGTCCCAAAAAAGTGCCAAGGGTTACAAACCAACCTCCCCAAATAAAAAATTCGAGAAACATCATTAAGGACAACTGAACTTTGGTTTTTACATTCACGGTCTAGCTGGTATATTCATCGCTTATAAAAGGCATAATCCAAGACCAGGGGTTCAATGGAGTTATTTCTGAAATCCACAGAAATCTGGGCCCTATGATGCGTAGAATGGTTTATGATATGAAACAGCATATCCTGAATGGTATTGGTAAACAATCTACCCTGGGAATTCTCGTAATCCAAGCGCTTTTCAAAACTATCCACATTGGTGATTATTTCAAAAGAACTCCTTTGATTTTCATAATGTATGTCGCCCCAATCCTTAATAGAGTGTAACTGAAAAACACCATATTCCACTTTTTTACCAAGAATTCTGGAATTCCAAATATGGTGCGCATTTAATATATGACTGAAGAGCTCCGTTGTCCTTTCTGGAACATTTTCCAGCTTTTGGCACTCTTCAATCAATTTTTTATTACAGTAAAAGTTATAATCGAACAGCTGATTGAAAAAAGCCTTCATAAAATATAATGCTAATTAAGTTCCTTACCTGCTTTTATCAATAAATCCCTGGTAGCGATAATTCCTTGCTCCTCACTTAAAACGCTTCCTTCGTATTCCACACCAATAAAGCCGGTATAACCTGCATCTTTAACTATTTTAAGTATTCTTGGGTAATCCAGTTTAGTTTCATTACCGTCGGCATCAAAATCGTAAGACTTGGCACTTACGGCCAAGGCATGTGGCATTAGTTCACTAATTCCTTTATAAATGTCATACTCCTCGGCGCAACCATCTTTAGTTCTTTCTATACAGAAGTTGCCAAAATCAGGAAGGGTACCGCAATTGTCCATATTTACCTTGGTCATAACCTCAGCCAACATAGCCGCATTAGACGACAGCCCGCCATGGTTCTCCACCAAAACTTCAATATTTTTTCCCTTGGCATAGGTGGCCAACTGGGTTAGACCATCAACAGAACTGGCCATCCACTCATCGGGAACCTTGCTTCCGGACAGGTTTACCCTAATGGCGTGGCAACCCATATCGGCAGCCGCATCTACCCATTTATAATGGTTTTCAACTGCTTCCTTTCTTTTTTGGGCATCCGTAGTAGCAAGATCTCCTTGACCATCGATCATTATCAGGACATTTTGCATACCATGTTTTTTGCTTTCTGCATTACATTTTTCAACGAAGGCGGCCATGGCTTCCTTGGAAAAATTAGCAGCCTCCAATTCCTCATAATATAAACCACTTACATACTCCAATCCTGTAAAACCCCAATTCTTGGCCTTCTCGGCAAATGTATATGGATCCACTCCATCTTGACGCACCATTTTATGCATGGACCATTGGGCCAAAGACAATTTAAAAAACGGTTCCTCAGCTTTCATGGATACTTCTGAGGTCTCCATATCTTTAGGCTGCTCTTTAGGAGCTTCCTTACAAGACAACACACTTATTAATAAGGCAAGCAATACAACACTGATTCCTTTGATCTTTAAATTTTTACGCTTCATTTTGAGTATTGAGATTAAATCCAAGAATTAACATTTACTATAACGTTATAGTGCCATAGTATTAATATATATAGGGTTTAAATGTAAAAAATTAATTTTATATTTAATAAATTTATTAAATAAACAATTTCATAAATGAGCAAGTTGAATAACAATGAAGTGCAGGATTCTTATGATGCAATTGTCGTAGGCACGGGAATTAGCGGAGGTTGGGCCGCCAAAGAATTATGCGAAAAAGGACTCAAAACCCTTGTTCTGGAACGTGGAAGGATGGTGAAACACATCGAAGACTACGAGACGGCCAATCTAGATCCTTGGGATTTTCCAAATGCCGGGGAACCTACTAGGGAAGATATTGAAAAACAGCCTAAACAGAATAGAACAGGATATACCACCAATGCGGCAAGCAAAATGTGGTTTGTAAACGATTTGGAACATCCATACAATGAAATAAGACGATTTGATTGGATGAGAGGTTACCACTTGGGTGGGCGGTCCTTACAATGGGGACGTCAAAGTTACCGATGGAGCGACATTGATTTTACCGCCAACCTAAAAGATGGGATTGCGGTTGATTGGCCTGTACGTTATAAAGATATTGCCCCGTGGTACTCTAAGGTGGAAGAATTTATAGGTGTAAGTGGAGAAGCACTTAACCTTCCACAGTTGCCGGATAGTGATTTTTTGCCGGCCATGGAAATGAATTGTGTGGAAGAGCACTTTAAGAACAAAGTAACTGAAGGCTTTGACGACCGCGCAGTAACCATAGGTAGGGTTGCCCATATTACGGGGACCAAAAATTTTGACGGGCGTACCAAATGTCAATATAGAAATAGATGTATAAGAGGGTGTCCTTTTGGAGGCTATTTTAGTAGTTTATCATCTACCCTGCCCGCTGCCGAAGCCACAGGCAACATGACCTTGCGTACGGACTCCATTGTCCATGAAGTAATGTACGATCCCGATACCAAAAAGGCTACCGGGGTAAAGGTTATAGACAGGTTGACCAAGGAAACTCACGAATTTAAAGCAAAGGTCATTTTCTTGTGCGCCTCCGCCATAGCGTCCACTTCCATATTGATGCAATCCAAATCTGACCGCTTCCCGAATGGTATGGGCAACGACTCGGATCAATTGGGAAGAAATATTATGGACCACCATCTGGGGGTAGGTGCTTCCGGTAAATTTGATGGCTTCGAGGACAAATATTACAAGGGCCGAAGACCTAATGGAATATATATTCCAAGATTTAGGAATCTAGGAGGTGCTTCCGACAGAAAAGACTACAAGCGTGGCTTCGGTTATCAAGGTGCAGCCAGTAGAGGAAATTGGGAAGAAACCGTTGCTGAACTCTCTTACGGAAAAGACTTTAAGGACAGTATTTTGAAACCTGGAGGATGGAGAATGGGCATTGGCGGTTTTGGTGAAGTGCTCCCTTATGAAGATAACAGAATGACCTTGGATTACGAGAAATTGGATAGCTGGGGATTGCCTACGGTAACTTTTGACGCCGATTTACAGGAAAACGAATTCAACATGCGTAAGGACATGCAGGAATCTGCGGTAGAAATGCTGGAAAAGGCTGGATTGCGCGATGTTAAAGGGCATGACGGTCCAACCGGTCTAGGGCTGGGCATTCACGAAATGGGTACTGCCAGAATGGGACGCAACAGAAAAACCTCTGTACTCAACGGCAACAACCAATTACACGATGTACCTAATGTTTATGTTACCGATGGGGCATTTATGACCTCCGCCAGTTGTGTTAACCCATCATTGACTTACATGGCCTTTACAGCTAGGGCGGCCGACCATGCGGTAAAAGAACTTAAAAAAGGAAATATATAATGGATAGAAGAAAAGCACTAAAGAATATGGGGCTGGCATTAGGATACACCGTAGCCACCCCAACCTTGATCAGCATCGTCCAAAGTTGTAAAAAAGACGCTGCAATAGTATGGACTCCGGATTTTTTAACATCTGCCGAAGGATCTGTTCTTACACATTTGGTAGATATTATAATCCCCAAGACAGACACGCCTTCTGCCTCCGAAGTACAGGTCCATATTTTTATTGACCGTTTTGCCGATCAGGTAATGGAGAAGGAACAGCAGGATCTTTTAAAGATGACCATGGGGAAATTTACGGACAAGGCCCTGCAGGATTCCGGCAAAAAGGAAATTGCAGACCTCACCCCTGAAGATTTGGAACCGGTACTTGCCAGTGCCCTCAAAATTTCCAAAGAGGACCAAGCCAAGAACTTTAAGGTAATAAACTCTTACACCGAATCGGTAAAGGCTGGCAAAACCGCCTCCTTGGAGGATGAAGCGTCTAGATTTGCCTTTGCCAACAATTTAAGAGGCTTGGTGATATTGGGCTACAAGTCATCCGAGTTTGTAGGAGAAAATGTACTGCCCTATTTGCCAGTGCCTGGTGAATTTATCGCCTGTGGAGACCTTCAGGAACTGACCGGGGGAAAAGCTTGGTCCCTATAAATTATTATGACTATCAAAAATTGAAAAAAAGCTAAAAGAACTGGGATAGCCAATGGCATTCTGTTCTTTTAGCATTATTTTTATAATATTCCAACCATATCCAAAAAAATGAAAAGAAGAGATTTTATCCAAAAAACTGCCCTAACCAGCAGTGCGGTTACCCTAGGAGGTTCTTTGGCCTATGGGGCCAAGCCTATTTTAAATCAGAAACATACGTTCAACTTAAAATACGCCCCTCATTTTGGGATGTTCAAGAACCTTGCAGGCGATGACCTTATAGACCAAATAAACTTTATGGCCGACCAAGGGTTTACGGCCTTTGAAGATAATGGTATGATGGGCAGAGATGTGGCAACCCAAACCAAAATTGGCGAAACCTTGGCCAAAAGAGGAATGACCATGGGTGTTTTTGTGATAGACAAGGGAGGCAACATGGCCAATACCTTGGCCGCAGGCAAACAGGAGTACATTGATATCTTTTTGGACGGATGCAAAAGAGCCGTGGAGGTGGCCAAACGAGTCAATGCCAAATGGATGACCGTTGTGCCCGGTGGATTCGAAAGAAAACTCCCGATCGGCATTCAGGATGGCAATGTTATTGAAGCATTAAAAAGGGGTGCAGAGATTTTGGAACCCCACGGCTTGGTCATGGTACTTGAACCTTTATCCGACTCTCCCGATCTATACCTGCAGAATTCCGATCAGACCTATATGATCTGTAAAGGAGTGGACAGTCCTTCCTGTAAAATATTGTTCGACATCTACCATATGCAGAAGACCGAAGGTCACCTGATCCACAATATGGAACTTACCTGGGATGAGATCGACTATATCCAAATAGGGGACAATCCAGGCAGAAAAGAGCCTACTACAGGAGAAATTAATTACAAAAATGTATTCAAGTATATACACGGTAAGGGATTCAAAGGAGTTCTAGGCATGGAACACGGAAATTCCAAACCTGACAAAGAAGGTGAAATGGCCGTGATAAACGCCTATAAATCAGAAGACAATTTTTTATAGTCGAAATTCCTTTTAAGGCCAAGGCCCCTAATTTAACGTTGTTTTTAGAAAGTTTCCATCTTGTTTCCCCGTCAAAGAAACAAGATGGAACTTTATTTTTACACTATAGCAATTTACTTGATATTATTCGTCCTAGGTCGAATAATATATCACCATCATTTTAAAAAATAAAAATGGTGTATCAATCTATATTCTTATTTCTGAGATAATTATAGTCCATTATTCAATTTCCACCGTATATAATTAAAAGCCATTTAAACCGGGGCAAAATGGATAAGGACATCACAATTCTGGTAATTTACTGTATAGCGTTCCTATGCGCGCTTTTACTAAAACCTTATATCTCCAATAGATAGGAATATCTTGATCTACAATAATTGGGAGGAGTAATTCTCTATATTTCCCTGTTTCTATAAACAAAAAAATCCCCGAAGTACTCTTCGGGGATTTTTTTGTTTCTTAATTATGCTTTACAAGCCATTTAGGAGCCACACATTAAACAATCATCATCTGCCTGACCCTCCTTTGCCTTGGCGATCAATTCCTTCATCTCAGCGGCCGTCATGGGTTGAACATCCGCCTCCTGTGGATTGGCGGAAGTGGCCTCCACCTTAATGGTCTTGGCAACAGCAGGGGCCACTACTGTGGTTTCTACCTCTGCAACCACGGGCACTTCCTGCTTCTTGCTGTTATCCAAGGTAAATTTAATGGCATCTGCCGCAGCTTTGGTCCTTAGATAGTACATTCCTGTTTTAAGTCCGCTCTTCCAGGCATAGAAATGCATTGAAGTAAGTTTTGAATAATTGGCGTTCTCCATGAACAGGTTTAGGGACTGACTCTGGTCTATGAAATATCCACGTTGCCTGGACATATCAATAATATCCTTCATACTCAATTCCCAAACCGTTTTGTACAGCTCCTTAATCTCGGCAGGAATATTCTCTATATGCTGAACGGAACCATTGGCACGCATCAATTCCTGCTTCATATTTTCGTTCCAAAGTCCAAGATTCACCAAATCTTCCAATAGGTGCTTGTTCACAACAATAAATTCCCCGGACAAAACCCTACGCGTATATATATTGGAGGTATATGGTTCAAAGCACTCATTGTTACCCAATATTTGAGATGTGGAAGCAGTAGGCATTGGAGCCACCAATAAGGAATTGCGAACCCCGTTCTTTTTCACTTCTTTGCGCAATTTTGCCCAATCCCATCTACCGGACAACTCTTCATCCTTAACCCCCCACAAATTGTGCTGGAATTCTCCTTTGGATATTGGGGAACCTTCATAGGAAGAGTAAGCGCCTTCCTCTTTTGCCATTTCCATGGAGGCGGTAACCGCAGCAAAATAAAGCGTCTCAAAAATCTCTTGGTTCAGTTCCTTGGCAGCATCACTTGTAAAGGGCAATCTCAACATAATAAATGCATCTGCCAAACCTTGAACACCTAAGCCAATAGGCCTGTGGCGCATATTGGAATTTTCGGCCTCCTTAATGGGGTAATAATTTCTATCTATTACCCTATTTAAATTTTTGGTAACACGTTTTGTCACCCTAAACAATTCTTTATGATCAAACTCCCCATTCTTAATAAACATTGGAAGTGCAATGGAAGCCAAATTACATACTGCCACCTCATCCGGGGAAGTATATTCCAATATTTCCGTACAAAGGTTGGACGAGCGAATAGTACCTAAATTCTGTTGATTGCTCTTTCTATTGGCGGCATCCTTATAAAGCATATACGGCGTACCAGTCTCTATTTGTGACTCCAAAATCTTCTCCCAAAGTTCACGGGCCTTCACAGTTTTACGCCCTTTGCTTTCCGCTTCGTATTTGGTATACAACTTCTCAAATTCTTCACTGTGATGGTTAAAGAGCCCAGGACATTCATTAGGGCACATTAGGGTCCAGTTTTCATTGGCCTCTACCCTTTTCATGAATAAATCCGGAATCCACATGGCATAAAAAAGGTCTCTGGCCCTCATTTCTTCCTTACCGTGATTTTTTTTCAGATCCAGAAAATCATATATGTCCGCATGCCATGGCTCCACATAGATAGCAAAACTACCCTTACGCTTTCCACCGCCCTGATCAACGTAACGTGCAGTATCGTTAAAAACCTGCAGCATGGGCACAATACCATTGGAAGTCCCATTGGTACCTGCGATATAAGAACCTGTGGCCCGTACATTGTGTATGGAAAGACCTATCCCGCCAGCAGATTGTGAAATTTTTGCCGTTTGTTTTAGCGTATCATAAATACCATCAATACTATCGTCCTTCATTGCCAAAAGGAAACAAGAGGACATTTGAGGTTTAGGGGTACCCGAATTAAACAAGGTAGGTGTAGCGTGGGTAAAATACTTTTTGGACATCAACTCATAGGTCTCCAAGGCCGATTCCAAATCGTTCAAGTGAATCCCAATGGACACCCTCATAAGCATATGCTGTGGCCTTTCTGCAATCTTCCCATTCAATTTCAAAAGATAGGAACGTTCCAAGGTCTTAAATCCGAAATAATCGTAGCCAAAATCCCGGTTATAAATAATGGTAGAGTCCAACCTATCCGCATTCGCAGCAACAACCTCATAAACCTCATCGGATAGTAAAGGTGCCTTTTTTCCGGTTCTAGGATTTACATATTCATAAAGATCCTTCATCGTTTCCGAAAAAGATTTCTTGGTGTTCTTATGTAGGTTGGAAACAGAAATACGTGCCGCCAATTTTGCGTAATCCGGGTGGGAGGTAGTCATTGTAGCCGCAATCTCAGCAGCCAGATTGTCCAGCTCCGAAGTAGTTACCCCGTCATATAGTCCTTCAATTACCCTCATGGCTACCTTTAACGGGTCCACCAGGTCATTAAGGCCATAACACAATTTTCTTACTCTGGCCGTGATCTTATCGAACATCATCAGCTCTTTTCTTCCGTCTCTTTTTACTACATACATGTTGCTACAATTTTTTAAATGATACTTAATTTTGGGTTATGGCCCAATATGTTAAAAACGTTAACATATCAAATTAATCGCATAAAAATCCCCTTATAACCCAAAGGGGATTTCTACTATACTACTACTCATCAAAAATCCGCGTCGAAGCTGATTTTCTGGGAATCGTCGTCTTTATCTTTGTTCATGACACCTGCCTTTTGATATTCCGCCACTCTTTTTTCAAAGAAATTGGTTTTACCCTGTAGGGAAATCATGTCCATAAAATCGAAAGGGTTGGTAGAGTTGTAGACTTTATCACATTCCAACTCCACTAACAAACGGTCCGTTACAAACTCCAAGTACTGTGTCATCAACTTTGAATTCATTCCAATTAAGCTGGCCGGAAGAGATTCCGTAATGAATTCCCTTTCAATATTCAGGGCGTCCACCAAAATTTCGGTAATCCGAGCTTTGGGCACCTTGTTTATAAGATGATTGTTGTGAAGATGAACAGCATAATCACAGTGCATACCCTCATCCCTGGATATTAGTTCATTGGAAAAAGTAAGTCCTGGCATCAACCCTCTTTTCTTAAGCCAAAATATAGAGCAAAATGCACCTGAGAAGAAAATACCTTCCACTGCCGCAAAGGCAATTAGGCGCTCCGCAAAACTTGGAGACTCTATCCACTTCAAAGCCCAATCCGCCTTTTTCTTTATGGCCGGAAAGTTCTCTATAGCATTAAAAAGCAGATCTTTTTCCTTTTCATCCTTTACGTAGGTATCGATCAAGAGAGAATAGGTTTCAGAATGGATATTTTCCATCATTATCTGAAAACCGTAGAAGAACTTTGCCTCGGCATATTGAACTTCACTTACGAAATTTTCAGCTAGATTTTCATTCACAATACCATCAGATGCAGCAAAGAACGCTAGAATATGTTTTATGAAATAACGTTCATCGCTATTCAACTTGTTGGTCCAATCATTAAGATCCGTGTGCAGGTCTATTTCTTCAGCAGTCCAAAAACTAGCCTCACATTTTTTGTACCAATCCCACAAATCATGGTGTTTGATAGGGAAAATAACAAATCGGTTAAGGTTTTCTTTCAGAATCGGCTCTATAGCTGCTGACATATCTTTTTTAGATTTATAGGGTTTCTTAAACTTAGGCGAAAATTTGCCCTCGATAGGAGATAACAAAGATTGCAAAATACCCCCAATATCTAAAGCCCAATAAGCATTATTAACCACAAAGTTTTTAACACAAAATGTTGAAATGTTACTTCGCTAGTGATGTTCATTACCTTTGTAGTACAAAGCAAAATGAAAAAAAGCCGAACGGTTTTCTTGAAAATATTAACCCAAAAAAATAAACCAAAAAGTATATAAAAAACATACTCTTTGGTTTATACATGTCATTATCAAAAACCAACCCTTGGTTTGTACAGTCATGTATACGAAATTGCCTTTTGTCTATTTTAATTTAAGTTTAAAAAATTAGAGAGATAATGCAGCCAAGATCATAAATACCGAAATGGCAAGCATTGCTAAAAAAACTAAACTTACGGCCTTAATGTTTGAAGTTGTCATAATTGTGGAGTTTGAGTTAATATAGTATTTTAATATTTCGCAATAGGTTTTATCCAAATCGAAATGTAATTGTTCACGCTAAATCCTACCTATGGCAGATGTTGGCATCCAAAAAACCCCATTTCGGTAGTTGGTTGGGCAAATCATCTACACTCCAAATATATCTTGTATAATCCGGAAGGAATATCCGATATGTAACAAAGTATGCAATAAATGTAACATTGGTACTCCGTTGTACTATTCCTAGGTGTCCTGATATTCCGTAGGTGTTTTCTTATAGGTTTCCTTAAAACACTTGATAAAATAAGAGGGAGTATTGAAACCAACGGCATAGGCTATTTCACTTATGGATGCATCCGAGGTCCTCAAAATATGAACGGCCTGTTTTAATCGTTGTGATCTAATAAAAGCAGTAGTGGAAAGTCCGGTATAGGCCAAAAGTTTCCTATGAAGCTGCATGCGGCTCATAGCCAACTTTTCACAAAAAGCCACCGCGTTGAAGTGGGGGTCGGATAGATTATCGTCCAAAACGCTTTGTAATTTATTTAGAAACATTTCATCAGTAGGAGTAAGTGCTATGTCCTTAGCCTCCAATATTAACTCATGGCTATATCGGGTCCGTAGCATTTTTCGGTTTCCAATAAGGTTATCCACCCTTGCCTGAAGTATCTTTAATTTAAAGGGCTTGGTAATAAAATCATCTGCCCCGGATTGCAAACCGAGAAGCTCATGATCCTCACCTACTCCAGCCGTAAGCAAAATAATGGGGATATGACTGGTCCGTTCATCGGTCTTTAATTTATTACAAAGTTCAATTCCGTCACAAAGAGGCATGCGTACGTCAGATATTATAATATCCGGAACCACTTCCAGCGCGGTATTTATTCCTTCAAGACCATTGACTGCCTCCACAATCGTATACCTGGTTTTCCAAGCCGAATTTAGAAATTCCCGTACCTCCTTATGGTCCTCAACAATTAACAAAATAGGCAAGACACCGGAATCGCCATCAGGAGCAGCCCCTTGCATAGGTAATTTATAATCGTTCCAATCTGGAATTAAGTGGGGCCCATCCGGCTCCTTTCCTAATTCCACAACGTCCAAGTTTGCAAAATGGGACTTCATTAATGGCAAAGTCACTAAAAAGTGGATGAGCTTTGATTCCTCCATTTGCACGGTTATGGTTCCTTGATACAAACTCACCAATTCCTTTACAACAGAAAGACCAACACCGGCACCCTCCGAATATTCATTTTGCTGATAGAATCGGGTAAAGAGATTATCCAGATCCACCTCCGAATATTGTGCTACCGTATTTTTGACACTGATTTGCACTTTTCCGTCATCCCTTTTGGCAATGAACTGACACATTCCTCCTTCACTCACATATTTGAAAGCATTGGAAAGAAGATTGATAATAATTTTTTCCAATGCATCCTCATCGAACCAAACAGGACTCAACTCATCTATATCAACCTTATAATCAATCCTTTTGATACCGGCCCTATACCTAAAAGAAGAGGTAAGCATCCCTAAAAAAAGACCCATATCACCTTTAGAAATCTTTAATTTTAATTTCCCCTTTTCCAATTTTGCCAAATGCAGTAGCTGATCCACCAAGGCTATTAAACGGTTTATATTCCTCTTGATCATGGAAAAATTTGCAAAATCCATATCTGACAGTCCACCCTGGGATAATTTCGAATCCACAGGCCCAGCAATTAAGGTCAGAGGAGTTCGGAATTCATGTGAGATATCGGTATATAGTTTTGATTTAAAACGATTTAATTTTTTAAACCGTTCGGTTTCTTCCATTTTCAAGCGTAAGTTCAATTGCAATCGCCATTGCCATTTTAGATAACCATAAACACCGTAAGACAGCAATAAAATCAAGAAAACATAAGAAAATTTGGCTATGGGCGTCAAATACCATGGAGACATAATGGAAAAAGTAAAGCCAACCGGTTCATGATTCCAAACCCCATCATAATTACTGGCCTTTACCTGAAATTCGTATTCCCCTGGAGGCAATCTTGTATAACGAGCAAAGTTCTTTTGCCCGGAATACACCCAATCACTATCAAAATTTACCAATTTATATTGGTATTGGTTCTTTTCTGGAAGTGAATATTGCAGGCTGGAAAAGCTAAAGGATAGGGTGTTCTGATTTGCTTTCAGAGCCAGCCCATCCGAAATCGGAAAGGATGTATTATACACATCAAAACCAGTAATCGCAATCTTTGGCACTATGGTATTTTCCTTAATGTTTTTAGGCTTAAACCAATAAAATCCGTCCAAACCCCCAAAATAAAGATTACCATCGGCATCCTTAAAATACGCACCGGTATTAAATTCTGTCGCCAAGCCCTCATAATTATTGTAATTTACAATACTGGGGGCATCCCCCAAATTGGCTGCTGGGGTAAATTTAGTAATGCCCTTATTGGAACTTAACCACAAGGATCCTTCATTATCTGACAGTATCCCGTATATCACATTATTGGCAAGTCCGTCCCTTACACTGTAATTGTAGAACTTGTTATTTTCAATGTCGTACGCATTGAGTCCGGAACCATTGGTACCTATCCAGAGTATATCATTGGGTGCATAGTAGAGGCATTTTATCCTATTGCTTGATAGGGAATTTCCATTCGACACAAATTGGCGGGTTGTAAATGTTTGTTCCTTAATATCAAATAATGCAATTCCATGACCTTCGGTACCTATCCACAAATTTCCTTTGCCATCTGAGGTAATTACCCTAACATTATTGCTGGGTATGCTATTTTGAAGATTTGGATCGTAATCATACCTTCTTAATTCACCCTTCACCTTATCAAACTGAATAAGACCTTGGTCCCGTGTCCCCAACCAGATCCGATTCTCCTCATCCTGATAAATGGACCAAATGGTATTTGCCGAAAGAAAACTTTCACTTTTATCGGAAAAATGCACAAAATCACCTTTGGCATCCCTCATGTTTAGGCCGCCGTCCTGGGTTCCGATCCATAAATTGTCCTCCTTATCTATCATTAAACTCATGACCCGATCGGAAGAAATGGTATTTTCATTTTCGCTTCCCGCCTTAAAGGTCCGCCAACTATCTTCTTCTGGGACATACTGCGTTAAACCTTTGCCCGAAGTACCAATCCAAACCGATTTCTCCCTATCTACCACAATAGACCTAACAACATCTATACTTACATTCTCTGGTGTTTGATAATCCGTAAAAGAATTAAATTTCTCCAAATATTGATCGTAATAACTAATTCCCGCCCCATCTGTTCCAAACCATAGCGTTCCTGAATAATCTTCATAAATACTAAGTATATCATTGTAATGAAGGGCAGTGGGGTTATGCTTCGCTGTACTAAAATGGGTAATTGACAATTGTTCAAAATTAATTAGATAGAGTCCCTGCCCATAAGTTGCGATCCAAAGTCTATCCATTGCATCCAAATGCAGGTCGGTTATATTCAAATCCATTGACAAACTGTCTTTAAAGCCCAAATCTTCCACGCGTTTAAATACGTTCTCCCCCGAATTCCTAAAATAAAGTCCAGCGCCAAAAGTGCCTATCCATTCCCTAGACCGTTTATCTGTAACAATATCACTAAAATTGGCAACTACCCTATTACCATTGGTTGTTTGGGCCTTTACCTTTTGCACGCGAACGTTACTGTAATCATATTCCACAATTTCATTGTCCATGCACAACAATAGGGCACCCTTTTCATTTTGGGTGATGTTATAAATAGTGCCCCCAGCAATATTGGGTGAAAGCATTTGACCAACCCCTTCCTTATCCGCCTTTTTTAAATAGAGTCCGTTGGAGTAGGTGCCTATCCACAGATTAAAATCCTTATCCATGAAAATGGAACTAGCGTCGTTAATTCCTTGAAGCGGAACAAAAATATTGGACTGGGTTTCGAGTTTATAAGGAATTCGATCATTGGGAATGGCCCAGACATGACCCTTCCTATCCACATAAACCTGCCCTAAATAGCTATGTGTGGCCCTGGTAACATCGGCAAACGTAAAAGGATATATACTAAAGGTACTCCCATCGTACTTGTTAAGGCCATCCTGGGTGGCAATCCACAAAAACCCTATACTATCCTGGGCAATGGAAACGGCACTGTTCTGCGAAAGTCCGTCATTAACCGAGAGCTGTCTAAATTTGATTTGATCTTGGGCATAAAGTCTGTGGGCACAATTAAAATAAACTGCACCAATGAACATCGTGAAGATAAGTTTTAGTAATTTTTTCTTGTCCACGGTTGGTCCTATCCTGATTGGTTAGATACAAGATAAGATATATCCGACAAGAAATCAATGAAAATATTTTTTTAGGAATATAGACCACACAAGAATTGCGGCCTGGGAGGCTAGGCCCATTATTCTAAAATTCATTTAGAGAAGAAAAAAAATAACCACCAAATCGGTGCGATCCAACAGATGCAATGAGTTTATGAATTACGAGAATCGGAAACACAAGTTTAGGTAGTTCCCCCGAAACCTAAAGACTATGCGCATTCCAAAACCTACAAGTTGATTTTGTTTTTCAAATTTACATCAACATCCTTCGGATAGTTTCGCAACAATGACATGTTCGTATTAAAAAATCCTACAGGACCGCACTTTTTTTGGCAGTTAATTTTACTAATTAATATATGGTCATTGAATGCTCTTGATTATTATAAACCGTTTATAGATCATTTTTACAAAACTAAATTCTTAATACCTCCTGTCCGTTACAGCCTTATTATCAACAAGAGACCTATTTTTATTTGTATCTACCTTATGTTCCACTAAATTGTTTTCATGGGAAGTTGCCCGCTCATTGTCCGTAAGAACAGCAACAACAAGTACTAAAACTAAAACGATAAAAAAAGCTATACATTTATTCATCACCTGGGTTTTGGTTCTATCAAACCCAATATGTTTCCCTTTGAAGAAAACAATTGGTGAACCAAATGTATATGAAATGTAAGAGCATATACCCCTTAATTGTGTAAATGGTAAAAATTCCTGTATAAATGACATTGGGCAAATTCAAGATACTTCTATTTCCATTCCCAGATGAAAACCATTATCCCAAGTCTATCTTTCCCTAAAGGTCCAATCTTAATCCAATAACCACCAACTATACTCAATTCAAATCCATTGACACAAAATATTAAAAGCTTAACGAACAATATTTCTAATTTTGAGTATCTTTCCTATACTATGTTAGAAGCAGTTTTAGTAGACGACGAAATTAAAGCCCTACAGAGTCTTTCTTGGGAGCTGACCAACTTTAGTGATGAAATTAAAGTGGTAGCTTCCTTTACGGATCCTTTTGAGGCGTTAAAATATTTGGAGCAAAACCCTCCGGATTGTTTATTCCTGGATATAGAAATGCCCACAATGGACGGATTTCAATTTATTCAGAAATTACATAACAAGGAATTTCCTGTGGTCATCACCACTGCCTATAACCAATATGCGATAAAAGCCCTTAAGAACGAAGCAATAGATTATCTTCTAAAACCAATAGACACAGATGATTTAAATGCTACCATCGCTAAAATAAAAAAGTTCAACAGCAAAAATTATACTGCAGAAAAGCTGGAGAAAATATTGTTGAAATTCAATTCCGATTCGCTTCAAAAAAAGATTACTATAAATACAGACGGGAAATTATTATTTTTACAAAGTGATGAAATTCTATTTGCGGAATCCGATGGGAATTACAGTACCTTATTTTTAAGCGATGGACAAAAAATTTTGCTTACCAAAAAATTAAAGGAGGTAAATCAGATACTACCTAAGGATACTTTTTTTAGAATTCACAATTCCTTTATTATCAACCTTAATAAAATAAAGGAGTTTCTTAAAACAGATGGTTACGTAATATTACAGTCCAACCATAAAATACCTGTTTCAAGACAGAAAAAGTCCGACTTTCTAGATTTAATATAATCTATCATTATGAAATTTCCCTCTTTATTTTTTTCTATCATTTGTCGACTTCCATTCTTAAATAAAGTTAGCTTCTTTTTTTTTTTAGTTTTTGCCACTCTTTCTCTTTCCAAGGCCAATTCACAGGTAGTTTCAGAAGAATTTAAAAGAATAACGGACAGCCTAATAAAAGCAAGGCCAACAACCTATGAAGAACTGGATTCTGTACTGAACCCCAAAAGAACTGATACAATTTACATGCGCTATTTCAATAATGAGGCGCTTATAAAGAAATATCCTATAGGGCGATCCTATGCCTTAAACCAACTTGGAAGAAAATATAGGGACATTTCCAATTACCCAAAGGCGGTGGCCCTCCATGAAAAGGCATTGGAAGCCGCCCTAGAAGCTAACAACTTAGAGTTCCGGGTCTATAGTTTAAATATGTTGGGCGTAGTCTATAGAAGAAGTGACGCCATTAAAATTGCCCTGGATTACCATCAGGAAGCTTTGGAATTGGCCGAAAGCGTGAACAATCCTTCCAATGATCTTAAAAAAAGTATTAATGTATCCCTTAACAGCATAGGTAACCTTTATTTAATCCTGAAACAATACGATATAGCCATTGCACAATTTAAAAGGGCAATGGCTTCTGCCAAGGAGCTTGGCAATAAGTTAGGCCTCGCCATTAACTATCAAAATATTGGGGAATGCTTGGAGTATAAGGGTGAATTGGAAGAGGCCCTACACTACTACAGGACCTCTTTGGATTACAATAACGAAATTGATAGCGATAAGGGAAGGGTTATATGCAAAAATAGTATTGCCCAGATCTATATAAAGCAAAACAAATTAACACAGGCATTGGAAATTCTTGAACCCAACCTTTTGGCTGCAGAATCTTTGGGGGACATGTCTATCATAGCTGTCATAAACATCAATATGGGCTGGGCCCTGATGGAGTTAAAACAATATGCAGAATCGGAAAAATACCTTGTGACCGGGTTGGAAATGTCCAAAAAACATCATTTACCGAGTTATATTGCCCATGCTTATAATTACTTATCCAAATTATACACTTACAAGGGCGATTACAAGAATGCCTTGGAGTACTACCAAATGGCCGAAAAATTCAACGAAGAAATCAATAGCGAGGTCAATCGCCGTTATATAAACGATTTGATCATAAAATATGAAACCGAGAAAAAAACCAACCAAATTGAAGCCTTGGCCCGGGAAAACGAATTCATGAACCTACGGCTTCGCAAGAAAACAAACACCCTGATCATTGGAGCCCTGGGGATGGCCCTTCTAACTTTTATTCTTTATATACTATATCGCCAGAAAGAGCTAAAAAATGAAAAACAGATCCTTACACTGGAGCAAAGTATGTTGCGCAGCCAAATGAACCCCCATTTTTTGTTCAATTCCCTAAATTCAATAAAACTATATATCATTAACAATGAAAAGAAGAATGCGGTACACTACCTTAATAAATTCTCCAAGTTGGTCCGCAAAATTCTTGAAGCTTCCTCATTAAAAGAAATATCCCTGGCCGATGAACTGGAGACTATAGACCTATACATGAACATTGAAAATATTAGATTTTCGCACGAGATAAATTTCACTGTGCGGGTAGACGAACCTATTGATGAGCACACCGTTAAGATACCTTCGTTAATTCTCCAACCTTTCCTGGAAAATGCCCTCTGGCACGGACTCTCCTCAAAAGAAGGTGAGAAAAAGATCCATCTACACGTAAGCAGGGAAAATGAAAAATTCATTCAAATAAGCATCACCGATAACGGTGTTGGCCGAGATGCCTCCGAAAGAATAAAAGAAAGTAAGATTTTGAAGCGAAAGTCAATTGGCATCGATATTACCAAGGAAAGGTTGGCCAATTTCTCCAAGGATTTCGAAAACTCCTTTCAGGTGGAAATAATTGACCTTTATGATTCCAACAAAGTAGCCTTGGGCACCAAAGTGGTACTACACATCCCTACCCATTAGTATGCTCTAAGGCAATTTGCTCCAATTCTGAATACCATTTTTTTCCAAACTTGCGAATCAAGGCCTCCTTTACAAATTTGTAAATTGGTACCTTAAGCTCATTGCCCAAGGAACATGCAGGATCGCAGATTTCCCATTTATGATAGTTCACTGCCGTAAGTTCCGAATACTCGCGTACCCGTATGGGGTACAAATGACAGGAAACAGGCTTTTTCCATTTGGTAGCTCCTTGATTATATGCCTCTTCGAGGCCGCATTTGGTAATACCCTTGTCATCAAAGATTACGTAAGCACATTCACTGCCATTCACCAAGGGCGTTTCCCATTCACCATCCTCCCCACGAATAAATGCCCCTTGCTTTTCTATTTCAGCAATACCTTCGGGACGTAAAAAGGGTTTTACCTTGCTATAGATATCTACCAAAATCTCTGTTTCCTTATCTTCAAGGGGTGCTCCGGCTTCGCCATCAACGCAACAGGCCCCCTTACAGGCACTTAAATTACAGACGAAATCGTTCTCAATAATTTCCTCCGATACTATTGTTTTTCCCAGTTGGAACATACCATTTTATTAGGCGACAAATATAATTCTTTAAGGCATATATTTTCCTTTAAATAAATCCAAATACCCCTAATTAAACGTAAATTTGCCGCGTCTTAGCTCGGAAAGGCCAACATGTACGTTAGAAACTAGGGTTATATTTTTTTAATTATGGAATTCAATTTTAATTTTCGGGAAATAGTTACTGCCAGTATGGTACTTTTTGCGGTTATAGATATAATAGGGAGCGTCCCTATCATAATTTCCCTAAGGAACAAAGTGGGACATATCCAATCGGGTAAAGCCTCTGTTGTTTCGGCCTGTATTATGGTGGCCTTTTTGTTTGTAGGGGAAGAAATTCTAAATCTAATAGGGATCGATGTCAACTCTTTTGCCGTTGCCGGTTCTTTTGTGATCTTCTTTTTGGCCATAGAAATGATTTTGGGAATCACCCTATACAGGGACGATCAACCCGAAAGCGCCTCTATAGTACCAATTGCCTTTCCCTTGATTGCCGGTGCCGGTACAGTAACCACTTTACTTTCATTAAGGGCCGAATACTACGTAGAGAATATCATTGTTGCCATAGTTATAAATGTTATTTTTGTTTACTTTGTCCTGAAGTCCTCTAGAAGAATAGAGCATATTTTGGGTAAAAACGGACTTAATGTAATCCGAAAAATATTTGGTGTTATTCTTTTGGCCATCGCTGTGAAGCTATTTACCTCGAATATCAACCAGTTATTTTAATCTTTTAAGCAATCGATCAGATGAACAAAATTTTAATAGTAATTCTTATTGTACTGGGATTGGGCTTAATTGCCTATAACGTGACCTTGGTAGATTTTAAGGAACCTTTTCAAGGAAATAGCATAATAGCCTTAATAGGAATATTGGCCGCCTTATGTGCCATAGTACTTTTGTTGATTTATAGTACTTCCAAAAAAATCCAGAAAAAAATTGAGCAGGATTAGTTGGTAGCTTCGATCCTATCAGCTTCTTTTTGCCTAATAGTTGGTTTATCCAACTCCAGCACCTTCATTAACATATCATCCCCGCCACTTTTTATTTTGGCATAGACATTAGGGTCGAACAACTGTTCTGCCAGGGTTGCCTTAATATATAGCTTTATCCTTTCCTCAAAAGCATAAAAGTCCAACTTGATATTTCTTTCCAGACAATAATCTATAAATACCTCAAAAAGGATATCATCCACTCTAAAGTTATTTATAAATTCTTCTTTGGAATACCCTTTATACTGTGCCCTGTTCCCATCCAAATGCTCAAACACAAAATAGGACAAAAAGCCCAAACTTTCCATGCTTTCAAAATATTCCGATTCGTTGGACCCAATGGGCACAAAAACATCCGGGATAATACCTCCTCCGCCATAGACCACCTTGCCTTTTGGGGTTTTAAACTTTAGTGAATCGGCTACTTTAATACTATCTACCGAAATTAGTTCCCCGCTATGGTAGCGATCTGTAAATTTCTGATAATAATCCTTGTTTCCCTTTTCGTAGGATTTCTGAATGGAACGCCCAGTAGGGGTATAATATCGGGATACGGTTAAGCGAACGGCAGAGCCGTCCCCCAAATCCATTTCGCGCTGCACCAGACCCTTGCCAAAAGACCTGCGCCCAACAATAGTGCCTATATCATTATCCTGTAAGGATCCGGCTATGATTTCGCTGGCAGAAGCGGAACGCTCATTAATTAAAACGTACACGGGTTTATCCTCAAAATCCCCTTTTTTAGTAGCAAACACTTTATCTATCTTGCCCTTTTTGTTTTTGGTGAACAAAATCAATTTCCCATCGGCCAGAAATTCATCCGCCATTTGTTCTGCAATCCCCAAATATCCGCCAGGGTTATCCCTTAAATCCAAGGTTAATTTCTTTGCTCCTTGGGCCTCTAATTTTCTCAAGGCCTTCTTAAACTCCTTATAGGTTGATTCGGCAAAACGATTAACCTTGATATAGCCCATATCGTTAGTCAGCATATAGTAGGCCTCTACACTTTTTATGGGAACCACATCCCGTTTTATATTTAGACTGAAGGTTTTATTGTTGTCCTTTCTATACACCTGTAACTTTACAGGCGATCCCTTTTCCCCTTTTAGTTTATTTACAATAACATCGTTTGAAATATTTTGACCAAATAGGGTATCGCCATCAGCCATCAGAATTTTATCTCCGGCCTGTAGCCCTTTGCGATAACTTGGTCCGTTCTCGATAGTCCTAATCACCGATAAGGTATCTTTATACATGCGAAAACTAACCCCTATCCCCACAAAATCCCCTTTCATATTCTCAGAGACCTTGTCCATCTCTTGTTTGGGGATGTATACCGAATGCGGGTCCAGTTTTTCCAGAATATTGTTTACGGTGACATCTACAATGCTGTCCGTATTAATGTCATCTACGTACTCGTAATCAATATAATCTATTAATCTGTTGAGTTTATCCTTTTTTGAATTGGTAGTGAAAAGCTTCTCGGGAGAATCATTAAAATTCAATTTTCCACCCACGAATATACCCGCGGCCAAAGCCAGGGCAATTATTGTGGGCCATATGTAGGAATTTTTTCTTTTCATGATTCAAAATGGCATTTACACTTTCACAATAATGGGCAGGTGAACGAGCTGCACTCCAGCTTTTTCAAGAAATTGCAATCCAGAGTTATCTTTATAAGCAGTCTGATATACTACACGTTTTATGCCAGACTGATGTATTAACTTGCTGCATTCCTTGCAAGGTGACAATGTTATGTACAGAGTGGCACCTTCACAGGACTGGGTGGAAGAGGCTACTTTGGAGATGGCATTGGCCTCGGCATGAAGAACATACCATTTGGTATATCCTTCTTCGTCCTCGCAAATATTTTCAAATCCGGTCGGAGTCCCATTGTAACCATCCGAAATGATCATCCTATCCTTCACTATTATTGCCCCTACCTGCTTGCGTTTGCAAAAGGAGAGTTTGCCCCATTCACTGGCCATACGTAAGTACGCCTTGTCGTACTTTTCCTGTTTACGTTCCTTCATCCGTTGATTTTTCCCACTTATTGACGAACCCATTTCCCTTATAAATGTCTCCAGACCCCTTAGCCGCTACTCCAATGGTTTGCTTTTACAAAGGTAAGGGAACTTTTTATTGAAAATAATAGCGAATTGGGAATAATATAACTTTTCCATACTAAGATAGTTGCTACCTATAACCCATACAATCCTTAAAGGTTAAGATTTAGCCAAACTCTACCAAGGAAACGTTGCAAACAACATAGGTATTGTAATCAATAGGATAATAATCGATGTAACTTGGGTAAAAAGCGATTGTTTATCCGTAAATAAAGATCTTACAATATAATTTGTGCACAGTACCGCCACTAGAATTAAAATTTGGGAAAATTCTATACCCGCCGCAAAACCCAGTAAAGGGGAAATTTTTTCATCTTCCCCTGCCATCAGCATCTTAAAGTAATTTGAGAATCCAAAACCATGAACGAGGCCAAAGAATCCGGTAGCTACACTATAAAGTACCATATCCCTATGTTCTGCGACTTTATTGGCATGGAACAGATTGTGAATAGCAGTAAATAAAATAGTAATAGGAATAAGAAACTCTATCAACCCAACATCAACTGTCAATACCTCATACACCGAAAGGGCGAGGGAGGCGCAATGTGTAATTGTAAAAATAGTGGCGAGCACCAATATTTTTTTCCAGTTTGCAAAGGTAAACGGAACCGCCAGGGCTGCCAAGAACAAAATATGGTCATAGGCATCCAAATCCAAAACATGCTCCAATCCCATCTGAATGTAAAACCAAAAATTCCCCATTGTCCAGAATAAAATTTAGATTTATTTAATTAATGTTCTATAGACCTCTTTCTTGTTGAATAATCTCATAGGCTTTCTGAACTTCCTTAAACTTTTCCTCGGCCCCTTTCTTAATAGCTTCGTTTTCAGTATTTACCCTATCAGGATGATATTTTTTGGCCATGGTCCTATAAGCCTTTTTAACTTCATCGTCCGTTACCGTTTTTTCAATTTCCAATATTTTGTAGGCATTATCGGCCGATTTGATAAACATGGCCTTAATACTTTCAAAATCTATATTGCTTACCCTAAAATAACCTGCTATTTCCGAAATCTTACCGATTTCCGCAGGGCGTAGGGTACCATCCGCTTGGGCTATACCAAACAAAAAATGCAATAATTGAAGCCTAACTTCATATCTGGTACGCTGATTTAGATAGTTACATATACGTTCGGCAGAGACTTCCCTTTTTTTAACCACCTCATTAAAGGTCCTAAAAATGGCATTAGCCTTATCCTTCCCATAGGTGCTTACAAAATACCGTCTTACATAATCCATCTCTGTCTGGCTAACGGAACCGTCCGCCTTTATGACAATGGAACAAAGGGAAAGCAAATTGATCTCAAAATCGGCCGGAGATACATGCTGTTGGGTAATATCCCTAAAAACAGAACGTCCACCCCCACTGCCAGAGCTTTTCAAATTATCAAAAAAGCTACCTATAATAAATCCCAGTATAGCCCCAGGAAACCTAAAGACATAATACCCCAAAATTGCGGCAAACCATTTAATCATCTTTATTTCAAATTTTGGCAAAGATATAATTTTAAGGTACAATAGAAGGTTTAATGAAAAGTTAAGGTATTTAGTTAGGATGCCTTAAAATGGTTATCTTTGAAAACTTTATCAATAATCGAATAAAAATATATATTATGTATCCTGCAGAATTAGTAAAACCCATGAGACAAGACTTGGCAATAGCCGGTTTTGAAGAACTATATACAGCCGATGCGGTTAAAAGTGCCCTTGGTAAGGAAGGAACTACCTTGGTAGTGGTAAATTCAGTTTGTGGCTGCGCAGCCGCCAATGCAAGACCTGCTGCCAAAATGAGCCTTCAGAATCCAAAAAAACCAACCCATTTGGTAACCGTTTTTGCAGGTGTAGACACTGAAGCTGTGAATGCCGCCAGGAATGCCATGATCCCTTTTCCACCATCTTCGCCAAGTATGGCATTGTTCAAAGACGGAGAATTGGTACATATGATAGAACGCCATCATATTGAAGGTAGGCCTGCAGAAGTAATTGCAGAGAATTTAATGGAAGCTTACAACGAATTTTGTTAATGTGGTAATACCCCATTAATATTCAGTAAATATTATTGAATGAAACCGCTTTGTAAAAGAGCGGTTTTTTATTTTTGTAGCATGCAAAAAGTATTGGCATTTCCTTTGTCGGCCCTTTACCTCATATTATTTGGGTTAACATTGCTTCTGTTCCATCCCGTTCAATGGGTCTGTTTTAATTGGTTCGGCTATGATGCCCATAGACGAAGTGTGGCCCTTTTGAACCTCTGCCTAATGCGCTGTACCCATGTACTTGGCACACGTTATACCTTTAACAATCCACAAGATATTCCAACAGATAGACCGGCCATTATTGTGCTCAACCATCAAAGTATGCACGATATTTCACCAATTACTTGGCACATGCGAAAACATCATCCCAAATTTGTTAGCAAGATGGAATTGGGCAAAGGAATACCGAGCGTTTCCTATAACCTGAGACATGGAGGTTCGGTACTCATAAATAGAAAGGATAGTAGGCAGTCCCTGACGCAAATTGCAAAATTGGGCGATTATATTGAAAAATACAATCGGTCTGCCGTTATATTTCCGGAAGGTACCAGAAGTAAGACGGGACAACCCAAAAAATTCCACACTACTGGATTAAAGGTTCTCTTAAAAAAGGCCCCTTCCGCCCTAATCATCCCCATCAGCATCAACAATTCCTGGAAAATGTTGAAATATGGTAAATTTCCGTATGGCATTGGTAACCACATAAGCTTTGAAGTGCATAAGCCATTGGAAAACACCGGAGATGTGGAAGAACTCATAGAAAACATTGAAAGAACTATTACCAAGTCCATAATTACATCTGCATGACCAACACCCAAATCATAGAGGAAACTATTGCCTTTGTTAAAGAAATACTGAAAGGCGCAGAAGGGGGACACGATTGGTTCCATATCCAGCGGGTCTTTAAGAACACCCTTCTTATAGCAAAAGATGAAAAGGTAGATGTACTTGTGGTTAGCCTCGGGGCATTGCTACACGATATTGCAGATGCTAAATTTAATGGTGGGGATGAAACCGTTGGGCCAAAAATGGCATCTGTGCTTTTACAATCTTTGGAGGTAGATAAAAAGATAGTGGACCATGTGGTAAAGATTATTGAAAATATATCCTATAAATCCAGTTTGGATTCCAAAAAGCTATTTACGTCCAAAGAATTGCAGGTGGTACAGGATGCCGATCGTTTGGATGCCATTGGCGCTATTGGAATTGCACGTGCCTTCAACTACGGTGGTTTTAAGAATAGGGAGCTTTATAATCCGGAAATTGCTCCCAACCTACAAATGACCAAGGAGGAGTACAAAAAATCCAAAGCGCCTACCATAAATCATTTTTATGAAAAATTACTGCTCCTAAAAGACAAGATGAATACTGAATCTGGCAAGAAACTGGCTGAAAAAAGACACGAATTCATGTTGGACTATCTAGAGCAATTCTATAAGGAATGGAACGGTAATGCCTAATGTGCAACGTAAATTCTCTTCGATATAATTAAATTACCCGTTGGTTTAGGCTTGACTGAACACCATACCCAAGCTTGTTTTCAATACTTTCTCCAAGAATATTAAAAACCATGTGCTAAAATAACGTGAGTTCTAAATATATTTAATTATTAATGAGCTATTTATGATAATTTTGTCCTGTCGAGCCTGCCTACCGCCAAGCAGGCTCATCCCGATGGTTATTGGGAGAGACCTCAATTTAAAGATATAACTGTCAAAAAAACCTCTCGACTCCGCCTGCCTTCCGTAGGCAGGCTCGAGGGGACAGTAGCAATTTTTTTATTTGCACAAGATCAATGTCTTGCAATTATTTTTATGTTGAACTCACCTTAAAATAACTTTAACTGACCTCCCTTATAGGCTTCGTACAGCTCTGTATTAAGTTTTGGAAATACTTTGTCCTTAAAATATTTTTGTCGCGCCAAATGGGCCATATCTTTAATTTGCTGGGCAATTTTGCCTTCGCCCCTGTTACGTATACCAAATCTACTATCGTTTAAAGAACCCCCATGGCAGTCCGCTATCTGCTGCAATACTTTATTGGCCCTGTCCGGTAAGGTCTTTCTTAGCCAATCCTCAAATATTTGGCCTATGGCCCCATTAAGCCTAACTACTGTGAACCCAAAGGAAAGTGCCCCGGCATCGGATACGGCTTTGGCCAAGTTAAGAATTTCATGACTGTTTATGCCGGGTATAATGGGAGCCAACATTGCATTTACCGGGATATGGTTTTCGGCCAAGTGCCGAATTGTCTCCAGCCGCTTTTTTATAGTGGCTGTTCTAGGTTCCAGTATGCGCCTGGTTTCTTCGGACAAAGAGGTTACGGAAACATTTACAGCAATCAAATTCTCCTGCGCCAATTGGGTAAGGATGTCCAAATCCCTAAGAACCAAAACATTTTTGGTAATGATACCCACCGGATGCCGGTATTTTAGAAACACTTCCAAACAAGCTCTGGTAATCCCAAATTGCTTTTCAGCAGGTTGGTAGCAGTCCGTATTCCCTGAAAGGACAATGGTAGCTGCCTTCCAACTTCTACTTTTCAATTTAGCTTCCAATAGGGCAGGCGCGTCCTTTTTGACCAAAATCTTGCGTTCAAAATCGAGTCCCGCACTATAGCCCCAATATTCGTGGGTATTCCTGGCATAACAATAGATACATCCGTGTTCGCAACCCTGATAAGGATTGAGGGAATAATTCATGCCCACATCGGGACTATCTACTTTGTTTACAATAGACTTTGGAAAAATAGGAAGGTACTGCGTCTTGTTACGATCCGATATCTCCCCTTCAATACGGCAGAATTCCAAAAAATCGTCCCTTAGTTCATTGGAGAATTCGGCAAACCTATTGTTCGTGTTTTTCTGGGCCCCTCTACCCTTGATATATTCTTTTTCTTGCAAAATAATGGAAATAATCCAAAAATATGGATTATTTCCAATAATAATCAACTTGTATCTGTTAATTAACAGACCTATCCAGGAGTATGGGGTATAGCGAATCTATGAAAGAGTGCTTATTTATTAAGGCCGGTAATTTCAACCTTGACCAATTGCTTTTTGGATCCCCTTTTGGCATAATAAAGCATATTATTGTTTTCCTTGTCTATTAATGGCATGGAAACCATTAAGGGGAGGCGTGCTTCGTGGTCATCAATCACCTTTTCATAACTTATCTTCCCGTCTTTGTCCAATTGGATCATAAATACATTTCTGTTACGGCTAAGTCCCTGTTTAAAAACTAGCCTTTCACCACTTAACAATTGTGGATTTTCTGCAGCCGTGCTGATCAAATAATAAGTATTGTCGCCACTGGCACAAGAACTGTATGACGCGTAAGCCCCATCTCCCTGGGTGACCTCCGACTTATTAATATTTCTTGCCCAAATGATATCTCCTTCAGAATTTAATTTGGCACTGACAATATCGTTGTAATGAAACCTTTCTATTTTCACCCTGGAACCGGTTGGGTCCTGCTGCACACTGGAGGTAACAAAGTATTCCTCCGCATTAAAAAGAATGGAATTATCCTTGGTAACGCTGACATTCTTAAAGACCAAATTTTTAATTTCCGTGTCGTCTTCCCTTCCAAACTTATCCTCCATGAACTGTTGTGAAAACGCATTGTATTTTTTTGCCTTGATGCCCAAAGAATTCCTATCAAGTTCAAAATAGGCCAAACCATTATATCTATTGTCCTTTCTGTCTGCATAAAAACCTACACAGATCAACTTATCATTAACCATAACGGGTTTTAAAGCTTCCGAAAATTTACCTGGGTCATCAAAAGTCTGTGTAATGGCCCCATTCTTGTCAACCTTTAGTAATTCGTATTGAAATTTGCGTTCCGTAGCCGCGAAACGCTTCTTTTTATAATAGGCCTTACCAACCAGATAGACTTGGTTTAGATCTTTTGAAGTAACCATGTTTTCAAAGGCATAGTTCTTTTCCTCTATTTCTGCAGAAAAATCATATTCTATGAGTTTGTTTAGGCTACTATTGAAGAGATATACAAAGTGCTTTTCGTCTTTTCCTTTTTTATAGTGGGTACTGATGGCAATAGCGGATTTATCCTCATTGAGAAAAGCAGTGGTAGTAAAACCTGATGAAAAATTCCTCTTATAGTAATTATGGTCCAAAGGTTCGCTTACCTGCTCAGAAGGTATGGAAAGAATGGTCTCCTCTATAAAATTAAAAGTGTCTATTGGACTTCTATGTACCACATAATCATAGGAGCCTTTGCCAAGATTGTAATCCAAGAACAAGATATTAAGTTGTCCGTTCTTTACAAATGCATTTACAAAATCAAGGCCCTTTACCTTGTAATTAAATTCCCCTACTAAGTCCAAATCCTTATTGTAATGTTCAATATAATATCCTTTGGGCTTCAGGATTATGCCGGTGTAATAGGAACGCACCAAAATAGAGCCTCCCATTCCGTCATCCGAAATTTCCAATAGATTGGAATATTTATACCTATCGTTATATTTTTCTCCAAAGCTATATTTAACAGGCAATTGCTGAGCCTGTGTCAGGAAAAAAAAGCACAAAAACAAACATGGTAACACAAGATTTTTCCCAATATCCATAACAAACTATTTAGGGCTTTTTCTACGCACCCGGAAAATTGGCCTTCCTCTTTTCCAAGAAAGCAGTGGTTCCCTCCTTGAAATCAGAAGTACCAAAACAACTGCCAAACGCCTCTATTTCCGTTTTGAACCCGTTAATACTATTGTTAAAACCAGCATTTATCGCTTTTATTGCATAACTAATGGCTACGGGCGAATTATTCGATATCTTACCTGCAAATTTCTTACAAAGATCCATGAGGTGTTCCTGCTCAACCACATAGTTGACCAAACCGAACTCCAATGCCTTGGCAGCATCGATCATACTGGCTGTTAAGATCATTTCCATGGCCCTGCCCCTCCCTATAAGCTGTGGCAGTCTCTGTGTTCCCCCATAGCCCGGTATTACACCAAGTGAAACTTCGGGAAGGCCCATTCTGGCATTATGGCTAGCTACCCTAAAATGGCAGGCCATGGCCAATTCCAACCCACCTCCCAAGGCAAATCCGTTAACGGCGGCTATAACCGGCGTGGAAAGGTTTTCCACAAAATCGAACAATTGTTTTTGACCCTTAGCGGCCAATTTAGCACCCTCTTTTTCAGAAAAACTGGCGAACTCGGAAATATCGGCCCCTGCCACGAACGCCTTCTCCCCACTTCCCGTTAAAATTATCACCTTTATGTTTTTCTCTTTCTCCAAACCTTTAAACGCATAGTGCAGTTCTTCGATGGTTGCCTTATTAAGTGCATTTAGTTTTGTTGGTCTATTTATGGTGATGATGGCCAACTCCTTGTCTGTAGTAATAAGTAAATTTTCGTATTTCATGACTTTAAAATTAATTTTCAACTCAATTTGTCAAAATATTAATATTGACTTTCTTGCCCATAAGGCCTTATGTATTTCCGCCATCATTGGCGATGGGAAACCGTACCGTAAAAATAGTACCCTTGCCGGGTTCGGTAGTAAAATTGATGGTTCCTTTGTAGGTTTCAACAATATTTTTTACCATCCCCAGACCAAGGCCCATACCGCTAGTCTTTGTGGTAAACTTAGGTTCGAACACCTTGTCCTTCGATTCCATTGAGATTCCCACCCCATTATCCTCCACTGTCATTTTTACAAAATCCCCATCTTTGGAGACGGTTACCAAAACATGGGGAGTATCTACATTCACAATGGCCTGAGTGGCATTTTTAACCAGATTGGTAACGACCCTTATTAATTGTGTACGATCTAATTTGGCAATTATTTCCTCTTCCTCGGAGGAAAAATGAATATAGTTTTCATCAAAAATATCCACTGCCATTTTTACGATCTTTACAACGTTTAAGGTCTCGTTCTGCTGGGCAGGCATATTGGCAAAGTTGGAAAAAGCAGAAGCGATACTACTCATAGTATCTATCTGTTGAATCAATGTTTTTGAAAACTCCGAAACCTTTTTTGCAATGTCCGGGTCATTAGGGTCGAACTTACGTTCAAAACTCTGTACGCTTAGACGCATGGGCGTAAGTGGATTCTTAATTTCATGGGCCACCTGTTTTGCCATTTCTCGCCATGCCTGCTCCCTTTCCCCTTTGGCCAATTTTGCAGCACTTATTTCCAGCTCATCGATCATTTCGTTATAGGAGGTAATCAATTTTCCAATTTCCTCACTGGGATTTTCCACTATGATCTTTTCGTTCCTCTTGGTCAGGTCGGTCTGATTTAATCTGTCCGAAATGGTCTGCAAGGACCTGGTGATATATTTGGAAATAAAATAGGCAAGTCCAATGGCCAAGAGCATCAAAAGTAAATATGCTCCTGTAAGCCTTAACAATATTTCCTTTAATTCCTTGTCATTAAAGGAGTTGTCCTCAAAATACGGCAGATTTAAAATCCCCACATGTTTAAACCTTTTATCGTCAATATAGGTGTAGGACGCCTGATAACTATAGCCTGCGGCCGATTTTTGTTCCACGTACCTCTTGTTCGGGGAGGAAGCCAAATTGTTCAACACTTCTGCATCCAAACAGGTAGAAATGGAATCTACCTCAAACTTGGGTCTGGAACTTTTAATTAGCTCGCCCTCGAGATCATAAATATTAAAATTTATGTTCTGTACCAGGGCGATCTCATAGATCTCATCCCTAAAAATATGACCTAAGTTTTCTGTTGTTACAGGAAAGGTAGTCTTTTGAAGTGCCAAATCAATGCTCTGTTTAATCTGTTCCTCCTTACGTTCCATACGTTCTGCATGGTAATCCCTGTTTTGCTCACTGTACTGGTATATAGTGACCGATGCAATCAAAACAAATGCAATTACCACCCAAAAAATCATGGAAATAAAAATTCGGGAACGCAAGGAAATGTTTCTCAACAATTGAAATATATTTTAAATCTTAAAGGTAACAATTATCACGCCAAAAAGGATATCGATTTAAAGCGAAATGGCACTTAAGCCTCTGGATTTTTTTCGCGGATCCGCTTGTAGAGCCTTATACCAAGCATTAAAAGCACTCCCAGTACAATGATGCCGACAACACCAAAAATCCAATTGAAGGTTCCTTTTAAGATTACCAAAAAAACCACTGCAAATAGAATTAAGGTAGCTCCTTCGTTCCAAATGCGCATAAATTTAGAGGTGTATTTCACCTCATCGCGTTGCAACTGTTTAAAGATCTGATGGTTTTTTAAGTGATAGATTATTAGCAACAGCACAAAGACAAGTTTTATGTGCATCCACGGTTGTTGCAACCAGGCAGGATACAAAAACAATAGCCATATGGCAAATAAGGTAGCTAGAACGGCAGACGGCCATGTAATGATAAACCATAATCTCTTGGTCATCAACTTTAGTTGATGGGTTAGGATTTCCCTCTCTGGTGACGGTTTTTGATCGGCTTCGATATGATAGATAAACAAACGAGGGATATAGAACAAACCTGCAAACCAGGTAACTACAAAAATGAGGTGCAAGGATTTAATATAGTTGTAATAGTCGGTCATACAATGTCTATTGTTCCGTAAAGATAGTAGACGGATTTCTGAAAAACTAATCTTTGCTATCCTTACTGGTTTACCCATCTAAAACAGTGGTCAATGCCGAATAATAAATACCCCAATTTCATTCGTTTTCTCAAAATTGCATTACGTTAAACAAATACAACCTGTCCTGTAATCAAATTAAGATTAATTTTTTGAGCATTAAGTCTTCTTTCCCTGCAAAAGTTGCGTAATTTGGGTAAATGCAAAAAAAGTTATCCATTTTAAACTTGCTCTCGGTGATTTTGGTCATTGCCGTAAATTATATTTCACAGGCCGTCCGCATTAATGATACCACTATAGGAGAATTAAGTCAACGGTACACCAATCTTTTTACACCTGCCAGCTATGCATTTGCCATTTGAGGCCTTATTTTTTTAGGTTTGTTGGCTTATGCGCTATATCAAATTAAAGTTGTTGTTTTTGATAAGAAAGATCTTGCATACATTGAACAGACCGGATATTGGTTTGCCCTTGCCAATGTTTTGAATGGGCTGTGGGTGATTACCTTTGCCTATGAATATATGGGCTTAACCGTTATTATTATGGCGGGCATCCTATTGTCATTGATCAAAATTATTATCAATACCAATATGGAACGATGGGATGCCCCCAAAGAAATAATTGCCTTTTCCTGGTGGCCCATATGTCTTTACAGCGGTTGGATTACCGTTGCCACGATAGCCAACATTGCCCTTTATCTCACCAAAATAGGATGGAATGGCGGGTTTCTTACAGAAGTGCAATGGACCATTGTCTTAATGGTGGTTGCCACTTTGATAAATCTGGTCATCGTTTACAAAAGAAGTATGCGCGAATTTGCCGCTGTTGGTGTCTGGGCACTGTTCGCAATTTACATTAGGCATCAGGGCAGTATAGAAATCCTAGCATATACGGCATTGGCGTGTAGTGCTATTCTTCTATCCGTAATACTTGTCCATGGATATAGCAATAGAAAATCCAATCCCTTTTTAAAACTTTGAATTATTTAAAAACGGATTTTATATCGATTTCTATTGAAAGAACAGCTTCTTGAACTTTAGAATACAGTTTTCTTACAGCCTGTATTACTCATGCTTTTTCCACCAAGGTTGCTCTCACTTCTTTCCTCAAAAAATAGCCCGTTACCAAAGTTGCCAAGACATCAGCTATTGGAAAAGATATCCATACTCCTAGTTCTCCCAAGTAATTTGGCAAAATTAAAATGAGCGGTATAAAAAAGAAGCCTTGTCGACTCAAGGTCAACAATAGCGCAGGTACTGCTTTCCCAATGGCCTGAAAATAAGCTGCACCAATCAATTGAACGGCTATAATGGGCGTTGCCGCAAAAACCCAGCGCATGGCCGAGGGGGTGTGTTCTAAAACATATGAATTCATGGCCAGTTCTGAGGCCGACATGTCTGGCTGGTTACTTAAAAACAAGGCGGCAATCTCAGCAGGAAAAATCATAAGCCCTACAAACACTACAAAGGCCAGGCCAGCAGCATAAAGTATAGCTGTATTGATCGATTCCCGTACCCTTTGGTATTTTTTGGCTCCGTAATTAAATCCTGCAATAGGCAGGAAGCCTTGTGTGACCCCAAAAACAGGAAACAGTGCAAACATTAGCATCCGTGCAATAATGGCATAGACAGCAATCATGGCCTCTCCTCCCAGTCCAAACAGGATATTGTTCATCAGCAGATAAATTAAACTTATTACAGCCTGCCTGGACAAGGTTACGAATCCCAAAGCCCCAATTTCCTTTAAGATTGGACGATCGAATCCAAAATGGGACCAATTCAATTTAAGTTCGGAATTTTTCGAAAGAAAAAAATACAGGATATAGGCAAAACAAAGAAAATACCCAATGGTGGTGGCCCAAGCTGCCCCTTCCATTCCCCAGTCAAAAACATAGATAAAGATATAATCCATTAATAAGTTCCCCACCGAGGGAATTATCATGGCATTCATGGCAAATCTAGGCTTGCCTTCCGCCCTAATCACGGTATTCCCCATCATGCATAGGGCCAAAAATGGAACCCCGTAAAGCACAATGATATAATATATCTTTGCAGGTCCAAAAATATCCCCTTTACCACCAAAGGCCGGAATAAGGCTATTTACATAATATAGCCCCAAAATCACCATAACAATGGTAACCAGAAGGGTCAGGCTAATTTGATTTCCAAATGTCTTTAAGGCCTTTTCCTTATTGTTTTCACCCAAGGCACGTGAAATAATACTGGAACCTCCAATACCAATGGCCATGCCAAGGGCCGCTATAAAAAAGGAAACCGGAAGTACTACATTGATGGCAGCAATGGCTATGGAACCGATCCAGTTGCCCACGAAAATAGAATCGACCAAAACGTTAAGTGACATGACCAAAATACCTATTGAAGCCGGTACCGCCTGTTTTACCAGCAATTTCCCTATAGGTTCTCTACCCAACTGTTCTGAGGAAACCTTGGCCATTACACAGGAAGGGTTTCCTTAGTCTGCCAATCCCCGATCCATTTCACCATTAAATTTACCCAATCCTCGTTATCGTTAAGACAGGGAATATGCTTATAATCTTCCCCTCCAGCTTCCTGGAACTGATGTTTGCCTTCCATGGCAATCTCTTCCAAGGTTTCCAAACAATCCGCAACAAAGGCCGGGGTAATTACCGCCAAACGCTTAATACCCTCTTTCCCAAAACGCTCAAATTCAAAGTCGGTATAGGGCTTCAACCAAGGATCGTTCGGCAATCGGGACTGAAAGGAAAGACTAACTTTATCATTGGAAAGTCCAAGATATTCCTTTACTTTCTCGGTCATCTCATAACACTGATGACGATAGCAGGTATGATGCGCCACCGAATTGGTCTTACAGCAACTTTCATCTATCTTGCAATGAAATTTTGTGGGGTCGGACTTTCTAATATGTCTTTCGGGAATACCGTGATATGAAAATAAAATATGATCATATTCAAAACCTTTTAGCCCCGCTGCAATACTTTCTGAAAGTACTTCAATATAATCCTTGTTATTGTAAAACGCTGGAAGGGTTGTAATTTTTATCTTGGGAAAAAACTCATCCTTGACCTCCATGGTCTTTACCACCACAGTTTCATAGGAAGACATGGCATAATGTGGATACAATGGAACCAAAAGCACCTCGTCTACCCCTTTTTCGGACAGCTCCCCCAAGGCATTCTTTATCGTCATACTGCCATAACGCATTCCCAGGGCCACCGGAATTTCACTTTGCCCTTTTACCTTGTCGGCAAATCGTTCGGAGATTACTATTAAGGGAGATCCCTCTTCCCACCAAATCTTTTGATAGGCCTCGGCCGATTTTTTAGGCCTAGTTTGCAGAATAATGCCCCGCACTATAATATTCCTCAACCAATTGGGGACATCTATAACTCTTTCGTCCATTAAAAACTCGTCCAAATAGGGCTTAACATCCTTAGGTGTGGGACTATCCGGGGAACCTAGGTTTACCAACAAAACTCCTTTCATTCTTCCTTTTTTATCAATTTACTTGTTCAACAAAAATAACACTTGCGGAGCAACTATAATTTAAAACCTATAAATAGTTTGTCAATACCGGCATAGACAGGAACAATTTATTGGGCATGGACATAAAATGTCAATTTAAATACCAGTTAGTATTTTATTTCCAATGCCTCCATTTTGTTCATGGGCCAACCCCCTCCTAGCTTTTTAACAGTCACTTTAAAGGCTGTTGAAAGTTAATCTAAGCAATATACTGGCCCGAAATTTTTATATTGAATAGATTTTAGTAAGTTAAAGTCATTATTAACATAAGCCAGACCTAGATGGAGCAAATATTTAAAAACATAGACAACCAGACCCTCCTTTACGCTACGGGCACTTTTGTCCTTCTGGCCATTCTTTATATCAGTACCTATTTTATCTTACGCAAATTGGGAAGTAACCCAAAATATCTAATTCCCAAGGATGCCATGAAAAGGGTGAGTATGCCACTTTTTATACTATTCCTGTCATTTTTACTTCGCTCAAAATCGCTACACACCTTATTATATCTAAACGATTATAGTTTTGTTATAAAAAAGACCAGTACCCTCCTGATCATATTTTCCATAACCTGGTTGATTTTGGTGGCTTTAAAAGTTTCCAAAAATTTGATTATCAAAAATTATGATGTAGGAACCTCCGATAATTTAAAAGCTCGAAAAATTTATACCCAATTCAATATTCTTGAACGAATCTTTATTGTTGTGGTGATAGTATTGGCCTTAGGAGCGGCCTTAATGAGTTTTGAAAGTATCCGGGAAATTGGGGTAAGTCTTTTTGCGTCGGCTGGGGTAGCAGGTATTATCATAGGTTTCTCTGCACAAAAACTAATTGGAAGTATACTGGCCGGTATACAGATTGCCTTTACCCAACCCATCAAGTTTGATGACGTAGTAATTGTGGAAGGCGAGTGGGGCCGAATAGAGGAGATAACCTTGACTTATGTGGTAATCAATATTTGGGATAAAAGGCGACTTATAGTACCCACCACCTACTTTATAGAAAAACCCTTTCAGAATTGGACCAAAACATCTGCAGATATAATGGGAACCGTTTTTATTCACACAGATTATCATGTTCCCTTCGATAAACTAAGGGAGGAACTCACAAGAATATTGAACTCCACTGATCTTTGGGACGGCAAGGTAAATGTGCTCCAAGTAACGGATGCCAAGGCCCAAAGCGTGGAGATAAGGGCACTAATGAGCGCCGTTGATTCACCTACAGCCTGGGACCTTAGGGTTTTGGTAAGGGAAAAACTAATTGGTTATTTACAAAAAAACTTTCCGGAAAGCCTGCCACATACGCGTTTATACCTTAAGGACCAACTTCCAACCAAACCTTTTCAAAAATAAGCGACATTGCATTAAGTATGGCATGAAATATGGTGCTTCAATACAAATAAAACGTTAATTATGTGCTAGGCTTTTATTCCTAATGATTTTTGAAGCATTTTTAACTAAAATTTGGATTCTGGTATGCGCATTTATTTAGGTTTTCTTTTTCTAATGATTTCCCAGGGAATTTTTGCCCAGGAAGATAATAGTCTTCTCTGGGAAATATCCGGGAATAATCTAAAGGAATCATCCTATTTGTACGGAACCATGCATGTAAGTCAAAAGATTGCCTTTAGGTTGGACGACGTTTTTTACGAAGCTTTGGATAAAAGTGAAGTTGTGGCCTTGGAATCGGACCCGGATACCTGGTTGGAGGATTATGGCAAAATGAGAAGTAGCGGCATAGGCTATGGTACCGGATTTGTAACCAAAGGTTTTTATATATACCCATTTACCGTTAAAAACCCTAGCAAGGAGATAGTCTCCTCCTATCTTGCCTTGGATGATCGTCTAGTAAACAATATCCTTTACAGAACCAATGAAAGTTCCCAAAACTTTGAGGAAGAAACCTATCTGGACATGTTCATTTATCAAGCCGGAAAAAAGTATTCCAAGCCTATTAAGGCCTTGGAGGATTTGGAGGAATCCAGAGCCTTGGTCGGTAAGGCCAATATGAATGCCATGAAACCAAAACCGGACGAATGGCTTCAAAAAAAGATGCAGACCCAAGATGTAATGTCGCTTTTGCAGGACGCCTATAGGGAACGCAATATCAATCTTATCGATTCCCTTGACCAGGCCATGTATACCGAGTATTATTTGCAGAATATGCTCTATGCCCGTAACATAAATATGGCAGGACGGTTGGATTCCCTAATGCATACTGCAAAAGTATTTGCCGGGATTGGGGCTGCCCACCTTCCAGGGAAAAAGGGAGTTATACAACTCCTTAGAAATATGGGATACGAGGTTAAACCACTAACCTCCAGATTTTCCAGTAAAGGAAGGGCCTTAAAAGATTCTTTGGAAGCCAAAACCCTCATTAATGAATATAGTACCAGGACACCTGATGATGGACTTTTTAGTCTTCTTTTGCCCAACAAGCTATATCCAATAGCCGAATATACCAACACCACCTATATTTCGCCAGATTTGGCCAATGGCGGTTATATTATGGTGAATCGCATTCCCACTTTTAACCATTTAAAAAAAGACTACACCTATTCCTTGGATGATGTGGACAAACTTCTGTTCGAGAATATTCCCGGAAAGATCCTGGAAAAGACGAAAATAGAAAACGCGATATATCCTGGTCTGGATATAAAAAATCAGTTGAAAAACGGAGATTTTCAGCGGTATCATATCTACATTACCCCGTTGGAAATACTTATTTTTAAAATGAGCGGCCAAGGAGATTATGTGGTAAAACATTCGGACACTATTTTTAATAGCATCAATTTCAGATCATTAAAAAAAGAACAAACGGTACTTTCTTCGGAATTCGATGACTTTGAAGTTGAAATGCCCTCCATGTACAATTTTACCAATCGAAAAAGAAAAGGCAATCGTTTTATTGAAGCGGTGGACCCAGAAACCTCCTCCTATTTTTTTCTGAAAAAAGCAACCCTGAACGATTTTAATTTCATTGAACAGGATTCCTTTGAGCTAAAACAAATTCAATCCCGATTTTATCAAGATCTTAAATTGGTACCGGAATATGATCCTCTCTCAGGTCAAAGCCTAACCTCTTCTGCCCAGTTTGGTTCCAACGGCCTACAAAGGCTTTATTTAAAGACCATTATTCGGGAAAACAATTATTATCTCTTGGGCAGTATAACCAAAGACAGTTCTGAGGCACAGCACTATTTCAGTTCATTTAAGATCAGGGAACCAAATTATACCGAAGAGTTCAAAAAAATACGGGATACTGCTATGTTTTTTTCTACCATCAGCCCCGTTGACCCACCAAAATTTGTGGAGAACAGCAATAATTACTATGAGCGCCACAAGAAACCAAAACCATATAGCGCCTACACCAAGAAAACCGTTTATCAGAATAAAAACAATGAGGCCATCTTGGTAACCGTAAACAAGGCCCATGATTTTCTAATGTTTCCAAGTATAGATTCCGTTTGGCTTCTAAGAAGAAAATTGTACCGTCAAAATACATTTAATATCATTAGGGAAGAACGCCCAGGGTACAATGAAAAATACCATGAAATAAACCTAACCCTCACCGATACGGCAAGTACCAGAGGAATATTGATAAAGAACATTGTTAAAGGGGGGCTGCTGTATGAGGTAAAGGCATTAATTGACACTATTAAACCCCCAAGTAAATTCGTCACAGAATTCTTTAACAATTTCACACCCTTGGACACCCTTGTAGGTCCCTCCATCTTAAGCGATAAAACCACCAATTTTTTCAAGGCTATTAAACAGAACGACAGTATAGTACATGATGGGTACGCGTTCTTAAAGTTTAATAAAATGCATGCCGATTCCCTGAAATATTACATCTCAGAATTCGACTTTAAGGACAATCAGAAATATTTACAGGCCTATTTAATCCAAAAATTGGCCGAAATGCCAGACGTGGATGCCACCAGCTTCTTCGAATACTACTACGCAAGGTCTTACAACAACTCCAAGGCACAAACTAAAATATTACAGGCCATTAGCAAAAACCAAAATGAAAGTTCCTTAGAACTGCTCTTAAGACTTATGTCGACCGATTTGCCCTTGGTTTCCAGTAAGCAGGAGATTCAAAATATATTCCAGCCCTATCTGGATAGTCTTCCCCTTGCCCGTAAATTATTTCCCGAAATATTGGACTACAGTGCCATAGAAGAATATAAATCCCCAATTTTTTCTATGCTTGCAAAACTTAAGGCCCGCGGATTGATAAAACCAAAAAGCTACAAAAAATATAAAAACCAGATTCTCAACGATGCCAAGATCCAACTAAAGAGGCAACTAGGCCTTACCATGGACTTGTTGAACGAGGAATTCCCAGCTGGCAACCCTGATAACAATTATGACATATTGGAAAACTATATGGTGTTGTTATACCCATATATCAAAGAAACTGAGGTTGCCATGTTCTTTGAACGCCTAGCCACCGTAAACGACCCCCAAATTCAAGCCTCTTATATTGCCCTTCGCCTGAAAAACGAAGAAAACCCCTTTGTTGGCCCCAATAAAATACCAACTAGTTTAATAAATACACTGGCAGAAAATGCCGAAACCCGATTACTACTTTTTGAAAAGCTACAGCCAATTGGAAAATTGGATTATTTCCCTTCCAGATATAGGAATCAAAAAGCTATAGCAGAATCCATTCTCTACAATACCCGGGAATTAAACCCTGAACAGTATGCCATAGAATTCGTCTTGGACCAAAAAATGTTCTATCCATCCAAAAATTATCATAGCTACTTTTTTAAAGTAAAAGACAAGGACAACTATAGTAACAATTTAAAAATGTTCATGTTAGTTTTCAAAAATACCGATCATTTACAGTACAAACCCTATTATATCAACAAAGGCTTTAGCATAGTTGACATTAATACCGAAGAAGAAGTATTGAAATTAACGACCGAAGAGTATAATTTAAAGGATAGGCAACGTGCCATTGTGAACAATCCTTCAGGGTATACAGGATTTTCCCATTAGAAACAGGACTATAATTCAAAAAAGATTTTGTCAACAAGCATTACGGCACCCATTAATTTGAAAAATGCATATTTTTTAAAAGCGTTCCCATTGAGGAGATTGCCGACTGCGATATGTTTTGAGAATTTCAGCAAAGGAATTTTAAAGCGCCATATAGTCGCGCTAAAAAGAGAATTCAATACACAAGGGCCAGATACGATGAAGGGCACAAAAATTTTAATACTGCAAAGTATAATATATAACAATAAAATTTTTTAATAAATTTATATACAACTAGTTATTCAATAATTATAAAACTAACACTTTAAATGAAAAAGATAGTCTTTAACCTAATACTACTATGCCTAGTGCACCTTGGATCTGCACAAAATATAGTTTGTTCACTTCAGGACAAAGAAGCATTTCATTCCAAGATTATATCCATTTCGGATTTGGATAATCAAGAAATTGGAACAAACATGGTAGCCATAGGAAAAACCTTTATAGGAACTCCCTATGTGGCCAAAACTTTGGAAATTGGGGAGACGGAATCTTTGGTCATTAATTTGCAAGGATTGGACTGTACCACCTTTGTAGAAAATGTATTGGCCTTTGGCCTTATGTTGAAAAACCATAAGAAAGATTTCGATTCCTATACCCACTATTTGGAAACCATTCGGTATAAAGACGGCGAACTCAATGGTTATGCCTCACGGCTACATTATTTTTCTGAATGGATCGCCAACAACGAGGAAAAAGGTCTTTTAAAAGATATGACATCGGAAATAGGCGGTTTGGAAAGTAGTAAGGACATCAATTTTATGAGTACACATCGCGATCTATACCCATTTCTAAAAGACACGGACAACTATAATAAAATTAAATCCTCCGAGGAATTTCTAAAAAGGCAGTCCATCTGCATCCTCCCCCAGGACCAGATTGAAACACAGGAGCATTTGATCCAATCTGGAGACATAATTGCCCTGACCACTTCCATAAAAGGACTGGATATTACCCATACCGGTATCGCTTCCAAGGAAGCTGATGGGAGAATACATTTACTACATGCTTCTACGGGCTCGATGAAGGTAGAAGTCTCTCAACTACCCTTGGCCGATTACCTAAAAGGCATAAAAAGTAATACGGGGATTATGGTGGCACGCCCATTATAAGTCCGTGAACTTTTGACCTTGAATTGAAATTTGATAAATCACATTACATTGCCTTTAAACACAATATCTCATAGACTAAAGGCAACAACAGACCCCTTGGCGCTCCTATTCCTATTCCTACAGTCATACTACTAAAACAGGCCCACCCTAAGAGTAGAGTGAAATCACTTTAAAGGCTCCTAGTTTTTACCTTCCTGAAGGGCTAGTTTTAATATCTTGCCAACCTTGCGATAACCTTTGGCGTTGGGATGCAAGCCATCCAAGAAAAGGCCCGCATCAATTTTATTGTCCTTGCCCAATAACACTTTACCGATATCTGCATAATCCACATTTTTGGAAGTTGCCAATGCGGCAATTCCAATGTTTAAATTCCGCATACGTTCCTCCTTGTCCACCCTAGGAAACAATCCCAACAATAACACTCTAGCATTGGGCTGTCTTTCCTTTATAGCATTGATTACCATTTCCAGTCCCTTCAATATCTCATCGTCGGTATTAAGATGTTCGTTATTGGTACCTATCATTAGCACAATTTGCTCCGCTTCAAAGCCATCCAATTCATCATGATATATGCGCCATAGTACATTTTCTACCCTATCCCAGCCAAACCCAAAATTGCGCACCTGCAATTCCTCCAAATTGGCCTTCCAGGAATCGGCCCCATTGCTTAAAGTTGCCTTTGGCTCACCGCCCCAATAATGGGTTATACTATTTCCAAAAAAGCATATTTTTGGGGCACTATCCCTATTCATTTCTAACAATTCCTGATGACGTCCCTCCCAAGGGTACATTTCTGGCTCCCTAGCTTGGGTTACTGGAATAGTCGTGGAAATACTTCCTATTGGCTCTTTCAATATCTCGCGTAAGGCTTTTTCGTAGGCCACGGCATATTCCATCATACCCAAATCCGTAGGATGGGTGCCATCCACAAAACTTTCCATGGACAGATTCAATTCTTCCTTGGTCAACAAATGAATATCCCTCAATCCTTCGGACTGTAATTGCGCAAAGGCCTCCTTGGCAATCCTATTTAAGTCCGTATAGGTTTTGTAACGATCAACATCCACTGCCCCATCAGAATATCCGTCGTGTTCCACCACCAAAATTGGCGTTGAGGGACGCTTTGTCCTTATCTGTTTAACACCAGAAATAATAAGCTGCCGCACCTCCTCCAACGAACGATCCTTGGTAGCACCCAGATTCGGTAAGCAATCCAGCACAAAGATTTTAGCATCTATTTGCGTAATAAAATTGATTACCTCTTCTTCCATTCTGCCATTTCCAGAAAATGCCAAATTAATAAGTGGCCTATCCAATTCTCGCCCCAAAATAGAAGTCCATGCCATTCCTGGGCGCGAAGCACAGGCTCCATGAGCTATTGAAGTTCCATAGACCACTATTGGTTTCTCCTGCCTTAAGGGCAAAGGTTCCATAACCGCATCTTCCGGCACCCCAATTTCCAGCCATTCCACCTCATTGTATAATGGCAAGTACAACTGGTACTCCCTTCCCTTATCATGGTACTTCTCATTGGGATCGATTTTGGAATATTTATACTGAATGGTATCGGCAAAAGAATATTTTCCTCTATACCATCTCCAATCCCCATCACTGGTCTTGGCATAAAGATCCACCCCGCTAACTCCGGTTGCCGGCATATGCGGCATGGCATGGTTCCCTTTTACCTTGTAGCGTACCGTAATCGATTTTGCATCACTCCTAAACCTAAGGGAAAGCCCAGCTGAATGTTTGGACAGGTTCCAGACCGCTTCACGGACAACTCCCTCTGCCTGTTTTGGCAAACGCCGATAAGTAGAGATTATCTCTCCTTGCCAAGCCTGGCCTTCAACGACCAAGGAATTGGATTCTGCGGGATTCCACCAAATAAGATCAGCATCCTCTTGGGCAATTGAAAATTGAAATAGCAGTATTAATGCCCCTAAGCTTAAAATCCACTTGTTTTCCATATCTACTTTTCTTGATTTTTTCTTTTAATGGGTATAAAGACCTCTTCTTCTGAATTTGGGTCGTTATTCCTGTATTTATTCCCCATAATCTCGAAATGTTCCCTGTGGTCCAATTGATAGTCCGAATTTGGCAACCATTCTCCAAAAATATACTGGGTCGTGATTGGAAAGGAACTTGGCAATCCCCTATGGACAAAAACGGCATACAAACCTCCGGATAAGGTATGTGATTCCATTCCTTCAGGTATTTTGGTATTATCCTCCACCTCTACCACTGCCCATTTCTCAAATTGGGTAGCTATATTGAATTCATTAAAGTTAAGTGCACCGTCATAAACTTGCATACTCATCAGGTCGTCCGAAATAGGATTTCTGATTTCCTTTCTTCTGGGCATAAATCCTTGCCAAAGTTCTTTGGTCCTATCCTCTGCCAAGGACATTGCCAATCTGTTTCCGATCAATTTTTTTTCGGATATTACTGCTATTCGAGCTTCCATTAGATATATTATTCCAATATAAAAATCTTGTTCTACGATTTCTTCTTTTTTATACCTTCCAAACTATTTTGATCAGACTTTAAGTCATGAATCAAAAACTAAATATAAGCACTTGATTTAAAAGAATTGGACTTTCAAAAATCGTTTCCGCCACGGAGATAGAAATTATTCCAACTTACTTACTTCAATTTATCCCAGAACAACCTAAAGTGACCTACCTCGGGGCAGGCCTGTCTGTATCCTATGGTTTTAATCTCGATTATCGAGTAAAAATACCTTCAAGGGGACATAACAAATGATATCTATATTCCAAAGACAAAAGTCCCTTTTGGCCTCAATTGCAAACCAGTTGGTCGGTTTAATATTCAATTGTGCTGCCCTTAGCTCCAAGTTTGGTATTTCGTCGGCAAATTATACCTTAAATCTACCTTTATATCAAAATTTCAAAATCGACAAAAAGAAAAAACCAACCTAACGGTTGGTTCTTAAGTTTGTTCTTACCATTGGACAAAAGCCAAAAAACAAGTATAAAATAAGGTGTATTTTTAATTTACCGAAATAAGACTGACCTCGAAAACAAGTACGGAACCCCCAGGGATTCCATTATAATCCCTGCTACCATATCCCAAATGGGCGGGCACCAAAAGTATTCCGCTACCACCTTCCTTAAAATAGGCAATCCCTTCTGTCCAACCTGCTATAACCTGGTTTAAACCAATGGTAATTCCCTCTGCATCACTTTGATCGAAGACAGCTCCATTAAGAAAATACCCTTTATAGGCCACGGTTACATTGGAATTGGCCACCGCCTGTGTCCCGGTACCTTCTTCTTCGATTACATAATAAAGACCTGAATTACTTCGAACAGCAGTTAAATTGTTCTCCTCAACATATGCCTGGATATCCGCCTCGTTCTTGGCAGCATAATCAATGTCCTCCTCTGTTTTCTTTTCGTTATCACAGGAAATAAAAAGCACTAGGGCCAAAGCAAAAAGTGTATTCTTCATAGTTATTCTTTTTTAAGGGCCAAATATAGGAAAATACACAAAGACCCCTATGCCCATATTCCTTATGGAGCTTATAAATTTTAGTTAATTATTAAAAACAGAACACCCTTTAAAGCTTAGTTAAAAGCCTTTAAGGGTGTTGAGTTGCCTACTCTACTACTTTAAACTACAAAGCCAGGTCTATAATTCCTGGTTACAAACTGATTTGCTTCCTCGAGATTGGTAATCCGCATATTCTCCCCGTCCCAAAGCAGTTTCTTACGGGCAAAGAACTCCATCTTGCCCTTCTCGTTCTCCCTTTGCAACAAATAACTGCGAATGGCCAAGTTCCCCATAAGAACGGTTTCCGTCATAGGTCCGGCATAATCAAAAGAAGAGGTTAAACCAAGATGTTCCTTACTGCCAAACCCAGCCTTACAAGCATCTATCCATAAGCGTTGATGTCCGTATTCCGGTTCATCATTGGGTTCCACTTCAGGACCAAAATCCGTAGATCCATCGTTCATATATAACTTTGGCATTAAAGGGGAACTATCGTTGATATTGGTAGAAATTATTCCCTTTTCCCCAATGATCAATACCCCATTCTGACTTCCATTACCCCCAATTTCGTGATCGGCTGGGATAATTTCCGGATGGGCCGGCCTAATGCCACCATCGCTCCAGGTCATCTCTATTGGTGATTGACTCTTTTCCGTTGCTCCAAAATGTAAGGTTATAAAGGAGGAAGCAGGGCATCCTTCTGGATGATAATCCGCATTCCACATATTGGTATATACCGCCCCCACACTACATTCCGCATCTGTTGGATATTTAAGCCCCAAGGTCCTGAAAGGAATATCTATCAAATGGCACCCTACATCTCCTAGGGCCCCGGTACCATACTCCCACCAACCTCTCCATCCAAAGGGATGTAAATTGGGGGTGTAAGGCCTAAATTCCGATGGCCCCAACCATAGGTCCCAATCAAGGTCCTTAGGTTTTGCGCTTGGATCCGGTTTAGGGAATGCGCCTCCTTGTGGCCAAACAGGTCTGTTGGTCCACACCTGTACTTTTGATATCTTACCCAGTTCCCCGGAATCTACCCATTTTTGAACCATTCCCAATAAGGGATTGGAACCTCCTTGGTTCCCCATTTGGGTCACAATTTTATTGCTTCTGGCCATCTCGGTCAGCATTCTTGCCTCCCGTATATTGTGGGTCATTGGTTTTTGTACATATACATTTATCCCACGCTCCATGGCATATTTAGCTGCAGGTCCGTGTACATGGTCTGGAGTGGAGATGGTCACGGCATCGATTCCTTTCTCCTTGTCCAACATCTCCCTAAAATCCGCATATAGTTTTGCTTTGGGGAAGAGTTCAACTGATTTTTTTGCCGACCCGGAGAAATCCACATCGCACAGGGCAACTACTTTTTCCCTACCTCCTACGGACGCATTACGAATATCACTGGCACCTTTACCCCCCGCACCTATTGCAGCAATATTCAATCGGTCACTGGGAGCAGTGTACCCTACACCCCCCAATACATGCCTGGGCACAAAAAAGATGGAGGAGGCCAATGCACCTTTTTTAATAAATGATCTGCGTGAATCCACAGATTTATTTGATTTTTTTTTCTTCATAATTGTTGATTATTACAGTTTACATTATTGATCTAATCCTGTGCAAGAAAATTGCATCATACTCCCAAACATTTCAAATTGTTCTAAACATTTATAAGAATCTCCTTGGGAAACAGCAAGATAAAACATATTCACAGACATTCTGTCTGAGATTCTCTCAAAAACTGCTATAATTTTAACCCTAGGAAAAACCTTGGCACCGGTGCACAGGCAAGGTGAAGAAATGAGGAGAAAACCCTAAACAGCTCTCCTGTCCGGCCGTATTACTCCATAAAATATAATGCCAGATCCTATTTTCCTTAATAAAAGAGGAAGTCCTCCTTCAATATTAGGGTATATTGGAAATATACAATGGATTTTAAGGCGATCACAAATTATCTGTGTCAGTAAAGTTCTAGGCTGCCGACAATAGTATAACGCCAAAGGTTTTAACCCTTTTTAATCAAAGATTCGGTTTTAAGCACGTAAATACGACTTTCCTTTTCTTTAAAACCCAAACTTTTATATAGATTAATAGCTTCTATTCGCTTATCTGCGCTAAAAAGAAGGATTTCGGTAAGGCCTTTTTCCTTTCCCAATTCTACCAATTTCTCCATTAATTTCCGGCCTAAACCCTTACCCCGGTGTTCCACATCTACAACCACATCCTCAACCCAGCCCTTAAACCCCGATATAACGGTATAAGTGCACATCAAAGCCATTCCCAATACCTTATCACCTTCCTTACAATATACTAGGCAAATAGGATTTTCAGGGTCGAGCACCTGTTTCAGGTTCATCTGTTTTATATCGGCATTCAATTGGCGGAACAATCCGGCCAGTTGCTGTTCCATATCAGGGTTTACGTCAGATTCTTGCAGTAGGGCTATTTTCATGGTTTCATTTTTAAAATATTCCTTCTAAAACCTCAGTTTCAAAAGCTTGCAAATTTAAATAAACTTATTTATACCCAATTAATAACCCTCCTCTTTTTGGTAAACCTTAACGTAATCGACCATAAATACATCGGGGAAAATCGTTTTTAATATCTCTTCCTTTTTTCCCGGGTATTCCATGCTTAAGATCATATATTCCTCAATATTGGAGATTCCTACCGTAACCTCATAATATTTATAGCCATCAACATAAAAAATATATCTGTCGGGAAACCATTCCAATCCAAAAGTATGAAACCCCAAACTTACCCCTCTGCGGTAACTCTGCATTCCCTTGGTAGATTGTTGATTGGGCCCATAGGCCCAATGCACATTGTGCGATACTATATCGGTCCCCAATTTTTTAAAAAACTCCAATACATCTATTTCAGCCCCATATTTGGACGGATCCTCCCCTTGGCTTATCTGGGGGGATTGTAACCAAAATGCAGCCCAAACCCCCTGTGATTTTTGTAATTTGGCCCTACATTCGTAATAGCCATATTTGGACATAAACTTACCTTGGGTACCTACGGCACTGCCCAAGAGAGAGTCTCCTTTTTTAAGGGCATATAATTTTAGATATCCTTTTTCCACTTTTACCGCTTCCTCGGACACATAAGCTATGGCCCTTGGCCCCACTCCTCTTACGGTCCATTTTGTAGTATCCAAAGTTTTGCCCTTAAAGTTATCTTCCCATACCAATTTATAGCCCATTTTTTCGGGATTAAACCGCTTTTTGGACATAGGTCCCTGTGCTGGGCGTTGCGCAAAAGCAAATCCCAAAACAAACAGGAATAAAAATACAGGGGTTAACTTCATTTTAATGGATTTGTAACCGATAAAGGTTATGCACAAAAGGTTTTCGGGTCTTATGGCTTTTCAACACTTTGTATATTGAAAAGAATATCCCCAACGTCAAAATTCAGCTGATTCAACATATAATTGTTGATTTGGACCAACAGCAAGATAATACACCTGAATCGACATTATCTGGCAGATTCTATCAAAAACTGTTATAATATTAACCATAAAGAGAATTGTTTGGGTGTGTCCCTAAGGGCCGGGCTATCCGCTTCAAGTCCTCGGCCTGCAGCCTGTGGGCTTTTCACTGCTATCCCTCACACACCGTAGCACTTGAATAGGCTTTTTTTACCATGAATCAGCGGCTTATAAAAAGGAATTACTATCTTACTTGTTCCTATAAAACACAATAAACACCACCAAAATAACCGGATTATGACAGCACGTTTTCTAGTACTTACATCCCTTATGGTCTTTCTTTTGTCTTGCAAAGACCACCAAAAAACCAAGGAAAATGCAAACATAGAACAACTGACCGTTGTTTCACCCAAAGACTCGGTACCTTTTCCCTGCGAACTGACACATTTTCAAACCCCTGCAGAAAATCCTGTTTTTACCGGTACAGGTATGGATACCTGGGATCACAAAATTAGGGAAAGGGGGTATATCCTTAAAGAGGAGGGCACCTACCATATGTGGTATACTGGCCTTAATAACGAAAAGGAGCCCCTTGCCCTTGGTTATGCCACCTCTTTAGATGGTATTGCTTGGAAACGCTATGATAATAACCCGGTTTTTAATGAGAGTTGGACCGAGGACATGATGGTCATAAAGGTAGATGGCACCTATCATATGTTTGCCGAAGGCAAAAACGATATAGCCCATAGACTTACCTCCACAGATCGTATTCATTGGACAGACCATGGTTCCCTGGACATACGCAATGCCGATGGCTCTCCTTTGAGTGAAGGTCCTTACGGCACCCCTACAGTTTGGAGGGAAAACAACACATGGTATTTGTTCTATGAGCGCAACGATTTGGGCATATGGCTCGCAACCTCCAAAGATCTAAAAGTATGGACCAATGCCCAGGATGAACCCGTCATAACCATGGGGCCCGAAGCGTACGATAAATACGGGGTGGCCGTAAACCAGATTATTAAATACAAGGGATGGTATTACGCCTATTACCATGGCACCCCATTTGAAGATTGGAGCCTATGGTCCACCAATGTTGCTGCCTCTAAGGACTTGTTACATTGGAAAAAATACCCACAAAATCCAATAATGGAGGAAAATAGATCCAGCGGAATCCTGGTGCCGGATGGGGACCTGTTTAGACTGTATACCATGCACGACAAGGTAGAGGTACATTTCCCCAAAAGCCCCGAAAAGAACTGAGTAAAGCTTCTTTCTCCTAGCGATTAACTGACATATTTAGATGCTTGATGCTGTTTTGTCCACAACTGTAAATCCGACTGCTTGGTCGGTTCTTGTTGTACCTGGACATCCGGATGAGCCATATTAGTTCGATATAAAACGTAACTAAATCTATGAAATACCAAAATTTTAAAGCCTAGTCGACCAAAAACAGAACAAACCGACTACCTGGTCTATTTTGGGATGCAATCAACGACCTGTATAATTGGGATTTATGTGCTTTTATTTATTAATCCAAGCATAATATAGGGGCAGTTCCTATTCTTAAGTGATATATTGGGCAAATGCCCTACAACCATACTCCTAAACTAAGCAACCCTCTAGATAGGCCTCAGTAAACTACCCCGTGCCAAACCGCGAAGCATTGAAAGAACCCTTAGATTTCAACGCCTGCCTGAACTTACAGCGTCGGAGCACCTGCCTAAAGGCGGCAGGCAGGTTTTAATCTCGATTATCGAGTAAAATTTAAACAAAAAAAGTCCTGCGAGATCGTTACCGACACACTAAATAAATTTAGCGTTGGTTGATTGGGTGTCGATAAAACCTTGCAGGACTACAGTAAAGGTTGGTGGTTATTAAAAATACAAAGTATTGGTGGTTTACTTTGTTGTATATACCCAAGAGTTAATCCCTCTTCAGGCAATATTCGATTCCGCCCACCAAATGCTGACGGAAATTAAGATCGTCAAAAGCTTCCTCCGTATGTCCCAAGCCCGTATAAAAAGCTCGTCCGCCATCATACTCATGGTACCAAGCAATAGGGTGGTTATCACCATTCTTACCTCCCTCATAAGAGCTTTCATCCAATTTCATGAGTACATTAACTTCAGGATTAATATTTTTATAATTGTACCATTCATCAAAATGGGTCCAGATATCTGCCAAATGTTTGGTTGCCGGGTGGTTCCGGTCTACTACGTCTATCCTGGCCGTTTGCTGTTTGGGGTGACTCAAAAAATAAGCCCCCACTAATTTGTTGTACCATGGCCATTCATATTCCGTATCTGCCGCAGCATGAACGCCCATAAAACTTCCACCATTTTGTATATATTTCTCAAAGGCCGATTGTTGTTCGTCGCCCAATACATCCATAGTAGTGCTTAAAAACACCACCAATTTAAACTTTTTTAGATTTTCAAGGTTAAATTGAAGAGAATCCTCGGTATGGGACACTGCAAAATTATTGGCTACCCCTAATTTTACGAAAGTGGCCACCCCCTTTTCTATGGACTTATGGCGAAACCCATTGGTCTTACTAAAAACCAATACCCGGTCCTTTGCCAAAATATTGGAGGAGATAATTTTTTCGGGTACTTTTACCGGTGCATTGTGTAAATTGGGATTTATGGTAACTTCTTCTTGAATTTTGCTGCTACCGCATCCAATCATAACTACTAGTGCAAATAAGGCAATAGTACATTTATATAAGTGCATAAAAATTGTAGATTATCAATTTGAAGTTCTAAATATCTAAAATTTACGGTAACAAAACACAAATTTTATCATTATTTCCAAAATATGCCAGAGTTCTCACAATAATACCCCGTCTTGTTAGAAATAAAAATATATAATTTTTTACTGCATGGAATAGGGTAGAATGCCAAACCTGAAAATTTTGGTTAAAAAACAACACAACTAGCCATTGGCCAAGGACATCAGGTATTTTTTGGGAGTGGTACTATACTTTTTCTTGAAGGCAGCTATAAAGTGGCTGGAAGTACTATAGCCCACCTTTAGTCCAACTTCATTAACATTATGCTTGCCCGATTCCAGCATTTTACGGGCATATTCCATTTTGTAATCAAATAAAAAACTATACACAGAATCGCCATATATTTGCCTAAAGCCTTCCTTCAACTTCTTGAGACTTAATCCTATTTCTTCCGACAGATCCTGTAGACTAGGCGGTTCGGCCATTCTAGAAATTATTATTTCCTTGGCCTTCCGTATTCGCTTAACATTGTCCTCATCCACCAAAAAAGGACACTGTTCCACATCGGCATCCTGACTTTTATTAAAATAGAGCGATATCAGTTCGTAAACCTTTCCTTTTATATACAGTTCTTTAATGGAAGGGTGCAGGTTATAATTCATAACCTGGCTCAGCACTACGGCGATTGCAGGGGATACGGCCTCTTGGGAGTAATATTTCTTATCCTTATTGTCCGCACTTAAAAAAGGAATATAATCGGCCTCCTTGGAAAACAAGGAGTGGAATTTACGGATGGTCATTATTATGGAGACCATCCAGGAATTGGAATTTAAAACAAGGTTAAGCGGTAAATCTACTTGGGTATTGTACAATAATAGTGAGTTATCTTCATTGACCTCCAAGGCATACCTTCCTTCATTGAATACAAACTTGGCACTACCCTTTAAACAGAAATGAAACTGAATAAAAGTACTGTCTATTTCGCGGGTAACCGTCTGGTTATGAATACCATCGTTCTGAATTTTTAACACATAGAACCCGTCTTCAATTAACACTTCCTCAAAAGACCCTTGAGCGATATTTTCTTCCTCCATATCGACATTATATTAAATTTATCTATTTAGAAACATTCTAAATTACCATTGGCGAGAATTCCCTTAACACCGCTAAAATATACTATTTCAAGGGTTTTAACACCCAAAACAGCGTTAAAAAACCACAAACGATATTAATTGTTCCTCTAGCGTTATTTTTATAAGTTTGATGCACTTATTTTTGTGGCGCTCTCAAGAGTACATATGAAAGATTATCATATTTCTAAACATAATTCATTTTATACCATAGGCCTTAACTACAAAAAGGCCGATGCCGAAGTGCGTGGTAAATTTAGCCTGGATGACAATGCCATTGATCGAATTTTGGAGCAGGCCAAACTGATAGGACTGGACGGTCTCTTGGTAACTTCTACCTGTAACCGTACCGAATTGCATGGTTTTGCCCAGCATCCCTACCAATTAATAAAATTATTGTGCGATAATACACATGGCACCGTAGAGGAGTTTCAGGAAGTGGCCTATGTATATAAAAATAACGACTCCATAAACCATCTATTTAGGATGGGTACAGGATTGGATAGCCAAATTTTAGGCGATTTCGAAATTATTAGTCAGTTACGACAAAGCTTCAATCGTTCAAAAAAGCAGGAAATAGCCAACCCATTCTTGGAACGTTTGTGCAATTCCGTAATTCAAGCCAGTAAAAGAATAAAAAACGAAACCGATATTTCTTCTGGCGCCACCTCGGTAGCCTTTGCTTCCGTCCAATACATCATAAATAACATTCCCGACATATCCGAAAAAAACATATTGTTGTTCGGAACCGGGAAAATAGGTAGAAATACTTGTGAGAATTTAATTAAGCATACCAAAAATTCTCACATCACCCTTATCAACCGTACCAAGGACAAGGCGGAGCGAATAGCCGGCAAATTCAATCTAGTAGTCAAAAATTACGGAGACCTACAGACCGAAATCAGAAATACCGACGTGCTTATCGTTGCCACCGGTGCACAATCGCCCACTATTTCCAAAGAGTTGATCTACACTAAGAAGCCTTTGCTGATCTTGGACCTTTCAATACCAAAAAATGTATCCGACAATGTAACGGATTTGGAGAATGTTACCGTTATACATCTCGATCATTTATCCCAAATGACAGATGATACCTTGGAGAAAAGAAAAGAATCCGTGCCCCAGGCAGAAGCAATTATTGAAGAAGTAAAAGAAGAATTCATAAAATGGTTGGAAACTAGAAAGTTTGCCCCAGTTATTAAGGCGCTTAAGAAAAAATTGAAGACCATGAAGGATGAGGAATTGGATTTCCAAAGCAAAAAGCTTTCAGATTTCAATTCCGTACAGGCCGATATTATCTCTGAACGTATTATTCAGAAAATTACCAAACAATTTGCCAATCACCTTAAAGATACCGAAATAGATTCCGATACCAGTTTAGAGCTTATACAACGAGTTTTTCAACTAGAATTGGAGACTAAATGAGTAAAATAATACGCATTGGTACCCGCGATAGTCAGTTGGCCCTATGGCAAGCACATACTGTTCGGGATCAATTGGAAGCCCTTGGCTATAAGACCCAAATAATTTCCGTAAAATCTACCGGGGACCTGCTTTTGGACAAGCCCTTGTACGAGTTGGGTATCACCGGAATATTTACCAAAACTTTGGATATCGCCATGATCAATGGCAAGGTTGACATTGCGGTGCATTCCATGAAAGATGTACCAACGAGACTACCTAAGGGAATTGTTCAAAGTGCTGTACTACCTAGGGCAAATACCCAAGATATTTTAGTCTATAAAGATTTGGATTTTTTAAACTCCAAGGGCACTATTGCCACTGGAAGCTTGCGAAGACAGGCCCAGTGGTTAAATAAGCACCCTTCCCATAAGGTGGTAGACCTCAGGGGAAACGTTAACACCCGACTTCAAAAACTTCAGGACAATCCTTGGAACGGAGCCATATTTGCCAAGGCAGGTCTGGAGCGCATAGAAGTACTGCCCCAGAACCATATAGACTTGGACTGGATGGTTCCAGCCCCGGCTCAGGGAGCTATGGTTGTAGTTAGTATGGAAAACGATGCGTTTTCAACAGAAGCCGTCCACAAGTTGAACCATTCTGCTACGGATATATGTACCCATGTGGAAAGGGAGTTTCTGCAAGTATTGGAAGGGGGTTGCACCGCACCCATTGGCGCCTTGGCCAACATAGAAAAGGACAAGCTCCATTTTGAAGGAATATTGTTATCCTTGGACGGGACACAGAAATTATCGATCAAAAAATCGATTTCATCCCAAGATTATATCGACTTTGGAAAACTGTGCGCCCTGGAAATATTGAACAATGGTGGTACGGAAATGATGAAGAAGATTAAAAAGGAACTGGCCTAACCCTGCTCGGCAACTAGAAACCTAAGCACCATGAGCATGACCATTCTATCCACTAAAATCCTTACCTCCTCCCAAAAATCTATCCTCACCAATGCCGATATCAAAGTTGAAGAATATGATGCTATTACGATTGACTACCTAACGACACCAATAGACCCAAATTTCAAAAATATTATATTCACAAGTCAGAATACCGTTAAGGCCTTTTTACAAACAATGGGCGCGCAAAACGTCAAAAAAGCTAATTATTCAGCATTTTGCGTAGGCGAAAAAACAAAGTCGGTTTTGGAAAAAAATGACATAAATGTCCTGGAAATGACCAATTATGGAGCAGAACTGGCAAAAATTTTAGTAAATCAGTATCCAAATGAATCTTTTTTATTCTTGTGCGGTGACAAACGACGGAATGAAATTCCCTCCTTGCTAACAAAACATAAAGTAACATTTAAGGAGCAGATAGTATACCAAAATAATCCAAATCCCATTACCTTTAGCACCGATTTTGATGGTATACTTTTTTTTAGCCCTAGTGGTATAGAAAGCTATACGGCCAAGAATAATATAAAAAATAGCGTTGCTTTTTGCATTGGCACCACCACTGCCTCTGAAGCTCAAAAGCACGCCAAAAGGATTATCATTGCCCCAGAACCAACGATAGAAAGTGTCTTGGAAAAGGCCGTAGAATACAGTAGGACTAACATAAATTAAATATAGCCTATTTAACGGAGAACCTTGTTGAATCAATCAAAGGGAATACGTTAAATTAATTAGGCAATAATTACAGGTATAAATTATGAGTTTAAAAAACGATTTATTCTTAAGAGCATTAAAAGGAGAAACCGTAGAGCGCCCTCCAGTTTGGATGATGCGCCAAGCGGGAAGATATTTACCTGAATTTATGGCCATACGGGAGAAATACGACTTCTTTACCCGTTGTAGGACCCCTGAACTGGCCAGTGAAATTACGGTTCAGCCCATACGTAGATACGGCATGGACGCCGCTATTTTGTTCAGCGATATTCTGGTAATTCCCCAGGCCATGAATATAGAGGTACAAATGAAGCCCAATTTTGGACCATATCTGCCGAAGCCCGTACATGATCAAAAAGGAGTGGATGAAGTTATAGTCCCGGACGTAAACGTGGAACTGGATTATGTTATGCAGGCCATTAAGGCAACCAAAGAGCTGTTGAACAACGACATCCCCCTGATAGGTTTCGCCGGTTCCCCATGGACCATTCTTTGCTATGTAGTTCAAGGACAGGGGAGCAAGACCTTTGATAAGGCCAAGGAGTTTTGTTTTACAAATCCAGTTGCGGCACATCAGCTCTTGCAAAAAATCACCGATACTACCATCGCCTATCTAAAGGCAAAGGTAAAAGCAGGCGTAAATGCCGTGCAGGTTTTCGATTCTTGGGGAGGCATGTTATCCCCAGTAGATTACCAAGAATTTTCATTTCAATATATACAACAGATTATAGATGCCCTTAAAGACGAGGCTCCAGTAATTGTTTTTGGAAAGGGATGCTGGTTCGCGTTGGGCGATATGGCCAAATCTGGTGCCGCTGCCCTTGGTGTGGACTGGACCTGTTCTGCAAGAAATGCCCGCTACCTTTCCGGTGGTAATATTACCCTGCAAGGTAATTTTGATCCTGCCAGATTGCTTTCGCCCCCAGCAGTCATCAAAAAAATGGTCACTCAAATGATCAATGAATTTGGAAAGGATAAATATGTGGTGAATCTTGGACATGGAATCTTGCCCAATGTACCCTTGGACAATGCCAAGGCCTTTATAGATGCGGTAAAAGAGTACGGTCAAAAATAATAGGGGCGTATCCCTTTCTTCCCCTTTTCAGGGCAAAAAGGGTCGCGCTTTCCGTTATATCTTTTATTTTTATGGAACGGTTGTATTGTTTATTAAGGGCTCTAAACTGGGGATCTCAAAATATTCCAAAAAATAAAAGGATGTCACTGCAATCGCTTACGCAAAACCAAAAGTATGATTAAAAATATACTTAGTGGTATAAAATCCTATTCGGGCACTTTAAAGATTATCTCCCAATTGGGACTATGGAAGTATTTTTGGGTTCCCATCTTCATTAGTTTGGCAACAGCAATCCTCATTTTTTCATCGGCCTATGCCTTATCCAATGATATTGGCGGATTTCTTTCTCAATGGTGGGTATGGGATTGGGGAAAACACACTGTAAGTGGAATTAGCAGTGTTTTCGGCGGAATTCTAATAATTGTATTGGGCTTCATCCTTTACAAACACATGGTTTTAGCCCTATCTGCACCTTTTATGAGCCCGGTATCCGAAAAAATAGAAGCCCATTTATTGGGAAACCTTGCACAAAACCATAGAGACACCAATTTTATGGAACAGCTCTGGCGCGGAATCCGTATCAACCTAAGAAATTTAAGTATGGAAATCCTGCTGACCATTCCTATATTAATGATCGGTCTAATTCCAGTAATAGGATTGGCATCAACGATTCTCCTATTTCTAATACAGGCCTATTATGCAGGATTTGGCAATATGGATTATACTTTGGAGCGACATTTTAAGTATAGTGAAAGTATAAACTTTGTCAGCAGATACAAAGGTGTTGCCATTGGCAATGGCATTGTATTTATGCTCTTTCTCTTTATCCCCGTAATCGGGGTAATCTTGGTTCTGCCTTTATCCGTAACGGCTGCCACTGTTAAGACGGTAGAACTCTTGAAATTGGAAAGAGAAATTGGCTGATACGAGACCTGCAAGGTTTCAAAAACCTTGTAGGTCTAAAAACATGAAACGGAGAAAATAATGATTGGCCGTTGTCAAAGGGACAAAACCTACAAGGTCGCCAAGACCTTGCAGGTTAGGCAATCAACAGGACGCAACACAAGACCCGCCAGGTTTCCACAACCTTGTAGGTCTATAAACAGATCTTAATTCTGAAAAGCAACAAAAATGAAACTGGAAAAAATCGAACAGGATTGTTATTATCATATATATAACCGAGGAATAAACGGTGGGCCTATCTTTAGATCCGATGAGAACAAAAGATACTTTTTAAGACTGATCAAAAAATATTTGTCTAACAAAGTCTCCATTCTTGCTTATTGTTTAATGGACAACCATTATCATATGGCAATTCAGGTCATTCAGGAAGAACAAAAAGTAACTCAATCATTTTCTAATCTTTTCAATGCCTATGCCAAAGCCTACAATAAAATGCACAACAGAACGGGTAGCCTTTTTGAAAAACATTTTAAAAGAATTAAAATTCAAGATACAAAATATTTGAGGAACCTGATTATCTATATAAATACGAACCCGGAATACCATGGAGTAAATAACGATTATAAAAAATTTGAATATTCGTCTTATCAAACTACTATTGTCGATTCTAACGATGCAGTATTAATGCCGATTGCAAAAGAAGAAGTAATAAATCTTTTTGAGGATATTGAGAATTTTGAATATTTGCATCAACAAAAAATGAATTTGAATTTAGATCTGAACGCACTAGATCTTGATTAACAAAACCTACCAGGTAGCCAAGACCTTGCAGGTTACGCAATCAACAGGACGCAACACAAGA
>TARA_R100000935_G_C2842107_1_pt1 | contig 76900 bp, 75 predicted proteins | sample TARA_R100000935 | Tara Oceans TARA_R100000935 (sample SAMEA2621502) | marine metagenome | biome: marine biome (ENVO:00000447); feature: surface water layer (ENVO:00002042); material: "saline water (ENVO:00002010), including plankton (ENVO:xxxxxxxx)" | depth 5 m
AACAACTGATTTTAAATAAAATACATATCGAACTCACGTTAAATAGGAATTGCAAATAGCATTCACAAAAATGGAAAAAGCCACTTAACAGTGGCTTTTTCTTATTATTATAGGCCCTAAGGGTTTAACCTATAGGGGCCATAACTACGTATATCCTTAGCCATGTAGGCTCACCTCCAACACTATATTTGTTTTCAACAATTTGGAAATGGGGCAAATTTCTTTGGCTTTTTGTGCTATTTCCTTAAACTGTTCCAATTTGATCCCCGGTACCGTACCGCTCAGACTTAAAGTAATCTGAGTTATACTCCCATCCTCAAAGTTTACCTTTGCAGCTGTATCCAAATTGGTAGGAGTAAAACCTGCCTCCCCCAATAAAAAGCTGAGCTGCATGGTAAAGCATCCTGCATGGGCCGCTCCCACCAATTCTTCAGGATTGGTACCCTTACCATCTTCGAACCGTGACTTAAAGGAATATTGGGTATCCTTTAAGATGGTACTTTCCGTACTCAAGGTACCCTTGCCATCCTTTCCGCTACCTTTCCAGTTTGCACTTGCTTTTCTAGTGAATTTCATACCTATTAATTTTAAGTTATTACAATCTATTATTTAACGCTTCGATCCATGTTGACCTACCTTATGCATCACAATTCCTTTTTGTAAGGGAATTTGGAAATCCTATTTAATATATATGTGATGAATAATTAAGCACACCAACCTCTAAGATATTAAATAGGTAATAATAATCCATTAAAATTCACACAATTCCTGCAAATCCACATTCATTTCACACAATCTGAAGTTTTATTAAAAAAGTAGATAAAATTAAAATTAACATAATCAACTGATTATCAATTAAATACATTCTAAATCCTTTTGAAATTCAAAGCAACAATGTTAAATATTGCTTAAAACGGTACTATTTTATACATAGTACTGTAACAATTCTATCCATCTGTCGTCTTCTAGTAGTAAATCAATTAATCACTATTAAACTAAATATCATGGAAACTCTAAACAAACATCTGGTAAAACAAACAATTGAATCTTCAAAAAGTAGAATTTGGAATAGTAAGAGAAGATACAATTAGCAGTCCAAAATCAATCAAAAAAAACAAAAACTGAATTTAAACATTAATTAAAAATCAACATCATGGAAACAGTTAACAAACATTTCGTAAAGCAAACAATTGAAAACTCTAAAAGCAACATTTGGAACACCAAGAGGCGTTTCAGGTAATAAAAAAACTTAAAACAGTAAACATGAAATCATTCATTCACAAATCACAATCAGAATCAACAAATTTTCAGTTGACCGGGGAAAGTATTCTAATGGTAAATTTTAAAAGTATCAAGAAAAACCGTTGGGCCGAGCGCAGAATCTATTTAAACTAATTCCCGTTATTTATTCGGAAAAGGTTCTATAATTAAAAGCAGTTGAAATGGTATCACCTGCTTTTTTTTATGTTGTGGCATTCTTACCTATCCCCTATTCCACAGAAAAGGATTATAAAATTTTAATGGTCCCCTAATCCTCTTTTGGGGAATACCGACTTGAAAATCTAGAAAACAAAACCAATTTTTTTCTGGTATTGATGAAATAGACACCAGTTAGAAGCACAATAGCCGCAATTGTGGACTGAGTGGTTATCTGTTCATCCAAGAAAAACCAGCCCAGCAAAAGCGCTATAATAGGGTTTACATAGGTGGAAGTAGCTACCTTTTCCGGAGAAACCACTTTTAATAAATAGTTAAATGCCGTAAAAGCAACAATACTGCCAAGAACGATTAGGAACAGCATAGCATATTGAACCGGACTGCTCCAAGTAGTTGGAAGGGTCCAGGTTTCCCCAATAAGCAGACTTCCTACCATTAGTATGATTCCCGCTGTAAACATTTGAAATCCTGTATTGACAAAATAATTCTTGGGCAGGTCCGCCTTGGCAACAAACAAACTGCCATATGCCCAACTAACCATACAGAAAAATATCATGACCATCCCTAAGACGGAGTTCTCCTGACTTATAACTTGATTTTGACTTACCAATAAATAGATTCCCAATATGCCGATAATAACCCCAACAACGGACATGGTCTGAATCTTTTTCCCTTCTAGAATTCGCATTAACAATAAAATTACCAAGGGTTGTGCCGCTATTTCCAAAGCAGCAAAACCACTGTCTACGTATTTAAGTGCCCATACAACAAATCCGTTTCCAAAAGCTAGGAATAGAAATCCAGCAACAATAGAATTCAGTAGTTGTTTTTTAGTTATGGTCAGGGGAATGCCCATGATCTTACACAGTATAAAAATTAAAATTCCAGCGACCGAAAAGCGTACAGAAGCCAACATAAAAGGAGGTAGTTCATGTACAGCAATCTTGTTCATCAGGTAAGTAGATCCCCAAATGACATATATGGCAAAAAAAGCGAGTACTATTAGAAGTGCATTCTGGGATTTGGACATAAAAATAACTTTTCCAATGAACCACAAAAGTAAGTATAACTTTTATTAAATATGCCCATCCCAGAAGCCATGTTATTTTTAATAATCAACTAAACATTTTACCTTATTCCCAGATTACGAGCTTCATAGTTAAACCCTTATATACTTAGCTGAACATACGGCAACGGCAAAGCATTCCTCTAAAAATTTCCATACAATTTATCCAGAGCTTACCAGCTACCGCCACCGCCACCACCAAACCCCCCGCCAGAAGAACCTCCACCAGAACTTCCGCTACTGGAAGGGGAACTCACCATATTGGATTTGGTACTGGCCATGGCGTTGGAAAAAGATTTGGAAAACTGATTCATGGTAAGGCTGCTACTGGAAGTAGACGTGTACCAGTCCGGGGGCGGTATATTTAGGTCTCGAAACTTTTTGGCCCATTGATCAAACAAACCAAAGGCAAGTGCATATCCCAGGGTATTTTCAAAATAATGAGGGTCATCCTTTAAAAGCATTTTTAATCTGTTTTCTTCAGCTACCTTGATAAATCTTTTAAATCCCATTAATTCTGACAGCAACTCATTGCCCTTCTCATTCTTTTTGACCATAAATCGATTGACAAAAATCAGTATGACACAAAAACCTACTATTGCCACTGCCGCCAAAGGGCCCCAAAAGAACAAGCCCACCATGGTAAGTCCAATGGCCAAAGCAATCAAGGCTACATACACAATACCCTGCATTTTTTTCGACTCCGCTTCGTAATAGGGTTGCGCACTTTCCTTTAACTGGCTACGTGCCTTGATCATTTTGGTATAAAAGGTATCCTTTAAACTACTCACCAGCACTTCGGTACCAACAACATTGTTGTTGTCACCGAAAAGCCCCTTGAATATTTCCAATTCATAGGAGGGAGAATCCGGTGGCAAAGACTGAAGTCGTATGATTCTAGTGTCCTTTGAACCAAAAAGACCTTTTTTGGGAATTTCTTCAAGTCTTATTAATCCTTTTGAGCCCCAATAAGGTATTAAGGCTATTAAGTCCGAATTGTCATCCTTATCGTTGATCAAAAAACCCACCATGGCCGGATCTAAACTGTCCGGCGGATAATAACTGGTGGCGGCAATGACACGTTTGTCCTTGCCAAATTTCCACCATACCCTGAAAAATGCAAAAAGCATTATCCCAATAAGGAATACCCAACCATAGCTATCCCAAAAAGGCCAGAAAGGTTTCTCTTCCTTAACCGATCCTAAGGGAAGATTGATCAATACTGTAACACTTTGTCCGGGATGGGATACAAAGCCAGCCTTGCTTGTTCCCGAGAATTCATTATCTGTATAATATAATTGCATGGCAGAAGTTATAGAGGATGTGCCCCTATCCCCAGTGTAAACAAAGCTATTTTCCTTGCCGGGATATACATTGTCCGGAAGTCTAATGGTAAAACTGACCTGATGAAAATCGGCCAACCAATCCTCCGGCTTAATGTTCCAGTAAAACCGGATATGCGAATCCTCAAAAAGAAAGGCATTATGGACCCTGTATTTTATTTCGTAATGCTGGGGACCCACCAAGGTAATATCCTTATCCCCAATTTTGATTTCCAATTGGTCCTGAATCTTTTGTACAAAATCGAACGGAGCTTCAAATTTGTAATCTGGAACCTTTATCTTACTAATCCTGATCTTTCGTGTAGATTCGTTACCCTTGGAATCGATTAGGTCATATTTTGTTTGAATAGTCCTATAAATACCGTGTTTGGGGATTTCAAAGTTAAGATCGTAGTTTTCCACTACGTCAAAATAACCTTCTTCATGAACCGTAATGTCGACAGTGTAATTTTTAACCGTAAAATCCTGGGCCAATCCCGTATTTATGGTCAAAAGAACCAAAAGTAAGTAATAGGTATTTTTCATTAAGAGAAATCTACTTTTACATTCGCCCTACTTGCCTCCTCTGCTTCAAAATAATCGAAATGTTGATATTTAAATAAACTGGCTACAAGCACCCCTGGTACGCTTTCCCCATAAGTGTTGTTTTCTCTCACAGAACCATTATAGTACCTTCTGGCACGTTCAAGATTTTCTTCAATTTCATTTAACTTTTGTTGCAGATCCAAATAATTGGTGTTGGCCTTAAGATCTGGATAGGCTTCCCCCAAAGCAAAGATACTTCTCAAACTTTGTTGAAGCTGGTTTTCTGCCTTTATCTGGGCATTGATATCACCAGAAGGGACCGCCATAGCCGCATTACGGGCGGTTATCACAGCCTCTAAGGTAGATTTTTCATGTTTGGCATATCCTTTTACGGTCTCTACTAAATTTGGTATAAGATCGTACCTTCTTTTTAGGGCCACATCTATATTGCTCCAAGCATCCTTGACAAGATTTCTAAGTGTGGCAAAGCGATTGAAAACATTTACTAAGAACAAGGCAATCAAAGCAAGGATTCCCAAAAAAATAATTAATGTAACCATGGTTCGGTTTTTTTAGTTGTTGTGAATAAGGCTACACTAAGTTACTTTATTTTTTCTTTGGTCAATAAGTTTAATGACTACATTCTAAAATTGGACCCTGGGTATATGATAAAAAAGGTGTATAATGCCGTTTGTATGATTAAACCACTACATTATGACAATTATTTTAATCTAATTAAACAAAAAAAAGAGCGTCGTGGGCGCTCTTTTCCTTACCTAAATTTTTATGCTATTTGGCATCCAAAACTTTGGTACTGACATAGGCAATCGATCTTATGATTTTTCCCTCATCGTCAAAATCATGAAGATATAGGGCAGGTAAAATTATTTTTTTACCGTCCGACTTTCTTGTCAATCTAAATTTCCACCATGATTGTACCACCTTCGCATCCTGCATATCGTACTCCAAATAGTCGGGATAACCGGTCTCATCTATACTATCAAAATCATAGGCTTCCATTAATTGCCTATTGCGCTCCTTTATCTCATCCAAGTTAAGAGACTCTTCATCAGGAAGTTCCAAACTATAAAATTTAGCATCATCGGCAAAAAAACTATATGCCGTATCCATATCATTAAATTCGAATGCATGCATCATTTTCCTCACCGTATTAATATTGTCATGATGATTATAAATGGTACCATTTTGTCGATCACTAAAACTCCTTCTCACTTCCCAAATAACATCATTATCATAATAATCGATCATGTTTTTAATTTTATTATTCTCATCCAGTTTATAGAGCCTATGGTAAGGCATATCCAATTTGACGCCGGATTTGTTATGCATCCCTTTTAAATGGTCCCAAGTCTGTACCCAAACCCCGCTTTCTTTATATTCCAAAGCATCGGGATAAGATCCTGCCGTAGGTTCCATTGATAGGTAAGACATATTGTTTTTCCAAAAATCTACCCGTTGCAGGAATTCTTCCTTCGTAGTACCTTTATCATCTTTATTGGTACTAAACCCGTTATAGGCCATAAAGTCATCGGTAAGATAAGTTCCAACCTTGTCCGAATCGCCTGCCACAAAGGCTGCCATCATTTCATTAACTACTCCAATTGCAGGATGTTCCAGATAAATGGTCCCATTTTTTTTCTTCTGTGAATAGCCAAATACTACTACGAGTACCATAGCTATTAAAATTGATTTTTTCATTTTAATATTGGTCTTAAATTATTAGAGTTTAGACATAATACTATATCCATATAGCCTGAAGTAAATTAGATTTCTGTATTTTTTTTTGGCACCAAGGACGAATGCACGTTTTTTTTGTACGAAACATGACTATTAGTTATCCAATTCCTGATACCTTCTACCAATACCTATCCATAATTAGAGAAACCAAGAAATCGTTGTCGTTTGTTATCAACCTTAAGATAATTATATTACTTATCCTAGATCAATGGAAGTTCGGCAATGGATTTTTAATTTTGGGCAAACAAAAAAATATCATGAAAACTATTCTACATACAGCAGAGAGCAGAGGACATGCCGATCACGGTTGGCTAAATTCCTACCACAGCTTTAGTTTTGCCAATTATCACAACCCGGAGCGTATGAACTTTGGAGTTCTTAGGGTGCTAAACGACGATACCGTCTCTGGAGGGCAGGGCTTCGGTCAACATCCGCACAAGAACATGGAAATCATTTCCATTCCCTTGAAAGGAGATTTGGAACACAAGGACAGTATGGGAAATACCACCGTTATCAAAGAAGGTGATGTACAGGTGATGAGTGCAGGAACCGGTGTTTTTCACAGTGAGTTTAACAAGAATAAAAATGAAGAGGTTAAATTTCTGCAGATTTGGGTGTTTCCAAAAACACAAAATATAACTCCCAGATATGATCAAATTTCTACCCGTGATCTGGCTACTAAAAATTCCCTCTACCAAATCCTTTCTCCCGAAAAAACGGAGCAGGGAGTATGGATTCATCAGGATGCTTGGTTTTTCTTGGGTGATTTTGAAACAGAAAATACTTCAACTTATACTTTAAATAAGACCGGTAATGGTCTATATATATTTGTTCTGGAAGGCGAGGTTGCCATTGGGGATCAAGCCTTAAAAAGACGAGACGGAATGGGAATATGGGATACCGACCAAATTGAGCTTACTGCAACAGCACCCAGCAAAGTACTATTAATGGAAGTTCCAATGGCACAAATTTAAAACCCCATTAACCAAATCATTGCATTCTCCTTTTGCCGAGGTGGTAGGTGGTTTATCGAGTTTAGTATGCACACAGGACTATATATCCCATATTTTCCCTAAATTAATGGTGCTTTTTTACATAAAATATGTGTTTTGAAAAAAATTGAACTCCTGTTCACCGCAATCATTCTATTTCCCCTTACCTTTTCATGCTCCAAAGAAAGCAAAGAGGATCTTATAGACATTGTGGTAAATGAAAAACCTACCGATCAACCGGACGAAGAGCCCGAAGTGGAAGAACCCTTAATAGAAAGTAGTCCAATCCCCAACAACCCCCAAAGAACAGGAAACGCTTCTGTTGGATACGAATATTTAATTTCTGGCAACTATATGAGTTCCGGGGTTCCCTATGACGCATTTTTGCTAGGGACCAGCGTTAATCCTGATAACCGCCTCAACAGAATTGGGGACAACGCAAACCTGCCGTACGATTATACCGCTATAACCGCCACCAATGGAGCAAAAGTAGTGGCACCCAATTGCATGGCATGCCATGCCTCCACCATAAACAATGAATTTATTATTGGCCTGGGGAGCCATGATGCCGATTTTACGGTTAACCGGGCAAGTAATATAGCCTTACTGAACTCCGGTATCAGAGCCTTGTATGGCGGGGAGGAGAGCGCGGAATGGCAGGCATACGACCAATTTAGAAAGAGCATAGTTGCCATTGGCCCTAGGACAATGACAGAAACCAGGGGTTCCAATCCCGCAGATAAAATTACCCTGGTGTTAATAGCGCATCGGGACAAAAGCACTTTGGAATGGCAGGACACACCATTGGTAGACATACCCGAGGAGGTAATCCCGTCTGATGTGCCGGCATGGTGGCTGCTAAAGAAAAAGAATGCCATGTTTTACCACGCCATTGGTCGAGGAGATTTTTGCAAGTCTTTTATCGGCTCCAGCCTGCTGACCTTGGGTGACGCAACAAAGGCTGCTGAAATAGACGCTAAAATGGTAGATGTACTGGCCTATATTCAGAGTTTGGAAGCTCCGGAATATCCATTTTCCGTAGATCAAGATTTAGCACAACAAGGCAAACAATTATTTGAAAATACCTGCGCAACCTGTCACGGCACCTATGGAAACAGCCCAACCTACCCTAATTTACTTGTGACTTTAAAGTCCGTTGGGACCGACCCGGAATTATCCGATCATTACACCAAATCCTCCCCCATGAACAATTATTTTATGGATTGGTTCAATTCAGGATGGTTCGGTACGCATGGGAATAATTTACAGATAAAGGCAGAAGGCGGATATATTGCCCCGCCCTTGGATGGTATATGGGCAACGGCCCCCTACTTCCACAATGGATCCGTGCCTACCTTGGAGGATGTCCTGAACAGCCAGAACAGACCCACAAGGTGGAGCAGGTCTTTTAACAATACTGATTACGACCAAACTAAAGTAGGCTGGATCTATTCTATCGAACAGACCAAAGTTGATAAGAACACTTACGACACTACTCTAAAGGGATATGGAAATTCAGGTCACACCTTTGGCGACCATTTGACAGATTCTGAGAGATCCGCTTTAATAGAATATCTAAAAACACTATAATTCAACACTTTATAAGTGTTGAATTAATTTAAAAAAACAAGCTAATATATACCCCGTAAAGAAAATTTACTTGGCACTTGCAGTGGTATTTATCACAATCAAATAGACCTAAGGAATTTTTATTCCTCGGGTGGCCTACCGTGAATATCTTCGTAAATAGTATCGAAGTTTTGACGCAAATGTGTACTTAATTTTTTATGATAGTCATCCGTTAACCACTTCAGGAAGTTATAGGTACTTTTGCTAATGCATTTGGCATAGCGCTGAATTCTGTCATCAATATCCGGACCCAACATTTTGGAGAGTGCCAGGGCATCATATACATCCTCGCTGTTTTCCACACATATTCTGGCATGTTGGGCTATAGAACGCTCCAATACCACCTTGGATGTTTCCCCATTTTTAATGGAATCCACATAAGTTTCCTTGATGTCGAAATACACCTCCTCGGAATTGGCAAATTCTGCCCGTAATTCTTCTGGCATCTCCCATTTAAAATTGCTCTCCAGCTCTTCATCACTCAAAAGCCTATCAGCATAAAAATTTGGTGATTTAAAAATGGTCTGCCAGTCCAAATCTGCCCCCCATGGACCAAAGCGATGAAAATTGTTTCCCAGGTCAATTACTGAAAAGGTAGATTTATTGTTCAAAATCCTGGAACCACGACCTATCATCTGATAATACAAGGTCAAGGATTTAGTTGCACGGTTCAATATTATGGTATCTATGGTAGGTTCATCAAATCCGGTGGTCAAAATACTTACGGACGTCAAAATAGCATTAGGCGTCATGTTAAACCATTTTAAGATGGTCTTACGCTGCTTCTTGGTAGCAGTATTGTCCAAATGGGCTATTGGATAGCCGGCAGCCTTAAAAGTCTCATAAACGTGTAGGGAAGTGTTAATACCGTTATTGAAAATCAAGGTCTTCTTACCTTTGGAGTGTTTTTCATAAGCCTCCAAAAGCTTACTGAGCATCTGGCTATTATTGTAAAGATCCTCAGACGATTTTACAGTATAATCCCCATTGGATCCTACTTCCAAAGAAGTTAGTCCCATATTGTAGGAATAGAATTCCGCCCGTGCCAAAAACTCATTCTCAATAAGGGATTCTATTGTTTCCCCTACGATCAATTCATCATAATTGTCTTTCATGGGCAAGTCCTTGTTGGAACTCAAAGGGGTAGCCGTAACTCCCAAAACAAATGATTTCTCAAAAAACTTGAACAGTTTTGTAAAGGAATTATAATGTGCCTCATCAATAATTACCAAGCCAACATCGGAAATATCCAATTTATCGTCCTGTAGCCTGTTGTTCAATGTCTCCACCATGGCCACAAAACAACTGTATTCCTCCTGATCGTCCAGATTGGCCTTACTATCCACAACTTTATTGGTTACCCCAAAACTGGTGAGCATGGTAGAAGTTTGTTTGCAAAGCTCTATACGGTGGGTCATGATCAGCACCTTCTTATTGTGGTGCTTGAGATATTGCCTTACGATTTCGGAAAAAATAACGGTTTTACCACCACCTGTAGGCAATTGATACAAAAGATGATAATCATCGGGCGCTGTTTCAAATTTATCAAAAATCTGGTCTATAGCTCCTTTTTGATAGCTGTATAGCTCCTTATCCGTTTTTCTTTCTACAATGGCATTGGCAATCAAAGTCTCCGACATAATCTCTTTTTTGGATTGCAAAACTAAGCCCTTTGTTGGGTGTTTGACGAATATTTACAGAAAATTTATGGATTATTTTTTTTTGAATATCTATGTCAGGCCAATTAGAGCCCATATTGGGACACAATAAACGGTAGCTTAAATATAAAATCGGGCCGCAACATAACTTGATGACCCAATCCTTTTAGTTCTTGGCCAGGTTTCTTAGCGCCACCCATTGTTTAAGCATTTCCCTGGAATCCGTAGCCGGATAACCCAGTACGGTTTTTCCAGGAAGCACGTCATTCATCACCCCGGAACCTGCCCCTACAACAGCACCAGAATTAATGGTCGTATGATCTTTAATGGAAGCACTCCCTCCTATTATTACACCATCGCCCAGGGTTACGGAACCAGCCAAACCACTGTGCCCTGCCATAATACAGGATCGTCCCAATACACAATTATGTGCTATTTGGACCAAATTGTCTATCTTACACCCATCACCTACGATTGTGGAGCTGAATTTTCCACGGTCAACACAGGAATTGGCCCCAATTTCAACATAATTGCCGATTACAACATTCCCTATTTGGGGTATTTTCACCAAACCTCTACCGTCCTCACTTGGTCTATAGCCAAACCCATCCGCCCCAATACTCACATTGGTATGGAAAATACAATTATTCCCAATAATGCTACGCTCCCTAATAACGGTGCCCGACCAAACTACGGTATGATGACCAACAGTACTCTCATCAAAAATGGTCACGTTGGGATAAAGGATTACCCCATCTCCCAAAACTACATTTTTACCCACATAACTGCCCGCTCCAATCTTACAACCTTTACCCAAAACTGCAGTTTCGTGTACAATAGCCATAGGATGTATTTCTTCCAATAATTCAGGAGCTTCCGGCTGAAAAGCCTCCAGCAATTTGGCCATGGCCAAGTCGGCATTTGCCACCTTGACAAAAACCCTATCCGCACCAGGAAGCATTTTCACGGCATTGGACACTATAGCGGCACTGGCGCCGCTAGAATCCCATTGTCGCGCATATTTATTACTGGAAATAAATGTAATTTGCTGATCTTTGGCCCTGTCTATTTGTTCGGCACCAATAATTGGCTTATTATACCCCCCAATGAGCTCCCCATTCAAAAGCTCACTTATTTCTGTAACTGTAAATGATTTCATTTAATGTTTTCGTTATTGTTTTATTGCTATAACATTGATTAATTTCCTGCCAAATATTTAAATATAGCGTTAAATATCAAACTATATTGTTAATTTTCTGCTTCGCAGGCTTACAAAATAAATTTTATTGATAGGTGGTATTGATTTTTTTGTCCCCTGAAAATTACTCTGTTTCCATTCTTCCCAACTATTTCCTTAGCGATTTTATGTACAATTGTTCCACCTTTTCACGTGCCCAAGGAGTCCGTCTTAAAAATTTTAAACTGGATTTAACGGAGGGGTCATGAGTAAAGCATCGAATATTGATTCTTGCACCCATTTCCTCCCACCCATATTGGGCCACCAACGAGTCTAATATAGCGGCCAAGGTAATGCCATGCAAAGGATCCTTACTGGTATTCATATTAAGTAAATTGTTAAGTAGAATGTACTATAGTTTTCATTAACAACTAAATACTATTTTCTTTTTTTATTTTTTTTGGCGAAATTTTTATCTCCTCTTGTAATTGGCTTTTTATATTTTTTTGCAATTTCCCTCTTGTAGGATCCACCTTGGTTTATCTTTTTATTCTTTTCCGCTTTCTCATGAAATGCGGCCCCACGGGCCTCCAGTTCGGCCGCACTCACAGGATTGTTGTGTTCCAAGTTTTTGGGTCGCTCCTCTGGTGCTAATTCCTCGGATATCTTTACCTCCTGCGGAAACTCCAACAACGGAATTTGATAATCCATTAATTTCTCTATCGCGTTTTTAAACTCCTCCTCTTTCTCTGTGTACAACAACAAGGAGTTTCCTTTTTTCTCCGCTCTTCCCGTCCTACCTATTCGGTGCATATAGTTCTCAGGATATGTAGGAGTGTCAAAATTGATAACATGTGTAATTTGTTCCAAGTCCAAACCTCTGGACATTACATCGGTAGAAACCAATATCCTGTTTTTTCCTTCATCGAATTGCTTGATGGACCTATTTCTATAATTCTGTGTTTTATTGGAATGGATTATCGCTGCCTCATCGCCAAAATCTCCCTTAAGGGCCTCAAACAACCTATCGGCACTTCTCTTATTGGAAACAAAAATCAACACCTTTTTATAAATGGTCTTATCTTTCAAAAGAAAGGCCAAAAGGTTTACCTTGGTGTAATAGTTTTGAACGGCATAGGCAACTTGCTCAATATTTTCCAATGGGGTCCCACTAACGGCAATCGATATTTTTACCGGCCCAATAAAAAAGTCCTCTATCAATTTGGAAACCTCCTCTGTCATAGTAGCAGAAAACATGATGTTCTGCCTTCTCTGTGGCATTAGTTCAAAAATATTGGTAATCTGAAAACGAAAACCTAGATCCAACATAACATCGACCTCATCGATCACCAATTTCTTGACATCCCTAAGCTTAACGGTCCTATCCAATGTAAGATCATACAATCTACCTGGGGTAGCCACCAGGATATCACATCCTTGGGCTACTGCCTGCCGCTGGGTATTTATATTTGCCCCGCCATAAATACCGCAAACTCTAACGGTCATATATTTGGAATATGCTTCAATATTGGCAACCACCTGCAACACCAGTTCCCTTGTTGGCACCAATATCAGTATTCTGGGGTTAATTTGTTTCGAAAATTTCAACTCCTGTAAAAGCGGCAACATATAGGCATAAGTTTTCCCCGTGCCTGTTTGTGCAATCCCTACTATATCTTTACCTGACATGATTACCGAAAAGGCCTCTTGCTGAATGGGAGTCGGGACTGAAAAGCCCAAATCCTCTATTGCATAATGTAATTGTTTAGATATATTAAAATCCGAAAAAGTACTCATTCCCAATATTTTTGGACAAAGGTAGAGTTTATAATCTTCATATTTGCCGTTCCCACCTTAGTTGACCATAATCATTGGATAAAATGGATTCTTAATTAAAACCTAATTCTCGAGTTTAACTTTGGGATAATTATTATTTTGAACCCCAAGAACAATCCAAAATCTTAAATATGAAAAAGGCGTACTTACTATTGGCCCTACATTTATTTTGTTTTACCCATGCCAGCTTTACCCAAACTACAGATAAAATTGTATCCCAAATAGTGTCCGAAGTCTATGGAAATTCGCAACTGGAAACCTTGGGGCATGAATTACTGGATGTCATTGGCCCTAGACTGGTAGGCACACCACAGATGCAACAGGCCCATGATTGGGCACTTACCAAATACACCAACTGGGGAATTGCCGCCAAAAACGAACAATGGGGCCAATGGAGGGGCTGGGAACGGGGAAGAACACATATAGACATGGTCTCACCAAGAATACAAACCTTAAAGGGAACGCAATTGGCATGGAGCCCAAGCACTGGGCGCAAAGGTATTACTGCAGAACTAACGGTTTTGCCCACAGTTGCGGATTCGGCGGAATTCAATAAATGGCTGCCAAGCGTTAAAGGCAAGATGGTAATGATCTCCATGAAGGAGCCTACCGGGAGACCGGATTATAACTGGGAAGAATTTGCAACTCCGGAGTCCTATGATAAAATGAAAAAAAATAGGGAGGTCCAAGAAAATGAATGGTCAAAAAATATGCAACGCATAGGATATAACAGGTTGTCACTACCACTTGCCCTGGAAAAAGCTGGAGCTGTGGGAATAGTTAGTTCTTATTGGTCCAAAGGTTTTGGGGCGAACAAAATTTTTGGTGCGAATACGGACAAAATACCCATTATAGATTTGGAATTGGAAGACTACACCATGCTATACAGATTGGTAGAGCATGGCAATCATCCCAAAATAAAAATTTTGGCGGAGTCCAAGGAGCTCGGTGCCGTCCCTACCTTTAACACCATAGCAGAGATAAAAGGTTCGGAAAAACCCGATGAATATGTTATATTATCGGCACATTTTGATTCTTGGGATGGCGGGACGGGGGCCACGGACAACGGAACCGGTACCTTGGTCATGATGGAAACCATGCGGATACTTAAAAAATTATACCCCAATCCCAAAAGAACCATTTTGGTTGGCCATTGGGGAAGCGAAGAGCAGGGACTGAACGGTTCTAGGGCCTATGTAGAGGATCATCCTGAAATAGTGGGCCAAGTGCAAGCTGTTTTTAATCAGGATAATGGAACCGGGAGGGTAGTAAAAATATCCGGAGGCGGGTTCGCCAAATCCTATGATTACATTCCAAGATGGCTGTCCGCCGTACCGGATGAAATAACCCAACATATAGAGACCACATTTCCTGGAATGCCGGCAGGCGGAGGATCGGATAACGCCTCGTTTATCGCCGCGGGAGCCCCAGCCTTTTTTCTTAGTTCCTTAAACTGGTCTTATTGGAACTATACCTGGCACACCAATAGGGATACCTATGACAAGATTGTTTTTGACGATTTAAAGAACAATGTAATCCTTACCGCAATATTAACTTATATGGCTAGTGAAGACCCGGAAACGGCTTCTAGGGAAAAAAGAATATTACCGGTTGATCCTAAAACTGGGGAAGAATTCATTTGGCCTGCTCCGCGTTCCCCAGAAAGGAAAGGAGGATTGTAAGAATTTACCATAAATTTCCCTTGGGTTTAATAAAAATAAAGACTAACTTAAATTCCAGAATTTATACCAGATCTTACTTAGGTCTGTTAACTTAAAAACAATTAAATATGACTATCAATTTTGTATATGATGATGTAAAAGCCAGTGCCCGTTTAGAAGAATTGGCCACCAAAAAGTTGGAAAAACTTGAAGACAAATATGATTTTATAGTGCGTGCCGATGTTTTCTTTAAAAAAGAGAATACTTCCTCACCAAATACCGGGTTGATATGCAATATAAGGCTAAGTGCCCCAGGCCCTAGATTATTTGCGGAGTCCACCAACTCCAAATTTGAAGTTTCCATCGCCGCTTCTGTAGATGAACTTGAAAGACAATTGGAGAAAAGAAAAGGAAAAATGAAAACCCACTAACCTGAAGTCCAGAAATCGGAATACTAAAAATGCCCCAGAAGTGAATCCTACTGGGGCATTTTTATTGGCCAATATTGGAAATATAAGCAAAGGTTCCCATTTCTCAATCGTCTTCTTCCTCAAATTTAGTGTCGGCCAAGGTTTTCATCAATCGGTCGGAGAACGGATTTTTGTACAAATCCCTCATTAATTTTTTTCTTTTGCGATCCGAAATGTCCAAAGTATCCAAAATATCTTTTCTTCTTCTGGCCTCAACAATCCTCTTTTTCTTCAAAGCCATCCGATCATCGGCAGACAATATCATGTCTGGCTCATACTTTTCCAGTACCGTCCATTTTTCCACTTTCAGCTTTTTGCCCAATGTGTCACTCCCTTTGGATTGTGCATAGCCGTCCATCAAAAAAAAACCCATAACAAGCACAATGACAGCGCTGTATATATCTTTAATCATGTTTCATAAAAAGTGTCTGCTTAAAGTTATAACATTTTATTCATCCTTCCACGCCTTAAATCCAGCCCAGACATACAGTATATCGTGTTTTATAACCTTCTATCGATTATCTAGATGTGTTCAATGTTCCAACAGCCTCAAAATCCGACAAAATGCACTACTCCATACCCGAAAAAAGAATGTTACCGGTTCTCACTTGTGATTTAAAAATGATACTTACATTTGTGCCTTTAAATACGATAGTTTATGTTAGTTTGGGGCTCTTTTATTGGTCTGATAATCATTTTTTTGGCACTGGATCTAGGTGTTTTTCACAAACATGAACATGTAATAAAATCTAAGGAAGCAGGAATATGGACCGCCATATGGGTTACCGTGGCCCTTAGCTTTAGTGGGGTTATATATTGGTTGTTCTCCAATAATATCCTTGACAATCCTACTGGATTGGCCCCTAACGACGCTGTTTTAAAGTACATCACCGGTTATCTTATTGAACTGTCGCTAAGTGTAGACAATGTCTTTGTAATTGCCGTAGTATTTAGCGCTTTTAAGATTCCTGCCATTTATCAGCACAGGGTATTGTTCTGGGGCATATTGGGAGCAATTGTTTTCAGGGCCTTAATGATCATTTTTGGGGTTGCCCTAATTAATAAATTTGATTGGATCATTTATGTCTTTGGTGTATTCTTGCTATACACCGCCTTTAAAATGCTGAAATCGGACAATAGTGAATTTGATCCCAAAAAATCCTTCGTGTTTAAAAGGTTAAAAAAGATTTACCCCATAACGGCAACCATAAAGGGCCACGACTTTTTTGTAAAGCGCATGGGAGTGACGGCCGCTACACCACTTTTTGTTGCGCTGGTAGTAATTGAACTTACGGACATTCTTTTCGCACTGGACAGCATCCCTGCTATTTTGGCCATTACTGCCGACCCCTTTATAGTTTTTAGTTCCAATATTTTAGCCATATTGGGCCTGAGATCCATGTATTTCCTCATTTCCAGAATGCTGGAAAAATTCAGGTATATTAACTATAGCCTGGTAGTGATTTTAGCTTTTGTAGGTTTAAAAATGTTGTTCTCCCATCATATCGAAATCCCAGAGTGGGTTTCCCTTACGGTGATATCAGTATCCTTGGTGGGGGGAATAATTTCCTCACTGCTCATCTCTGAAGAAAAAGATAAGGAAAAAAGCTAATTATTTCTTATCCTGTAATTTTTGAGTAATAATATTCAGAGCATCCCTTACGGTATGCATTTTGTCCATATCCTCATTTTCCAAACGTATCCCAAATGCATCCTCTACATCCAGGACAATATCAACCAAATTGGCCGAATTGATATTGAGTTCTTTGACAAAATTACTGTCTTCCCCAATGGCGCCTATAGGAACATCTTCAGGAAGATAAGTCTTAACGATATCCTTCAGTTGCACAAAATGTTGATCATTCCCCATTGTTACATTTCTTTATAGTCATTAAAGATAACACAGGCATTTACATCTCCAAATCCAAAACTTGCTTTTGCCACTATTTTAGGTTTATAGGAAGTTGTTTTCATGGGTATTCTCGAAGCATCAACCAATTCTAGGATCTCGGGATGAAGGTCTTGACAGTTTCTATTCCCAAATACCAATCCCTCTCGGTATTGTAGCAGGGAAGCTATACATTCCACACTGCCCGAAGCGGCCAGACAATGTCCTACCAGCCCCTTTGTAGCGTTTATATAGGGAAAATCCTTGCCCGTGCGCCCCAAGGCCTTGCTCCAATTTCTAATTTCTTCGGCATCTTTTGATGTTGCCGTTAAATGCCCATTAATAACATCCACTTCAGATTTTTCTACCCCTGCATCCTTCAATGCCTCCAGTATACATCTCTGTACTGCCTGGCTATTAGGAGCCGTCATACTGCCTACACCTCGCTGCCCACCACTATTGATTGCTCCTCCCAAGACCTCCGCATATATCCGGGCCCCTCTCTTTAAAGCGCTGTCCAATGACTCCAACACCATGGCTCCTGCCCCACTTCCCGGAACAAAACCAGAGGCACTGGCACTCATTGGCCTACTGGCCTCATGCGGATTGTCGTTGTAGCTGGAGGGAAGTATACGCATAGCATCAAATCCGCCCCAAATATAAGGGCCGCTGTCGTTACAACTCCCTACCAACATCCTTTCTGCCTTTCCCGCCCTTATACGCTCCATCCCCATAATTACACCTTCAGTGCCCGTTGCACATGCCGAAGAATTTGTAGTAACCTGATTCCCACATCCCAAAATTCCACCGAGATAAGCACTTATGCCACTGGCCATAGTCTGCATTACGGAATTACTGCCCAAACGGCGGGTATTATTATCATCTATTAATTGGATGGATTCCCTTAGCTTGTCTATTCCCAAAATTCCAGTTCCAAAAATAATTCCGCTGTCCCAATCAGGTTGATCCTTATTTGCCTTGTCCAGACCTGCATCCATCCAGGCATCCGTTCCGGCCATGACACCGTAAACAATACCGCTTGAGTTTAGACCCTTTAATTGTAATGGGGTAAAATAAGATTCCTTTAAACTTTCCGATATTTCTGGTTTTCCTGCTATTTGACATCCAAAACCCAAGTCGGCCAATTCCTGATGAAAAGTAATTCCGCTTCTGCCAGTTAGCATTGCATCACAAAAATTGCCCAGGCCTACCCCGTTAGGAGCACATATACCAAGTCCGGTTACCACTACCCGCCTACTCATATATTGCTGTTTTTTATCATCCCGGACAAAACACCCTTGCAAACCAACTGGCCTTCCTGGTTGTACATTTTAACCTCACATTTTAATTTATTAAAGCGAAAGAAAAGCTTGTTCGCTTGTACGGTTACGGTCTCTAAAGGAAAGACCGGCAACAAAAATTGCATCTCGGTACTGCTCAAAGCCACCTGGAAATCTCTTGCTTCCAATTCTTCCGCATGTAGCAAGTGAATGCCCAAGCACACCAATCCGATCTGTGCACAACATTCTGTAAGGATTACCCCAGGTGTAACGGGCCGCTCCTTGAAATGCCCTTTATAAAAGAATTCATCCTTTTTAAAAGTGTAGCAACCTTCAATGGCATTGGCACTCACCATATTAATCCTATCAACGAATAAAAAGGGATAGGTATAAGGTAATTTATTTATTATATCATTTATAATAAGCATTTAACAATCCTTTATTTAAATTATTACTTTACACATATAAGTTGAAGCAATACCCAATACTTTTAAAATTTTTGGCTCTATTACCATTCCAGTAAAATACGTTGGGCAGAGAATCCGGGGCCAAAACTCAACAATAGACCCTGATCCCCTTTAGGGATATCCTTATCCATAAATCGCTCTAAAACATAAAGCACCGTGGCGCTGCTCATATTACCATATAAACGCAGTGTTTCCCGGGTATCCTCCAAATTCTTGCCCAATGCACCAAACAAATCCTCCACTGTCTCTACAATTTTCTTTCCTCCCGGATGAAAAATTAAATGATCCACTTTTTCAATACTACTACCATACGTCCTTAAAAATGGATGGATGATTTCTGGGAAATGTTCAAAAATCGTCTGGGGCACCAAGGGATCCAGAATCATTTTTAAACCCGAATTGGTTAAATCGAAACCCATCATTTGTGTAGCGTTGGGAAAGTGATACATTTCCTCCCCAACAATTCTTGGCCCCTTGGCGTCTTTTTCAGAAGACACCAAAACACAGGCAGCGCCATCACCAAAAATAGCGGCGCTTACCATATTTGCCATGGAATAGTCATTGAGCTGGAAAGTTGCAGTTGGACTTTCAACTGCCACAATGGCCGCCCTCTTTCCTGGGTTGGATCTCAAAAAATTACTGGCATATATTAAACCGGAAACACCTGCTGCGCAGCCCATCTCCGTAACGGGTAATCGCACAATATCTTTCCTGAGGTCCAAATCATTAATAAGATAAGCATCCAAGGACGGAATCATAATTCCTGTGCAGCTAACAGTAATTATATAATCCAGACTGTCTGCCGACCACCCACTTTTAACAAGTGCCCGCTGCAAAACAGTTCGTCCCAACTTCTTGACCTCACGGATATAGACATTGTTTTTATCTTCAAAAGAAGTAGCTTCAAAAACCTCTTCAGGGCTCATTATACTGTAGCGTTTGTCTACAGCCGCCCCTTCAAAAATTTTAAGCACTTTACGCTGTAACCGATCATCCTGTCCGTACAGCCATTTCTTCACAAAAGGTAAAATATCCTTGGTGTTTCTACTGTATTGTGGCAATGATTTGGTTACTGCAACTATCCTAGTCCCTTCCATACGGCAACTGTTTTCCCTTTATTCTCATTATCCATAGGTATCTAAATGCCCATCTCCAACAAATATCATGTTCCACATGGGGCAGATTAATGGAAAGATCTTCCAAATCCAATTTGGTAAACGCGCTTTTTATGGAAACCAAACCATCATGTTTCGCAATCTTTGTTTTTATAAAAATAAGGCTAAACAGCTTAAAAAGATAATAGGAAACTTTACTTCTTTGCAAATCATTTATAACAATGCCCAATCTGCTCAGTTTTACAAATTGATCCAGAAAAAGAGGTATATCCTTAGAATCAAAATGATGCATGGTTAGCGTGCAAAGTAAAATATCACATTGTAGGTTTTTTGCTTCCGGCCCCAAAATATCCAATTCCAGGAACCTTATATTGGAATAGTCTTTAGAGTTTTCTTTGGCCAGCGCAATAGATTTCGAATTTAAATCTACCCCTATAAGATTTAGTTTTATAGGTTTGTTCCTGTAAAATGCGGCAACTTTAGCCAACATGGCCCCATCCCCACAACCCATATCCATAATTGTATAGGAATTTTGGGGATTTTCTTGAATTATTTTTTCAATAGCCCGTATGGAAAGGGAAAAACCTTGTAAAACAGTATTGACCCTATTTATGTCCGCATAAACTTTCTGCAACAAAAGGGTATCCAATAAAGGATCGTCCATAAGCTCTCTGCCGCAACTACGTCTTTTAAAATTCATTAACTCTGGATAATTTGTCCATGGGTATTTTTGATAAGCTTATTTACAATATAGGGAGAATTGGTCAATATCCCCATTGCTAAATTGGATAGCCTTGGATTCAGCAATACCCCTTGCAACTGCCTGCCCATCCACAACCTCTTGGCAAACATATGCTTCCATTCGGTTTCATAATCTTTCTCCAACTTGGACCGATTCTGCATTCCGTTTATAAAATAAGCATGGATAGCTTCCGAGGCAATTTTAGCACTATGGATTGCCATGGCCATACCATTGCCGCACAAAGGATGTATAAGACCCGCTGTATCCCCGCACATAATAATATGATTCTCCACTGGCTTTTTTTTATGAAATGAAATCTGTCCTATGGTCAGTGGTTGCTCAAATAAGATCTCGGCATCATTTAGAAATTTGCCAAGATATGGGTTCCTAGCAATAATATTCTGATTAAAACTAGTAATATCCTTCTCTTTTTTAAAACTATCGTAAGAAACCAGATAACAGAAATTTACGGCCCCGTTCTCCGTTTTGGAAAGTCCCCCGTAACCGCCCCTGAAATTATGGATAGCCACTAAGTTATCAGGAAAGGAGTCTAACTTATAATGCGCCTTTACGGCCAACCATGGGGATTTTTTCTGAATAAAGTAGCGCTTTAAATCCTTGTCCAAAACCCCTCTTTTTCCATAGGCTCCAATAACAAATTTGCTGATGTATTCCTGACCCGATTCCACACCGACCCTAAAATTGTCATTTTCATAGCTAATGGAGGTTACACTTTTAGTGAAAACAATTACTCCCAAATCCATTGCCCTTTTGTACAAAAGATGGTCAAAAGTATATCTACTAAGACCAAAGCCTCCCATAGGCAGTTTAGCCTTTAAGGCCTTCCCCTTTTCTAAACTCAGGAGCATTTCATTAAATTGAAAGGTTTGTGGCAATGAAATTCCCAAAAACTTCAAATAAGGAATCACTTCGTTGGAAACATACTCTCCGCAAACTTTATGATGGGGGTATGGTTTACTTTCAAAAACAGCCACATTGTAGTTTTCCCTTCGCAAGTGAATGGCAGCGGTTAAACCGGCAAGGCCTCCTCCCACAACAATGACATCAAAATTATCCATCAACAAAAGGTACAGAAAATAAACAAAAAAACCCGACGATAGACGTCGGGTTTTATATAAGAAAGTTTTTTTTTACTGTTTCGCTTTTTGGAGGGCTTCCTGTTGTAGAGCTTCATTGGCCACAATAACCAATTCTACCCTACGGTTTTTAGCTTTACCGGCAGCTGTACTGTTATCGGCCTTGGGTTGCATCTCACCATACCAGGTTGTAGTTAACCTACTCCCTGAAATACCATTGGTAATTAAGTAATTGGTTACAGACTGTGCCCGTTGTTTGGATAAGTTTAAATTATAATCATCGGGTCCGGCACTATCGGTATGGCCTTCCACCAATATATTGGTGTCCGGGTATTCTTTTAAGATCCCTACCAATCTATCCAATGTTGTTGCCGAAGTACCCTTAACATCAGATTTATTGGTGTCAAAATAAACACCGGCATCCTCATTAAAAGTTACATTTATTCCTTCGCCAACCCTGGTAACCTCTGCTCCTGGAATCTCTTCTTCAATTCGTTCTGCCTGACGGTCCATTCTGTCCCCAATATAACCACCGGCAACACCACCTACCACTGCTCCAATGATGGCTCCCAAGGCTGTATTGTTTCCTTTCCCGACATTATTGCCGAGAACACCTCCAATTACCGCTCCGCCGGCAGCACCTGTTGCTGCCCCCCTTTGCTTATGACTTGTATTCTTTACTGCTTGACAGCTACTGAACGTAGCTAGAATCATCATTATGGATAAACTACTTACTATTATTTTTTTCATTTGATTTCTTGTTTAAAATTAATCCCAAAGTTCTTAGGACGAACGCATCCATCAGAACAGAAATCATGCCAATTCCGGCTTATCCGTATAGCGGCATGAATATATCTTAATGTTTATTATTAATTACGGTAGATCGTTTTTAGTAAATTCATAAACCACGGTCAACGGTTGTCCCTCTACAGCTACTTTTGAGGTCAATCTCAGCTGTTGATCGGTGAGTTGTTCAATGTCCAATCTATATCCCAAACCTCCGGAAATATCCTTATACTTCTCGTCTATAAACTTAAACTGTAACTGACTTGTCATTCCTGGTCTATCCACAACCGACCAACGGATAAAGCGCTCCGCTCCATCGCAATTACTACCGCCACCCAACATATAACTGCCGGTACTGTTATTGTTTCTAAAAAACCAGGTGCTACCTTCAAAACAAGTAGCATCGGAATCATTAAAAAGTACCGATTTAAATTTTCCCTCCCCCCCTTGATAGGAAACATTGTTTAAAATCCAGTTACCGGTCAAAACACTTCTATCTTGCCTTGCCGCCTTGGATACGGAACAGGAGGTAACGAGACCGGCCATAATCAACATTAAAAATACAAGCTTTCTTAATTGCATAATTTTCATATTTATAATTTGAACATATATACGTTGGAAGTGTGAAAAAAGTATGATGCTCCGGTATTAATTTCAAAGATTTAAACTAATAGCTTCAGGCACAGAATATTCCCAACAATTTATTTTTTCAAAGTTATTGCAAACGGCGACAATCAGTTTGCTCTTATAAAAAAATAATTGACTTTACCCCAATTGGGAATCAGTGGCAATTACAGGGTACCAGCCTAACTATAGCAGATGATATTCCTAAAAAAACAAGGGAAAGCATTGCTTTCCCTTGTGCATTAACAGCCAAAACTCTAATATTAAAACCAACAAACAGACTGCTAACAAAACAACTTCATAATTTTCCCAAAATCTGGGTATATAGTTTTTCCTTTAATTTGTGTGACGCCTGTAAAATAACCGCATATAGGTTACGATATTCTTCGTGCTTGTTCACATAGTATATATCGCACTCCATATCTTCGCATTCATGTAAATTGACCATAGAACTCTTATATCTGTAGAATACACCCAGATGCAATTTGTTTTCCAAGGTCAATTCTTTGAGGTTACCAATCATATCATCATCATTCGACAATTTCTTGGCGATGTTGATCAAGATTTCCAACTCCCTACCGTTGTTCACCAAATGTTCTATCCAATTGCTCAGCTCCAGGGCATCTTTTTTGGCAATTAACTTATCGTCCGAATCATGCTCATAAAACACTTCCATAATTACAATAAAATATCAGAGTTAATAGTGTTGTGTTCTTGCTTTACATCTGCCACTTTAAGGGTTTGTTCCCCATTCCTAAACTCCCAAACAATATCGTCCCCTTTGGCATAGCCAATAACGGCCGCCCCCATTGGTGTTAGAATTGAGATTTTACTATTCTTGAAGTCGCCCTGTGATGGAATCACCAATTGGAATTGTTTTGACCATCCATTAACCGCTTGGATGGTAACAATGGAATTGAACCTAATGACATCTTTGGGCATTTCCCCCTCATTATAAACAACCGCAGATTTCAACTCTTCAGTCAACTTTTCAATGGAACTCTTATAAGTATTATCCGTGTAAAACCCGGATACATTTACCAAGCGTTTTAAAAGGACAAATTCCTTCTCCTCCAACACTAAATTTCCGTACTTCATAATTCTGTGTTTTTTAATTTTATTTATGGAAAGATCCCTCTTTGAACATAGGCCTTTTCTATTCTCTCAATAGCTATGATATAGGCCGCAGTCCTCATATCCCCATCCCTATTTTCGGCCGTTTCATAAACCTTTTCAAAGACTTCCTTCATTTTCTTTTCCAGCTTCGCCAATACTTCCTCCAATTGCCATAATTCTCCGTTTCTATTCTGGAGCCACTCAAAATAACTGCCAATTACACCTCCGGAATTACATAGGATGTCCGGTATAATACCCACTCCATTTTTCAACAATATCTCCTCACCTTCCACATCGGTAGGTCCGTTTGCCCCTTCCGCTATTAAAAATGCCTTGATCTTAGTTGCGTTCTCAGCTGTAATTTGATTTCCTAAGGCCGCAGGAATACATATATCGCAGTCCAATTCAAAAAAATGGTCCTTTTCTACAACTTGGGCGTTGTCATAGCCTACAATACTGCCTTTGTTACCTTGTATATACTGGTACAACTTGGATACTTCAATACCATCGCTGTTCGTAATACTACCATAAGCATCCTGCACTCCTACCAATTTAGCACCTTCGTTTTCCAAAAAATAGGCAGTCCAATAACCCACATTCCCAAATCCCTGTACAATAAACCTCTTATTCTTGAGGTCGACCTTTTTCTTTTCGGCCCAATATTTTATGTTCAGAAAAACGCCATAGCCTGTAGCCCTATCCCTGCCTTCAGAACCACCGGAACCCAAGGGTTTTCCGGTTACCACATGCTGGTTTTTAGACCTTTCGGCCGGCGATTTTGTAGACATATACGTATCCACAATCCAGGCCATGGTTTGTGAATTTGTATTTACATCCGGGGCAGGTATATCGTGCTCGGGACCAATGTTATCACCTAATGCATATGTAAACCTTCTGGTAATCCTTTCCAATTCGGCAGTAGAATATTTGGAGGGATCAATTTGTATTCCTCCCTTTGCTCCACCATAGGGCAGACCTGCCAAAGAAGTTTTCCAAGTCATCCACATTGCAAGCGCCTTTGCCGCATCAATATCTACGGTTGGGTGATAACGAAGTCCTCCTTTATAAGGTCCCAAAGCGTTATTGTGCTGTACCCGATATCCGGTAAAAACTTCAACATCCCCATTATCCATTTTAACTGGGAAATGTATCAGCAATTCATTATTGGTGATGCTAAGTATTTTTCTAATATTACTATTTAGGTTAATAATATTGGCAGCATGATTGAATTGACGCATCACGTTCTCCAACATGCCCTGTTTCGATGCTGTTTTTGACTTTGTAATCATAAATTTCTTTTTAGAATAATGTCACTTCACTTTTAAAAACCAAATTATTTCTACCAAATACTGCCCTTGAATCCGCTGATTCAAATTCATTGCAGTTCCAAATATGTTTTTTGTTTTTTGTAAGTACACATGTTTTGAAATACTCACAACTTGGACATAAACTAGTGCTGTTTCCCATAACCGTGTATTTTAGTAACACGGTAAAGGCAACTAGGGTGCCACAAAACCAGAGAGAGAATTATTATGCCCTCAAACAACTGTAAATCAATACGTTAATTTTAATTGAACACTGTTCTATTGAATACGAAGATGGGATATTTTCCTCAGTCGGGTAAATACTACCCATTTAAAAGAAGGAATTTACTGGATTTTTTGACGCAATGTTTTGCGATCTATCTGAAGAATTTCTGCTGCTTTGGATTTATTATTGTCGGTAGCCTCCAACACTTTTAAGATATATTTTTTTTCAACTTCTTTTAATGGCAATAGGTTGTCTTCGGGAAAATCTATCTTATATTTCAAATTGTCTGGCAAATTGTCGATTTCGATTCTCTTATCGCACATTATTACAGCCCTTTGAATTACGTTTTCCAATTCCCTAATATTCCCAGGCCATGGATACCGCAATAAAAGCTCCAAAGCCTCGGGTGCAATAGTTACCAATCTATCCTTATACTCCACTCCGTATTTTAAAAGAAACTTGTTCACCAACAAGGGAATATCTTCTTTGCGCTCCCGGAGGGAAGGCACATTTATTTCCACAACGGTCAACCTATAATAAAGGTCTTCTCTAAACAATTTTTTTTGTACTTGGGAATATAAATTGCTATTGGTGGCCGCAATAACCCGGATGTCTATTTTTTCTATTTTTTGAGACCCTACCTTCACCACTTCTTTTTCCTGCAAGGCCCGTAACAATTTGGATTGAACGGACAGGGATGCATTGCCTATTTCATCCAAAAATAAGGTACCCTTGTCCGCTGCCTGAAAAAAACCATTGCGATTTTCATTGGCCCCCGTAAAAGCCCCCTTGGCATAACCAAAAAGCTCGGCTTCCAATAGACTTTCAGGAATGGCCCCACAGTTTACCGCAACAAACGGCGCCCTGGAGAATTTTCCCATATAATGTACAGAACGGGCAACCAATTCCTTCCCGGTGCCACTTTCCCCATTAATCAGGACCGTTGCCTTGTTGTCTTTCACCCTATCGATAATATCGGTCACTTTTTTTATGGCCTCGGATCTACCAATAAGTTCCCCATAAGAATCAACATTATTAATTTTAGAGGCTGAATGACCGTTTGACCCTGCCTTGCTCGGGGAATTGCCCTTGAACGATTTTAATACCGCCTGCTTTAATTCCTCTTTGGTAAAAGGTTTGACCAAATAATCCAAGGCCCCTGATTTTAGAACACTCATTGCGTCATCTACCGACGGATAACCGGTAACCACTAATTTTGGTAACTTGGGATAATGTTCGGAAACGTATTTAACCAGCTGCAGCCCATCAACATCCGGCATTTTAAGGTCTGTAATCAAAAGGTCTATTTTGGAATCTTTTAATATCACCAAGGCCTCTTTAACAGAAACAGCCTTATAGGTATGGTAATTAAAAGATTGAAGGTGTCTATGGATCAATTCCAATATATTTACATCATCATCTACGATCAATACATTCTCTTTATTAAAACCCATAATCTTATATTTTCGGAAAATTAACGGTAAATATAGCCCCTTTAGGTTTGTTGGATCTATACTTTATGGTCCCTTTATGACTTTTTACTATACCATGAACTACGCTTAACCCCAATCCGGAACCTTCACCAACCGGTTTGGTACTAAAAAACGGTTCAAAGATCTTATCACTAATTTTGGAATCTATACCCGGCCCTTCATCCGTGATGCATATTTCAATATTTTTATCGGTTTCCTTTACCTCTATTTTAATCTTGCCTTTAACAGGGGAAAAATAAATGGCATTAAGCACCAAATTAAAAACTACCTGGGTCAACTGAATGGTATCTACCCGTAGAAAAATAGGTTGGTCACTCAAATTGAGATGGTGAACAATTTTCTTTTTCTTAAAACTGGGCTCCATTAAATTAACAGCATTCGTTATTATGGGGCCTATATTGACCAAGGACATCTGCTGGGGCATTTCACAGGCAAAGAACATGAGCTTTTTAACCACTTCCCTGGAAAATATAGCACTATTTATTATTTTATCGACGTCCTTAGCGGCTTGGGTGTCCTGAGTTATCCTAGTTTTCAATAATTCGGCAAATCCAAGTATATTCGCCAATGGGGTATTTAGTTCATGGGCGATCCCAGCAGTAATTTCACCTAAAATACCAAGGCGGTCGGCCCTTTCCATTTTACGTTTGATAATTATCTCATTGTCCTTGATCTGTTTTCTTTCCAAAAGATTGCCCACCTCCAAACACACATTTTGAAGCAATTTTTCTTCTTCCTGCAAAAAGTCATCCTTGGTATATTTTGGCCCGGGATAGGCCACGTGTATTTCACCTACTTTCTTATTAAAAACCATAACATTGGACTCCAACGACACAGGATCATCCGGAAAATCTGGCGTGACTATATTATACTGGTCAGAAATGAGTTTCACTTGGGCAGCGTCACTAAAAAGCCAAGCTTTCTGCAAACAATGTAGAATTCCCTTCAGGGCATCTTCAACCTGTTCATAGTCGCAATTCACGATTATAGAGGTTACCTCATATAAACAAGTAAGCTCCTTTATACGCTCCTTGAGTTTTTCTTCTGCTGTAATCATCTGCATATTGATCAATTTTAATTTTCGGGAGATATCTAATAGGATAACAAATTTAAAAGCTCCTGTCCAAATCTTTCTTTGGGCAAATAATTATTTTCCAAATTTTTGGAAAAAGGAATGGGCGTCTCCAAACTGGCAACCCGTTTTACAGGTGCATCCAAGAACTCAAAACAGTTTTCCACCACCAAAGCGCAAATGTCACTGGCCACACCCCCAAACAAACTATCCTCTTGTAAAATAATAAGTTTGCCTGTTTTTTTAACGGAGGTATAAATTGCATCCATATCCATGGGCTGCAAGGTCCTTAAATCAATCAGATCGGCCTTTATATCGGGATTGTCATTTAGTGACTCCAATGCCCAATGCACACCCAAGCCATAGGAAACTACAGTAATATCCGCACCTTCCCTCAATAGGGATGCCTTACCAAAAGGCAGCGTATAATAATCCTCGGGCACGTCTTGGTAAATATTCCTATAAAGTCCTTTATGTTCAAAAAACAATACCGGATTGGGATCATTGATGGAAGTGGCCAAAAGGCCCTTTGCATCATATGGAAAGGCCGGATAGACCACTTTTAATCCCGGAGTCTTTGTAAACCAAGCTTCATTGGTCTGTGAATGAAAAGGTCCAGCCCCCATCCCTGCCCCACAGGGCATCCGTATAACAACATCTGCATGTTCACCCCAACGATAATGTACTTTGGCCAAATAGTTTACCACAGGATTAAATCCTGTACTTACAAAGTCGGCAAACTGCATTTCCACTACCGATTTCACTCCGTTTATGGAAAGGCCCATTGCGGCAGAAACCACTGCCGATTCACATATTGGGGTATTCCGGACACGGTCCTTTCCAAAAGCCTCCACAAAACCCTCGGTAATCTTAAACACTCCGCCATAATCTGCAATATCCTGCCCCATAACCACGAGGTTTTCGTGCCTTTCCATAGACTGTTTCAATCCTTGGGAAACCGCATCGATCAACCTAATATTTTTAGTTGTGGAATTATGATTAATCTGCTGATAATCAAACTCTTTATAAACATCCTTTAATTCCTTTGTTTCATCTACTTCAATCTCATTCTCCGCAAAAGCTTTTTTTAGATCGTAGTCGATTTCAGCATATATTTCATTTTTAAATGTTTCTATCAAATGGGCCGAAAGAATCTTTTCCTCCAAAAGAAAGTTTTCAAAATTAACAATGGGATCCTTTTCTTCCCAGGCATCCAACAATTGCTGTGGGACATATTTGGTTCCACTGGCTTCCTCATGGCCACGCATTCTAAATGTTCTAAATTCCAACAAAACGGGCCTAGGGTTTTTCCGCATACTATTACAAATAAAATCGACCTGGGAATATACTTCCAAAATATTGTTGCCCTCCACGATATGCGATTCCATTCCGTAACCTATCCCTTTGTCCGCCAAATTTTCACATCTGTATTGCTCGTTTGTCGGGGTAGACAATCCATAACCGTTGTTCTCTATACAAAATAGAACAGGCAAATCCCATACCGCAGCAAGATTTAAGGCCTCATGGAAATCGCCCTCGCTTGTCCCCCCCTCTCCCGTAAAAACTGCAGTTACCTTATTATTCTGTTTCAGAAGGTCTGCAAGGGCTATCCCGTCGGCTACCCCCAACTGTGGACCCAAATGGGATATCATCCCTACAATTTTATATTCTTGGGTACCAAAGTGAAAACTTCTGTCCCTACCATTGGTAAAGCCATTGCCTTTACCCTGCCATTGGGAGAAAAGTCGGTGTAAAGGTATATTTCTTGTGGTAAAAACACCAAGATTGCGGTGCATGGGTAAGATGTATTCATCAGGCCGTAAGGCACTGGTAACCCCTACCGCTATTGCTTCCTGTCCTATGCCACTAAACCATTTGCTTATTTTTCCCTGGCGTAGAAGAATCAACATTTTCTCCTCTATCAAACGTGGTTTAAGCATCCGTTGATAAAGTTTCAGTTGCATGGCCTTATCAACACTATCTCCTTTATATTGCATGTTATGTTTTTATTCTTTTTGGCTTAAATAATTTATAAATGTAACAAAACAGAAAAACAAAGTCGAATAATATTTCAAGAAGATTGGCCATATTTATTAACTTTGATTTTATTAAAAATAATGATGATGAGTGCAATACCAAGTGTAAATCTTGAAGATTTTATATCCAACGATAAAAATAGAAAAGAAAAATTCATAAAAGAGATAGGAAGTGCCTTCGAGAATATTGGATTCGTAGCATTAAGTGGTCATTTTTTGTCCGAAAAATTGGTAGACGATCTGTATTCCGAAATCAAGAAATTTTTCCACCTACCACAAGAAGTCAAGGATAAATATGAAATTCCAGGGATTGGGGGACAAAGGGGATATACTTCTTTTGGTAAAGAACATGCCAAAGGAAAAAAAGAAGGGGATTTAAAGGAATTTTGGCATTTTGGCCAGTATGTAGAAAATAACCCAAAATTGGAAAAGGAATATCCTGCCAATGTAGAGGTCCAAGAGTTGGCAGATTTTAATGCCACCGGTAAGGAAACCTATAAAATGTTGGAAAAAACGGCAAAGTATGTTTTGCGTGCACTTGCCCTTCATTTAAGCTTGGAGGAAACCTATTTTGACGATTATATTAAAAATGGAAATTCCATTTTAAGACCAATACATTACCCCCCCATAAAGGATGAACCAAAAAATGCCGTTAGAGCTGCTGCCCATGGGGATATTAATTTAATTACCCTTTTAATGGGAGCCCATGGAAAGGGACTACAGGTAAAAAACCACGACGGGGAATGGGTAGATGCAATTGCCCGGCCAGATCAATTGATGATCAACGTGGGGGATATGCTTTCCCGTTTAACCAATAATAAATTAAAATCTACCATACACCAGGTGGTAAATCCCCCCAGGGAACTATGGGGTACTTCCAGGTATTCCGTACCGTTTTTTATGCATCCCATTAGCGAAATGCCTTTAAATTGTTTAGAGAATTGTGTGGATAGGGACCATCCAAAACAATTTGAGGACATTACAGCTGGCGAGTTTTTGCATGAAAGACTGATCGACTTAGGCTTAATTACGAAGTAGATTAGAAGTAATCAAAACTTAATAATAGCCTAGAACGTGAACTATTTTTAGTATTAACAATTTAACCTTGGACACTATGAAAAAAGTAATTTTACCAGTCGTATTATTGGCGGTTATGGCATTTGGAGTAGTTAAATCTACGCTGACAGACGCCGAACGGGAATTTGCCGTAAAAGAATTGACAAAATCCCATGATCATTTTTTAAATACTTTGGAGGGTTTAAATGAAGCGCAACTCAATTACAAGGTAACGGATGATTCCTGGTCCATTGCCGAGTGTGCGGAGCATATTGCAATTTCAGAAAATATGATCTTTGGTATGCTTCAGGGTACTTTGGCCAATGAGCCAGACCCTTCCAAACGTGGAGAAGTAAAAGTTTCTGATGAGGGATTAATTGCCATGATAGAAGACCGTAGCAACAAAGTAAAAACTAGCGAGCCTTTTGAACCCTCTGGGAAATATGGCAGTTTTGAAGAAACAGTGGAGGAATTTAAAACCAAGAGGAAAGAACATATAGAATATGTTAAAAGTACTCAGGACGACCTTCGAAACCGATACCAACAACTTCCTTTTGGGACCGTTGATGCCTATCAAATACTTTTGTTCATGTCCGGTCATACGGAAAGACATATTAAGCAGATGGAGGAAGTAATGGACGACGAGGACTTTCCAATGGATTAAATAACATTTAAATCAAAATGACCCATTCCGACCAAAATTCCAATTTGTGAAGGATGGGTTTTGATTTTGGCGTTGAAATACTATTTTAGCATAATTTTTAAAATTTACAATGGACTTAAAGGATCAATTGAAGAATCTATTTCCGGATCATGAGCCAACGGAGGATGAGCAGAAAATAGATGTTGAAAATGAAATTTGGTTGCAGGAAGAACCTATTATTTGCAAGTACGAAAAAAGAAAGGGAAAACCAATAACCATATTGGAGGGGTACACCGGAGCAGACGAAGATTTTAAAAAATTAGCCAAGGAACTTAAAACCAAGCTTAGTGTAGGCGGAAGTTTTAAGGATGATTCTATAATCATTCAAGGAGATTATAGAGATAAAATAATGAAAATATTACAGGAAAAAGGATTTAAAGTAAAACGCGTTGGAGGTTAGATTTTTGTTAATTATTTTCTGATATTAAGATAAAACACTACTTTTATTAGCCACAACCTAAACCACCATTACAATGAGTTCCCAATTACACATAACAAACGGTGATATACTCACCAATAAATTGAACACCCTTAAATTGGAAGGGGATATTATTACCTGGCGTGAAATGTTATGTGAAGGTAAGACCGAAACCAATGTTGGCAGCGAATCATTTTGGAAAACCAGGTTCGAGTTTTTAAATAAGAACTATAAGATTTCCAAAACGTGGTTTATTGATAAGACTTTAAAAGAATACCGCACCCTCTGTAACCACAAACAGGAAGACCGTATTGTACTTTGGTTCGATTTCGATCTTTTTGATCAAATAAATATGTTGGCGGTAATTAGCTGGTTAAAGACCCATAGGCCTTATGCCGAAATATCTTTGGTATCCAGTGAAGGAGAAGAAGATTCCTTGGATATATTAGGACTAGGAGAATTAACCGATGAGCAATTACGAAAATTATACACCAATCGCACTCTTTTAACTCAGGACGATATAGAATACGCCGATTATGTTTGGCAGTTGTACTGTAGCGACAACCCCATTAGATTGGAAAACCTTAAGGATTTTGACAGTTTTCAGTTCTCCCACCTTTCCGGTGCTATAGAAGCCCACCTGATGCGTTTCCCAACCATTAGAAACGGTCTCAATGAAGTAGAAAACAATATATTGCGCTTGGCACGCAGTGCCAAACCAAAGACCAAACTGGAATTATTGAACACGGTCTTGAGAAACCAAGGGCGTTATGGTTTTGGCGATACCCAATACGAGCGTGTAATAACCAAGTTAAAACCTCTTTTTACCAATTTAAGTCCTGTTAAACTTTCAAAAAAAGGTATGGAAATCCTGGAAGGAAAAACCAGCTACTACTCCTGTATCCAAGAAAATGACGCCTATTTGGGCGGAGCCTTAAAATATAATTTCCTCTATAACTCTGAAACGAACCGCATACTAAAATTGTAAAATGAAAATTGGTTCTTCAGAGCTAATCCTAAACGTAGACCAAAGCGTATACCATCTTAATTTATTACCCCAAGACCTAGCAGACACCGTAATTACCGTTGGAGATCCCGATAGGGTAAAGCACGTTTCCCAGTTTTTTGATAAGATCGACTTAAAAAAAGGAAAACGGGAATTCCTGACCCATACGGGATGGCTGAACAACAAGCGTATTTCGGTAATCTCAACAGGTATCGGCACTGACAATATAGACATTGTCCTAAATGAACTGGATGCCCTGGTCAACATTGATTTTGAAACCAGGACCGTAAAAAAAGATAAAACCCGATTGGATATTATTAGGATAGGGACTTCAGGAGCCATTCAGCAAGATATTCCCGTAGATTCCTTTTTGATAAGCGAATACGCCATTGGCCTGGACAGTCTTTTGCATTTTTACGACAGTGTACATATTCAACACCCAGAAATTCAGGAAGCATTTTTAAAACACACCAAATGGCTGAAAGAAAAGTCTAGCCCCTATGTGGTAGCATATGACAAAGACTTGGGAGCCCAGTTCGTCTCGGACAAAATGCAACTTGGATTTACCGCTACAAATGTTGGGTTCTACGGGCCTCAGGGCAGAAGTTTACGATTAAAATTGGAAGATGACAACATGAATGCCAAACTGGCCAGTTTTAACTACAAAAATAAACGTATTACCAATTTGGAAATGGAGACCTCCGGCATTTATGGCTTGGCAAAGTTATTGGGTCACAGGGCCGTTTCCTTAAACTGTATTTTGGCAAATAGGCCAAACGGACAGTTTTCATCAAGACCGGATTTGGCGATAGACGAACTGATAAAATATGCCCTGAACAAGATAGCCTAAAGTTACAATAGTTAAATAAACAATTAATTGAATGTAAGTGCTTTAATATGTGCTATATATACCAAAAATTAAAAACATCATTATAGCCGGCACTCCTAATTAATTGACAAACCAGATAAAAATAATTGATTTGAAAAATGTAAATATCATAGGTGTTCCCGAACACTTTAATTTTCCCTGGCAATTAGCCATAGAAGAAGGCGCCTTCGGAGCCCGTGGAATAAACCTAAATTGGACAGATATCCCGGAAGGAACCGGTAAAATGGCTCAATTATTAAAAGATAACGAAACCGATCTGGCAATTATTTTGACCGAAGGGATCGTAAAAAGTATAAGCGAAGGAAATCCCTCGAAAATAGTTCAGGAATATATAGCTACTCCCCTCTTATGGGGCATCCACGTAGCTGCCAAAAGTAATTATAAGACCTTGGCCCATCTAAAAGACAAAACCGCGGCTATAAGCAGATATGGGAGTGGCAGCCATCTAATGGCATACGTAAACGCACAAAACCAAGGTTGGGACACCCAAGATTTAAAATTTAAGGTAATCGACAATATAAATGGTGCGGTGGCCAGTTTAACAGAGGGCAAGGCCGATTATTTTATGTGGGAGCGATTTACTACAAAACCCTTGGTTGATCAAGGAGTATTTAGAAGAATTACAGACTGCCCAACCCCATGGCCTTGCTTCGTTATTGCCGCAACGGATAAGTTTATCACCGAAAATCCCGGAACCTTGAAACATATATTGGACATCATCAATATATATACCTCCGATTTTAAACGGATTCCCAGCATAGACCGGACCTTGGCCAACACTTATAACCAGCAACTGGAAGATATTGAACATTGGCTATCCCTAACGGAATGGGGACAAAATAATATCAGTAAAAAGAATTTGGAATTGGTACAAAACACCTTAAAAGACTTGAAGCTTATTGAAAAGATAACCCCAAGCAAGGAGATATTGTATAAGGGAACTTAGAAAGGGACAAACAGATTTTTTTGATTTCTGGTCGCCTACTCGTAAAAATAGGTTTGGATTATACTTCTAAAATTGATATCCGACAAAGGTTTCTGAAGACATTCCTTAACACGTGGATTGGCCAAGGCCCTGTAGGTTAATTCCTCAGTACCATTGGCGGTCAATACAGCTATTACAATTTTTTCTTTTTCCTCTTTTCTAAAAAGTATATCAAAAGCCTCCAAAAATTGCCATCCGTTCATTATCGGCATTTCAATATCCAAAATCAAAAGAAAACTTCCTTGGTCTATATCATTTATGTTCGCCTCAATAAAATCCAACGCCCTATGACCATCCGTAACAGTATCAATATCCAGGTCAGGAATAAGTTTTTTTAAAAATAGTTTATTGAGCATATTGGTTGTTCCGTCGTCATCAACCAACAATACCCATTTTAATTTAGTAGAATTCATTAACCTATTAATATTTAATATCACAAATGCTAGTGTAAGTTTTACAATACAAATTCAAAAAAAGTACAAATATAGATTTAGTTAATACTACATTTTCGCTTTTGGACAAAAAAGTAATATAAATGTTCTTTCTAAAACTGAAATTTTGCAAAAAAAAGGAACCTTTCTATACTTTATAGCCATATGACAGTTTTGTATAAATCCTAATCCATCAAAATACGGATTACCAATTAATTGTTTGTCTTCCATTTTCCAATAATATTTTGTTGGTTTTACTAAAATGCCTGTTCCCAAACCAATACCCTCTATTGGCACTCAAGGGAGAAGGATGTCCGGAAGTCAAAATGTAATGTTTTTCCGTATTAATCAACTTGGCCTTCTTCTTGGCAAAACCTCCCCATAATAAAAATACCAACCCTTCCTTTTCATTGGATAATTTTTGGATAACGGTATCCGTAAAATACTCCCATCCCTTATTTTGGTGACTGCCAGCTTCTTGCGCCCGTACCGTTAAGGTGGCGTTCAGTAAAAGAACGCCTTGGTCTGCCCAATGTTCCAAATTTCCATTCTCAGGATAAGCTTTGCCCAAATCCGATTCAATTTCCCTAAATATATTGACCAACGAGGGTGGATGCGCCACGCCCCCGTTTACGGAAAAACAAAGACCATTGGCCTGATTAGGTCCATGATAAGGATCTTGACCTATAATAACTACCTTGGTTTCTTCTAAGTGACAGTGATTAAAAGCGGCAAAAATATTACTCTCCTTTGGGTAGCATGTGTGTTTGGCATATTCCTTTTTAACAAAGGCCATAAGGGATTCAAAATAAGGTTTTTTAAACTCGGCAAGCAAAAGCTTGTGCCAACTATCATGCACACTAAAAGTCACTTATGATTTCATTTTATAATTGTTAAACAAAGAATTGATACCTTTCTGCAAGGAATAACATCAAAAATAGTTAAAAAATAAAAATAATTTTCTTTAAAAGGTGATAACCTGATAAAAAATTGCTGTAGTTAAACTTGCTTACCTTTGCTTTTAGTGATAAAAAATAATAAAGCCATAAATAAACCTTTTTCAATTTCTATAGTCCTATAATGGAACTTAAGTCCAAAATGTTGATTGCGGAAGAAACTTTAGTAATACAATTAAAGCAAAAGGACCATCAGGCCAAGGCTTTTGAGGTGTTGGTGAACACTTACAAGGAACGTCTGTATTGGCATATAAGAAGAATTGTATTAAACCATGATGACACCGATGATGTATTGCAGAATACCTTTATAAAGGTTTTCAGAAATATCGATAGCTTTAAGGGTGACAGTAAATTATACTCCTGGATGTATAGAATAGCCACCAATGAGGCATTGTCATTTTTAAAATCCAAATCACAAAAATTTAAGATAAATAACGAGAAGTTGATGACCAAGGCAGTTGAAGATTTGAGGGCCGATGTCTATTTTGAAGGCGATGAAATTCAACTAAAATTACAAATGGCCATAGCAACACTTCCTGAAAAGCAAAAATTAATATTTAATATGAAATATTTTCAGGAGATGAAGTATGAAGAAATTTCAGAAATTTTAGAGACCTCCGTAGGTGGATTAAAAGCCTCCTATCATTTGGCATCAAAAAAGATTGAAGCTTTTTTGAAAGAAAATTAAACCTTTTATATTGTTCAAGGTCAAACTATTGAAATGGATAAATTAAATAAAAATAACAGTTTTGGGGTTCCAGATGGGTATTTCGATACCTTTTCCAGCAATATCATGAAAAAGATAGCAAAGGAAGATGCTTCTATGCCTCCGAATGAAGGATTCAAAGTTCCGGAGGGTTATTTTGAAACTTTTAACACAAGGCTTCTGGAACAACTGGAAAGTACTCCGGCCGAGACCAAGGTAATCCCATTAAAATCTTATAAGAAACACTATTACACGGCCGCTTCCGTTGCCGCGGTTGTACTATTGTTACTTGTGGTTCAATTTAATAGCGATAAAACGCCATCCTATTCGGACTTGGCCAATTCTGACATAGAAAATTATTTTGAATTTAACGATTTGGAACTTACCTCCTATGATTTGGCGGAAATACTTCCAATCGATGATTTGGACCTAAACGATATTCTGGAAATTAGGCTGGATAATGACAATATCATAGATTATCTGGACTCCCATATTGAAGATTTTGAAGAATTAAATATGCACAATGATGATTAGAAAAATAAAAATACTTGCCCCTATCCTTTTCCTTGCAGTTACGCTATCCTTAAGCTCACAGGAAAGACAGGATTGGGATAAAATAAAATCACTAAAAGTAGCTTTCATTACAGAAAGATTGGACCTTACTCCAAAGGAAGCCCAAAGTTTTTGGCCTCTTTACAATGAACATCAATCCAAAAGGGAAGGTTTGTTCAGGGAGGAGCGCTTCGAAATAGGTTCCGAGATAAAAAATCTGGATGCCCTATCGGACGCACAAGCCAGTGAACTTCTTGGCCGTATGCAAAAATTGGAGGAAGAAAAATATAAGTTGGAAAAATCCTATATCGAAAATATATCCAAGACAATTTCGGCCAAGAAGACCATTTTGTTGATGCGTTCGGAAGAGGATTTTAAACGTCAGCTTCTAAAACAATATAGACAGAAAAAGGGTGGAAGGTAATTATTCTCCAAGCTCCAAGTCAAAGGCCGTCTATTAAAACATCGTCTTTTTCAATACCATAACATATCAGCGAAAAATTAGCTTCGCAATCCTGTCCTTTCCTGCGGCATATGCAATAGTGTCGTTCATAAACCTAAGGGTATAAAAAGACTCATTTGAAAGTTGCTTCCAGGTTTCACCAGTGTCATAAGAGTAAGCAATACCCTCAAAACCAATGGCAACTAGTGACTTGCCGTTAGAATTTGGCACAAATTGAACGCAGCTTCTATAATTTGGCAATTGGCCATCGGCAATCAATTTCCAGGTTTTACCACCGTCCATGGTTACTGCCTTGTTCCCAGTATTTAATTCCGGTTCAACATAATCCCCGCCAATAACAGCGCCCAGGTTTTCATCATAAAAATCAATGGAAAAGATACCTTGGGTAGTTTCTGCACTTGTTATGGGCGTTTTTATAACTTCCCAAGTAAACCCCTTGTCCTTGGTGTGATAAACATTTCCATGTGTAGTTCCTATCCACGCCATGTTACCCAAAACCTTTATGTTGGTATTACTGGCGGCAAAGGCCCCCTCCCCGGTTTCCGACTTTGGCAAAGAAGAACATGATATTTTTTTCCAGGTACTACCGCCATCCCTAGTAATGATTATAGACAGGCACCCATTCATGCTGTCGCCAACGGCAATACCCTCCTGGTCGTTCCAAAAGGTCATGGCATCATAAAATACCTTCTCATCCTCTTCCTTATATACCAATTCCATATTGCCCTTGTCTCCGGTTTTGTACAACAAGGCCGGGTTACCAATGGAAAGCATGAAAAAATCGGTAGAATTTTGTGCTACAGCCCTCAATTCAGGAAGAATACTGTCATATTTTTGGGTATTGACCCTCACTTTATTGGACCTAAGATCCACTAAACCAAAAGCTCCCTTGTTGGCTGCAAATGCCATATTGCCGCCGTCCATAATTTCTATGGCCCTAAAGCTCAATGAATCGGTATAAATGGTCTCTATTTTTACATCACTAAACACTCTCTGTTCTTCCATTTCGGAACAGGAGCCAAAAATGCATAGAATGAGAATCACCAAATAATTGCGCATGCTTATAATTTTCCCCAAAAATAATAGGAATAGGTTCTAATACAATACCTTTGCAATCTTAATTTTTTAAAATGCGATTACATAGAAATCTAGTGTTTGCGGTTGTTGATGCGTTAAATTATATATTTAATGAAGGTGAATATGCAGATAAGGTAGTGGAAAAAGTATTAAAATATGACAAACGATGGGGTGCCCGGGACAGAGGTTTTATTGCTGAGACCACCTACGAAATGGTGCGATGGAGGAGATTGTACGCCGAAATAGCCGAAGTTAAGGCCCCATATAGCAGGCCCAATCTATTTAGAATGTTTGCTGTTTGGGCCGTTCTTAAAGGCATTAAACTACCGGACTGGAAGCAAATTGAACCTACCCCGGAAAGAAGGATCAAAGGAAAATTTGATGAACTCTCCAAAATAAGAAAATATAAGGAATCCGTCCCGGATTGGATGGACGAGCTCTGTGCCAAATCCTTGGGCGAGGCCCTGTGGACCAAAGAAATACATGCCCTAAATGAACAGGCAGAAGTTATTTTAAGGGTAAATACCCTAAAAACAACCAAGGATAATTTAAGTAGTGTTCTCCACGAAGCAGGCGTTGAAACAGAATCCATAAAAGGGTATCCAGATGCTTTAAGGCTAAAGGAACGTTCAAATGTATTTATTACTGAAGCCTTTAAAAATGGCTGGTTCGAAGTACAGGATGCCTCCTCCCAATTGGTAGCTCCATTTTTGGACGTTAAACCCGGTCAGCGGGTAGTAGATACCTGTGCAGGAGCAGGTGGTAAAACGCTTCATTTGGCAGCACTGATGGAAAATAAGGGTCAGCTTATCGCACTTGATATTTATGGCAACAAACTAAAAGAATTAAAAAGAAGGGCCAAACGCGATGGTGCGCATAATGTGGAAACCAGGGCCATAGATTCTACCAAGGTAATTAAAAAGCTATACGACACAGCAGATAGGGTACTAATAGATGCCCCCTGTACAGGATTGGGGGTTTTAAAGAGAAACCCCGATGCCAAGTGGAAACTGCAACCCGATTTCTTGGAAAAAATTATGGTTACCCAACAACAAATCCTACAGGATTACAGTAGAATAGTTAAGCCTGGAGGGAAATTGGTCTACGCCACCTGTTCCATATTGCCACAAGAAAATATTCAGCAAGTAAAGAAATTCCTCGGCTCAGAGGCTGGCAAAGACTTTAGCCTTATCAAGGATAGCAACATATATGCCTGCAAAACTGGATTTGACGGATTCTACATGGCCCTTTTGGAAAAGAAACCCGCTTCAAAATAAAAAATGAACAAAAAAAAGAGGCTGTCCATGCTCATGGACAGCCTCTTTTTTGGTTCTGGTTCCTAAAGTCCTATTCTAACACTAGGAGCACTAATCCCTACTCCCGTGCGAACCGTTGTTCTTCTGGGATAGCTCCTATAACTGTAATGGTCGTTATGGTAATAATAAAAGCTGGCATGGGTATGGTAATGCTGACTATGATGACAATGGGAGTCACAATGCTCACGATGTTCCGCATAGGCGTCCCTTTTACCTTTCATATAAGCCTTATGGGCCTTTCTATCCCTTTTCTTTAATTCACTCTCATATTCCTTTTGCGATTCCCAAAATTCCTCTTCCTCCGATTCAGCCAATTCCTGTGATTGCTCAAATTGTGCATCCTCCTTGGCTCTTTGTTCATAATAAGTAAGTTTTTCCTGTTCGGTGGATTCTACTTCCTGGGCTATTGATCCGATAAAAGAAAAAAGTAGGATCGCTAAACTTAAAAATTGTAATCTCTTCATAACTTAAATGTTTTATTTAAACTGTGATTTATTTAATAGCACTGTTTGTATATAAAACAACCAATAGGAAAATTACCCTACCTAGTTTAGAAAAAAATAATTTTCAAAAAACCTCCTTCTTGGAATTTGTAGTGAGTACATCGGGATGCATCAACGATTCTGCCAAACTACCAGTCTTGGGCAACTCGTACTTGAAATAGAATTTCATAGTATGGATTTTACTTTCGTAGAAAGTTTTGGAATAAGTCTGGTCCCCCCCCAGTATATTTCGCTGTGCATTTACAGCAATATCCAACCATAACCACCCTATTACAACGAGACTTAAAAATTCCATAAACAAATTGGCATCGGACAGAAAGCGCTCATAATTTCCTTTTTTGGCAAAGGGAACCAAAAAATCCAAAACGCTCCTTGTCAACTTAATCTTATCGCCCAATATTTTGGCCGAAGAACGCAATTCATCAAACTCCATTGCCTCGGTTATGGTATGCAATATTTCAGTCAGCAATAATTCCAGAGCTTTTCCATTCTCCATGGGGACCTTACGTCCCAATAAATCCTGGGATTGGATACCCGTAGTACCTTCATAGATACTAAATATCCTAATATCGCGATAGTATTGCTGAAGTATAAAATCCGAACAGAATCCGTATCCACCCAACACCTGGACCCCATTGCTTACAGATAAAGTTCCTGCCTCAGTGGGATAGGTCTTTACAATAGGAATTATCATTTCCAATAATAGACCGTACTTTGCCTTGGTTTCGGGGTCCTTGGTAGATTGTATAATATCGTAATACTTGGCGGCCAATAGCACCAAACTCAAAGAACCTTCGGCAATTGCTTTTTGCAATAACAGCATACGCCTAACATCTGGATGTTCAATTATTAAACAAGGTTTTTCATCGGGATCTTTTTTTCCGTCACTGGAAAGCTTTCGCCCCTGGGGTCGTTCTTTGGCATACTCCAAAGAGGCCTGATAAGCTGCCATGCTTATGGCTGCACCCCCACGTCCTACACTTATCCTGGCACTGTTCATCATTAAAAACATATATTTAAGCCCCTTGTGTGCCTGCCCTACCAGCCAGCCATGGCAATCGTCCTTGTCACCAAATCCTAGATGGGTCGTAGCATAACCCCTTTGACCCATTTTCTGAAAATCGGCCACGGTCATCACATCGTTATTGGTTAAACTTCCATCCTTCCCCATCCTAAGTTTAGGCACCACAAATAAGGATATGCCTTTGGTTCCGGACGGAGCACCTTCTATTCTGGCCAACAATAGGTGAACTACATTTTCTGCATATTGATGATCCCCGCCTGAAATGAATATTTTCTGTCCGGATATCTTATAATAACCTTCTTGGGTGGGAGTTGCTTTGGTAGTGATATCGGATAAGGAACTACCTGCCTGGGGCTCTGTAAGGCACATGGTACCTCCCCAAGCCCCGGATAACATTTTGGGAACATAGGTTTTCTTGAGGCTTTCATTGGCGAAATGAACAATCAGTTCTGCAGCGCCTTGTGTCAAACCGGCATATCCCGGCAGATGATTGTTGGCTGCCTCCTGGATATAGGCCGAAGCAGTATGAATCATAAATGGTAACTGCAGGCCCCCATCCCCATAATCAAAAGGACCGGAAATAATTCCCATTTCCCCACCCTTCTTCATCATTACATCAACCTGTTTATGCACCATTATGGTTCCATTTTTATAAATGGCCGGTGTTTCATCCATCTCTTTGAAATAGGGAAATAATTCACGGTCGGAAAATTCTTTGATAGCATTTATAAACAAATCCAAAGAATCCTTGTCATAATCTTGGAACCGTTCTGCCGTTAGCAAATCCTCCACCCCATGTACTTGGTATAACAAATATTTTAATGTTGCGATATCTACATATTCCTTGGCCATGGTAATTATATTTAATATTTATTGGTATTACATTCCTAAGATACAATTTAGTCTTCTAATAGAGGCCTCTAGTAAGAAATGAAGTTATTTGAAAAGTCTGTGCACTATAAAAACAGGAATCTACTCTTCCTGTTTTCCATCCCAAAAAGCAAACATAAGTTTCTTACCTTTATTTTTTTATCCAAGTTAGCAAAAGAATGAACAATGAGCAGTCGGCCATAAGAACCACTTATTTCAGCATAGCTGGAAATATTATTTTGGCCGTAATTAAGGGTTTGGCAGGATTTTTTGGCAATTCCTATGCTTTAATAGCCGATGCCATTGAATCTACCACCGATATTTTTTCCTCCCTCTTGGTATTGTTTGGACTTAAATATGCAAAAAGGCCGGCAGACGAAAATCACCCCTACGGTCATGGTAAGATTGAACCCTTGATTACTTTTCTGGTAGTAGGATTTTTAATTACCTCAGCAACGATTATAGCCTATGAAAGCATTATGAATATTTTAACCCCGCACAAAGCGCCCAAATCCTGGACCCTATTGGTCCTAGGGGTCATTATTTTGTGGAAAGAGATTTCGTATAGGGTGGTCTTAAAAAAAAGCATCCAGACCAACAGCTCTTCCTTAAAGGCAGATGCCTGGCATCATAGAAGCGATGCCATCACCTCCATTATGGCATTCATAGGTATATCCATTGCCCTGATCTTTGGTAAAGGATATGAAACGGCCGATGATTGGGCTGCCTTGGCGGCCTCATTTTTTATTTTCTATAATGGATATCTGATCTTTAGACCTGCCTTGGGCGAAATAATGGACGAACATCTATATGATGACCTTATAGAGGAAATTCGAGAAGTTTCATTAACTGTTGATGGTATATTGGGAACTGAAAAATGTTTCATCCGAAAGGCCGGTACAAAATATCATATTGACCTTCATGCCCAGGTAAACGGTAGTATTAGCGTAAAAGAAGGGCATGACCTGTCCCACAAACTTAAGGACAGGCTCCGTGGGGATATACCCAATATTGGACATGTTTTGATTCATATAGAACCAAAATAAAAATTATAGCAGCAAGTATTTCAAATTAGACCACATACAGAAATTAACAATTGTTGTCCAAAACTGTTAACTATTCTAATGAAAAATTACACATTAAAACCGTAAATTTGCACCTTTCTCAACCTTACAATTTACATAATTAGATGATTCATTTCTTCGGAGACCTTAGCACTAAGATATTTGCGGTACAGACCAAAAACGACCTGACCCAAGAAGATAGCGTAAAACTTACGTGGTTGTTTGGCAACCAACCTAAATTAAACGCGGCGTCATTGGACGCCTTTTTTGTTGGTCCCAGGGCAGCCATGATTACCCCATGGAGCACCAATGCTACAGAGATAACCCAAAATATGGGAATTTCCGGTATAATTAGAATTGAGGAGTTTACTGCAGTAGACGAGGATGAAAAAGGGTACGACCCCATGCTTTCCCAAAAATATAGTGGCCTTTCGCAGGATATTTTTAAGGTTGATGTAAGGCCAGCACCTATTCTGGAAATAGTGGATATTGCCCAATATAATGAACAGGAGGGATTGGCCCTAAGTGATGAGGAAGTGGCCTATTTACAGCAAGTCTCCGAAAAAATTGGCCGCAAACTTACAGATTCCGAGGTGTTTGGCTTTAGTCAGGTGAATTCTGAACACTGTAGGCATAAAATTTTTAATGGGACTTTTGTTATCGACGGAGTAGAAAAATCGTCATCACTATTTAAACTTATTAAAAGAACATCCCAGGAACATCCAGGGGATATAGTATCGGCATATAAGGACAATGTGGCTTTTCTTAAAGGGCCCAAAGTGGTGCAGTTTGCCCCCAAAAGTGCTGACAAGCCAGATTTCTACCAAGAAAAACCATTCGAATCTGTTATCTCCCTAAAGGCCGAGACCCATAATTTCCCAACCACTGTAGAGCCTTTTAATGGGGCGGCCACAGGGGCGGGCGGAGAAATTAGGGACCGTTTGGCCGGTGGAAAAGGTTCCTTGCCCTTGGCAGGAACTGCTGTGTATATGACCGCATATTCCCGCCTGGAAGAAAACAGGCCTTGGGAAAAGGGAATGCCAGAAAGAAATTGGTTATACCAAACCCCAATGGATATACTAATAAAGGCGTCCAACGGAGCCTCCGATTTTGGAAACAAATTTGGACAGCCCCTAATTGCGGGATCCGTACTAACATTTGAACATGATGAAGCCAATGAAAACCATGGAACTGGCCAGGGTAGAAAATTAGGATACGACAAGGTAATTATGCAGGCCGGGGGTATTGGCTATGGAAAGGCTGAACAGGCAATAAAAGATATTCCCAAAACTGGTGATAAAATTGTAATCCTTGGAGGCGACAACTACCGTATTGGGATGGGCGGTGCTGCCGTATCCAGTGCCGATACTGGAGAATTTGGAGCAACTATAGAACTTAACGCCATTCAGCGTTCCAACCCGGAAATGCAAAAAAGGGCTGCAAACGCCATACGGGGAATGGTAGAGAGCGAGCATAACCCTATCGTTTCCATACACGATCATGGTGCAGGTGGACATCTAAATTGTCTATCCGAATTGGTCGAGGATACGGGAGGATTAATAGATATGGATAAACTGCCCATTGGGGACCCTACGCTATCCGCAAAAGAAACCATTGGCAACGAATCCCAAGAACGTATGGGATTGGTCATAGGAAAAAAGGATGTTGATATGCTGCACCGAATTGCAGATAGAGAAAGATCGCCCATGTATGAGGTTGGCGATGTTACGGGAGACAACCGCTTTACATTTAAATCTACCACAACTGGAGAAAGTCCAATGGACTTGGAACTATCCGATATGTTCGGGAGTTCTCCTAAAACTGTAATGAACGATTCCACAATAAAAAGAAAATATAAGGCCCCATCCTATTCCCTGGAACACTTTCATGATTATTTGGACCAGGTTCTGCAATTGGAAGCAGTAGCCGCCAAGGATTGGCTTACAAATAAGGTAGACCGCTGTGTAGGCGGCAAGGTGGCCAAACAGCAATGTGCCGGTCCACTGCAGTTACCCTTGAACAATTGCGGTGTTATGGCGTTGGATTACAAAGGAAAGGAAGGAATTGCCACTTCTATTGGCCACTCCCCTATTTCAGGATTGATAGACCCCTCTGCTGGAAGTAAAAATAGTATCGCTGAAGCCTTGAGCAATATTGTTTGGGCACCTTTAAAAGACGGTTTGGACTCGGTTTCACTTTCCGCCAATTGGATGTGGCCCTGTAAAAATCCTGGAGAGGACGCAAGACTGTATGAGGCGGTTCAGGCCATTTCGGATTTTGCCATCGAGCTGGGAATAAACGTCCCAACCGGAAAAGACTCCCTGTCCATGAAACAACGCTACAAGGACGCAGAAGTTATAGCTCCTGGAACCGTTATCATTTCCGCCGCCGGAAACTGTACCGACATTGGCAAAGTGGTAGAACCTGTCTTACAAAAAAATGGCGGGGACATATATTACATCAATTTATCCCAAGATTCCTATAAATTGGGAGGATCATCCTTTGCACAAATATTGAATACCATTGGTGATGCTGCCCCCACTATAAATAATGCCAAAAATTTTAAGACCGTATTCAATACTTTCCAAGAGTTAATTCTCAACGGAAAAATCCTGGCCGGTCACGACGTAGCATCGGGCGGATTGATTACTACGATTTTGGAACTGTGCTTTGCCGACCTTGATTTGGGTGCCACATTGGATTTGACAAGCATAGGTGAAGCCGATACAATCAAATTATTGTTTTCAGAAAATGCGGGGATAGTTTTTCAAGCTAAGGACAGCTCGGTAGAAAAAGTATTGGCCAATGCAGGTATTGAGTATTTCAAAATTGGATCGGTGAGCACAACACCTACCCTGACCATAAAGAATCAGGGGATGGAAATGGGACTGAACATCAATTCCCTACGTGACACCTGGTTTAAAACATCCTATCTATTGGACCGAAGGCAAACCGCCAACAACTTGGCCAAAGAGCGCTACAACAATTACAAAAATCAGCCCCTAACCTACTCTTTTCCAACCCATTTTGATGGAAAATTGCCAGCTAAGGCAAATACGCGACCAAAAGCGGCCATCCTACGTGAAAAAGGCAGTAACTCGGAACGCGAAATGGCCAATGCCATGTACCTGGCCGGTTTTGATGTTAAGGATGTCCATATGACCGACCTAATATCCGGAAGGGAGACCTTGGAAGATATTCAATTTATAGGTGCAGTCGGTGGATTCTCTAACTCGGATGTATTGGGAAGTGCCAAAGGCTGGGCAGGAGCATTTAAATACAACGAAAAGGCCAATACGGCACTAAAGAATTTCTTTGCCAGACCCGATACCCTTTCCATAGGAATTTGTAACGGTTGTCAGCTATTCATGGAATTGGAATTGATCAATCCCGAGCACGCCGAACATGGAAAAATGACCTTTAATGATTCCCATAAACACGAAAGCGGATTTACTTCCGTAGTTGTTCAAAAGAACAATTCCATTATGCTTTCAAATTTGGAAGGTGCCAATTTGGGAGTTTGGATTTCCCATGGGGAAGGAAAATTTAAATTGCCAATGACCAAAGAGAATTACAATATTGTAGCCAATTACGGATACGAAGGTTATCCAGCAAACCCTAATGGCAGTGATTTCAATACAGCCATGCTATGTGACGTCTCTGGCCGACATCTGGTGACCATGCCCCATATAGAGCGTTCCATTTTTCAGTGGAATTGGGCACATTACCCTGCTGACAGACTGGATGAGGTTTCTCCATGGCTAGAGGCATTTGTCAACGCCAGAAAATGGCTGGAAACCCATAAGGATTAATTATGACCTTTAGACAAGCTACCAAGGAAGACCTTCCATCAATAATAGAAATGATAGCCAATGATACCTTGGGCCATTTACGGGAGAGGTTTGAAGACCCTCTGCCCAAAGAGTACTATAATGCTTTTGAAAGCATTGACGGGGACAGGAATCAGGAACTGATGGTTATAGAGAATTCTAAGGGCGAAGTGGTAGCCTCCTTTCAATTGAGTTTTCTCCAATACTTAACCTATGTAGGAGGCATCCGCTGTCTTGTAGAAAATGTACATGTAAGGGAGGATCAAACGGGCAAGGGAATAGGCAAACAAATGTTTCAATGGATTATTGAAAGAGCAAAGGAAAAAGGCGTTCATTTAGTACAGTTAACCTCCAACAAACTGCGGCCCAATGCTATTCGATTTTATGAAGGCATCGGATTCAAAGCTACCCACGAAGGATTTAAGCTACATCTCTAATTCCACAAATTAAAATCCCCTGAATAGAAGTTGGACTTTTATTCAGGGGATTTTTATATAAATAATTATACTTCCATAGAGGAAATCAAATTTACTTTCTACTTCTTGGAATAATCAGCATGGATAGCCTTATCAAAGGCCTCCCAATGCTCCGGCTTCATTCTTTCGGGGGTAAAAAGGCAAATTCCCGCGGCTCCGTTCTCCATGGAAGTTCTAATGGCCGTTTCTATTTCTGAAGGCAATAATCCGTGATTTTCAGGGTCATTCTCTTTTGTTTTGTTCTCCGGGTTTGGACATATGAAAAGTCCACTAAAAATAGGCTTTTCACCCTTAACGGATTCCACTTCCTCCTTGGTTATTTCTCCCACCCATTCAGGACCTTTTAGATAAAAATCGTTATAGTTCATAGGATAAAAGGCATCTAAATCCCATTTATTCCATTCCTGTCTAACCATTTTCATTGCATTGCTAGGCCCGGGAAAAACCGCCGCATTTATCTTTTTGCCCTTGTCATGTACTACCTTGGACAAACGATTTACAATGTTGGTAATTAAATCATATCTAAACTGCTTCCATTCCTGTACTTTGGACGGATCTTCAACCTCTTTTATGTCGATTCCTGATTGCTCTTTAAAATCACCTACACATTTATCACAATAGCAATAATCGGCCACCGGATATTCCTCGTTCATCACCAGTCCATATTTGTCCCAAAGGCCTTCGGCCAATATAACATCCGGGAAACGGATATAATCCAAATGTATCCCATCTACTTCTTCCACGGCTGCAATATTTCCGTATAGTTCGGACAGGAAGGTAAATGAACCCTCCTTATTGGGGCAAAGAAATTTGTAATACGAAACATATGCGGGTTTATCAAAAGCTGATTCCCCATTGCGGTTTATCGCATAAAGATCTTGTGGCAATTTAGGATTGTCTCCCTGCACCATAGTAGGTACCCATGTATGGAATTCCATTCCCGCATCCTTTACCAACTTACCTACCCGCTTATACGTTTCTGGATTATGTCCGCCGTTGTACATCAGGCCATCTATCCCTTTTTCCTTATAATTCTTAAAAGTTGCCATCAATTCTTGATCTGTAGCCTCCCCAGGACCACCAGTCCATGCATATACAGGGATTTTGGTTTTTTCGGCACAGGAAATCATAGTAAAAATAACTACTGCCGTTACAAAAAGCTTTTTCATTGGTTTAGTTTAATTGTTAATAATAATTAGATATGCGCACACCCAAACCCTCCAGATGTCCTAAAAAAAGGCAGCAACGTTTATATCGGAATTTGGTGCATTAAAGTTTGAACTTAATCATTTTGTAGCTTCCTAGCCATAAATCTTAGCTAAGTAACCTCGGAATTAATACAAACAACATTATTCTGCCTTAGAATTAATTCTACTTAAGGAAACATTAATAAGGGTAAATCATTACTAAAAACAATAGTATCCTATTCAAAAATGGGCGAAAATCAGGAATAAATCAAGGCTCTTCAAGATCAAATCACTAATTAAAAATATCTCGATTACAACTCCCCAGTCCAATTAAACAAAGCCAAAAAGGAACAATTTTTAGCAGATAAAATGAAGACTCCTTAATTTTTTTACATTTTTTATACGAATGTGATTTTAAAATACCGTTCCCTTTTCTTAATTTGCGATTACGAACAGCAAATAAAATATGCAAGAAATCACCCGCCTTTTTGATTTTCCTTATTATCAATTAGAGAAATTCAATTTAAAAAAATCACTGGTCACAAAGTACAATGGAGAATGGGTTGCAACATCTACCCAGGAATATATAGACAAGGCAAATGCTATTAGTAGGGCCTTGTTGCGACTGGGCGTAAAACCCAATGACAAAATTGCGCTTATTTCCATGGCCAACAGAACGGAATGGAATATAATGGATATTGGAATACTTCAAATTGGGGCACAAAACGTTCCTATATACCCTACCATTTCGGAAGAAGATTACGCTTATGTTCTAAATCATTCCGAAGCCAAATATGTTTTTGTGTCCTGCACAGAAGTTTTTGACAAGGTCAATGCCGTAAAAGCGAATACACCACATTTAAAGGATGTATACTCCTTTGACGTACTGGAGAACTGCAAGAATTGGAGCGAAATCTTGGAATTGGGTACGGATACCGCCAACCAAAATGAGGTAGAAAAACTTAAGGATAAGGTGAAGCCGGATGATTTGGCTACCTTGATATATACGTCCGGGACCACTGGCCGACCTAAAGGGGTCATGCTCACCCACAACAACGTGGTGAGCAATGCCATAGAAAGTTCTAAACGCTTACCAATAGATTATGGCAATACTACATGTTTAAGCTTTTTGCCCGTCTGCCATATCTATGAACGAATGATGATGTATCTCTATCAATACGCTGGGGTCACTATCTATTTTGCAGAGTCCATGGATAAAATAAGCGACAATCTAAAAGAGTGCGCCCCCCATGTAATGACCGCTGTACCCCGATTATTGGAAAAAGTGTACGATAAAATCATTGCCAAGGGAACCGAACTTACAGGAATAAAAAAGAAATTGTTTTTCTGGGCTGTAGAAGTGGGACTGAAATATGAACCATACGGGCAGAACGGTTGGTGGTACGAACAGCAATTGGCAATGGCCAGAAAATTAATTTTTAGCAAGTGGAAAGACGGCCTAGGAGGCAATCTTTCTCTGATAGCCTCCGGTAGTGCTGCCTTACAACCTAGATTGGCACGTATTTTCAATGCCGCTGGCTTTGGGGTTATGGAAGGATACGGACTTACGGAAACTTCACCAGTGGTTTCTGTGAACGATATGAGGGATGGCGGATTTAAAATAGGAACCGTTGGAAAATTATTGGCTAATACAGAAGTAAAAATTGCGGAAGACGGTGAAATATGTGTTAAAGGGCCACAAGTAATGTTGGGTTATTACAAGGATGCTGAAAAAACAGCCGAGGTTATAAAGGATGGATATTTTCATACTGGGGATATTGGAGAGATAGATACCGATGGATTTCTCAAGATCACGGACAGAAAGAAAGAAATGTTCAAAACATCAGGAGGTAAATATGTTGCGCCCCAACTATTGGAAAACAGGTTTAAGCAATCCAGATTTATAGAACAAATAATGGTTGTAGGCGAAGGGGAAAAAATGCCGGCAGCCTTGATACAACCAGATTTTGAATTTTTACGCAATTGGGCCAAAATACACGATATAGAGGTTGGCGACAATAAAAAAATGGTCCAAAATGAAAAAGTAAATGCCAGATTCCAAGAGGAAGTGGATGCTGCCAATGAAAGTTTTGCCAAATGGGAAAAGGTGAAACAATTTAGACTTACGCCAGATGTATGGAGCATAGACGACGGGCACCTTACGCCTACCATGAAATTAAAGCGAAAAATAGTAAAAGAAAAGTATATGGATCTTTACAATGACATTTACCGGCATTAGTGACTTGTCCCAAACCAAATTAAAAACAGCTTCTGTAACCAGAAGCTGTTTTATTTTATAGAGGCCATATTTTTTTTGAAATATATTATGCATGCATAATATATTTTTATATCTTTGAAAGAACCAACAAAACAGCATGCAAGACATAACAATAGATTACGCGCTCCGAGCAACTTGGCAAGCGGTCACAAAGATGTATAACGAGGAGGCGAGGAAATTCAACAGTACTATGGCCGTAGGCTTTACATTATTGAGTATAGACCCCAAAACCGGTACCCCCTCCACCGCCCTTGGCCCAAAAATGGGTATGGAGGCCACGAGTCTCTCGCGGATATTGAAAAGTATGGAGGAAAAGGGACTTATTGAACGCAGGCCCAACCCCAATGATGGTAGGGGTGTTCTGATACATCTCACAGCTTTTGGCCTGGAAAAGAGGAAGGATTCAAAAGATGTTGTACTTCGTTTCAACGATGTGGTGAAGACACATGTACCCAAAGAAAAATTGGAAACTTTTTTTGAGGTAACGGAGATCATCAACAAACTAATTGCGGAAAAAAAAATTTATTAATAGAGTAAAAAACTAGTTAACACCTTTTTATTGATGAACAAACACATTAAAAAAGTAGCAGTTATTGGTTCTGGTATAATGGGAAGCGGCATAGCCTGCCATTTCGCCAACATAGGAGTGGAGGTATTGCTCTTGGATATTATACCACGGGAACTCAATGATAAAGAAAAAGCAAATGGCCTAACCCTAGAGGATAAGGTAGTTAGAAATAGATTGGTAAACGATTCCTTGGCCGCTGCATTAAAATCCAAACCCTCCCCTATTTATCATCAAAATTTTGCCCAAAGAATCTCGACCGGGAATCTTGAGGATGACATTTCCAAAGTTGGACAGGTAGATTGGATCATTGAAGTGGTAGTAGAACGTCTGGATATCAAAAAAATAGTTTTTGAAAAACTGGACGAGCACAGAAAGCCGGGCACTTTAATTACTTCCAACACCTCGGGCATACCCATAAAATTTATGAGTGAGGGAAGAAGTGACGATTTCCAAAAACATTTCTGCGGAACACACTTTTTTAATCCGGCCCGATACTTAAAGCTTTTTGAAATAATTCCTGGACCCAAAACTTCTCCCGAAGTATTGGATTTCTTAAATGGCTATGGGGAACAGTTTTTAGGCAAGACTTCGGTGATAGCCAAAGATACTCCTGCGTTTATTGGTAATAGAATAGGTACCTTTAGCATAATGAGTTTGTTCCATGCCGTAAAGGAGATGGACCTTACCGTTGAGGAAATAGATAAACTTTCAGGACCGGTGATAGGTAGACCAAAATCGGCCACCTTCCGCACCGTAGACGTTGTTGGCTTGGACACTTTGGTACATGTCGCCAATGGTATTGCAGAAAATTGTAAGGATGATGAAAGACGGGAACAATTTACACTTCCGGATTTCATCGGAAAAATGATGGAAAATAAATGGTTCGGAAGTAAAACAGGGCAAGGCTTCTATAAAAAGGAAGGTCGGGAAATCTTGGCCTTGGACCTGAACACAATGGAATACCGGGCTAGTAAAAAGGCTAGTTTTGCCACCCTTGAACTCACCAAATCCATAGAAAATGTAATCGACCGATTTAAGGTGTTGGTTACCGGAAAGGACAAGGCAGGTGCCTTTTACAGAAAAAGTTTTTCCTCCTTATTTGAATATGCCTCCAATAGAATCCCTGAAATAACCGAAGAATTATATAAAATAGATGACGCCATGAAAGCAGGTTTTGCCTGGGGACATGGCCCCTTTCAAATTTGGGATGCCATAGGTGTTGAAAAAGGGATTGAAATGATGAAAGCCGAAGGTTTTCAACCGGCGGCCTGGGTTACCGAAATGATATCCTCAGGAAATAAATCATTCTACGCCATTAAAGACGGGGCAACCTATTTCTACGACATTCCCAAAAAGGCGATGGCGAAAATACCAGGTCAGGATTCCTTTATCATTTTGGACAATATTAGAAAATCCAGGGAGGTATGGAAAAACTCGGGAGTTGTTATTGAGGATTTGGGCGATGGTATATTGAATGTGGAATTCCAGTCCAAAATGAACACCATTGGTGGCGATGTATTGGCCGGACTCAACAAGGCCATTGATTTGGCAGAAAAAGACTTTCAAGGTCTGGTGGTGGGCAACCAGGCACCCAACTTTTCTGTTGGCGCCAATATTGGAATGATATTTATGATGGCCGTAGAACAGGAATACGATGAGCTTAACATGGCCATAAAGATGTTTCAGGATACAATGATGCGTATGCGTTATTCATCCATTCCTACTGTTTCTGCCCCACACGGAATGACTTTGGGTGGTGGTTGTGAGTTGTCTTTACATGCCGATAAGGTTGTTGCCGCAGCTGAAACCTACATGGGGCTGGTAGAATTCGGAGTTGGGGTCATACCAGGAGGTGGTGGTTCCAAGGAAATGGCATTAAGGGCATCGGATACCTTTAGGAAAAATGATGTTGAGCTTAATGTACTTCAAGAATATTTCCTCACTATTGGAATGGCAAAAGTTTCAACATCCGCTTATGAGGCCTATGATATGGGAGTTCTTGAAAAAGGGAAAGATATAGTGGTCGTAAATAAGGACCGACAAATTGCAACAGCCAAAGCTTACGCCAAACTAATGGCAGAACAGGGCTATACCCAACCTCCAAAGAGAAAAGACGTAAAGGTTCTTGGAAAACAGGCCCTAGGTATGTTTTTGGTAGGAACGGATGCCATGGAGGACAGTAATTATATAAGTGAACACGACCATAAGATTGCCAACAAATTAGCCTATGTAATGGCCGGTGGTGACTTGTCGGAACCAACCTTGGTCACTGAACAATATCTATTGGATCTGGAACGGGAAGCATTCCTATCCCTCTGTACGGAAAGAAAAACCTTGGAACGAATACAACATATGTTGAAAACAGGGAAGCCGTTAAGAAATTAAGATAATAGACGATTAGACCCTAGAGACTAGACCAAATGGGACGACATAATTTTAAGAAATTGAAAATATGGCAAGAAGGAATGGAAATTGTAAGTGAGAACTATAGGCTTACACGAACTTATCCGGATTTTGAAAGGTTTAATTTAATTAGTCAAATGAACAGATCTGCGGTTTCCATTCCATCTAATATTTCTGAAGGGTCAAGTAAAAGTACTAATAGACATTTTATTAAATATTTAGAGAATAGTCTGGGTTCTGCTTTCGAATGGGAAACTCAATTAAATGTTTCGTATAATGAAAAATATTTGGATGAAGAGAAGTTCGAAGAACTTGAAACTAAAATTTTACAAATTCAAAAAATGATTGCCTCATTTATCGACAATTTAGGTAAGTAAGGTCTAGACTCTAGCATCAAGTAGTCTAAAATCTCAACTTCAAAACAAAAATAGAACTATGAACAAACAAGCATTTATAGTAAAAGCATATAGGACCGCAGTAGGAAAAGCCCCAAAAGGTGTTTTCCGTTTTAAGAGAACGGATGAGCTGGCTGCCGAAACCATAGCGTATATGATGAATGAGTTGCCTCAATTGGACAAAAAACGCATTGATGACGTTATTGTTGGAAACGCTATGCCAGAGGGTTCCCAAGGTCTCAACATGGCCAGGTTAATCTCTTTAATGGGACTTAATATTGTTGATGTACCGGGGGTTACGGTAAATAGATTTTGTTCTTCTGGAATAGAAACTATTGGTATAGCCACCGCCAAAATACAAGCAGGCATGGCCGACTGTATTATTGCTGGTGGAGCAGAAAGTATGAGTGCCGTTCCTATGACCGGTTATAAAACGGAGCTCAACTATGACCTTGCAAAGGCCGGTCACGAAGATTATTACTGGGGCATGGGAAATACTGCGGAAGCGGTAGCCAAACAATTTAATGTATCCCGTGAGGACCAGGACGAGTTTGCCTACAACTCGCATATGAAAGCGCTTAGGGCTCAGGCCGAGGACCGTTTTCAAAGTCAGATTGTTCCTATTGAGGTAGAACAGACCTACGTTGATGATAACGGAAAGAGGGCAACAAAAAAATACACAGTGACCAAAGATGAGGGACCACGTAAAGGTACCAGCAAGGAAGCTCTGGCAGGACTGCGTCCGGTTTTCGCCGCGGGGGGAAGTGTCACTGCCGGTAATTCCTCACAGATGAGCGATGGCGCAGCTTTTGTACTGGTAATGAGTGAAGATATGGTAAAGGAGCTAAAGTTGGAACCAATTGCAAGATTGGTCAACTATGCCGCAGCCGGAGTTGAACCTAGAATCATGGGAATTGGCCCTGTAAAAGCAATTCCAAAAGCCCTAAAACAAGCCGGTCTTAAACAGAACGATATTGAATTGATAGAGCTGAACGAAGCCTTCGCTTCACAGTCATTGGCTGTAATTCGAGAGCTAGACCTAAACAATGATATAGTCAATGTAAATGGAGGTGCAATAGCTCTTGGCCACCCGTTGGGCTGTACAGGAGCCAAGTTGTCCGTTCAACTTTTTGATGAGATGAGAAAGAGGGATATGAAAGGGAAATACGGCATGGTGACCATGTGCGTAGGTACTGGACAGGGAGCAGCGGGTATTTTTGAATTTTTAAATTAAAATTACAAGACATATTTATTGAGGCGCTTGCTATTTCAATATACCCTTCAATACATATTAAAAACTTAATAACAAGAACAATGAGTACAGAAACAACAACTAAAGAAATATTAAGGGGTGGACAATTCCTAGTTAAGGAAACCAATTGTGAGGATATTTTTACGCCTGAGGATTTTTCCGAAGAGCAAAAAATGATGCGCGACTCCGTTATTGAGTTCAACGATCGGGAGATTGTAGCCAATCGGGATCGTTTCGAAGCCAAGGATTATGCCCTGACACAGGAGGTAATGACCAAGGCCGGAGAAATGGGCTTTTTGGGTGTTGCCGTTCCTGAAGCCTATGGTGGATTGGGAATGGGCTTTATTTCCACTATGATCGTTTGTGAATATATTTCTAGTGGTAGTGGTTCCTTTAGTACAGCCTTTGGTGCACATACCGGTATAGGCACCATGCCCATAACATTATACGGTACCGAAGCCCAAAAGCAAAAATATGTTCCAAAATTGGCCACAGGTGAATGGTTCGGTGCTTACTGTTTAACAGAACCAGGGGCGGGTAGTGATGCCAATTCGGGCAAAACCACAGCTACTCTTTCCGCAGATGGTAAGAGCTACATGATAAATGGCCAGAAAATGTGGATTTCCAATGCCGGGTTCTGCAAATTATTTATTGTTTTTGCACGGATTGAAAATGACAAAAATATAACCGGTTTTATAGTAGAAAATGATCCTAGTAATGGTATTACTTTGGGGGAGGAAGAACATAAATTGGGAATCCGTGCCTCTTCTACCAGACAGGTTTTCTTTAACGATACGGTAGTTCCAGTTGAAAACATGCTTTCCGAAAGGGGAAATGGTTTCAAAATTGCTATGAACGCCTTAAACATTGGACGAATTAAATTGGCGGCCGCCTGTTTGGACTCGCAAAGACGAATTACGACCAACGCCTTAAGATATGCTACGGAACGTAAGCAGTTTAAAACGGCCATAGTAGATTTCGGGGCAATAAAATCGAAGTTGGCGGAAATGGCGACCAGTTTGTATGCTGGGGAAGCTGCCTCATACAGAGCTGCCAAAAATATTGAGGACCGTATTGCCATGCGCTTAGCGGCCGGTAATAGCCACCAGGAAGCAGAACTTAAAGGTGTAGAGGAATATGCCATTGAATGTTCCATATTAAAAGTTGCCGTATCCGAAGACGTTCAGAACTGCTCGGATGAGGGTATCCAAATTTTTGGCGGTATGGGCTTTTCCGAGGAAACCCCAATGGAAGCAGCCTGGAGAGATGCCCGTATAGCCAGAATATACGAAGGAACCAATGAGATCAACAGAATGTTATCCGTTGGCCTCTTGGTCAAAAAAGCCATGAAAGGGCATGTAGATCTTTTGGGTCCGGCTACGGCCGTAGGGAATGAACTAATGGGCATTCCTTCTTTTGACACCCCGGACTATTCCGAATTGTTGTCTGAAGAAAAAGAAATGGTTGCAAAGCTTAAGAAAGTTTTCTTAATGGTGGCCGGTTCTGCGGTCCAGAAATATGGACCTGCCCTAGATGAACATCAAATGTTACTGTTGGCTGCATCCAATATTTTGATAGAGATATATTTGGCTGAATCTGCCATCTTAAGAACTGAAAAAAATGCAAAACGATTTGGGGAAGCGGCCCAAAAAGAACAAATAGCCATGTCCAAATTGTACCTGTACAATGCAGTGGACACAGTTATAAAAAATGGGAAGGAAGCTATAGTATCAATGGCTGAGGGCGATGAGCAACGTATGATGCTTATGGGCCTAAAACGGTTTACAAAATATATAAACCAACCCAACGTAGTTGAACTGCGAAATACAATTGCCGATAAACTCAAGGCTGAAAACAAGTATTGTTTTTAGTGAAGATTGACTAACTCAAGCTCATGCTTCGTAATGAAGCGAAACCTAAGAACCGCTCTAAAAAGAGCGGTTCTTTATTTTATACTATTATCCAGAGAAATAAGAAAAGGTTTAAGCATTATCTAGGAAACTTGATCCATTTTGAAATATAAAAGTGAATACTGAATATATAAGAGCGAATGGTACCGGCCACGCATAGGCCTATTTTACGGATACTTTTTATTTCTGCTGATTGACCAAAAGATTTTTCGAGTTAATATTCTATTCATTTGACGCATCCTTTATTTAAAACTTCCCCTAAATTTATGATTATGTGGAGCTAAAACAGTTTGCAGGAAATTTTAAAACCTTCCGAAAACTGCAAACAGAAAAAACTGAAAATTAGTCATCCAAGTTGGAATGGTGACATACATATATTGTGATAATCAGGATTTAAGTGCGTAAATCAATGTAAATTTAATATTCCTTAGTCGGCGGATAATCAATCAAAATATAAAGTTATGAGTCCTATTAACATTTTTCTAGCGGACGATGATGAAGATGATCGGGAACTTTTTATGGACGCCTTGTCCGAATTGCCAATTGAAACCTCGGTAAAACAATTTGAAAATGGGGTCGACCTAATGGCGGAATTATATTCTGGCAACCCCAAGCCAGACACCATTTTTTTAGACCTACGTATGCCCCTTATGGACGGATTTGAATGCCTAACGGATATCCGTAGCATCCCCGAATTGTCGGAAATCCAAATAATCATTTATTCCACATCGTTTAATCAAAATGAAGTAGACCAACTGAAAGAGGCCGGAGCAAATCTTTACATAAAGAAACCCAACTCATACAATCAATTGAAAACCGTATTATATAAATCTTTGAAGCCTTTTCAAAATACAACCTCAAAGACCAGTGATGATTTGAATTTTACGGTCATTGTCTAGAACTTTAACAATTGTACACATGGTACTTACTATCTAAACTTATCCCATTGGTTAAATTTAGTGGACTGGTGTTCAACCCCAAACAAGAGAAGATATATTCTAACCTCAGCTGCTCCATAGCTTCAGGGTGTAAAAGATAAAATTAGCGTCTTTTAGTCCTCCAACGGAAGATATATATTAAAAGTGGCACCCTTGCCCAGTTCACCTTGTGCCGTAATAACGCCACGGTGATTCTCTACAATACGTTTAATAATAGCTAGTCCTATGCCAGTTCCAGGATATTCTGTTCTCCCATAAAGGCGCTGGAATAATTCAAAGATCTTTTCACTGTATTTTTGTTCAAATCCTATCCCATTGTCCGAAAAAGTGATATGGCAATATTTAGTGTCGTCATCAAAGTTTTGCCCTTCCAATACATTAGCACTAACACACTCGTTTTTTATAGTTATGTGGACCGGTTCTTCTGGTTTTGAAAACTTTAAGGAATTACTTATCAGATTATAAAAGAGCTGTTTAAATTGAAATGGAATTATACTGACCATGCAAGCTTTATCCGTTTCGATAATGGCATTTTTCTGAAGAAGTTCCTCGCTAAGGTCTTGTTTAACTTGCTCAATGATTAGATTAAGATTGGTTTTTTCAAAATCGCCTTCCAAATTGTGTGTGCGGGAATAGGCCAACAAATCATCTATGAGAGACTGCATCCGTTCTGCGGAAAGTTGCATCCTTTTAAATAGATATTTTCCATTTTCGGAAAGGGTATCTTGATCCTTTTCGATTATCCTAGAAGCAAACGTTTGAATTTTTCTTAAAGGCTCCTGCAAATCATGACTTGATATGTAAGCAAAGGATTGTAGTTCCTTGTTCATTTTCTGCAGTTCAATGTTCTTTTGTTCCAGCTCGGCCTTCTTTTCCTTAAGCGCATCATCCGATTCTTTCTTCTCCGTAAGGTCATGGGTTACTTTTGAATACCCTATTACCTCCTTTTTTTCATTATGTACTGCAGTGATTACCACGCTTGCCCAAAACAATGTATTATCCTTTCTTACACGCCACCCTTCCTGTACTGCTTTCCCCTTTCTGGCAGCCAGGCCCAATAACCTATTGGGAAGTCCGCTCTTTCTATCCTCCTCTGTATAAAAGTTGGAAAAATTCTTACCGATTATCTCCTCAGCTTTATAACCCTTAATTTTTTCTGCCCCCGTATTCCAGTTCTCCACAATTCCATCCGGGTTCAAATAAAGAATGGCGTAGTCCTGAACTTCCTCTACCATTAGGTGGTAGCGCTGTTCGCTTTTTTTAAGCGACTCGTTCAATTCCAACAGCTCGGCAGTACGTTCCTGAACTTGTCTCTCCAATTCATCAAGGAAAATTTTCTGTTCCTGTATATCGGTGCTACTACCTACCCACATTTGTATAATTCCGTCATCATTGCGTTGCGGCTTGGCACGGCTCAACTGCCATCGGTATTCACCATCATGTCTCCTAAAGCGATGCTCCAATATAAAATCCTTCCCTGTGGCAATCGAGTTCTCCCAGGTTTCAAAATTTCTTTTCCTGTCGTCCGGGTGCACCATCTGTAACCATCCTTTCTTCTTTAATTGATCTTGCGACAATCCAGAAAATTCAAAAACCGATTGGTTAAAATAATTCAAATTACCTTCTGGATCTGCGGTCCATACAAATTGAGGAAGCGAATCCGCCAGTAGTCTGAATTTTTTTTCACTTTCCTCTATTTTTTTTCGGGCAATTACTTGATCTGTAACTTCAATGCCCAAAGCCATTATTCCTTCAATTTTCCCAGTATTATCTAATAGTGGTTCGAAGCTGAAGTTGAGATAAGCCATATTCAATTCTCCCTTCCTCATGATTTGCACGGGAAATTCTGAAGTAGAAAAAGTTTTGGTAGTGTTGTAAACCTCGTCCAGCAACTCTTTAATACCTTGCGATTCAAGTTCTGGCATGGCTTCCAGAATTGGTCTTCCCAATACTTCACCCTCCATTCTATCCCACATTTCCAGCGCAAGGGAATTTGCCAATTCGGTTACATGGTCCTTGCCCTGAAATATAGCTATGGCTACAGGTGCTTGTGCAATCATTGTGCGAAGCCTGCGTTCACTTTCCTGTAATTCTTTTTTTGTAATTACGGTTTCGGTAGTTTCTGTGCAAGTAACAACTACGCCATTAACCTTGCCAAAATCATCAAAAGCGGCACTGTAGCAGAAGGTCCAATATACGTCCTCCATGCTCCCATTGCGGTAAAATGGCACCAATTGGTCATTATATGAAACCGGTTTAGCGGTACTTACTACTTCATTGATCAAGGGACCTATAAAATCCCATATCTCCGGCCAAACTTCTTTGCCTTTTTTTCCAATAGCCGGATGTTTACCATCTATCCCTAGACTTGGTCTGTAAGCATCATTATAAAAACAGATAAGCTCATCACCCCAAAAAAGAAACATAGGATAGGATGAGTGCAAAACTATGGCCAGGGTAGTACGTAAACTTATAGGCCAATCACTTATTTGCCCCAGGGTTGTTTTATCCCAGTCCATCTCCCTAATAATCTCGCCCATTTGGCCACTATTCTCAAGGAACGAGAGATTATTTGCTTTATGGGTTGGGTTCAGTTTCATTTACTTAAGGTTGTATCACAAATTCTTCTCTAGAGGATTGTAGTACTCTTTTTTGTTTTATCAGGTCGATCGTCCTACTTATTACTCTTTTAAGATTTGAAAACTCGGCTGGTTTCCGAATATAGTATTGTGCGCCTTGGCGGTATAGTTGGTCCATGACATCAATATTGGAAGAAGTGGAATATATTATTACAGGCAGATGCCTAAACTTTTCATATTGCTTTATTTCCAATAAACACTCCGTTCCCGATTTTCGGGGCATATTCAAATCCAGAAAGAGCACTTGTGGTAGGTTGGGTAAATTATTTTCAAGAAAATCCATTAGTTCTACCCCATTGTTAACCGTTTTCAATGTTGCGCACAAAGCAAGCTCGTCCAAAGCTTCCTTAAAAAACATGCAATCGTCTTCATCATCGTCGGCAAGAAGTATTTGAAAATCGCTATTGGCCATGTATAATTGATTTAGATAATGAAATTAACCTTAACCCCTTAATTGCATTTAGGTAAAAATAAACAAAAATAATGGCCAATTAAATTTAAGCTGAAATTGTTTATAAAGGGCATATTCATTGGTCTCTTGAATACAAAATATAATGGGTCTTTTGAACCTTCGATTATTTTTGGCTCAACTTCCTTGCATTTATACGGAAAGGCTTATACCTTTAAAAACAAATGTGTTGTTAATACAAATTTCATTAGTTATGGCATTGCCAAGCACCACTGTACTTTAGAATGCCATATGAACAATTCCAAAACCAAAACCCTAACTCCCAAGGCATATCTTAACACTCTTATATTCATACATGCTGCATTGCTTATTGGAGTTTTGTTGTTTACCATTTTCATCTATGCAACCGGGCAAGGTTTTTTGATAGATTTTACCAAAGACAATAATGTATTTGTATATCTTGTCCCAACCATTGCCATGTTGAGCTATTTTATAAGCAACTACGTTTTTGGCAAACAATTAAAGGACTTAACAAAACTTAACTCTTTAAAAAGCAAATTGATGCTCTATCTACAGGCATGTGTGGTAAGATATGCTTTTATAGAGGGTGCAGCAATATTGAGTACTATTGCATTTAGGTTGAATAACCACATTTTTTATCTGGTTATTTCCTTATTTTTAATTCTTTATCTTTTTAAGCTTAGGCCCACCAAGGACAAGGTTATAAACGAGTTGCAATTAAAATTAAAGGACCAACAGTTTTTCCAACAAGAAAACGGGGAAATTAAATAAACTAAAATTGGATATTACCAATAGCTTGGCATATGTAACACCTATACAATGGGCATCAAAAATAAAATATACAACGATATAGATACGATTATTATAGGATCTGGTGCCGGCGGATTATCTGCAGCCATTTGTCTATCCAAAGCAGGTCAGCGGGTATTGGTATTGGAACAGCACGATGTTCCTGGTGGCTGGTGCCATAGCTTCTATTTAAACGGCCACCGTTTTTCTCCAGGAGTCCATTATGTTGGACTGCTCGGCGAAGGAGAGTCTACAAGAACCCTGTATGAGGGATTGGGCGTGGCCAATGATCTGGTTTTTTTTAGAATGAATCCCAAGGGATATGAGCACTGTTTTATTGGAGAAGAAAGAATTGACCTGCCGGGAAATTTCAATGATCTGAACACTTCCCTTGGGTATAGGTTCCCTAAGGAAAAAAAGCGTATCGATCATTATTTGAAGCTGGTCAGGAACGTTTCCCGACAAATACAACTGATACCCAAGATAAACGGTTTTTGGGACCATATCACCATCCCTTTTAGAACCAAGCATATGGGCAAGTTTGCGCTGTTCAGCTTAAAGCGGGTTATTAACTGGCATATAAAAGACCCCCTACTGCAAAAAGTACTCAATATACAATGGGGAGATCACGGATTGGCTCCATCTCAGGCGAGTTTCCCTTTGCACTGTGCTGTTATGGACCATTATTTTAGCGGTGGCTACTACCCTATGGGTGGCGGAGCTGCCATTGTAAAAGCCATGACCAAGGCGTTACAAAAAAATGGTGGAACTATACGTACTGGTACAACCGTAAAAAGCATTCTTTTGAAAGGGGATAAAAAGAAAAAAGCCATTGGGGTGGAATTGAAAAATGGAGAGAAAATATATGCGACCAGAATCATATCCAATGCTGACCCAGGGATTACCTATTTGAACTTGGTAAAAGAACAAAACCTAAGTGCAAAGCTTCTTAAAAAGCTAAAAAAAACAAAGTATTCCTGTAGTTCCTTAATGCTTTTTCTAACCGTTGACACGGATGTTCGAAAATTAGGAATGGACTCGGGCAATATATGGTTGATGGACAATAGGGATATGGATGACATTTACGAAGAGATGACCGCGGTTGATATCACCAAAAGTAAAGTGTTCCCTGGATTGTTCATTAGCTGTACCACGCTAAAAGATCCAACAAGTTTCGATGGAAAACACCACTCCCTTGAAGTCATTACCTATATTAATCCCGATTCATTCTCCAAATTTAACAAAGAGGATAAACAGCGATCACAGGAATATTTGGAATTCAAGGAAATATTGACCTGTAAAATGATAAGTACCTTGGAACGTGCCCTACCAGGTATTAGTGACCATATTGTTCACAAAGAATTGGGAACACCCATCACCAACAAGTACTACTTGAATGCTACCAATGGCAGCGTATATGGTACCGAAAAGAGTTTTGGACAGATAGGTCCCTTTGCGTTCAAGGCTAAGAGCGAAATTGAAAATTTGTATATGTGCGGTGCAAGTATCCAATCCCATGGAGTGGCCGGCGCTAGCTATTCCGGGGTCCAAACGGCAGCCGCCATTCTAAATTGTAGACAGGATGATCTAATAAAACCAGATGATTCCCAAAACATCAGGATCTTTGAAGCAGAAGACCATTCCGGCTATCCAAAAGATATTCAACAAAAAATAAATTTGAGAAAAGCGAGACGACTATCAAATAAAAAAAGCATAACAACCCAACCCTAAAATAAATATTAACATATCTTCCAATCAATTTTATCAATATGAAAGCATTAAAATTATCAATGGCGTTATTTGCACTAACCGTTTTCACTATGAACAATAGTTATGGACAGGATTGGCCCAATCTAGAGCACTTTTCAGAAGATAACAAAAAGGTGGGAATGCCGGCTCCCAATGAAAATCGTGTGGTATTCATGGGCAATTCCATTACCATTGGTTGGCTGAACAAAAGGCCGGAATTCTTTGAAGGGAAACCTTACATCAATAGAGGTATTAGCGGGCAGACTACCCCCCAAATGTTGCTGCGTTTTAGACAGGACGTAATCGATTTAAACCCCAAAGTAGTGGTTATATTGGCAGGAACCAATGATATTGCTGGCAATACAGGGCCTTCTACCCCAAAAATGATCTTGGATAATATAAAGTCCATGGCCGAACTGGCAAGGGCCAACGGCATCAAAGTTATTATCTCCTCCGTACTCCCTGCCTTCGATTACCCATGGAAACCTGGATTAAATCCCAATGAAAAAATACCTGCACTCAACAAACTTCTAAAAGAATATACGGAAGCAAATGGTCATATATATCTTGACTATTATACGGCAATGGCCGATGATAGAAACGGACTCCCCAAAAAATATGCGGACGATGAGGTTCATCCTACAGCGGCGGGTTATGCTGTAATGGAACCGTTAGTGGAAGCGGCAATAAACAAGGCATTGCAATAGTTCTGGCTTTTTAACACTTAATAGTACCAACTCTTGTTTAGGTGAAGGAATTTTGTATTTGGATCCTCAATGGCATCTGCGCCCCAGCTAGTCAGAACGGATTTCTTACATGAAAGTCTCGGTCCATTAAACAAGTGGATATTAATCCCGTTACCCAAAAAGCCTGTTTTAGGGCAATGATGGGTGCTATATAGGAGCTTGAACTGATTGGTGAAAACGCCAATTGGATTTTATATGGACAAGCTTTATAAAACCGCTGGAGTTGGGCACTATACATTCATTTGCTAAACCCATATTGACCATATAGCGAAATATATTTCTACTTTTGACAAATGAATAAAAGTAGTATCAGCATTCTTATTCCTTATAAAAATACCGCGGAATTTCTACCGGATTGTATACAATCCATCATCGACCAAACACAAGAAGACTGGGAAATTCTGGCTGTAAATGACCATTCTACCGACAATAGTTTGGATATCATGTATTCATACGCACAAAAGGATACCAGGATCAAGGTATTGAAAAATGAAGGCAAGGGAATTATTGAGGCCCTTAGAACAGCCTATTCGCATTCCCAGGGCACCTATATAACCAGAATGGATTCTGATGACGTTATGTCCCCAAATAAATTGGAAACCATGGTTAATTCCCTTAAAAACCATGGACAGGGACATGTAGCTCTAGGAAAAGTGAAATACTTTTCAAAAGAGGGGGTTGGGGATGGTTACAAGAGTTATGAAAAATGGTTGAACCGCTTAACGGAAAAGGGATTAAACTATTCTGAAATATATAAGGAATGTGTAATACCCTCCCCATGTTGGATGGTAGATAGGAAAGATTTGGAAAAGGCCGGGGCATTTGCTTCGAACCGCTACCCTGAAGATTACGACCTAGCCTTCCGTTTTTATGAGCAGGGTCTAAAATGTATTCCAACCAATGAGCTTCTCCACTATTGGCGCGATTATGGCCATAGAACATCCCGAACCAGTGAACACTATGCCCAAAACTATTTTTTGGACATTAAACTCCATTATTTCCTAAAACTTGACCATGACAATCGAAGCCCTTTGGTACTATGGGGTGCAGGTAACAAAGGGAAATCCCTGGCCAAAAAACTTCTAAAAAAAAACATAGCTTTTACATGGGTATGCAACAACTCCAATAAGATTGGTTTGGATATTTATGATAAAAAGATGGATCACTATCTAGAAATAAACAATCTACAAAATGCCCAAATTTTAATTACTGTTGCCAACAAAGAAGCGCAGGAATTTATAAAGGAATATTTGTTGGCACAGGGAGAAAAAACTGTACAAGACTTTTTCTTTTTTTGCTGAACTTAATATTGAGCCTCATCTTTAAAAAATATTCCTCCTATTTCCAATAACTTAATTAGCCCACAGATGGACAATAAATTTAAGACTGCCTCGAAATTCTTTTCTTATATTTGAAAAATTAAATTTAGGAATGCTTTTTAAACATCCGGAACTGCTTTGGGCCCTTTTACTTCTCCTTATTCCTATTTTTATTCACCTTTTTCAACTACGCAGATTTAAGAAAACCCCATTTACCAATGTAAAAATCTTAAAAAAAGTAGTGGCGGAATCCAGGAAGAGCAACTCATTAAAAAAATGGCTCCTATTAATTACCCGACTATTGCTCCTAACTGCACTTATAATTGCTTTTGCCCAACCCTTTATTCCGGGGAAATCTGCGCTAAAAAACAACGAAACAGTCATTTACCTTGATAATTCCCTAAGTATGCAGGCCAAAATGGGAACAGCTACCTTATTGGAAAATATGGTTCAAGGGATACTAAAATCTGTTCCTGAGGAAAATGTTTTTACACTTTTTACCAACGATAAAATATATCGGGAAGTCCGTATTGGCGACATCAAAAATGATTTGCTTGCCCTGCCCTATTCCAAGAACCAATTAAAGCTTAAAGAAATTAATTTAAAGGCCAAAACCTTGTTCTCCGCAACTGAAGGCACGCGAAAAGATCTGGTCTTGATTTCCGATTTTCAAAAAAGTATCAACTCACCCATTACAGACTCGCTTCCCGATATAAATAGGCATTTGGTAAAATTGGCACCGGAGAACCTAGTCAATATTTCAATTGATACTGTATTTATCAATTCCATATCCTCAGATAATTTGGATTTAAAAAGCATTCTCTCTACCAATACAGAATTGGACAACACTCCTGTTTCCTTATACAATGGAGAAAAATTAATTGCAAAAACATCGGTTACCTTCAATAAGAATAAAAAAGGCGAAGTAATTTTCACCATTCCGGCAAACGAACTTATAAATGGAGAAATTGTAATCTCCGATTCTGGACTTATTTATGACAATCACCTTTACTTCAATTTAGCGAAACAAGATAAAATTAAAGTACTATCTATAGGGGATGTCGATAATGATTATTTAAGGCGTATTTTTGGGGAGGAGGTATTTCAGTATTCCAACCTAAGCTTAAAGTTACTGAATTACAGCCTATTGGAATCACAAAATTTGATTATACTCAATGAACTTAACTCCATCCCCGTAGCTTTACAAAATGCCCTGCAAGCATTTAAAAATACCGGAGGCAGCTTAGTAATTATTCCAAGTGGCCAAATTGATTTGGAAAATTACAATTCCTTTTTGATGGGACTTTCCAATACTATGTTACTTTCTTCGGTTACGGAAGAAAGAAAAATTAGTCAGATTGCCTTTGCCCATCCCCTGTATAAAAATGTATTCGAAAAAGAAGTAACCAATTTCCAATACCCCTCTGTCAATTCATTCTATACTACTAAATCGGCCATACCAAAAATCCTTTCTTACCAAAGTGGTGATCCATTTTTAGTAGGGGAAGACGGCTTTTATTTATTTACAGCATCGATATCCAAGGAAAATTCAAATATTTTAAATTCTCCCTTAATTGTCCCCACCTTGTACAACATGGGTATGGCAAGTCTTAAAATTCCGAAGATTTATGAGATGATAGGTGGCAAAACCACTGTTGATATTCCTGTTGATCTTACAAAAGATAGGATTTTGAAAGTGTCCCAAAAAGATTTCGAATTTATACCCTTTCAACAATCCTATACCAACAAAACCACCTTAACTTTTGATGATTATCCTGAGGTCTCCGGGATATACGATATAACGGACGAAGGAAAGGTAGTTAAGCACATCAGCTTCAACTTTCCAAGGGCGGAAAGCCAGTTACAATATATGGATCTCGACGAACTCAAGGCTAGTAGTAAAAATGACAATGTTGCAGCATTGTTCCAAAATATAGAAAAAGACAATAGCGTCAACGAGCTTTGGAAATGGTTTGTTATTTTAGCATTAGCATTTATATTTATTGAGGTTCTTATCCAAAAATTTCTGAAATGAACATACTTTTAAAATCTGCCAAGATAGTTGCTCCTAACAACAAGGAACTTCATTTAAAAAAGCGCGATATATTTATAAAAAACGGGCTAATTGAAGATATTGCTGCCAATATTGATGTTCAAGGAAAAACTAAGGTCATCCAATATAAGAACCTACATGTATCCCTTGGATGGTTCGACTCTTGCGTAAGTTTTGGCGAACCGGGCTATGAGGAAAGGGAAACCATTGAAAATGGCCTATATACAGCCGCAATGAGCGGTTTTACGGATATTGTCCTAAACCCCAATACCAATCCCCTTCCCGATAGCAGCTCGGATATTGTCTTTTTGAAGAATGCCTCCAAAAATGCGGCCACTACCCTTCATGCTTTGGGAACTTTGACCGTTAAGTCTGAAGGAGAAAGCTTGGCCGAACTATATGATATGAAAACCGCCGGTGCCGTCGGGTTTTATGATTATAAATTGCCTTTAAGGAACTCGAACCTTTTAAAAATTGCCTTGCAATACGCCCATAATTTCAATGGACTTGTACATTCTTTTCCCATGGATCTGCAGATTGCCGGAAAAGGAATAGTCAATGAAGGTGAAGTATCTACAAAATTGGGGTTAAAAGGAATTCCTAATTTGGCCGAGGAGCTAAATATTGTCAGGGATCTGTTCATATTGGAATATACGGGAGGAAAACTGCACATCCCCACTATTTCAACGGCCAATTCTGTAAAACTCATTGCGGAAGCCAAAAAAAAGGGATTGGATGTTAGTTGTAGCGTGGCAGTACACAACCTATGCTTCACCGATGATACTTTGACAGAGTTCGATTCCCACTTTAAGTTGATGCCTCCACTTAGAACCCAATTAGACCGCAAGGCTTTGATCAAGGGACTAAAGGATGGAACCATAGATTTTGTTACCACAGACCATAGGCCTATGGATATTGAGCACAAAAGAGTGGAATTCGATAATGCCTCGGACGGCACCATAGGCCTAGAAAGCGCTTTTGGAATGTTAAATCAAATTTTTGATCTTGATACCACCATTTCCCTTTTGACCAAAGGTCGCGAAAGATATGGCATTGAAACACCTGTGCTGAAAGTAGGTGAAAATGCAGCGCTTACCCTATTTGACCCCGATCAGGAATATACCTTTGAAGAGGAGGACATTTTATCCAATTCAAAGAATAGTTGTTTTGTGGGAAGTAAACTTAAAGGAAAGGTTTATGGAATTGTTTCCAACAATCAAATAATTAACTAAATTTATAGGAACTAAAATCTAAACCATGGACCAGAAAACTATAAGTGAGGGAAAAACTATGGCATTAATCAGTTATATTACTGTTATTGGGCTGCTTATTGCCTTTATAGTAAACAGTGATAAAAAAAATGAATTTGTCAAATTCCATATTGGACAATCATTAAGGGTGTGGATCTTGGCCATTGCACTTTCTATTGTCCTTGGACTTATAGCTGTTACAATGGGGATGGGATTCCTTAGAATATTACAGTGGGCCCCATGGGTTTTGGCTGTAATGGGCGCTATAAATGCCTACAACGGTAAATTGGAAAAATTACCAATTATTGGATCTATTGGAGAATAATTATTAGGATCAATAAATTCATAGAGGTCTAATAAGGGCCTCTTTTTTTGTTCAAATTTTAAACTTGACTAACTTTGCCTCTATGGATAATGTAATTAAGGAAGGAAAGACTACGGCAATTGTAGCTTACCTCACTATGGTAGGGGCGTTGATTGCCATATCGATGAATTCGGATCCCAAGAACGAGTTTGCCCGGTTTCATACCCGACAGGCTTTTGGATTACATCTCGTCTTCCTTGGCTTTGCTCTGTTTTTAAGCAATTGGTACAACGAATATGCCTGGTATGGCCTCTACGTTTTTTATATAGTACTTTGGTTCTATGGCTTTCTCGGAGCCCTGAACAACAAGAAACAAGAGGTGCCCGTACTTGGTCCCTATTTTCAAAAATGGTTCACTTTTATATCTTAGAATGACTACAGCTCCCCTTTCATTGGAACATCTTATTAGACCATCAAATATTACCGAAGGCAAGCCTCCCGTGCTGTTCATGTTCCACGGCTATGGAAGCAACGAGGAAGATCTGTTTTCCTTTGCCTCAGAACTGCCTCAAGAACTTTGTATCATATCCGTAAGGGCCCCCTACCCTATGCAACCCTATGGTAATGCATGGTATGCCATTAACTTTGAAGCCGAAAAAGGCAAATGGAACAATGAGGAAGAAGCAGTCCTTTCCAGGGATAAAATTAAAGTGTTTATAGAGGAAGCATGCAAAACCTATGGCTTGGACGAAAAAAATGTGACCCTATTAGGGTTCAGTCAAGGTACCATACTAAGTTATGCGGTGGCCCTATCCTACCCTGAGTTGGTCAGGAATGTAATAGCTCTAAGTGGCTTTATCAATGAAAACCTTATGTTGAAGAACTATCAGGGAAACAACTTCAAAAATTTAAAGATCTATGCCTCCCACGGAAGTGTAGACCAGGTAATCCCTGTTGCTTGGGCCCAACAAGCCCCCGGTATTTTAAATAATCTAAACATAGACCATGTATATGAGGAATTCCCGGTAGGCCATGGTGTGGCCCCACAAAATTTCTACTCCTTCAAGACATGGCTTCAGGATAAAATTTAATTGCTACGGGTGTACAATAAGTGGTCCATCAAAGAAAAATCCACACCCAGATCATCCTTAAGTTCATACTTGATCAATACTTCGCCCCAATATTTCCCATCCGAGAAATCGGTCAAAATCCATTTATGGTTTAAAATCTTGATCTTGTTTATCTTGAAATCGTTTTCCATACCCTCATAAGGGATTAGGGGGTTATCCCCTTTACTTTCATTGGTCTCCAATAATTTATCCGATATATAGAGACTGGGATCTTTCAAATTTAAATGGTCGTAATAGGCCAAGGCATCATCATTGTTTTCCAAAGAAAAATATTGGTTCTCCAAAACCTTTATATGCAGTTTCTGTATGGAATCCTCCAATTGGGAAAGCTTCTCCTCCTGGGCCTCTATTTTTGTGTTTTTAGCCTTCACCATATTATTGGTACTTACAAATTGGTAAAGTGCTATTAGTGAAACGAATATGAACAAATACAAGTAAATCTTATGTTTCATTCCCTTATTTTCTTTTTATTGGTTTAATACTAATTTTTAAGTTGAAATATTTCCCTGAACCATCTTCTATAGGGTTGTTTAAACCTCTATAACCAGATTGTCATATGCCAAATGCACATTTTCTGGAAGCAGTTTCTCCACCTCATCATGAAAACCCAATAAGTGGCTTATATGGGTCAAATAAGCCGTTTTAGGCTTTACGATATCGATGAATTCCAAGGCTTCCTCCAAATTAAAATGGGAATGGTGTGGTTCTATCCTCAGGGCATTGACTACCAGTGTGTTAACCCCTTTTATTTTTTCCATTTCTACTTTTTCCATGCTTTTTACATCGGTTAGATAAACAAAGTCCTGTATTCTAAACCCAAAAACCTGTAATCTATTGTGTTGCGCCTCTACAGGTATCGCCATTAAATTTCCGATCCTAAATGGCTTATTATTTTTAATCGTATTGATGTCTACTGCAGGGGCACCCGGATATCTATTTTCATCGGCGAATATATAATCGAACCGTTCCTTGATCGAAGTCACAACCCGTTCATGGGCATAGATAGGAATATCCCCCTGTCTAAAAAAAAAGGGTCTTATATCATCTATTCCCGCAGTATGGTCGGAATGTTCATGGGTAAATAAAATTCCATCTATCTTTACCACATTATTGGCAAGCATTTGCTGTCTGAAATCGGGGCCACAATCTATTACATAATTATAGGAATCCCAAGAAACCATTACCGAAACCCGAAGCCGTTTATCCTTGGAATTATTGCTTAAACAGACAGGGTGTTTGCTCCCAATTACGGGGATTCCCTGCGATGTTCCAGTACCTAAAAAAGTTATTTTCAATCTTATATCTATTTAATCCAAATTTATAACTATTTTATTTAATAGATAACTCAATCTTTTTAACTTTGCTACAAGCAAATAAGACACTATGTCCAATATTTTTAAGAAAGAAATCGCTTTTACCAATGTTCCGTCCATTAAGGCAAAAACTTTAAGGATAAATTTGAATCCAGATATTTACGGTACATTTTCTGAAATAGGTGCAGGACAAGAAACTTCCGCGCACTTTTTTAGGTCGGGCGGTGCTTCTGGTACCATTGCAAAAGCGATGAGTGCATACGATAAGGATTTTAGTGATGCTATTTATGGTATAGAGGAAGACGGTAGGTATGTAACCCAGTCCAGGTTAAAAAAAATGTTGGCCCATGAAATGGAAAACATGGACAATAGGATAAGCCGGGAAAAACATCCCGACAGATTGTTTTTTTCCTATGCCAATACGGTTGCTACTATTGATTTCTCCAAGAGATACAAAGGGCACGGATGGATCGGAATACGTTACCAATTGGATCCCAAACAAAAAGAATTAAACGAAATTATCCTGCATATCCGCTTTAAACAAAATGAAGCGAGGTTGCAACAGGAAACCTTGGGTATTGTTGGAGTCAATCTTATTTACGGTGCATTTTACAAATATGACAAGCCTAGAAAATTACTAAAATACCTTTATGACCATATTGACAAGGATACGGTTGAAATAGATATGGTTAATTTTTCTGGACCTAATTTTGCAGAAGTCGATAACAGGTTAATGAGTTTACAGCTTGTTAAGAATGATATGACCGATGCCGTAATGTTTGGACCTGATGGCAATAATCTTTTGCCGGCGACCATTCTTTACAAAAAAAATATTTTGGCTTTACGTGGTAGCTTTAGACCGGTGACCAAGGTTAATATGGATATGTTTAAAAAATCCTATGAAATATTCATCAGGGAGCCCAGTGTTGAGGAAGAAAATACCGTAGTAATATTTGAAATTACCCTTTCCAACCTTCGAGCTTCCGGAGAGATAGACGAACAGGATTTTATGGATCGGGCGGAACTATTATGTTCTTTGGGCCACACGGTAATGATTTCGAAATTTCAGGAATACTTTAAACTCGTTGAATATTTTAGCAATTATACCAAATCCAAGATTGGCCTTACCATGGGGGTAAACAATTTGGTCGATATTTTTGATGAAAAATACTACCGTCATCTAAGTGGTGGTATCCTAGAGGCATTTGGTAAATTATTCTTTAAAGATCTTAAAGTTTACCTATATCCAATGCGCAACGAGGAGACTGGTCAAATAATGACAAGTAACACCATAAAAGTCCATCCTAGAATGAAAGAATTGTACAAATTCTTCAAATACAATGGCAAGGTCATGGACATTATAGATTACGACCCGGAAATACTACATGTTTTCTCCAGGGATGTTCTCAAAAAAATAATCAACGGCGAAGAAGGTTGGGAATCCGTGCTTCCTGAGGGAATTGCGGAAATTATAAAAAAGAAGAAACTTTTTATTCGTAAACCCATAGAGGAAGAACAGGAAAAAGTGTAATACATCAAAAATCTTTAACAAGGGGCTGTCTTAATATTTTAATTTAGGATAGCCCCTTGTTTATATACCTCCCTTTAAAGAAGTTGTGCAGCGTGATCTTTGGTCTTTACCTTGTCTATCACCTTTTCTACAACGCCGTCCCCATCAATTACAAAAGTCATTCTGTGAATACCGTCATATTTTTTTCCCATGAACTGTTTTGGCCCCCAAACCCCAAAAATATTAATGACGGTATGGTCTTCATCCGCTAATAATGGAAAGGGAAATTGATATTTATTTTTAAAATTTAGTTGACGTTTCTGTGAATCGGCGCTGACACCTAGGAGCTCATAACCTTCAGCTTTTAGTTCGGCATAATTATCCCGTAAATTACAGGCTTCAGCCGTACATCCGGGAGTACTTGCCTTTGGATAGAAAAAGACAATTAACTTTTTATCTTTATAGTCGGAAAGATTAATAATATTACCGTTTTCATCCTTGGCCGAAAATGTGGGCACCTTATCCCCTACTTTTAAAGTCTTCATAGTTAAATTTTAAGTAAATTTATATTTAAAACACACCCAAACGAATGGGCGTTGCTATATTTATATTTTTATAAAATTACGCAATAAATGACGAAAGCGGAAAAAGTAAACTTTGCCATTGAAACTTTACAAACAATATATCCAACCATCCCAGTTCCGTTAGACCACAAAGACCCTTATACGCTACTTATTGCAGTATTATTATCTGCGCAAAGTACAGATATTAGGGTTAATCAGATTACGCCTTTACTCTTTGCCAGGGCAGATAATCCTTATGACATGGTAAAAATGACAGCTGATGAAATAAGGGAAATTATTAAGCCCGTTGGACTATCACCAATGAAATCCAAAGGAATCTATGGACTATCCAAAATCCTAATTGAAAAATATGACGGACAGGTTCCACAAGAAATGGAACTTTTGGAACAATTACCTGCAGTAGGTCATAAAACAGCAAGCGTGGTGGTCTCCCAAGCCTTTGGTATACCAGCTTTTCCGGTAGATACCCACATACATAGACTTATGTACCGCTGGGGGTTTTCCAATGGTAAAAATGTAGTACAAACTGAAAGGGATGCGAAAAGATTGTTCCCGAGAAAATTATGGAACGACCTTCATTTACAGATAATATGGTACGGAAGGGAATATTCCCCTGCAAGAGGGTGGAATTTGGAAAAAGACATAATAACCAAAACAATAGGAAGAAAAAAAGTTTTGGACGCCTACTACAAAACAAAAAATCCCAACTAAGCGTTGGGATTTTTTAGTCTAGTTTAAATTATTTTCGAATTGAATATTACTATATTCAACTATTTGCAAAGATTTGGAATAGCCAATCAAAAACTTAATAGTTTCAGGACTTGCTTTGGCAAGTTTACACTTGTGTTGATTCTCAGAGTAAATTTTTTCCATAGGATTATAGTATTGTTATGTTAAGATAACGCTACTAAAATGGAAATATTGTCCGGTTCGTCCTATGACCTATTAATTCGTTAAAACGATATTATGTTTTTCAATGATTTTTCTAAGGTTTATAAGCGCGTATCTCATTCTTCCCAAGGCTGTATTG
>TARA_R100000935_G_scaffold42867_2_pt1 | contig 76875 bp, 70 predicted proteins | sample TARA_R100000935 | Tara Oceans TARA_R100000935 (sample SAMEA2621502) | marine metagenome | biome: marine biome (ENVO:00000447); feature: surface water layer (ENVO:00002042); material: "saline water (ENVO:00002010), including plankton (ENVO:xxxxxxxx)" | depth 5 m
GGGTCGAAGCGAGGCTTAGCCGCGCTTGTCGACCGAGGTGTAGTCCCGCTGAGGGGCGCCGGTGTAGATCTGACGCGGACGCCCGATCTTCTGCGACGGATCCTCGACCATTTCCTTCCACTGGGCGATCCAGCCGACGGTCCGCGCGAGCGCGAACAGCACGGTGAACATTTCCGGCGGGAAGCCAAGCGCCCGCAGGGTGATGCCCGAATAGAAGTCCACGTTAGGATAGAGCTTGCGCTCCACGAAGTAGGGGTCGTTGAGCGCGATCTTCTCGAGCTCCATGGCCACCTTCAGCAGCGGGTCATCGGTGTTGCCGACTTCCGCCAGGACTTCGTGGCAGGTGGCCTGCATGACCTTGGCGCGCGGGTCGTAGTTCTTGTAGACCCGGTGGCCGAAGCCCATCAGCCGGTAGCGGCGGTCCTTCACGCCCTGGACGTATTCAGGGATGTTCTCCACCGACCCGATCTCGGCCAGCATGTTGAGCGCCTCTTCGTTGGCGCCCCCATGGCTGGGGCCCCACAGGCAGGCGATGCCGGCGGCGATGCAGGCGAACGGATTGGCGCCCGACGAACCGGCCAGACGGACGGTCGAGGTGGACGCATTCTGCTCGTGATCGGCATGCAGGATGAAGATGCGGTCCATGGCCCGGGTCAGGACCGGGTTGGGCTTCCAGTCCTCGGCCGGAACCGAGAAGCACATCCGCAGGAAGTTCTCGGCATAGGACTCGTCGTTGCGCGGATGCACGAACGGCTGGCCCTTGGAGTATTTGAAGGCCCGGGCGGCGATCGTCGGCATCTTGGCGATCATGCGGTGGGCCGAGATCATCCGCTGCTGCGGATCATCGATGTTGGTGCTGTCGTGATAGAAGGCCGACAGGGCGCCGACCGCGCCGACCATGATGGCCATCGGGTGGGCGTCGCGACGGAAGCCCGCGAAGAACCGGTCGAATTGCTCGTGCAACATCGTGTGGTAGGTGATGTTGTGGTCGAACTCGGCGAACTGGCTCGCCGTGGGCAGTTCGCCGTGCAGCAGCAGGTAGCAGACTTCCAGGAAGCTGGACTTCTCCGCCAGCTGGTCGATCGGGTAGCCCCGATGCAGCAGGATGCCGGCGTCACCGTCGATATAGGTGATCTTGCTCTCGCAGCTGGCCGTCGAAGTAAACCCTGGATCGTAGGTGAAGACATCGGCCTCGGCGTAGAGTTTGCGCACGTCGACCACGTCCGGACCCGTCGTACCCTTCAAGATGGGTAGTTCGACGGATTTGGCGCCGATGCTGATCTTCGCCGTATCGCCCATGCCATCCCCTTTCAATGAGTAGGAATTAAAACGTCTGTTCGCTTGGCCTTATAGCGGTTTACGCAGCGGGCGAAAGCGCATCGTGGAGGCGGCCGAGGCTTTCCTCCTGGCCGAGCGCCGTCAGGGCTCCGGCGAGGTCGGGCGCAGAGGCCACGCCGGCCAGGCAGACCCGCAAGGCCTGACCGAATTTTCCAATGCCCACGCCTTCCGACTCGGCGAAGGCGCGAATCTCGCCTTCCAGGCTGGGGACGTCCCAGGTGGTCGCCGCAGCCAGTCGGTCGCGCAGCCGGTTCAGTCGACCGCGCGTCTCCTCGGTGAGCAGACCGGCGGCCTTCTCCGGCATGGCCAGGGGGCGCGGCGTCAGCACGAAGACGGTGGAGTCCGCCAGGTCCAGAAGGGTCTTGGCGCCGTCCCGCACCAGCGGAATTGTCCGCTCAAGCACCTGGCGCAGCGCGGCGGGGACCTTCAGATCGCGGCTTTCATGGATCGCCGTCACCAGGTCCGCCAGACGGGAGATATCGGCCTGGCGGATGTAGTGGTTGTTGATGTGGTTGAGCTTGGCCCAATCCAGTCGGGCAGGGGCGCTGACCACATCAACGATGTCGAACCAGCTGATCGCCTGCGCGTCGGTGAAGATCTCGTCGTCCCCATGACCCCAGCCGAGCCTGGCCAGATAATTGCGCATGGCCTCGGGGAGGTAGCCCATCGAATCGAATTCGCTGACCGCCTGGGCGCCATGGCGCTTGGAGAGCTTGGCGCCGTCGGGGCCATGGATCAGCGGCAGGTGGGCCCAGACCGGGACCTCCCAGCCGAGCGCCTTGTAGATCAGGGTCTGGCGGGCGGCGTTGTTGAGATGATCGTCGCCGCGAATCACATGGGTCACCCCCATGTCGTGGTCATCGACCACGACGGCAAGATTGTAGGTCGGCGAGCCGTCGGTGCGCAGCAGGATCAGGTCGTCGAGATCCTTGTTCTGGAACCGGATATCGCCCTTCACCTTGTCGGCCACGACGGTGTCGCCAGTCAGCGGGCTCTTCAGGCGGACGACAAAAGGCCGATCTGGGGCGTCATTGCGGGCGATGTCGCGCCAGGGGGAGCGGACCACGCGGCCCTCGGCCCGGGCGGTCTCACGCTCGGCCTCAAGCTCCTCGGCCGTCATGTAGTCGCGATAGGCTTCGCCCTTGGCCAGCAGGTCTTCCACCGCGGCCCGGTGGCGGTCCGCGCGGGCGGCCTGGAACACGGGGGGCTCATCGGCCTCGAGCCCCAGCCACTTCATGCCGTCGAAGATCACCTCTACGGCGGCCTGGGTGGAGCGCTCGCGATCGGTGTCCTCGACGCGCAACAGGAACTTGCCGCCGGTGTGGCGCGCATAAAGCCAGTTGAAAAGCGCCGTCCGGGCCGTGCCTATGTGCATGGAGCCGGTGGGGGAAGGGGCGATCCGGGTGACGACGGGACGGTCGGGCATCGAGGTCGGGGGTCTTGAGGTGTCGCAGGCCGGCGGGATCGCCGGGCGATGGGGCCGGCGTCTTAGCACGCGCCTGTCCAGCCCTCCTAGTGTGCGGGCGATCCTGGGCCTTCTCGGTCGGCAGATGGCCGACCAGGCCGACCGGTGGAGCCTGTGGACCCCGGTCGCCTTCGGCATGGGCTGTGCTGTCTATTTTGGGCTTGGACGAGAGCCCCTGACGGGCGTGGCGGTGGGCTTTCTGGGCCTGGCCCTCACACTTTTGGTGGCCGCCAGGCGGCTGCCGGTCCGACGCGAGACGGCGCTGGTGCTGATTCTCGCAGCCTTCGCGCTGGCGGGGTTCTCCACCGCCAAGCTTCGAACCCAGGCTGTGGCGGGCCCGGTCGCCCCTGCTGTCTCTGGCCCGGTCCAGATCGAAGGCTGGGTGGTCGACGTGGCCAGTCCGGGGCAGAGTGGCGGCAGCCGCATCATCATCGCCCCGACACAGATCGAGGGGCTTGCGCCGGAGGTCACGCCGACGCGCGTGCGGGTGACCCTTCGCGGCGTCGTACCACCAGCACCCGGGGCAGCGCTGCGGGTGCTCGCTCTGTTGAACCCACCGCCGCCGCCCGCAAGCCCCGGCGGCTATGACTTCGCCCGGGACGCCTTCTACGAGAGCATCGGCGGCGTGGGATTTGCGCTGACGCCGCCCGAGCGCCTGCGACTTCTGGCCCCGCCTCCACGGCTGCGGCTCGACATGAAGATCAACGCGGCCCGCTGGCGTCTGGCCCAGCAGATCGTCGCCAGCATGGGGCCGGAGACTGGCGGGCTGGCGGCGGCCATGGTGATGGGAAATCAGGCCTTCATCCCGCCCGAACAGATCGAGCATATGCGGGCCTCGGGGCTCGCCCACCTGATCTCCATTTCGGGACTCCACATGGCCATCGTCGGCGGCTTCGCTTTCGCCGCCGTCCGCGCGGGCGTCGCGGCCTGGCCGTGGCTCGCCCTGCGGGTGTCGAGCAAGAAGGTTGCGGCCCTCATGGGTCTGGCGGCCGTGGCCTGCTACCTGGTGGTCTCCGGGGCGCCGGCGCCGGCGGAGCGCGCTGCGATCACCGCCTCGGTGGCCTTTGCCGCGGTGATCTTCGACCGGCGGGCCATCAGCCTGCATGGTCTGGCGCTCGCCGCCCTGATCGTCATGCTGATCCATCCCGAGGCGGTGACCGAGCCGGGCTTCCAGATGTCCTTCGCCGCCACCGCGGCCCTGGTGGCGCTTGCCGAGGCCTGGCCAAGGGCGATCCGGGAAATCAGCGCGCCCTGGCCCATCCGGCTGGTTCAGACCGCCATGACCTGGCTGGCCGCCAGCCTGGCCGCCAGTCTTGTGGCGGGCATGGCGACCGGGCCTTTCGCCCTTCAGCATTTCAACCGCATGGCCACCTACGGGCTGGCGGCGAACCTGGCGGCGTCGCCGATTTCATCGTTTCTGATGATGCCCAGCCTCGCCATAGGGGCCGCCCTGACCCCCATCGGATTGGGCGACATCCCTCTGATGGTGTCCGGCTGGGGGATAGAGGCGATCACCCGGGTGGCGGAGGCGGCCGCTGAGGCGCCGGGCGCCAACATGCTGGTCTCAAGCGCGCCCGCCTGGGCCCTGCCCAGCGCCTTCCTCGGGATCCTATGGATGTGCCTATGGCGTGGTCCCGTCCGCTGGATCGGCCTGCCCTTCGCCCTGGCCGTGAGCCTGGCGCCTCGCCCCGAGGCCCCGGGGGTCTGGATCGCGGCCGATGGCGCGCAGGTCGCGGTGCGGCTGGGGGACGAGGCGGTCCTGCTACGCCCAGATGTCAAGCGGTTCGCCGCAGAGCGCTGGGCTCAGCGCTGGGGCCTGACGCCGACCCAGGGTGAGCCGCCGCGGGAGGCCCTGTTCGCCTGCGACCGTTGGACCTGCCGGCCGCGGCCAGCTGCGCCAGTCTCCATCGCCGCCTACTGGAGCCGCAAGCCGCCTGACGCCGGCACTCTGAGAGGGCTTTGCGCCTCAGCCGAACTCGTGATCGTGCGGCCCGCCTTGCCTCCGGAGCCGTGTCCGGGGCGGATCGTCCTGAGCGGCGAAGACTTCGCCCAGGGCGGGTCGGTGGAGCTAGGTCGGGGGCGGGACGGGGTCTGGCGCGCCCAGTGGGCGCAGGACCTGCGTGGCCGCAGACCCTGGAGCTGGGGATCTAGTGGTAGCGACGAATGAGGCCGACCAGGCGACCCTGCACGGCGACCTGATCGGGGCCAAAGATCCGGGTCTCATAGGCCGGGTTCGCCGCTTCCAGAGCGATGGAAGCGCCCTTGCGGCGCAGTCGCTTCAGCGTGGCCTCTTCGCCCATAACCAGGGCGACGACGATCTCGCCCGAATTGGCGGAGTCCGCCCGCCGGATCACCACATAGTCGCCGTCCAGGATGCCGGCGTTGATCATCGAATCGCCCTGGACCTCCAGGACGAAGTGTTCGCCCGCGCCCAGCATGGATTCGGGCACATGCAGACGGTCCCTTTCCTGCTGGATCGCCTCAATGGGTGTGCCCGCTGCGATTTTGCCGAGCACCGAGAGCTCTCGGGTGTCGTTAGCCGCGGCCGCTGGCGCGGCCTCGCCGGGCGCCACCAACTGCGGCTTGAAAGCCTGGCGCCCCTTGGGCGGAGCCGAGGTGGTCGCCTCCTGCGGAAGCTTCACGACCTCCAGCGCCCGAGCCCGGTGGGGCAGGCGCCGGAGAAAGCCCCGTTCCTCCAGGGCGGTGATCAACCGGTGGATCCCGGACTTGGACGCCAGGTCCAAGGCCTCCTTCATCTCGTCGAAGGAGGGCGAGACGCCGGTTTCCTTGATCCGCTCATGGATGAACATGAGCAGTTCGTGCTGCTTACGGGTCAGCATGGGTCTTCCCAACCTTGAGAACAAAGCGCAAACGTTAGCGATGTTCTCTAGGCGTTCTATATTAATGTCAAGTTACCGGGGACGGGCCTGGGAAGACGACGGGCCCGCGGGTCAGGGGGCGGCGAAGTTCAGCGGCAGAGTGGTGGGGTAGGTGGCCAGAAAGCGTTCTGCGACAAAGTGCAGGACCACATCGGGCTGCTCACGCTGGATGATCTCGGCCAGCACGTCGCCTTCGTGCCAGACATAGACCGAGCGGGAGAAGTGCTCGGCCAGGAAGGGAATCGAATCGGTGGCGGTGGAGTCGCGGAAGACCACAGCTCGCGGCAGATCCGAATCGGGGATTTCGTAGATGAGCATCTCCCGGCCGTGGAAGCCGGCCTGATCCTCGGGCGTGAGCGTCAGGCGTTTGGCTCGGATCAGGGCCTCGTCCATATCGTACTTGATGGTGATCTCGAGCATGGCCCGCCAGCGGCCATAGTCGGCGTCGACGTCGAACTCCGGTCGCTGGGTCTCATCGAGCTGGACGTATACGTCGCCTTCGAACCCCGCCCCTGCCGGCAGCAGTTCGCTGGAGGTGATGGCCGGGCGGGTGATGATGCCGGCCTTATCGAGGGTCTCGATCACAAATCGGTAGAGCAGGTAGCCTCCCAGCCAGTTCACATGGGTGTCGCCACGGAAATAGAGGAAGCCCAGCCGCTTCATCCGCTCAAACCAGGGCTGGAGGTATCGGACCTGCGCCGGGAAGTGTCTGGCCATCCAGGTCGCGGGGCGGCCAGAGTCGGACTTCAGCTCCGCCAGGCCCATCGGCAGGTATTCCTGATAGGCGACGCTCTTCTCGGGCGTGATGAACATCAGATAGGGGGTCGGCGCCAGAGCCTCGAGCCGCGCCTTCAGTATGGCCGCGACCTGCTCGCGCTCACCCCTGGTCCATCGGGTGATCCCGAACTGCCAGGGCAGGAAGTCATTGGTGTCATTGACCAGGAAGACCCAGCCCCCGGGCGCGGCCAGGGCCTTTCCGGGCTGACGGGCCTTGGCGGCGGCGACGCGGCGGGCGGCCTTGCCCCGCCAGATCACGACATGAGATCGCGGACGGCGGCGGTGACGTCAGCCTGACGCATCAGGCTTTCCCCGACCAGCATCGCGCGGGCGCCGGCGGCCGCCAGCCGTCGGACGTCGGCAGGGCCCGCGATGCCGCTCTCGGTGACCAGCAGGGCGTCGGGTGGCGCCAGGGCGGCGAGGCGTTCGGTCGTCGCCAGGTCGGTTTCGAAGGTGCGCAGGTTGCGATTGTTGACCCCGACGAGCGCTGCGCCCATGCGGCCGGCGCGGGCCATCTCATCCGCGTCATGCACCTCGACCAGGGCGTCCATGCCGAGCCGGCGGGCCTCGGCCTGCAGCTCGCCAGCCAGGACGTCATCGACCATGGCCAGGATGATCAGGATGGCGTCGGCGCCGAGCGCGCGGGATTCCGCCACCTGCCACGGATCGACCAGGAACTCCTTGCGTAGGGCCGGCAGGCTGACGGCTTCACGGCCGGCGCTCAGATAGGAATCGGCGCCCTGGAAGCTGGGGCCGTCAGTGAGGATGGACAGGCAGGCCGCGCCGCCGGCCTCATAGGCCTTGGCCAGCGATGGCGGATCGAAGTCGGCGCGGATCAGGCCCTTGGACGGGGAGGCCTTCTTGATCTCGGCGATCAGGGCGAGGCCGCCAGGCCTGTGCGCGGCTTTCAAGGCGGCCAGGAAGCCGCGGGGGGGCGAGGGCGCCTTGGCCGCGGCCTCCACCTCGGCCTGGGTCCGCTCACGCTTGCGGCTCGCCACCTCGTCGCGCTTGTAGGCGGCGATCTTGTCCAGCACGTCGCTCATCAGGCGGTGATCTCGCAGAGCTTGTTCAGGGCGCTCAGGGCGCGGCCGTCGTCCAGCACCTGGCCGGCCAGCTCCACGCCCTCGCGCAGGGTCTCGACCCGCTCTCCCACCAGGAAGGCGGCTGCGGCGTTCAGGGCGACGATATCGCGATAGGCGCCGGTTTCACCCTCAAGCAAGCGACGCAGAGCCGCGGCGTTGGCCTCCGGCGCCCCGCCGGTCAGGTCGGACAGAGCCGCCTTGGGCAGGCCGACGGCGTCGGGAGTTATGGTGAAGAGACGAACCTGGCCGTCCTTCCATTCGGCCACCTGGGTCTCGCCCGTGGTGGTCATCTCGTCCATGCCGCCGCCATGGACGACCCAGGCGCGCTCGGCGCCCAGCCCGCCGAGCACGCGGGCGAGGGGTTCGACCCAGCGCTCGGAGAATACGCCGAGCACCTGCCGCTGGGCGCCGGCGGGATTGGCCAGGGGGCCCAGCAGGTTGAAGAGGGTGCGGAAGCCCAGCTCAGCCCGGATGGGCGAGACGTGCTTCATAGCCCCATGGTGGGCCTGGGCGAACAGGAAGCAGATGCCGGCCTCGTCCAGGGCGCGCAACTGCTGGTCACGACCGGCCATGATGTTGACGCCAAGGGCGGTCAGCACATCGGCGGCGCCCGACCGGGAGGACAGTGCCCGGTTGCCATGCTTGGCGACCTTCAGCCCGCCGCCCGCCGCCACAAAGGCCACGGCGGTGGAGATGTTCAGGGTGTGCAGCCCGTCGCCGCCGGTGCCGCACACATCGATCACCTGATGGGGGTGATCCAGGGTGACGGCCGCCTCGCGCATGGCCCGGGCGCTCGCGGTGATCTCGCCCACCGTTTCGCCCCGCATGCGCATAGCGGTCAGGGCTGCAGCCACCTGGGCCGGGGTCGGCTCGCCGCGCAGGCACGCAGAGAAGAAGACCTGGGCGTCTTCCTCAGAGAGTGTGGCGCCGTCCGCCAGGCGAGCGAGGAGCGGCTTGAAGGCCTCGGACATGGGCGGGCCTCAGGCCAGGCTCAGGCGCCGGGCGCCGGCCAGGTCCAGGAAGTTGGAGAGAAGCGCGTGGCCGCCCTCGGTGGCGATGGATTCGGGATGGAACTGAACCCCGAAGATCGGCCGGCTCACATGCTGCACGCCCATGACCTCGCCATCCTCGGTCCAGGCCGTGACCTCCAGAACGTCGGGCATGGTCTCCCGGCGAACCGAAAGGCTGTGATAGCGGGTGGCGGTGAAGGGGTTGGGCAGGCCCGCGAAAACGCCCTTGCCGGTGTGATGCATCGGGCTGGTCTTGCCATGCATCAGGCTGGCGGCGCGGATGACCTCGCCGCCAAAGGCCTGGCCGATGGCCTGGTGACCGAGACAGACGCCCAGGATCGGCAGGTCGTCCGGCGCCTTGGCCAGCAGGTCCAGGCAGACGCCCGCCTCATTGGGGGTGCAGGGGCCCGGTGAAAGGAGCACACCCTCGGGCTTCAGCGCGATCGCCTCTTCGGCGCTCAACGCATCGTTGCGGTGGACCAGCGTTTCGGCCCCAAGCTCGTTCAGATAATGGACGAGGTTGTAGGTGAAGCTGTCGTAGTTATCGACGACCAGGATCATGCCATTCCTCTAAGCGAAAGCTCGGGGGGCGCAAAGCGCCACGTTGCATATGGGGGCGGGCGGGCTGATGCTGAACCCATGTCGCTCACCGATTCCGCGCTTGATTCCGACGCCATCGCCCAGGCCAGAAGCCTGCTTGCGCCGGCGCCCAGCAAGGAGCGCCTTTGGCCCGTGGTCGCCGCGGCCGCCTTCGCCGCGGTCGCCGCCCTGGCCTTGGCCGGCGCGATGATCACCGCGCCGCCAGTGGTCAGCCAACCGATGGTGCAGACGGATTCAGAGTCGCTGGACTTGGCGCTCTAGACGAACCGCCAGGCGTTCTCGGCGGCTTGGCGCAGGGCCCGGGCCTTGTGCATGGTCTCGTCATACTCGGCGTCAGGATCGGAGTCGGCCACTACGCCTCCGCCGGCCTGGATGAACATCTGGCCGTCCTTGAAGCAGGCCGTGCGCAGGACGATGCAGGTGTCCACCGAGCCGTCGGCGCCGAAATAGCCCACCGCTCCGGCATAGCCGATGCCGCGCTTTTCGATCTCCAGCTCGTCGATGATCTGCATGGCCCGGACCTTGGGCGCCCCTGACAGGGTGCCGGCCGGCAGGGCGGCCATCAGCACGTCCACAGGATCAACACCCTCCGGAGCGTCGCCTTCGACATTGGAGACCAGGTGCATGACGTGGCTGTAGCGCTCGACGAAGAAGGAGTCGGTCACCCGCACCGCCGGCCCCTTGGCCCGGGGCGTCTCAGCGTTCCGTCCCGGCTGGCGCAGCATGGCCACGCGGCCCACATCGTTGCGCCCGAGGTCCAGCAGCATGAGGTGTTCAGCCCGCTCCTTGGGATCGGCGATCAGCTCCTGTTCGAGGGCCAGATCCTCTTCCGGCGTGGCGCCCCGCGGGCGGGTGCCGGCGAGGGGGCGGATGGTGATCTTCCCGTCCCGCAGGCGGACCAGGATTTCCGGGCTGGAGCCCGCCAACTGGAAGTCCCCGAAGTTCAGATAGAACAGGAAGGGCGACGGATTGGTGCGCCGAAGTGAGCGGTAAAGCGCCAGGGGATCGAGGGGGAAGGGTGCGCGGAACCGGTGGCTCGGCACGACCTGGAAGATGTCGCCGGCCCGGATGTAGGCCTTGGCCTTCTCGACGATGTCTCGATAGGTCTCGCGGCTGACCGGCGTCGTGAAGGCGTCTGGCGTTGGGACGCCCTGGCCGGTCAGGCCCGGGGCGGGCCGGCGCAGGTCGTCTTGCACAGCTTCCAGGCGGGCCTTGGCCGCCGCATAGGCGGCCTCGGCCGAGTCCGGGCCCGGACGCACTGTCGTCGCCAGGATGATCTCCTGTCCGATCGAATCGAAGATGGCGACGATGGAGGGGCGGGTCATGATGCCGTCGGGCAGGCCCAGCGGATCAGGATTGACGTTGGGCAGGCGCTCCACCAGCCGGACCATGTCATAGCCGAGGGCGCCGAACACGCCCGCCACCATGGGCGGCAGACCCTTGGGGATCTCCAGGCGAGCGCTGGCCACTAGGTCCCGCAGGGAATCGAGGGTCTGGGCGGTCTGCGGCGTGAACCGACCTGCAGCGATGTCGTCGCCCTCGGCGATCTCGGCGACCTGACCCCGACAGCGCCAGACCAGGTCCGGCTTGAGGGTGATCACCGAATAGCGACCCCGCCAGGCGCCGCCCTCCACCGACTCAAACAGGAAGGCGTAGGGCTGGCCCTGAGCGATCTTCAGATAGGCCGAGACCGGCGTTTCCAGGTCGTCGATCAGGCGGGTCCAGACGACCTGGGCGGCGCCCGAGGCGTATTGGGCGGCGAAGTCGGCGGAATCGGGCTCCAGGCTCACTCGGCGAACTCCTTCGAAGCCGGCGTCTTGGCGGCGGCCTTGGGGGCGGGGACTTCCGGATCCAGCCCCAGAACCGCCCGGGCGCGGGCCTCGTCCACCCGGACCTTGACCTTGTCGCGGGCCGCCAGGCTTGAGGCCTCGGCCATGTCGCGGAAGAGCGCCATGCTCGCCTGACCGCGCCCGTCCTCGACGGCCTGGGCCACCTGGGCGACGTCACCAGGGCGGACCGCCTCAAGCTTGCCGACCACCATGCCGAACTGGACGTCGCGGGCGGTGAACACCTCCTGCGGGGCGGCGCCGAAGGCGCGCACCAGGGCGTCCTCGGACAGGCGTTCGCCGGGCTGAGCGGTGGCGCGGCTGAGCCCGGTGGCGCGGGTCACGCGAGCCCCGATGGAGCTGGCGGCGGCCTCCAGGCTCTGGCCGCCGCGGACGGCCTCGGCCAGTTCCGTGGCCTTGGCCTCCAGGCGGCGGAGCATTTCGCGCTGCATCCAGACCTGGGTAAGCAGCGGCCGGACCTCGTCGAGGGGCGGCAGGGCCGCGGGGATCACGCGCTCGGTGCGGACGGCGAAATACTCGCCTTCGGTGAGCTCCGTCAGATCGGATTCAGAGCCCTCGGACAAGCCGAAGGCCGTCTCCAGGATCTTCGGCGTCACGCCTTGAACGGGCTGGCCTTCCTGATCGCGGCCCTGCTCGCTCACCGCCGGGAGGGTGATGACCGTCGCGCCAGCCGCCTGCGCCGCTTCGGCGAGGGTGGCGCCGCCGATATGGGCCTCTTCGTAGGTCTGGGTGCGCTCGTAGACCTTCTCGGCGGCCTGATCTCGGCGAATCTCGGCCTCCAGCATCGGACGCACGTCTTCAAGGGTGGGTTCGCGGCCCGGCGTGATGGATGTGACCTTGACCACCGACAGCCCCAGATCGCCCTCAATGGGGTCGCTGACGGCGCCTTGCGCCAGGCCGAAGGCCGCTTCCGCCACCTTGCGGTCGGCGATAGCGCTGCGGGGACGAGCGTCATAGGTCACCGGCTCGACGCCCAGATCCTGCGCGACGGCGGCCGGCGCCTCGCCCTGACGAAGACGCTGAGCGATGCGGGCGGCGGTCGCCTGATCCTTGGCGGGGATCTGCACCAGGGTCCGGGTCTCGGGCTGGGAGAGGGTGTCGCGCCGGAAGGCGAAGCGTTCTTCGAGGTCGGCCTGGGAGACCTCGGCCTCAAGGTCCTGCGCCCGGGGCGCGAAGCGCACGATGGAGAGCACCCGGAATTCCGGCATGCGCAACTGGTCGGCGTTCTCTTCCATGAAGGCTTGGAGTTGGGCGTCGGTCGGCGCGCCAGGCGCCTCGACCGAAGCGATTCCCACCGGGAAGTAGCCCACGTCGCGCTGCTCCAGGTCGACCATGGCCGCCAGGGCGCCATAGGCCCGGGGCGCCCGCAGGCCGCTGACCAGACCTGAGGCGAAATGCTGCTGCGCGATCTCGTCCTCAAGCACTTCGATGAAGCGGTCGGAGGTGAGATTGGTCTCCCCCAGGCGCTGCTCCATGAGGTTCTTGTCGAAACGCCCGCTGATGGGATCGAAGAAGGCCGGGATCTGACGGAGCTGGTCGGCCACGAGGCTGTCGCCCGGGCGCAGACCCATGCGGTCCAGCATTTCAGCCAGGGACTCCCGTGTCGCCACCTGCTCCAGCAGGCCGGCGATCACGCCATTATCCGCCGCCATCTGGGGCGTGATGGGCTGGCCCATCTGCTGCTCGGCGCCCTGGCGCCACTGGTCATATTCCCGGCGGAAGTCCTGATCGCTGAAGCTTCGGCCGCCGGCCTTCACCACAGAAGAAGAAATCTGTCCCTGGAGGATGTCGGACATGCCGAACACGGCGAAGCTGATGACCAGCAGGCCGATCAGGATGGCCGCCACCCAGGATTTGGCGAAGGCGCGAAAAGCGGAGATCATGGGAGGACCCTTCCTCGGGCGCGAAGTCCAGAGGGGCGGGTATAGTGGAGGCGGCTTCCCCCCCGCAAGCACGTGACAGCGTCGATCGCTTGGCTTATCGGCCAGACCCATCCCAAGGAGAGGCCAGATGACCCCACCCACACCCCTGATCGCCGGCAACTGGAAGATGAATGGGACGGGGCCTGCCCTGGTTGAGGCGCGCGCCATCGCGGATGCGGCCGACGTCGCCGGGGTCCGTCTGGCGCTGTGCCCGCCCGCCACCCTGGTCGAGCGGATGAGCCGTGAGGCGGCGGGATCAAGGCTGGAGATCGGCGGCCAGGACTGCCACGCCGACGCGTCTGGCGCCTTCACCGGTGATGTGTCGGCCGAGATGCTGCGAGAGGCCGGCGCACGGCTGGTGATCCTGGGTCATTCCGAGCGCCGGGCCGGTTACGGCGAGACGGACGCCCTGATCACGGCCAAGGCCCTGGCGGCCCTGCGGGCGGGGCTGGAGCCGATCATCTGCGTCGGGGAGACCCGCGCCGAGCGGGAGGAGGGCCGCGCCCTGGCCGTCGTCACCCGCCAGATCCGAGGCTCTTTGCCGGCCGAGCTCGCCGGCAAGCCCTTCACGGTCGCCTATGAACCGGTCTGGGCCATCGGCACGGGGCTGACGCCGACCCTTGAGGATATCGCCGAGGTTCACCACGCCATCCGCGCTACTCTGAAGGACATGTTCGGCGAGGCGGGGGCGGCGCCGGCCATTCTCTATGGCGGCTCGGTGAAGCCCGGCAACGCGGCTGAAATCCTGGCGCTGCCTGAGGTGGGTGGGGCCCTGGTGGGCGGCGCCTCGCTGAAGGCCGCCGACTTCCTCGCCATTGTCGCCGGCGCGCCGAAGGCCTAGCTAAGCGTTGGCGGCGCCTTGAGCCCGCCTGGATCGGCCGCTGTCGGATCTTTGGCCCTATGGCTTTGCGGCGCTCGGGATGATAGAGCGCGCGCTTGGTTTTTCGGCGCGGGTTTCCTTCGGACCCCCGCGCCCAGACGTTTTGGACTTGTCCATGCTTCTCAGCATTCTGCTCGGTATTCAGATTCTGGTGTGCCTGGCCCTGATCGGCCTTGTGCTGCTGCAGCGCTCCGAAGGCGGCGCCCTCGGCATGGGCGGCGGCGGATCGGGAAATTTCATGAGCGCCCGCGGCGCCGGGGATTTCCTGTCGCGCTTCACCTGGATCTTGGGCGGGGTGTTCTTCGCGCTCAGCCTGACCATCACTCTGGTGTCCGGGCGCATCAGCGGCGGCTCGGCCGTCGACCGGCTCGATATCGAGGCCCTTGACCCGACGCAGCTGAACACCGCGCCGGTCGCTCCTGCGCCTGTGGTCCCGGCCGAGACCTCGCCCGCCACCGGCGGCGCCCTGGATGCGCCGGCCGCCCAGATCCGCAACCCCTTCCTCGACGGCGAGAGCGGCGAGGGGACGAGCAGCCCCGCACCCTAGGGGCCAAAGGTCCACCGGTCGTCGGCGTCCCGTTTGCGGCGTCGGGACCTTGAGCTTCCAGTCACAGGCCGCAGCTTGCGGCTCTTCAAGACGTTATGGCGCACCCCCCATGGGGGGCGGCGCCCCGAATCAATGGTAGGTTGATCGCCCATGACCCGGTACATTTTCATCACCGGCGGCGTGGTCTCCTCCTTGGGAAAAGGTCTCGCCTCCGCCGCGCTCGGCGCGCTCCTGCAGGCTCGCGGCTACAAGGTCCGCCTGCGCAAGCTTGACCCCTATCTGAACGTCGATCCGGGCACGATGAGCCCCTATCAGCACGGCGAAGTCTTCGTCACGGAGGACGGCGCCGAGACGGACCTCGACCTCGGCCACTACGAACGCTTCACCGGGGTCAACGCCACCCGCGGCGACAACGTCACAACGGGTCAGATCTACAAGACCATCCTCGAGAAGGAGCGGCGCGGCGACTATCTCGGCGCCACCGTCCAGGTGATTCCCCACGTCACCGACGAGATCAAACGCTTCGTCCTGTCAGATCCGGGGGAGGGGGTCGACTTCGTCCTGGTGGAGATCGGCGGCACCGTCGGCGACATCGAGGGCCTGCCCTTCTTCGAAGCCATCCGCCAACTCGGCCAGCAGCTGCCCCGGGGCCATGTGTGCTTCGTGCACCTGACGCTCCTGCCCTACATCAAGACCGCCGGCGAGATGAAGACCAAGCCGACCCAGCATTCGGTGAAAGAGCTGCGGTCCATCGGCATCCAGCCCGACATCCTGCTCTGCCGCTGCGAGACCGAGATCCCCGCCGGGGAGCGGCGCAAGATCGCGCTGTTCTGCAATGTCCGCGAGAGCGCGGTGATCGAAGCCCAGGACTCCTCCAGCATCTACACCGTGCCCCTGGATTATCACCGCCAGGGCCTGGACACCGAGGTGCTGGAGGTGTTCGGCATCACTGATGCGCCTGCGCCCGACCTGTCGCGCTGGGAGACCATCGGCCACACCCTGACCCACCCGGACGGCGAGGTGAACATCGCCATCGTCGGCAAGTACACCGGCCTGACCGACGCCTATAAGTCCTTGGTCGAAGCCCTGGTCCATGGCGGGGTGGCCAACAATGTCCGCGTCCGCTTCGACTGGGTGGAGGGCGAGGCCTTCGAGGGCGGCGAGGAGGCGATGATCGCCGAGCGCCTGACCGGCGTGCACGGCGTGCTGGTGCCTGGCGCCTTCGGCCAGCGGGGCTCAGAGGGCATGATCCGCGCGGTCCGCTTCGCCCGCGAACACGAAATTCCCTATTTCGGCATCTGCTTTGGCATGCAGATGGCCATGATCGAAGCCGCCCGGAACCTGGCCGGCCTCAAGGACGCCTCGTCCACCGAGTTTGGCCCGACGTCGGAACCCGTGGTCGGCCTGATGACCGAATGGGTGCGCGGCAACGCCCGGGAGACCCGCGGCGAGGGCGACGACCTGGGGGGCACCATGCGCCTGGGCGCCTATGACGCAGTGCTCACGCCCGGCTCGAAAGTGTTCGACATCTATGGCGGTCAGGCGATCAGCGAGCGCCATCGCCACCGCTATGAGGTCAATATCGGCTATCGCGAGGCCATCGAGGGCACCGGCCTGACCTTCTCCGGCCTCTCGCCGGACGGCGTCCTGCCCGAGATCTGCGAGCGCGCCGACCATCCCTGGTTCGTCGGCGTCCAGTTCCACCCCGAACTGAAGAGTCGTCCCTTCGAACCCCACCCCCTGTTCGCCAGCTTCATCGGCGCGGCCAAGGAGCGGAGCCGGTTGGTCTAGTAGCCCGGCCGGTGCAGCACGAGTTGCACGCCGTCGGCGGTGCGCCCCGACAGGCGGTTGGCGTCGCCGCGCAGGGTCGCCAGGGGCTTGCCGTCGTGCTTGATCAGGGTGACCGCACCGTCGATGGGCCTCCAGGCGAAGATCTGGGCGTAGGGCCCGCCCCAGCATTTCTCGGGCTTCAGTTTCAACCCCTGGTTCAGGAAGGCTTTTTCCGACTTCAGCTCCAGGCTGCAGGTAGAGGTCCCGCTCCAGCTGCTGGCCGAGGCGACCCAGTCCCCAAAGGCCTCTTCTGGTTGGATACGCGGCGCGTTGCGCGCTTCTCGGTCCTCTGCAATGGCGCCGATGACCCCGATCAGGGCCCCCACCGCAGCGGCCGTGTCGTTGCCGCCCTGGCGAGGCGCGGCGGCGCCGGCGTTCCAGCTGGGTGTTGTGATCGAGGTTCCGCGGGTGGTCGACTCCGTCCGGCTGCTGCTCGTGCCGGTCGTCTGGCTATTGGTCTCGGTGACGGTGTTGTTTCCCCATCCGCTCTGCCGGGTCTGGGTGGTCGTCGTCGACTGGCTCTGGCCCGTCGTGTTGGAGCGGGTGGTCTCATTGGACCGGGTGAGAGATCCGAGTTGGGCCCAGGCCGGACCGCCCAGCGCGACAGAGATTGAAATCGCCGCCAGTGCGGCCGCAGCTTTCTGAGTCATGTGCATCCCCCCTCAGGAGCCCGTCGAGCTAGCTCAACCAAACGGCGGTTTGCAACCCCAGGGTGGCTGCCGCTCGTCCGATCAAGGGCCACGCCAGACAGGCGCTTGAAACTCCGGGCGGATTGCGTCATACACGCGCGCTCATGTCGGCGGCCCCCGCGGCCGCCGTCTCAATTTTTATACGCCTGCGAGATTCCCATGGCCGTTCCTAAGCGAAAAGTATCGCCCTCGCGGCGCAACATGCGGCGCTCCCACGATGCGCTGGGCAAGAACTCCTTCGTCGAAGACAAGGAAACCGGCGAGCTGAAGCGCCCCCACCACATCGACCTGAAGACCGGCATGTATAAGGGCCGTCAGGTCCTGACGCCGAAGGGAGACTAAGGCTCCAGAAGCCTATCGACCGTCGCAAGACATCGAGGCCTCGCCCGGACCGGGCGGGGCCTTTTGCGTGGCCGATTGCCCGCCCGCGCGAAGGTGGCTAAGCCTCCCGGGCCTTTCTGCAACCCTGCGCCGCCGAGCCTGTGAGGACCGCCATGACCGAGATCGTCGACATCACCGCCCGCGAAATCCTCGACAGCCGCGGCAACCCCACGATCGAGGTCGATGTGATCCTGGAAGACGGGGCGCTCGGCCGCGCCGCCGTGCCCTCGGGCGCCTCCACCGGCGCTCACGAGGCCGTCGAGAAGCGGGACGGGGACAAGGGGCGCTATCTCGGCAAGGGCGTGCTGGGCGCCATCGATGCGGTGAACGGCGAGATCTATGACGCCCTGGCCGGCTTCGAGGCCGAGGACCAGCGCCGCCTGGACGCCACCCTGATCGAACTGGACGGCACGGCCAACAAGTCGCGCCTGGGCGCCAACGCCATCCTCGGCGTCAGCCTGGCGACTGCCAAGGCTGCGGCCATCAGCGCCAACCTGCCGCTTTACAAGTATGTGGGCGGGGTCTCGGCCCGGGTGCTGCCGGTGCCGATGATGAACATCATCAATGGCGGCGCGCACGCCGGCAATCCCATCGACATCCAGGAGTTCATGATCCTGCCCACCGGCGCCGACACCTTCGCCGAGGGCCTGCGCATGGGCGCCGAGATCTTCCACGCCCTGAAGAAGGCCCTGAAGGACGCCGGCCACAACACCAATGTGGGCGACGAGGGCGGCTTTGCGCCGAACATCGGCAGCGCCGAAGAGGCCCTGGCCTTCATCGTCAAGGCCGGCGAGGCGGCGGGTTATCGTTGCGGCGACCACTTCCACCTGGGCCTCGACGTGGCCTCGACCGAGTTCTTCAAGGACGGCAAGTATGTGCTGGACGGGGAGGGCAAGACCTTCGATCCGGCCGGCATGGTCGATTATCTGGCCGCCCTGGTGGCCAAGTTCCCGATCGTGTCGATCGAGGACGGCTGCGCCGAGGATGACTTCGCCGGCTGGAAGCTGCTGACCGACAAGCTGGGCGCCCAGGTCCAGCTGGTGGGCGATGATCTGTTCGTGACCAATCCGGCCCGCCTGTCGGACGGGATCGATCAGGGTCTGGCCAACTCCATCCTGGTGAAGGTCAATCAGATCGGCACCTTGTCGGAGACTCTGGACGCCGTGGATATGGCCCACCGGGCCGGCTACACCGCCGTGATGAGCCACCGCTCGGGCGAGACCGAGGACTCCACCATCGCCGACCTGGCGGTCGCCACCAACTGCGGGCAGATCAAGACCGGGTCTTTGGCGCGTTCTGACCGGACGGCGAAGTACAACCAGCTGCTGCGCATCGAGCAGGAGCTGGGCGACCAGGCCCTCTATATCGGCCGCAAGGCGCTCAAGCACATCTAGGGCCAGCCCCCTGGGCGCAGGACCAGGGTCAGGGCCAGGAGCAGCGCGGGGAATGCCACATAGAGGCCGAGCCCTGCGCCCAGTCCCCACGCATCTGCGACCCATCCTACGAAGGCGGGAAAGCCAGCGCCGGCCAGGCCAATGATCGACACCACCGCGCCGGTCGATCCGGCCTGGCCGGGCCGCAGGGTCAGGACCAGGCTCTGCAGGGCATTGTAGAAGACCGCGCCGCTGACGCCGAAGGCCAGGCCGCCCGCGACCACCATCCAGGCCTGGGGCCCGAAGGCGAGGACCGGCAGGCTCAGCGCCGTCGCCAGGGCCGAGGGCGCCAGGACGGCGCCGGGGGAATCGTCGGGGATCAGCCGCTCCGCCAGGGCGTAGCCGATGAGGCCGCCCACCAGGGCGCCGGTGGACAGGGCGACCGCCATGCCGGGGCCATGGCCTGCGACCTCTTTGAGATAGGCGATCAGGAAGGCCAGGAGCGGCTCATCCAGCAGGGCGAACAGCCCCATCATCACCGCCATCAGCAGCACCCGCCCGTCGGTGAGCACCGCCAGCAGGTCGCGGGCCGCGTGGGCGTCTTCGCCTCGGGGGTGGGGCGGCGGGAAGCGCTGGCTGGTCAGCCACACGCCGTAGGTCAGCATCAGGCTGCCGCCGGCCATGAACAGGCCCCGCCAGCCGAACCCAAGGGCCGTAGCCGCGATCAGGGTGAGGGGCGCCAGCAGATCGCCGACCGACGACCAGGCGTTCACCCGGGCCAGGGCGCGGGGCAGGTCTGGCCCAGCCAGGTCCACCAGGGCCACCTCGCAGCCATGGATGAAGGCGTCGCTGGCCGCGCCCCAGACGAAGGCCGCCACGAACAGGACCCAGAAGCCGTCGGCCAGACCGAAGGTGATCATCGCTGCGCCGTAGGCCAGGGCGCCCAGGGCCGCCAAGGCGCGGCGACTGACATAGTCGGCGGCGGCCTGGAACACGACGCCAACAATGCCGCCGAAGCTCAGCGCCGCCAGGACAAGCCCGTCCTGGGCGTAGCTTAGGCCCACGTCTTCACGCAGTTCCTCCAGCACGCCGGCCGGCAGGAAGGTGAACCACTCGTCGGCGAACCCCACCAACAGCAGGGCGCAGGTCAGGGCATAGGGCGCGCGGGCGAGCGGCGGCAGCGCCCATTGGGCGGCGCGCTTCAGCCGGGCGGCGACGGCGTCAGATCAATTGGGCGGGTGCTTGCGATCCATGACCGCGAGTTTTCACGGCAAACGGCTGAGCTGCAACGCAAAATTAAGCAGACCCGCCGAGTCTGGCTCATCCTTAACGCAGAATCGCCGTGCTCACCGCAGTCCGCTCCTACATCTCGACCGCCTTCCTGGCGCTCCTCATCGTCTATTTCGCCTATCACGCCTTCACCGGCGAGCAAGGTCTGCTGACCTCGGCCCAGCGCGCCCAGACCCTGGCGGTGAAGTCGGCGGAGCTGACGCAGCTGATCGCCCAGAGGCAGGATTTGGAAACCCGGGCCAAGTTGCTGCGCGACACCTCGCTTTCGGCGGATCTGCTGGAAGAGCGGGCCAGGTCCCTCCTAGGCTACAGCGACCCCAGGGACTATGTGATCCGTATCCAGCACGACGACTCGGCGGGCGGCTGACGGCACGGCCGGCTCCGGGTTAGGGTGCCAGAACGCAAACACGACCCGGGAGACAGACATGGCGCGCGCCAAACAGGCCGCCAAGACCGGCGGATCGCCGGCCGAGACGGTCGAGAGCCTCAGCAAGGATCAGTTGCTGGGCTTCTATCGCGACATGCTGCTCATTCGCCGCTTCGAAGAACGGGCTGGCCAGCTCTATGGCATGGGTCTGATCGGCGGCTTCTGCCACCTCTATATCGGCCAGGAAGCCATCGCCGTCGGGGTCCAGTCGATCCAGGAGAAGGGCGACCAGGTCATCACCGCTTATCGTGACCACGGCCACATGCTGGCCTGCGGCATGGATCCTCAGGAGGTCATGGCTGAACTGACCGGCCGCGCCGGGGGCTCGTCCAAGGGCAAGGGCGGCTCGATGCACATGTTCTCCCGCGAAGCCAATTTCTACGGCGGTCACGGGATTGTCGGCGCGCCGGCGCCCCTGGGGACCGGCCTGGCGCTGGCGAACCGCTACCGCGACAACGGCAAGGTCGCCTTCACCTATTTCGGCGATGGGGCTGCGAACCAGGGGCAGGTCTATGAGAGCTTCAACATGGCCGCCCTGTGGAAACTGCCGGTCGTCTATCTGATCGAGAACAATCAGTACGCCATGGGCACATCGCTGGAGCGGTCGTCGTCTGAGACCCACATGTACAAGCGCGGCGCCTCCTTCCGGATTCCGGGGGAAGAGGTTGACGGCATGGATGTTCTGGCCGTCCGTGACGCCGCCAAGCGCGCGGCGGCTCACGCCCGCAGCGGGGAAGGGCCCTTCATCCTGGAGATGAAGACCTATCGCTATCGTGGCCATTCCATGAGCGATCCGGCCAAGTACCGCACCCGGGAAGAGGTGGACGAAGTCCGCAAGACCCGCGATCCCATCGAGCATCTGCGCGAGCAGCTTGAACGCGACGGCGTGGCCGACGAGGCGACGCTGAAGGGCATCGATGCGGAGGTGAAGCGCATTGTCGCCGACGCCGCCGAATTCGCCCGCACGTCCCCTGAGCCGGACCTCTCCGAGCTCTATACCGAGGTCTATGTGGAGGCCGCCCAGTGACCGACATTCTGATGCCGGCCCTGTCTCCGACCATGGAAGAGGGGACGCTGGCCAAGTGGCACGTGAAGGTCGGCGACACCGTCGCCTCCGGTGACGTGATCGCTGAGATCGAGACCGACAAGGCGACCATGGAGGTCGAAGCCGTCGATGAGGGCGTCATCGAGGAACTGCTGGTAGAGGCCGGCGCTGAAGGCGTGAAGGTCAACGCCCCCATCGCTCGCCTGTCTGGTGGTACGACGCCGGCGAAATCTGCGCCGGCCGCTGATGAGCCCAAGGCTGCGAAGGCCGAAGCGTCCGGGGATCCGGAAAAGACCAGCCCGGCCGAGGCCAAGGCCGAGCAGCCCGACGGCGACGGCCCCGCCGCAGTGCGGCCGAAGGAGGCCCTGGCCGATCCGGACATCCCGGAGGGCGCCAAGCTGGTCAAGACGACCGTCCGCGACGCCCTGCGTGACGCCATGGCTGAGGAGATGCGCCGGGACGACACTGTCTTCCTGATGGGCGAAGAGGTCGCCCAGTACCAGGGCGCCTACAAGGTCAGCCGTGGTCTGCTGGAGGAGTTCGGCGAGCGCCGCGTGATCGACACGCCGATTACCGAGCATGGCTTTGCGGGCCTTGGGGTCGGCGCGGCCATGGCCGGCCTGAAGCCCATCGTGGAGTTCATGACCTGGAACTTCGCCATGCAGGCCATCGACCACATCATCAATTCGGCGGCCAAGACCCACTACATGTCCGGGGGGCAGATCACCACGCCCATGGTGTTCCGCGGGCCCAATGGCGCAGCCTCCCGGGTGGCGGCCCAGCACAGCCAGGACTATGCCGCCTGGTACGCCCACGTTCCCGGGCTGAAGGTGATCGCGCCCTATGACGCCGCCGACGCCAAGGGCCTGTTGAAGGCGGCGATCCGCGATCCGAACCCCGTAGTCTTCCTGGAGCACGAGATGCTCTATGGCCAGGAATTCGACGTCCCGGAGGGAGACGACTACGTCCTGCCCATCGGCCTTGCCAAGGTGCGCCGCACCGGCGCCGATGTCACCATCACCGCCTATTCGCGCATGGTCGGCCTGGCGCTCAAGGCCGCCGAGGAACTGGCCGGGGAGGGGATCGAGGCCGAGGTCGTCGACCTGCGCACCATCCGTCCCCTGGACCACGACACGATCGTCGACAGCGTCAAGAAGACCCACCGCCTGGTGACCGTCGAGGAGGGCTGGGGCCCCATGGGCGTCGGCGCCGAGGTGATCGCCCGGGTGATCGAGCACGCCTTCGACTATCTGGATGCCCCGCCCGCGCGGGTCTGTCAGGAAGACGTGCCTCTGCCCTATGCGGCCAATCTGGAAGCCGCCTCCCTGCCTTCGGTGGAGAAGATCGTGAAAGCCGCCAAGGCGGTCTGCTATCGCTCATGACGGCTGCGGCTGACCTGACCTGGCGCAGCGGCGGCTGTCATTGCCGGGCTGTGCGGTTCGAGGCCGCCCTGCCGGCCAAGGTGACCGTCCAGGCCTGCAACTGCTCGATCTGCGCCATGACGGGGTTCATCCACGCCATCGTCCCGGCCAGTCGGTTCCGCCTGATTTTCGGCCAGGACCAAATCACCACCTATGTGTTCAACACCGGCGTCGCCCAGCACACCTTCTGCAAGGTGTGTGGGGTGAAGAGCTTCTACCGCCCCCGGTCAAACCCGGACGGCTGGTCCGTCAATGTCCGCTGCCTGGACCCGGCCGAGGACCTGGACTTCGACATCGAGCCGTTCGACGGCCAGAATTGGGAGGCCCACGCCGCGGGCCTCACGCACCTCTCCAAGGAATCCGCATGACCGACATCCTGATGCCGGCGCTGTCGCCCACCATGGAGGAGGGCACCCTCGCCAAATGGCTGGTCAAGAAGGGGGACACGGTCGCCGCCGGTGACGTGATCGCCGAGATCGAGACCGACAAGGCGACCATGGAGGTCGAGGCGGTCGATGAGGGCGTGGTCGAGGAGATCCTGGTCGAGGCCGGAACCGAGGGCGTGAAAGTCAATGCGCCTATCGCCCGTCTGTCCGGCGGAACCGAGACCAAGGCGCCTGAACCCAAGCCCGCGGAGAAGGCCGAGCCTGAAGCGCCAGCCAAGGCTGAAGCCAGATCTGACGCGCCCGCCAAGGCCGAGCCTGCAGCGCCGAAGTCCGCTCCGACAAGGACTAAGGATGGCGAGCACATTTTCGCCTCGCCGCTCGCCCGACGGATCGCCGAGCAGAAGGGGCTCGACCTCTCGGCCATCACGGGCTCTGGCCCCCACGGCCGGATCATCGAACGCGACGTGAAGGACGCCAAGCCGGGCGCTAAGCCCGCCACGACGGCTGCGGCTGCGCCGGCCGAGCGCCGCGGCGAAACGCGGCCGGTCCAGTCCCTGCAGCAGATGGGAATCCCTGAGGGGAGCTACGAGCTGATCCCGCTGGACGGCATGCGCAAGACCGTGGCCCGGCGGATGACCGACTCCTTCCGCGACGTGCCGCACTTCCCGCTGACCATCGACCTGGAGATCGACCGCCTGCTCGAGGCGCGGGGTCGCATCAACAAGATGCTCGAAAAGGACGGGGTGAAGGTCAGCGTCAACGACATCATCCTCAAGGCCTGCGCCGTGGCCCTGAAGCGGGTGCCCGAGGCCAACGCCTCCTATTCGCCTGAGGGCATCGCCCTGCACCACCATGCCGACATCGCCATGGCGGTGGCCGTGGAGGGCGGGCTAATCACCCCGATCATCCGCAAGTGCGAGACCAAGGGCCTGGCGCAGATCGCCCAGGAAACCAACGACCTGGCCGAGCGGGCCCGGACCCGGAAGCTGAAGCCCGAGGAATTCCAGGGCGGCACCTTCAGTGTCTCCAACCTCGGCATGTTCGGCATCAAGTCCTTCGCCTCGATCATCAACGAGCCTCAAGGGGCGATCCTGTCGGTGGGGGCGGGGACGAAACAGCCCGTGGTCCGCGGCGACCAGCTGAGCATCGCCACGGTGATGTCTGTGACCATGACCTGCGACCATCGCGTCGTGGACGGGGCCACCGGCGCCCGGTGGCTGGAAGCGTTCAAGGCTCTGATCGAAGAGCCCCTGGCGATGATGGTCTGAGGGGCCAAGACACATGGATTTCGACGTCATCATCGTGGGCGCAGGCCCGGGCGGCTATGTGGCCGCCATCCGCGCCAGCCAGCTGGGTCTGAAGACGGCCATCGTCGAGCGCGAGGCCCTGGGCGGGGTCTGCCTGAACTGGGGCTGCATCCCCACCAAGGCGCTGCTGAAGTCCGGCGAGGTCTTTGAGCAACTGCATAACCTGGCCGACTATGGCCTGGCCGCCGACAAGCCTCGCTTTGACTTCGCCAAGGTAGTCGAACGCTCCCGCAAGGTGGCCGGCCAGCTGAATTCCGGCGTCGGCTTCCTCATGCGCAAGCACAAGATCGAGGTGATCGAGGGGACCGCCCGGCTCGAGAAGGGAACCCCGGCCCCCAAGGTCGTCATCTCCCAGAAGCGGGGCGGCGAACGCACGCTGCAGGCCAAGCACGTGATCCTGGCCACCGGGGCGCGGGCCCGCACCCTGCCGCAGATCGGCCTGGAGCCGGATGGCGACCGGGTATGGTCCTATCGCGAGGCCATGGTCCCCAAGGCGGCGCCCAAGTCGCTGATCGTCATCGGTTCAGGCGCCATCGGCATTGAGTTCGCCAGCTTCTACCGCGCCCTGGGGGCTGAGGTGATGGTGGTCGAAGCCCTGTCGCGCATTCTTCCGGTGGAGGACGAAGAGGTCTCCACCGCCGCGCGCAAGGCCTTCGAGCGCCGGGGGCTGAAGTTCCGCATCGGCGCCACGGTCAAGAAACTCACCAAGTCCAAGACCGGTGTCGCCGTCGAGATCGAAACCGGCGGCAAGACCGAGACCCTGGAGGCCGAGCGGGCCATCGTCGCGGTCGGCATCGTCGGCAATGTCGAGGATCTGGGGCTTGAGGCCCTCGGTGTGAAGATCGAGAAGACCCACGTGATCACCGACGCCCATGGGGCGACCGCCGTGCCGGGTCTCTACGCCATCGGAGATGTGGCGGGTCCCCCCTGGCTGGCCCACAAGGCGAGTCACGAAGGGGTGCATTGCGTCGAGCATCTCGCTGGCCAGCCGGCCAAGAACCTGAACGCCCCGATCCCGGGCTGCACCTACGCCAACCCGCAGATCGCCTCCGTGGGCCTGACCGAAGCCGCGGCCAAGGCGGCCGGGCGCATGGTGAAGGTGGGGCGTTTCGCCTTCCGCGCAAATGGCAAGGCGATCGCCTCAGGCGAAACCGAGGGCTTTGTGAAGACCCTGTTCGACGCCGAGACCGGCGCCCTGGTGGGCGCGCACATGATCGGGGCCGAGGTCACCGAGATGATCCAGGGCTACGCCCTGGCCATGACGCTGGAGGCCACCGAGGCCGAGCTGCACGCGACGGTCTTCCCCCATCCGACGATGAGCGAGGCGATGCACGAATCCGCCCTCGACGCCTACGGGCTCGTCCTGCACGCCTGATCCGGTCGGGTCGCCCCGTCAGGCGACCCGCCGCAGCTCCGCCTCGGCCATCCGCTGAATGGCGACATAGTCGGTCTTGCCGGTGCCCAGGACCGGGATCTCGGGGACCGCCAGAATCTTGCGCGGGACGGTCAGCTCCGGCGCGCCGATGGCCTTGGCGTGGGCCAGCAGGGCGTCGACCTCGGCTTCGCGACGATCGGTGAGCAGGATCAGCCGCTCGCCCTTGCGCGGATCGGGGACGGCGATGACCGCGTGTCGGCATTCCGGCCACACGGCCACGGCGATGTCTTCCGCGGCCGTCAAGGACACCATCTCGCCGCCGACCTTGGCGAACCGCTTCACGCGCCCCTGGATCTTGATCCATTGGTCGTTGCTGATGCCGACCACATCGCCCGTGTCATGCCAGCCATCGACCGGGGCCTCGATCGTGCCGTCGGCGGCAAGATAGCCGGCCATGATATTGGGACCGCGAACGAAGAGCTGCCCCCCGCCGGGAATGCCTTCCACCGGCTCCAGCCGCGTCTCTATGCCGGGCAGCAGGCCCCCGACCGTGCCGCGACGGTTGTCGAGGGGCTTGTTCACCGCGATCACCGGCGCCGCCTCGGTGGCGCCATAGCCTTCCAGCAGTGGGATGGGGCCAAAGCGTTCGGCGACGAGATTGTGGGTCTCCTCGCGCACCTTCTCGGCCCCGCAGACCACGAACTTCAGCCCAGACAATTCCCCAGGCTCGGCGGCCCGGGCGTACTGGTTCACGAAGGTGTCGGTGGCCAGCAGGATGGAGGCCTGGGAGTCGCGGATCAGCGGCGGGATCTGCTTGGTGTGCAGGGGCGAGGGGTACTGAAAGGCCTTCATCCCGGTCAGGATCGGCAGCAGCACGCCGCCGGTGAGACCAAAACAGTGGAAGATCGGCAGGGGATTGAACATCACCCAGTCCGGATCCAGCGGGATATGGGCGGCGATCTGCTGGACATTGGCCACCAGATTGGCCTGGCTCAACACCACGCCCCGGGGCGCGCCGAAGCTGCCGGAGGTGAACAGGATGACGCCGGGATCGGTGGGCTTGCTGCTGGCGCGAAACTGCCGGGTCATCACCCCGCCGGCGGCGGCGAACAGCTTGTCCGCAAGCCCGACCTTTTCCCGCACCTCTTCCAGATAGACCACGTTGGCGATGGGCTCGAGGGCGTCGATCAGGTCGTGCAACTTGCCCTGTTCAATGAACCGATGGGAGGTGAGCACGGTCTTCACCCCCGCCAGCTCACAGGCGGCCTTCAGGTTGCGGATCCCGGCGGTGAAGTTGAGCATGGTCGGGGTGCGGCCGAAGGCGTGCAGGGCGAAGAAGGTCACCACCCCGCCGGCGCTGGAGGGCAGCATCACACCCACCCGCTCACCCTTGGCGGTGAAGCCGGCGATCTTGCGGCCAAGGGCGAAGGCGGCCTGGATCAGGCCGGTATAGGTGAGCGGATTGCGCTCCTGATCTTCCAGGATCGGCTTCTTGGCGCCGTAGCGGGCGCGGGCGGCGATCAGGGCGTCGAAGATCGAGATCTGGCTGTCGCGGGGATCATATGCGGCGGTCACGGGCGAAGGCCTCCCTGGTCCCTGACGCTATTCTGTCGGGCGTCCTGTGCTGGCCGCGACCGTAGAGGGGCCGCTGGCCGATGAAAAGATGTGTGACAGTTCGTGATCTCAGCGCGGCTATTCAATGGCGCCGGGCGCGCCCGCGACCTGGGCCGCAGGGGGGACCTGGGCGTCCAGGAAGGTCGTCACCTCCGCAAGCCAGGCGTCGCGGACCAAATCCGGCGCCAGGTGCGGCGAGGACCCGAGCTGTGGCTGGATCGCCGCCCGGCAGCCCAGAGTCTCGCGGCACGCCTCCGCCGAGGCTAGGCCCACGTCCTTGCCCGCCAGAACAAGGGTCGGGCGGGTTCTGAGCGAGGCGAGATCGTCGGCCGCTAGCTGGGTCTGCTGGGCGCGCCAGGCGAGGCTGTCTCCACTCTGGCGCAGGTCGGGGTTGGCCAGACGCCAGCTGTGAGCCACCCGTCCCCGCCAGGGGTCGGCTCCCGCGGCCATCGCCGCCTCAGACGCGGTCCTGGACCAGGGCCGCCAGCCCGGGCTCGGCAGGCGACCAAGGCCGACACGGACGGCCAGGCTCTCCCACGGCCGGAGCGCCGCCCCGTTCGAGAGGTCAGGCGCGCTCAGGATGACGGAGGCAGTCGGGGTCTGGCGCGCAAGGGTCGCAAGCGCAGTGGCCGCGGCGTCCCCTGAGGCCAACAAGATCAACGGGCGGTCGGGCCGCGGGCGGATGACCTGTGTGATCAGAGCCTCGAGCGCCTGCGGGGCGGTCCCTGGCGGGCCAGGATGAACCATGTCGTAGGGCGGCAGAAGGCGTCCGGATCCGCCGAACGCAGTCCATTCCAGGGTCCAGACCACATAGCCCGCCCGGGTCAGATCCGCAGCGGTTTCGAACCAGACCTCGGCCGGCTCATCGCTGTCGGGCAGAATCAGCACCTGGGCCCGCCGGGCCGCGCCGGCGGGCGCCGTGACCCCGTAGCGAAGTTCCGGCCCGTCCGGGGGCTGGATCGCGCCCCAGGCCCACCCCTCCGGCGCCAGGAAGCGCGGGCCAAGTCCAGGCGGCGGCCGACTGTCCAGCAAGGCGGGGCGCGGGGCGCCGGAATCGCAGGCCGTCAGAACGAGGGCGGCGAGAAGGGCGAGCCATGGGCGCATCGGGCAGTTTCAGCGCAGTTGGGGCCTGCTACGCAAGGGCGCACAATCGCGGCTTGATCCTGAGGCCCGGAGGGACGATCTAGGCCCTATGACCGTCGTCATCGACAATCTGGCCAAGCCCCGTCCGCGCCACCCTGAAAAGCAGGCCAGGCCCGACACCCCGCTCTTGCGCAAACCTGACTGGCTGCGCGTCCGCGCCCCGGGCTCCGAGGGCTACGCCGCCACCCGCAGCGTTGTGAAGGCCCACGGGCTGGTCACCGTCTGCGAGGAGGCGGCCTGCCCCAATATCGGCGAGTGCTGGTCGCAGAACCACGCCACCATGATGATCATGGGCGAGATCTGCACGCGGGCCTGCGCCTTCTGCAATGTGACGACGGGCAAACCCAACCCCCTGGACCCGACCGAGCCGGCCCGCGTGGCCGATGCGGTGGCCAAGATGGGTCTGAAACATGTGGTGATCACCTCGGTCGATCGCGATGACCTGGCCGATGGCGGCGGCGCCCACTTCGCCGAGGTGGTGCGCGCCATCCGCGCCGCAGCTCCGCTGGCGACGGTGGAGATCCTGACCCCGGACTTCCTGCGCAAGCCCATCTCGGCCATCGAGACAGTGATCGATGCGCGGCCGGACGTGTTCAACCACAATCTGGAGACGGTGCCGCGGCTCTATCTGTCGATCCGGCCCGGCGCCCGGTACTACAGCTCCCTGCGCCTGTTGGAGCGGGTCAAGGAGCGCGATCCCGTCCAGTTCACCAAATCGGGCCTGATGGTCGGCCTTGGGGAGACCAAGGAAGAGGTCATGCAGGTGATGGACGACATGCGCTCGGCTGGCGTCGACTTCCTGACCATTGGCCAGTACCTGCAGCCGACCCGCAAGCATGCGGCCATCGACCGCTATGTGACGCCCGAAGAGTTCGGCGCCTATGAGGAGATCGCCCGGGCCAAGGGGTTCCTGATGGTCTCCGCCAGCCCGCTGACCCGCTCGTCCCACCATGCTGGCAAGGACTTCGCCAAGCTGCAGGCCGCCCGGCAGGCCCAGGAGGCCCGCGCCGCCGCCCAGGCCTCGGCGCAGGCGGCGATCCAGGCCTAGGCCGAAATCCTTGTACCATCGCGTTCAGAAGGTGCTGCCGTACCGGCCCGACCAGCTGTTTGATCTGGTGGGGGACGTGGACCGCTATCCGGACTTCGTTCCCTGGATCACCGGCATGCGCAGCTGGAACCAGCGGCCTGTGGGCGAGGGCGTCGACATGCTGGACGCCGAAGCGGCCGTGGGGTTCTCGTTCCTCAAGGAACGATTCTCGACACGGGTGCGGCGCGACTCCGCGGGACGCGTCATCCAGGTCAGCCTGATCTCTGGACCCTTCAAGCGGCTGGAGAACCGCTGGCGGTTCCATGAGGACCCGGCCGGGACCCGGATCGAGTTCGAGATCGATTTCGAATTCAAGTCGAAGATGCTGGCCGCTCTGCTGAGCGCCAACTTCCACAACGCCGTGGATCGACTGATCGGCTGTTTCGAGGCAAGGGCCCGCGACCTCTACGGCGCCCCCGCCGATCCGGCCTGAGTCTTCAGGTCAGCCGCTCGCGCAACATTTCCAGAGCGGCCTGGGCGGCGGCCTGCTGGATTTCAAACCGGGTCTCGAACTCAAACAGCTCCGCCCGGTGGGTGAGACCGTGATTGGTCCGCGCGGTGGCGATATGCACCGTGCCGACGGGCTTCATCCGGGTGCCGCCGTCGGGGCCCGCAATGCCGGTGATCGCCACCGCCAGATGGGCGTTCGAATTCTCCAGCGCGCCTTCGGCCATCATGCGTGCCACAGGCTCCGAGACCGCGCCCAGATCGGCGATCAGGTCCCCGGGCACCCCGAGCATCTCTTGCTTGGCGCGGTTAGAATAGGTGACAAAACCCCGGTCCAGGACGTCAGACGCGCCCGGAATCGCGCAGATCGCCGCGCTCACCAGTCCGCCCGTGCAGCTCTCGGCGGTGACGATTCGCAGGGATTTCTGGCGGGCCTCATCGATGAGAAGCCGCGCCAAGGTCTCGATTTCCAAAGAAAACATGGCTGTATCCGATGCCAGGTACGAAAGGGCGCTAGGCGCCGGGTCGGGCAGACCACACCATTGGCCGCCCTGATCTTACAAGCCGAATCGGCGCCATGACCCTGCAGGACACCCTCCCCAAGGCCAGACCCGCCGTCGCGCCGGCCCTGTTTGGCCTCACGGTCTTCGCCAGCGCCACGCTCGTCTTCATGGTGCAGCCCATGGCCGCCAAGCTGCTGCTGCCCTTGATGGGCGGCGCGCCAGCGGTGTGGAACACCAGCATGGCGTTCTTCCAGGCCGCGCTGCTGGCCGGCTACGCCTATGCTCACCTGTTGCAGCGGGTCGGGACCGTGCGCCGTCAGGCGATGATCCACGGCGGCGCCCTGCTGCTGGCCGCCCTGGTGCTGCCGCTGCGCGTACATGAGCTGCTGGGGCCGCCGTCCTCGGACCATCCGGCCCTCTGGCTGCTGGCGGCGCTGGCCCTCATGGTGGGCGCGCCCTTCGCCGTGCTCTCGGCGACCGCGCCGCTCGCCCAGGCCTGGCACGCGCGCATCTTTCGCGAAGGGGAGGGGCGGGGGCCCTATGTCCTCTATGCCGCGAGCAATCTGGGCAGCCTGATCGCCCTGCTGGCCTACCCCCTGGTCGTCGAGCCGACCCTGGCCGTCCAGGCCCAGACCTTCATCTGGAGCCTGGCCTACGGGGGTTTCGTGGTGCTGATGGCCAGTCTCGGCCTGCTGGTAGCCCGGGCGCCTCGCCTTGAGGTGAGCACGCCCAATCCGATTGTCCAGATCGAGGCCGCCCTGAGCGGTCGGCCCTGGCGCCAGCGGCTGATCTGGATCGGACTGGCGGCGATCCCGTCGAGCCTGATGCTGGGGGTGACGACCCATATCACCACCGACGTGGCCTCGGCCCCCTTCATCTGGGTGGTGCCGCTGGCCCTCTATCTGCTGACCTTCATCATCGCCTTCCAGGAGCGGCCGCTGATCTCCCCGGAGACGGCGCTGATGTTCCAGGCCGCCGCCGTGGTGGCCTGCGCAGTGATCATGCCGTTCCACACCACCAATCTGGTCATCCAGCTCGGCGTTCATCTGGCAGCCTTCTTCCTCACGGCGCTGGTCTGCCATCAGGCGCTGGTGGCCCGGCGACCGCCGCCGGCCCGGCTGACGGAGTTCTATCTCTGCCTGTCCATCGGCGGGGTGGTGGGGGGCGGCTTCAACGCCTTCGTCGCCCCGGTCATTTTCACCAATGTCTGGGAGTACCCCCTGGTGCTGGCTCTGTCGTGCCTGGCGAGGCCCTGGACGTGGGAGACTGGCCCGTTCTGGCGATGGGGCCTGTTCGCGGTCTGCGTCGTGGCGGTCATCGCCGCGCCCATCCTGGCGGGCCTGTACGCCCAGAGCGACTCTGTCGTGCGCATCCTGCTGGGCGTGGTGACCGTTTCAGCCTTCCTGATGCGGCGCAGCTCGATCCTGTTCCTGGCGACGGTGTCAATGCTGTTGATCTCGGCGCAAATGGCCGGAGACAGGGTGGATGTGCGCCAGACCTGGCGCAGCTTCTTCGGCGTCGCGCGGCAGTCGGTGATGCCGGTCCAGGCCCTGGGTGGAACCGTCCACATGCTGGCCCATGGCACGACCCTGCACGGCGCCCAGGCCCGGGCCCCTGAGCACCGCTGCCGGCCGCTGGTCTATTACGCGCCGGAGACGCCCATCGGTCAGGTGTTCGCGGCCAAACGGGCTGAGCGGGCCAGCCTCATCATCGGGGCCGTAGGCCTGGGGACCGGCACGGTGGCGGCCTATGTGCGGCCGGAGGATCGGCTGACCTTCTTCGAGATTGACCCGCTGATGGTCGAGATCGCCAATGACCCCGCCTACTTCTCCTACACGACCGAGTGCGCCAAGGGGCCGATCGACTATGTGATCGGTGACGCGCGCCTGACCCTGGAAGACCAGCCGGAGGGCCGGTTCGACCTCCTGTTGCTGGACGCCTTCTCCTCGGACGCCGTCCCGGCTCACCTGCTTACGGTGGAAGCCGTGGAGATGTATCTGGCCAAGCTGAAGCCGGACGGCGTGCTGATCATGCATCTGTCCAACCGCAATCTGGACCTGATCTCGCCAGCCATGGCTGTAGTGACGGCGGCCGGCGGCCATGGGCTGCTGCAGCGTCATGCGGCGGCCTATGACAGCCCGGTCCTCTGGGAGTCGGCCGAGGATGTGGTCATTGTGGCGCGAACGCCGGAGGGCTTGCTGCCCTATGAGAATGATGTGCGCTGGGATCCAGTCGACGGGACACTGACGGCGCCGTGGACGGACGCCTACACCAACCTGCCAGGGGCCCTCTATGCCCGGATGAAGGAAGTCTGGACCTGGCTCCCGTGAGGGCGGCGCCGCCAGCCTAGCGGGGCTGTTCGATCGTCGCGATGGCCTGGGCCGCCAGGCCCTCCTGGCGGCCGGTGAAGCCCATGCCCTCGGTCGTCGTGGCCTTCACGCTGACCTGGTCTTCTTTCACGGCCAGGATTTCGGCGACGCGGGCGCGCATGGCGTCCCGGTGCGGCCTGATCTTCGGCCGCTCACAGATCAGCGTGACATCGACATTGACGATCTGTCCGCCCCGAGCTCTCACCAGGCCCGCGGCATGAGCCAAGAACCGGTCGGAGGAGGCCCCGCGCCATTGCGGATCGCTGGGGGGGAAATGTTCGCCGATATCGCCGGCCCCCAGGGCGCCCAGCAAGGCGTCGGTCAGGGCGTGCAGCCCGGCGTCGGCGTCGGAATGGCCAATCAGGGTCTGATCATGGTCGATGCTGACGCCGCACAGCCAGACGGCGTCGCCGGGCCCCCACCGGTGGGCGTCGTAGCCCATCCCGGTCCGGACCTGCCGGGCGCCGCCGGCCAGTTGCTCGGCCATGACGAAATCCTCCGGATAGGTCAGCTTGAACAGCATGGGATCGCCAGCAACCAGGGCGACCTTGCCGCCGGTGTTGGTGACCACCTGGGCGTCATCGGTCGGTTCGACGGAGAAATCCCAGGCTTCATAACCTCGTTTGAGAGCGGCTAGCCGGAAGGCCTGCGGCGTCTGGGCCCGCCAGAGCCCCTCCCGTGAGGGCGTCGCCAGATGAGCCTCGTCATTCCGCTTCAAGGTGTCGGCCAGGGGAAGCGCCAGGATGGCGCCCTGGCCTCCTTCCAGGCCAACGAGCAGCCGTTCCACATGCGCTCTGGTGAGGAACGGCCGCGCCGCATCGTGGATCAGGACCCTGTGGTCATCCGGCGCATCACCGAGCCCGGCCAGCCCCGCCTGGACCGAGGCGGCGCGGGTGGCCCCGCCCGGGACAAGGGTGATCCCGCTCAGCCCGCTCAGGGCCGTCTCAGCCTCTACGCGCATGTCCTCGGCGACGACGACGAGCAGTGGCGACGCGCCGGCCGCGGCCAGGGTCTCGAGAGACCATCTGGCCACAGCACGGCCGCCCAGATGGCGCCACGCCTTGGGGACGCCGGCGCCGGCGCGAAGACCGCTTCCCGCGGCGACCACTATGGCCGAAAAGCTCATGGCCTGTGTTTAGGCGCCTGGACGATGTTGTCCAGGCTTTACGGCGCCGCACAAATTGCCTAAAAAGCGGTCGGTAGGGGTGACTATAAAATGAGCAAACAGCTCAAGGTCGGTACGGTGAAGGTGGGCGGGCGCGTCTGGATCGCGCCTATGACCGGGGTGTCTGATCTGCCGTTCCGTCGTTTGGCCAGTCGTCTGGGGGCGTCCTATGTGGCCACCGAGATGGTGGCGTCGGACGAATTCGCCAAGGGACGGCCCGATGTCGTCCGGCGCGCGGCGGTCGGCGAGGGCCTGCCCCTCATGGTCGTTCAGCTGGTGGGCAAGGACCCCGCCACGATGGCGCAAGGCGCCCGCCTGGCGGTTCAGGCCGGCGCCCAGATCATCGATCTCAACTTTGGCTGTCCGGCCCGCGAAGTGACGGGGGTCGCCTGTGGCTCGGCCCTGATGCGCGAGCCCGATCTGGCTGAAGCCATAGTCGCGGCTGTGGTCGAGGCCGTCGACGTCCCCGTGACCGCCAAGATGCGTCTCGGCTGGGACGAGGCCTCGCTCAATGCGCCCGACCTCGCCGTGCGGTTCCAGGGCCGAGGGGTCCAGGCGATCACGGTGCATGGCCGCACCCGCAGCCAGTTCTATCGCGGCGCCGCCGACTGGGCCGCCGTCGCGCCGGTCAAGGCCGCCGTGGACATCCCGGTGATCGTCAATGGCGACATCGTCGATGGCGCCACCGCCCAGGCAGCGCTGGACCAGTCCGGCGCGGACGGGGTGATGGTCGGCCGGGGCGTCTATGGCCGCCCCTGGATCGCCGCCGAGATCGAGGCGGCGCTGTCGGGCGCAGTCTTCGAAAGCCCCGACGTGGAGACCAGGCTGGCGATCGTCCTGGCCCATCTCGACGATAGTCTCGACTTCTACGGCGAACGTCTTGGGCTGCGGATCTTCCGCAAGCACCTGGCCGCCTACATCGATAACGCGCCCTGGCCCACGCAGGCCGAGGCCAGGCGAGCCGCCCGCGGGCGGATCTGCCGACTGGAGGATCCGTCCCAGGTGAAACTGGAGCTGATCGCGCTGTGGCGCGATCCCGAGACGAGGTTGGCCGCATGACCAGTCGGACCAGAACCAAACCGGCAGGGGTCGACCTGCAGGCCCTGAAATCGGCCGCCTTCGACCTGAGTCCTGAACCGGCCCTGGTCATTGATGGCCAAGGCGCCCTGATCGCTGTGAACGAGGCCGCCGAGGCGCTGTTTGGGCAGGGGCTCGGGCTCCTGGCGCGGGGACGCTTCCGCGCCGCCCTGCCGCCGGATTCTCCAATGGTGGCGCTGTTGAACCGCGCCCTGGAAGAAGGCGGCGCGGTGCGGGAGCGAGGGCTGGAGATCAACCTGTTCGGCCAGCCCACCTTCGAGGCCGATGGGGCGGCTGCGCCCCTGGGCGATGGGTCGGTGCTCTTGTCCTTACAGGTCAAGGGGGGCGTCTTTTCCGAGTTCGGCGGCGATGCGGCCGGACTGCGCTCGATCATGGGCCTGGGGCGGATGCTCGCCCACGAGATCAAGAACCCCCTGGCCGGCATCCGCGGGGCTGCCCAACTCCTGAAGGCGGGCGCCCGTGCCGACGACGTGCCTTTGGCGCAGTTGATCGTCGATGAGACGGACCGGGTGAAGCGTCTGGTGGACCGCATGGAGGTCTTCGCCGACGACGCGCCGCCGGCCCGCGATCCCGTCAATATTCACGAGGTTCTGGACCGGGTTCGCGCCCTGGCCGTTAACGGGGTGGCCGACGGCCTCGTGCTGCGCGAGCAGTATGATCCCTCGCTGCCCTCCACCCCCGGCGACGAGGATCAGCTGATCCAGGTCTTCCTCAATCTGGTGAAGAACGCTTCCGAAGCCGCCCACATGCGCGGCGACGGTCGCGGCGAGGTGCTGATCACCACGGCGTTCCGCCACGGTGTCCGCGTGCGGTCGGCCAAGGACCGTCAGCTGCGCGGCGCGCCGCTTGAGGTCCGCATTCAGGACAATGGCCCGGGCGTTCCCGCCCACCTTCGCGAGAGCCTGTTTCAGCCCTTCGTCACCACCAAGCCGATGGGGGCTGGCCTGGGCCTCGCCCTGGTCTCCAAGCTGGTGGTCGGCCACGGCGGCCTGATCGACTTCGAATCCGAGCCCGGTCGGACGGTGTTCCGGGTGTTGCTTCCCATTGTGACTGAAAAGGACGTTACGGCATGAGCGCCGCCGGAAAGAAGATCCTGATCGCCGATGATGACTCCTCCATCCGCCTCGTCCTGTCCCAGTCCTTCACCCGGCTCGGCTACCAGGTCCGGGCCACCGGCAACGCCTCGACCCTGCTGAAATGGGTGTCCGAGGGGGAGGGGGATCTGGTCATCACCGATGTGATGATGCCCGATGAGAACGTGTTCGACGTGTTGCCGCGGATCCGCAAGGAGCGGCCCAAGCTGCCCGTCATCATCATGAGCGCGCAGAACACCCTGCTGACCGCAGTCAACGCCGCCGAGATTGGCGCATTCGACTATGTGCCCAAGCCCTTCGATCTGGACGACATGACCGCGCTCGCCCGCCGCGCCCTGGCGCGGCCGGCCGATCCGGAGGCGTCCCGGGCTCAGGCGCGGGCTATGCGTGATGAGCGCCTGCCGCTGATCGGGCGGTCTGCGCCGATGCAGGAGGTCTATCGCACCATCGCCCGACTGGTGGGCGCCGACCTCACCGTCCTGATCCTCGGGGAGTCCGGCACCGGCAAGGAGCTGGTGGCCCGGGCCCTGCACGACATGGGCCGCCGCAAGGACGGCAAGTTCGTGGTCATCAATCTGGCCGCCACGCCTCGGGAGCGGGTCGAGGCCGAGCTGTTCGGGCGCGCCGACGGGGACAGCGGCAAGCTGGTGGAGGCTGATGGCGGCACCCTGTTCCTGGACGAGATCGGCGACATGCCGCTGGATGCGCAGACCCGTCTGTTGCGGGTGATCGATGGGTCCGAGCCGGCGCTGAATCCGAAGACCGGCCGGCGTCCCAACGCCCGTCTGATCGCCGCCACCAACCGCGATCTGCGCGCCCTGATCGCCCAGGGCCTGTTCCGTGAGGATCTCTATTTCCGGCTGAACGTGGCGCCCATCCGTCTGCCGCCCCTGCGTGACCGCACCGAGGACATCCCCGATCTGGCCCGCTCCTTCCTGCTGCGAGCCAATCGGGAGGGCTTGCCCTCCAAGACCATCGATCAGGCGGCCCTGGAGCGCCTGAAGCTGCACGCCTGGCCGGGCAATGTCCGCGAGCTGGAGAACCTGATCCGCCGGGTCTGCGCCCTCTATGCCGAAGAGCTGATCACCGCCCGCATTGTCGAGAAGGAGTTGGCCGACCAGCAGCCCAGTCAGCCGGGCCAGGAGGGTCCGCTGACCCTCGCCCAACTGGTGGAGCGTCACCTGGGCGGCTATTTCGCCGAGCAGCCTGACGGCGTGCCGCCGGTGGGGCTCTATGATCGCGTGCTCGAAGAGGTGGAGCGGCCCCTGATCCAGCTGACCCTGGCTGCGACACGGGGCAATCAGGTGCGGGCCGCCGAAATCCTCGGCCTGAACCGCAACACCCTGCGCAAGAAGATCCAGGACCTGGGCGTCGACCTCACCCGCGGGCGCAGGTGACGCCAGGCGATTCCGCACCTGGGAACAACCTGACGTAATCTGGCAACATCTGTGTTGAGTTCCAGACACAGTTGAGCCTAGGCTGCGTCATCATGACGTCGCTGGTCGGGAGCCTGGAAACCGCGAGACCGTCCGCCAGACTCTGGCGTGCGATGCAGTCGCGGTACGTGCTTGGCGGGGGCTATTTCCTCGCCGCCGTCCTGACGGCCGTGGCGATCCTCCTGGCGGCCTCGCCGCCGGAGGCCGGGCCGCTTCGGCCGGCGTCCAACGCCATTCTGACGGTGCTCAGCCTCAATCTGGTGCTGATCCTGACCCTGGCCGCCCTGGTCGGGTTCCGCCTGCTGGCCCTTCTAGACGCCCGTTCGGTGGACGCCGGCGCTCGGCTGCACCTGCGTTTTGTCACCCTGTTCGCCCTGGCGGCTGTGGCCCCGGCCGTGGTCGTGGCCCTGTTCTATGGGGTGCTGGTCAACCGCGGCGTCGACAACTGGTTCAGCGAGCGGGTTCAAACCGTGGTGGAGAACTCCGCCACGGTGGCCCGCTCCTATGTGGAGGACCAGAAGCGCTACATCGGCGAGCATGTTTCATTGATGTCGGTGGATCTCAATCGGGCCGCGCCGGCCCTGGCCACCTCGCCGGTCACCTTTGCGCATTTCCTGTCCTACCAGTCTGCCTATCACGCCTTTCCCGCCGCCTATCTCATAGATCGGGAGGGGCGGGTCCTGGCCCGGGCCGAGGCGCCGGATGCGCCGCCCTTCGTGGTGCCGCCGGAATCGAGTTTCCAGGCGGCCGACGAGGGCGACATCTCGGTCCCGGCCTTCGACTCATCGGATCTGATGCGGGCCCTGTACCGGCTGAATGACTATCCCGACGCCTATCTCTATGTGGCGCGCCCGGTAGAGTCGGGGATCATCACCCACCTGATCGAGGCCGAGGGCTCGCTCATCTCCTATCGGGAGGCGGCCCAGAGCCGGGCGCGCATCCAGACGGTGTTTGCGCTGAGTTATGTGGAGACCGCCCTGCTGGTGCTGGTGGGGGCAGTCTGGCTCGGCATGTCGGCCGCCAACGCCATTTCCGGACCCGTGGCGAGGCTGGTGCAGGCGGCGGGCCGCGTGGCCGGCGGTGATCTCAGCGCCAGGGTGGACTCGAAGAACGACCCGGAGGAAATTGCGGTTCTTTCTCGTGCTTTCAACAGCATGACACATGATCTTCAGGCGCAGCAGGAAGCCTTGAGGCGTGCCAGCGACGAGGCTGAGGGACGCCGGGAATTCATCGAGACGGTGCTGTCGGAGGTGAGCGCCGGGGTGATCGGGCTCGATGGCCGCGGGCGGATCTCGGCCTTGAACCGTCAGGCCGCCCAGCTGCTGGAGTTGAGCGACGGCGAGGTGGAGGGACTCACCCTGACCGAACTGGCCCCCGAACTCAGCGCCGTGGCCGGCGAGGCCGCTGTCTCGGGCGAGGCCGAGGCCGAGGTCGATATCCAGCGGGCGCGGGAAAGCCATCGCCTGCGGGTGCGCGCCAGTCGAAGCGACAGCGGGCTGGTCCTGACCTTTGATGATATCACCCGTTTGGTGGCCGCCCAGCGCAACGCCGCCTGGAAGGACGTGGCCCGGCGCATCGCCCATGAGATCAAGAACCCGCTGACGCCGATCCAGCTGTCGGCCGAACGGCTGCAGCGGAAGTTCCGCAAGGATGTGGCGGCGGCCGACCTGGAGACCTTCGACCGCTGCACCGACACCATCGTGCGGCAGGTCGGCGACATCGGCCGGATGGTGGACGAGTTCTCCGCCTTTGCGCGCATGCCCGCCCCCAGGTTCTCACCCCAGGACCTGGCCGAACTGGTCCGGGCCCAGGTCTTCGCCCAGGGGGTGGCTAATCCCGATCTGAAGATCGTCCTGGCCGAGCCTGCGCCAGAGGTTTCGGTCATGGCCGATGGGCGGATGCTGGCCCAGGCCTTGACCAACATCCTCAAGAACGCCGCCGAGGCCGTGCACGCCCGGCTCGAAACCAGCCCCCGCCCTGCGGGAAAGATCACCGTGAAGATGGCGCTGGCCGATGAGACGGCGACCATCTCCGTGGAGGACAATGGCGTGGGCCTGCCGGAAAAGGATCGCGACCGCCTGACCGAGCCCTATGTCACGACCCGCGAGAAGGGGACGGGCCTCGGCCTGGCCATCGTCAAACGGATCCTTGAGGACCATGGCGGCGACCTGGTCCTGACCGACGCCGCTCGGGGACGAGGGGCGCGGGTGGTTCTGAGTCTGCCCATCGCCAGACGCCCAGCGGCCGCCGCGCCCGACTCTACATTGATGTTCGAAGGAGAAGCCCATGGCCGCTGACGTGCTGGTGGTGGACGACGAGGCCGACATCCGCGACCTGGTGGCCGGAATCCTGTCCGACGAAGGCTATGAGGTCCGCACCGCCTCGGACTCCGAGAGCGCGCTCGCCGCCGTTCGGGCCAGGCGGCCGTCGCTGCTGATCCTGGACATCTGGATGCAGGGCGGCGGGATGGATGGTCTGGAGCTTCTGGACCTCCTGAAGTCCCTGGATCCCGATCTGCCTGTCGTCATGATCTCCGGCCACGGCAATATCGAAACCGCCGTCAGCGCCATCAAGCGCGGCGCATACGACTTCCTGGAAAAGCCCTTCAAGTCCGACCGGCTGCTGCTGGTGGTCGACCGCGCCCTGGAGGCGGCCAATCTGCGCCGGGAAAACCGTCGCCTGCGCACCCAGGCCATCATGCCGGAGGGCCTGATCGGCAAATCCATGCCCGCCCAGCATCTGCGCCAGATGATCGCCAAGCTGGCGGCGGCCAACAGCCGCGTGCTGATCGCTGGACCGCCCGGTTCGGGCAAGGAGACCGTCGCGCGGCTGATCCATTCGGCAAGCCCCAGGGGCAAGGGCGAGTTCGTGGCCATCAGCGCCGCGGGCATGACGCCAGAGCGGATGGATGTGGAGCTGTTCGGCGTCGAGGGGGAGGGCGGCCGTCCTGGCAAGATCGGCGTCTTTGAGCGCGCCCATGCCGGCACCCTCTATCTCGATGAGGTGGCCGACATGCCGCGGGAGACCCAGAGCCGGATCCTGCGCGTGCTGGTGGAGCAGCGCTTCCGGCGGGTGAACGGCGACGCCGATGTGCAGGTGGATGTGCGCGTCATCTCCTCGACCTCCCGCAACCTGCGGGAAGAGATCGCCGAGGGGCGGTTCCGTGAGGATCTGTTCCATCGCCTGAACGTGGTGCCCGTGGCGGTGCCAGGCGTGTCGGAGCGGCGGGAGGATATCCCCGAGCTGGTGGAGAACTTCATCGAGCGAATCTGCGAGGCCAGCGGCATGCCCCGGCGCGTGTTGTCGGAGGACGCCATCGGCGCCCTGCAGGTCCGGCCGTGGCCGGGCAACCTGCGCCAGCTGCGCAATGTGGTGGAGCGGATGCTGATCCTGAGTTCCGGCGACCCCAAGGAGCCCATCACCGCCGAGATGGTGCCCTCCGACGCCCCGCCCACCGATGGCGGCGGCCTGCTGGGCGCCGACAAGATCATCGCCCTGCCGCTGCGCGAGGCCCGCGAAACCTTCGAGCGGGAATATCTGAGCGCCCAGATGATGCGCTTCTCGGGCAACATCTCCCGGACCGCCGCCTTCATCGGCATGGAGCGCTCGGCCCTGCACCGTAAACTCAAGTCCCTCGGCCTGTCCGGGGCGCGCGCGCTCGAGGAGGGCGTCGAATAGCCATGGGGCGCATCGCCTATGTGAACGGCCGCTATCAGCGGCACGCCGACGCCGCCGTCCACATTGAGGACCGGGGCTACCAGCTGGCCGACGCCGTCTATGAGGTGTGGTCGGTGTTTGGCGGCAAGCTTGCCGACGCCGAGGGGCATTTCGCCCGCCTGGCCCGCAGTCTCGGCGAGTTGCGGATCCCCGCGCCTATGTCCCGGGCGGCGCTGACCATCGTCCTGCGGGAGGTGTTGCGCCGCAACCAGGTGCGGGAAGGCCTCATCTACCTGCAAGTCAGCCGTGGCGTGGCGCCCCGCGACCACGCCTTTCCGGACGGCGACCTCAGCCCCTCGGTCGTCATCACCGCCAAGAGCCTCGACCGCGCCGCCTCAGAGGCCAAGGCGGCCAAGGGCATCGCCGTTATCACCACCCCGGAGAACCGCTGGGGGCGCTGCGACATCAAGACGGTGGGCCTGCTCCCCAATGTCCTGGCTCGTCAGGCCGCCCGGGAGCGGGGGGCGGGGGAGGCCCTCTTCGTCGATGAGATGGGCCTGGTGACCGAGGGCGCGTCGGCCAATGCCTGGATCCTCGACGGGGACGGCGTGCTGCGCACCCGCGACACCCAGGCCAACATCCTGCGCGGCGTCACCCGCCGCACCCTGCTCGACGTAATCGCCGAGGCCGGTCTGAAGGTGGAGGAGCGGCCCTTCACCCCTGAGGAGATAGCTCGGGCGAAGGAAGCCTTCATCACCGGCGCCGGGTCGCTGGTGCTGCCGGTGATCACCATCGACGGCCAGCCCATCGGCGGCGGAGCGCCGGGTCCGGTGGCGAAGCGGCTGCGGAGCCTCTATATCGAGCGGGCGAAGCAGACCGCCGTCTAAGCGGCCGACCGCGATTGCGCGGCGGCTCAAGGTTGGACTAGCTTGCCTTATGTGTGTGGGGGCGCGTGGCCCCTCGATCGGAGAAAAGGGCGAAAAGCCATGAGCGAAAAAAAGCAGAACCTGCAGGACACCTTCCTCAACAGCGTCCGCAAGGCCAAGACCCCCCTGACCATCTTTCTCGTCAACGGCGTCAAGCTGCAGGGCGTGGTCAGCTGGTTCGACAATTTCTGCGTGCTCCTGCGCCGCGATGGCCAGTCGCAGCTGGTCTATAAACACGCCATCTCCACCATTATGCCGGCCCAGCCCGTCCAGCTGTACGAGCCGGCGGAAGACGAGACCGATTGAGTTCCCCATCCATCGACCATGAGACGCCCGTACAGGGCGCTCTTATCATCCATCCTGAACGCGAGGGCCGCGGCGGCGCCCGGTCCTCCCAGGCGCGCCTTGAAGAGGCCGAGGGGCTCGCCCTGGCCCTGGATCTCGAAATCCGCCGCGGCATGGTCGCCCCGGTGCGCAAGCGCATGCCCGCCACCCTGTTCGGTAAGGGCAAGGTGGCCGAGATTGGCGAGCTCTGCGAGGAGCTCGAGATCGATGTGGCCGTCGTCGACGACGCCCTGACCCCGGTCCAGCAGCGCAATCTGGAAAAGGCCTGGAAGGTGAAGGTCATCGACCGCACCGGCCTGATCCTGGAGATCTTCGCCCGGCGCGCCCGCACGCGGGAAGGCCGGCTGCAGGTGGAGCTGGCCAGGCTCTCCTATGAGCGCTCGCGCCTGGTCCGCACCTGGACCCACCTGGAGCGCCAGCGCGGCGGCTTCGGGGTCATGGGCGGTCCTGGCGAAACCCAGATCGAGACCGACCGCCGCCTGCTGGCCGAGAAGATCGGCCGGCTGAAAAAGGAGCTGGTGGAGGTTCGCCGCACCCGCACCCTGCAGAGGTCGGCCCGCAAGCGCCGTCCCTATCCGGTGGTGGCGCTGGTCGGCTACACCAACGCCGGCAAATCCACCCTGTTCAACCGCCTGACCGACTCCAAGGTCATGGCCGAGGACATGCTGTTCGCCACCCTCGATCCGACCCTGCGGATGCTGAACCTGCCCGACGGTCGTCCGGCCATCCTGTCGGACACGGTGGGCTTCATCTCCGACCTGCCGCACGAACTGGTGGAGGCCTTCCGGGCCACCCTTGAGGAGGTCAAGGAAGCCGACGTCATCCTGCACGTCCGCGATATCGCCAGCCCAGAGAGCGCGGCCGAGGCGGCCGATGTCCGTGAGGTGCTGGAGCGTCTAGGCGTCGACATGGATGAACGCCGGGTGCTGGAGGTCTGGAACAAGATCGACCTGACACCGGAAGAGGACCGGCCGATGCTGGAGGGCGACGCCCGCCGCGCCCATCCGCCCGCCCTGCTCGTCTCGGCGGTGACCGGCGAGGGGGTTACGCCCCTGCTGCTGGCGGTCGCCAGTCTGGTGGACGAGTCCCCGGCGGTTGAGGCTCTTCTGCCAGCCGGGGAGGGGGCCGCGATAGCCTGGCTCTATCAGAACGGTCGGGTGATTGACCGTCACACTGAGGATGATGGCGCCGTCCGCATGGCCGTTCGACTGACGCCTAAAGCCCTCGGACAGTTCGAACAGCTCTTCCCCAGGATTGACCTGGGCGCCGTCTCACATGGGGCGGACGACCTCTAGGCGCGCTCGGCGGCCTTGGCCGCATCCCACAGAGCGTCCATCTCGGCGAGGTCGGACTGCTCAGCGGTCCGGCCGCGTTCGGCGAGGGCGGCTTCGATGAACTGGAAGCGGCGGGCGAACTTGGCGTTGGTGGCGCGCAGGGCGTCCTCGGGCTCGATGTCCAGCTTGCGGGCAAGATTGGCCATAACGAACAGGACGTCGCCGATCTCGCCGCGCAGGGCGTCCTTGTCGCCCGCCTCGATCTCGGCCTCCATCTCGCCGATCTCCTCGCGCAGCTTTTCCAGCACAAAGGACACCTCCGGCCAGTCGAAACCCACCCGGGCGGCGCGCTTGGTCAGCTTCACGGCCCGGGTCATGGCCGGGAGACCGGCGGGCACGTCGTCCAGGAGGCTCTGAGCGCGGCCCTTACCGGCGCGCTCCTGCGCCTTCATGGCCTCCCAGGCCGCCGTCTGCGCTTCGCCAGTGGCGCAGCTCTCGTCACCGAACACATGGGGGTGGCGGCGGATCATCTTGTCGTTGATCGCCTGGACCACGTCCTCGAAGCCAAACGCGCCCTGCTCCTGCGCGATGCGAGCGTGGAACACCACCTGCAGCAGGAGGTCGCCCAGCTCTTCCTTCAGATCCCCGAGGTCGTTCCGCTCAATGGCGTCGGCCACTTCATAGGCCTCTTCCACCGTATAGGGGGCGATGGTGGCGAAGCTCTGCGCCAGGTCCCACGGGCAGCCCTCCTGCGGGTCGCGCAGCCGGGCCATGATGGCCAGCAGGCGCTCCAGAGGCGGAAGATCACTGGGCGGGGCGGGTGACGGCATGGATTTCCTCAGAAGTCTTCGGCTGGGCGCCAAATTCCGGCGCGGCTTCCGCCAGATCCCGGGCTTCAAGAGCGCTGCGGATGACCGCGTGTCGCTCGGCGTTGAGGGGATAGTTCATGATGATCCAGCCCGCCAGCAGCGAAAGAACCGCCGGCGCGGCCAGGAACATCACCTGCAGACCCACCAGGCCCGAGGTCGAATCCGCCGCGCGGGCTTCAAAACCCACCAGATCGAGCCCCACATAGGTAATGCCGATGGCGGCGGCCGAGCCGATCTTCACCGTCCCGCTCAACAGGGCGTAAAGCAGCCCCGTCCGGTCGGCGCCGGACTCCAGCCGCTCCTCATCGCCTACATCGGCCATCATCGCCCGCAGCAGGAAGGGGCCAGCCGAGAAGGGCAGGCCAATCAGGAACATCAGGCCCGCAGCAATCAGCCAGGCGCCAGGCGGGATGACCAGGGCGCCGGCGGTGACGATCGCATAGAATGCCGTCGATACGGCCAGGGCGCGGTGCTTGCCCATCTTGTAGGAGAGCCGCGTCCAGATGGGGCCGCCGACCAGGCCGCCGATGAAATAGACCAGCAGCAGGCCGCCGGCCTCGGCCTTGTCGAAGGCCTTGATGCGCTCGAAATAGAAGAAGAACAGGGCGCCGGTGATCGCTGGCCCCGTGCCGATGGCGAGGTCGGCGGCCAGCAGGCGTCGAACGCTGTTGCGCTTGAAGAGGCCCAGATACTCCCGCAGGCCAGAGCGCTGCTGAGGCCGGACGATGAAGGGCTCGGGCACCTTCCAGAGCGCCAACAGGCCAGTCAGCGGCAGGAGCAGGATGATGAACCAGCCCATGGCCTCCACCCCCAGGGCGTGACCTGGCACGCCCAGCAGGCCCAGAAGCGGGGGCAGGGTGAGGACCAGGATCATGCCCACCACATTGCCGCCCTGCCACCAGGAATAGATCCGCGATCGCTCGTCATAGCCGGGCGACAGGACCGAGCCCCAGGATAGGTGGGCCAGGGTGGCGATGGAGAAGCCGCCATAAATGACCAGCAGCCAGAGCCACAGATAGCCTGCGCTGACGCCCGGCCTGGCCATAAACAGCATATAGGCCGCCAGCATCAGGATCGGGATGCCGATCCCGAACCACAGCCTGAAGCGGCCATAGCGGGTCCGGGTCTTGTCCATGATTCCGCCGATGAACGGGTCAAAGGCGATGTCGAGCAGACGGACGCCCATGAACGCCGCCCCGACAGCGGACAGGCTCAGCCCCAACTCGTTCGCATAGAACTCTGGGAGATAGACGACCAAGGGCAGGCCAAGCCCCGCCAGGGGCAGGCAGGGGGCGGCCAGCGCCGCCAGGGTCCAGCTCGAGCGGCGCTCAGACGACATGGGAAAATCTCACTGGAACTATAGGCGCGCGATCTGACCCCGCGCCGCGGCGCATGGCAAGCCTGGGTCAGCGCAGGGCGTAGAGCTGTCCGCGGCTGAGCCGATGGCTGAACCGCTCAAACGCCCATTGGGCGTCGCCCCACACAGCCTGGCGCCGAGAGTCCGCGAGATCGGACGCAAACCAACTGAAACTCAATGGCGTGACCTTGCCGTCGAAGGTGGTCATCTTGCCTTCGATACGGGCGCCGCCGAGGGCGGCGCTGCGGAAGGATAGCCCCGGGCGCGCGAGCATTTCCTGGCGGGTCGGCCGACTGGGCTTGAGGTCGAGCAGGACGAGGTCGACCCGACCGCCGGCCATCACACCCATCTGCTCCAGATCTTCGGTGACCAGGGTCCTAAGTCGCTCAGCCTGCGCCTCGACCTCCGCCAGGCCGTAGGTCTCCGCTGCATTTTCGCGCAGGGCAGGGCTCAACCGCACAGTGACCTGAGGGCCTGCGGCGGCGGCTGTCGTTGGGGCTTCGCCTTGGCCCGCAAGGGCCGGGGGGGCGAGGGTGGGGGTGAGCCCCAGGCCAATAGCCAGGATCAGACTCGAAACGGCGCGCATGCCACTGGCCTCCTCTGGCACGCCGAGAGGTTGAGGCGAAACCATGGCGCTACTGTGGCGACCAGGTCGGCCGTCAGCGCCTGACGGTCAGTCAACGGCATGAAGACCGCGGGACTCCAGCGACTCCCAGATTTCCAATGGCGTGTCAGCATAGCCAAACAGGCTCAGATCCTGCGGCGAAATCATCCCCTGATCAGCCAGGGCCTGGAAATTGATGACCTGGGACCAGTAGGCCTGATCGCACAGCACGATCGGGATCGGCGGGCTCTTTTGGGTTTGGCGCAGAGTCAGCAGCTCAAACAGTTCATCCAGCGTCCCAAAGCCGCCGGGGAAAATGACCAGGGCGCTCGCCCGCATGGCCAGGTGCATCTTTCGCATGGCGAAATAATGGAACTGGAAGGTCAGCTCAGGCGTCGAATAGGCGTTGGGCGTCTGCTCATGGGGCAGGGTGATGTTGAAGCCGATGGAGGGGGCGCCGACCTCCTGTGCGCCTCGATTGGCCGCCTCCATGATCCCAGGACCGCCGCCTGTGGCGATCACATTGTGTCGGCCTTCGCCCCCGTTGCGTAGCGCGCCGCCCCGCTGAGAGGCCAGGCGGCCGAAACCGCGGGCGGTCTCGTACCAGTGAGCCTGGCGACCAGGGCCGTCGGGGGCGACCCGGGCGCTGCCGAAAACGACGATGGTCGACTCCACGCCCCATTGCCGAAGCGCCGCTTCGGCCTTCGCATATTCCAACAGAAACCGAACCCCGCGCATGGAGTCCCCCAGCAGGAATTCCTGGTCCAGGGCGGCCAGCCGGTAGGAGGGGGAGGCGAGTTGGGCGGCGGAGTCTGGGGGGGAGTCTGGCGTCTGCGGCATAGGCTGAACCTGCCTGGAGTCGTGTGTGTGGGTCCACCTGAGCCCGATGTCAGGTGGACATCGTGTACCGCCGTTCACCCTAAGGGTGCAAAATTCCCTTGAATCGGCGGCGATTGGACCATTTGCTCAGGTGACACCGGCGCCCACCCTTGGCAGTGTCGAAAGCTGATTCCCAACCTGGAGCCATCCATGAACACCTCCGACATCATCGATCGCGTCGCCGCGGCCGACGACAAGCTGACCAAGGCGCAGGCCAAGCAGATCGTGGACGGCGTTTTCGCTGCGATCCGCGACGCCGCCATCAGCGGCGAGGAAGTGTCCCTGCCGGGCTTCGGCAAGTTCAAGGTGCAGAACAAGCCGGCGCGCACGGGCCGCAACCCCCAGACTGGCGAAGCCGTCCAGATCGCCGCCTCCAAGAAGGTGTCGTTCCAGCCGGCCAAAGCCCTCAAGGACGCCGTCAACAGCTGAGGTTCCGCACCTCAAGTCTAGCGCCGCCCCCCAAGGCGTCGTGACGAACAAGGCCGGCGCCCGGTAGCGCCGGCCTTTTTCACGTTTGGGCGCTGGAGTGAGGTCTCGCGGGGCCCCGATCGAGCGAGACGTCGGCAACAATTTATCGCCTAAGATAGATTATCGGAAATACGCGATGTCGGCGGGGTGTTCGGGCAGAATAGAATCCCGAACCCTCAAAACAGGTCGAGATCGCCGTCTTCGTCGACCGCGCCGAAGCCGACGCCCGTAGCGGCGCCTTCTATGCGTTTCACCACGTCGCCCAGCGTGATGTGGCTGAGCGCAGAGGTCAGATCCACAGCGGCTTCTTCACTGGCCTGCAGACCAAGATCCCGGGCGAAGTTCGCCAAGGCCGTCAGGTGCTGGTTGAGCAGATCGATGGCGTGCAGGTCCTGCATGACTTTCAGGCGCTCTTCCGGCGCGATCAGTTCCAGCATCTTGCCCAAAGTGTCGTCCAGGTGCTGCGAGGCGTGGCACGCCATGGCGATTTCGCCGGCCAGCAGATCGAGCGCCTTCGCCGGACTGATGCGAACGCGTTCCATAATCTTTGCAGCCGTTGCGGTCATGAATCGCTCCCCTAGGACGCCGTACCCTGCCCCGGCGTCGCTTAAAGGCAAATGAATGTTGTTCGGCGAAAATGTCGCAGCGCCGCGCGACGGTAAGATAGGGTCGTCAGGCCTCAGAGCTCAGGCAAAGCCCGCTCGCCACGGGCGATTTCCTGGAGTGTTCGCAGGTAAAACGCAGGCTCAAGCGCCGTGAGGCGGGCTTCGAGGCTCTCCCCCGTCTCGCCGGGCGCCACGTCGAGTTCAAGGCGCGCCACCTCTGGTCCGTGGTCATACTCACCGTCGACCAGGTGAATCACAGCTGCGCTACGCCTGAGCCCGGCGGCGATCACTGCTTCGTGGACGCGGCGACCATACATCCCCTCCCCGCCGAACGCCGGCAGGGGGCCTGGGTGGATGTTCAGGACGCGCCCACGAAACCGGTCAAGGAACACCGGGCCCAGGCGGCGCAGATAGCCTGACAACACGATCAGCTCCACCCCCGCATCACCCATGGCGTCGGCCAGGGCCCGGTCGGCTGCTTCAGGGTCGAGCTTGGTGGGAATGCAGGCGGTGGGCACGCCAGCCGTAGCGGCGTAACCCAAGGCGGGCGCGGCGCGATTGTTGCTGACCACCAGACGCGGCTCGGCGCGGAGATCGCCTTGATCGATGGCCGCGAGAATGACGCGCATGGAGCTGCCGTTCTTCGAGGCAAGAAACCCGAGTTTAAGAGGCTCAAGCATCAGGAGATTTCAGCTCTGAGCTCATGCGTGAATCGAAGGCCGTCAAAAGCCGGCTCGATCCCCTTGGGCAGACGCGCGGCCAGGTCAGCGAAGTCGAGGTCGATGTGCATATTGGTGAGGATGGCCCGACGCGGCGCCAGCCGTTCAATCCAGGACAAGGCCAGATCCACATGAGCATGGGTCGGATGTGGCCGCCAGCGAAGCGCGTCCACGATCCAGACGTCCAGGCCGCGCAGCGCCTCGAAGGACGCCTCGGGCAGATCCACCAGATCACTGGAATAGGCCACATCGCCAAACCGGTAGCCTACCGACCGAACCCCGCCATGGTCCTGGTCAAAGGTGGTGACGGGTATGACGCCCGACGGCCCGTCGATCGAGAATTCCTCCCCCAGCGGCGGCAGCATCACCGGGTCGCAGATCGCGGGGTAACCGCCCTCAGCCTCGAATATATAGCCGAACCGCCGTTGCATCGTGGTCCAGGTGGCGGTGTCCATGTGGCAGGGAATCTTCGCGCGCTGGCGAATGAAGAAGGCCCGTACGTCGTCGATGCCATGGACCTGATCGGCATGATCGTGGGTCAGCAGCACGGCGTCCAGTCGGCGAACCCCGGCTGCAGCGGTCTGCAGACGCAGATCAGGCGAGGTGTCCACCAGCACCGTTGTGAGGTCAGCCCCGTCGGCGCCGGCGTCGATCCGTCGCACCAGCAGGGAGCAGCGTGATCGCCGGTTCCGGGGATCGGTGGGATCGCATGCGCCCCAGTCACCGTCGGCCCGGGGGACTCCCCCCGATGACCCGCTCCCGAGGATGGTGATCTCGAGGGCGCCGCTCATGGACGCGGAATCTTGTCGAAGAGGGCGAAGAAGGCGTCCTCGGTGTTGGCCTCGGCCTGGGCCAGCGTCCAGCCTCGTATCTCGGCCAGCTTGGCCAGGACGTGAGGCAGATAGGCTGGTTCATTGCGCCGCCCCCGCTGGGGAACCGGCGCGAGATAGGGGCAGTCGGTCTCGACGATGATCCGCTCGGCCGGCATCTGAGCGATCACGTCACGGACGTCCTGAGCGGCCTTGAAGGTGGCGATGCCGGAGACTGAAAACCACGCGCCCAGTGCTGCGGCCCGCCGGGCGAGGTCCGCGCCGCTGGTGTAGCAGTGCATGAGCATGCGGAAGGGACCTGCGGCGTATTCCTCTTCCAGGATCTCCGCCATGACCTCGTCGGCCTCGCGGGTGTGGACCACCAGGGGCAGGCCCGTTTCGCGGGCCGCCGCCACATGTGCGCGGAACACCCGAGCCTGGATGTCCCGGGGGCTGAGATCATAGTGGAAGTCGAGACCAGTCTCGCCGATGCCGACCACCTTGGGGTCGGTGGCCAGCTCGACCAGGGTCTGGGCCGATAGATCCGGATTTTCCTTGGCCTCGTGCGGGTGGGTGCCGACCGTGCACCAGATGTCGGGCGCCTCGGCCACCGCGCGGACCGCGTCGAAGCCGGAGACCTTGTCGCTGATATTGACCATCAGCGCGATGCCGGCCGCCCGGGCGCGGGCGATCACCTCGGCCCGGTCCTCGTCGAACTGGGGGGCGTGCAGATTAACGTGGCTGTCGATGAGCATGGATCAGGGAACGATCGTTCAGGCGCGAGCGGCGATCCGCAGCTCGCGAAGCGCCGTGAAGAGGGCGTCGGCGCGGTCAAGATTCAAACCCTCGACCTCGCGCGGCAGGGCGCTGAGCCTCTCCCATGCCTGGGCCCAGGGATCAAGACCGCCCACACGGGCCGCGGCGCGCTCTCGGGCCAGGTTGTGCACCCGCTCACCCAGACGCTCCATGAAGAGGGCGAAATTCGCGCTCCCCTCCCCGCCCCGGAACCGGTCGGCCAGAGCCAGGGCCGCGGCTTCGTCCTGATCAGGAAGGCGGGCGAGGATATCGCGGGCAGCGTCGTCCAGAGCGAGGGCTGCGCCCGCGGCCATGGTCAGCGCCCGGCCAGGCGCCTCGCCCGACATCCGGGCCAGGCGCAGGGCTTCCTCGGGATTGACGCTGACGTGGTGGCGGACGAAGGCGGCGGTGGCCTCAAGGCCGAGCGGACGGAACAGCAGCCGTCGACAGCGCGACCGAATGGTGGGCAGGAGCCGACCTGGCGAATGAGACACCAGGAAAATGACCCCGCGCGGCGGGGGCTCCTCCAGGGTCTTCAGGACTGCATTGGCGGCGTTGACGTTCAGATCGTCAGCCGGATCGATGATCGCCACCCGGTGTGGCGCGGCGGCCGGGGATTTGGAAAAGAAGTCGGCGAGCTTGCGCGCCTCATCGACCGGGATCGACTTGCGGAGCTTTCCGTCCTCGCCCATCCGCTCGATGACCAGCAGATCGGGGTGGGACCGTGCGGCGACCTGACGGCTCACCGGATGGTCAGGGTCAACCCCCAGCACCCCATGCCCGCCAGCAGGCGGCGCCCCCAGCAGGCGCCGGGCGGCCCGGTAGGCGAAGGTCGCCTTGCCGACCCCCTCTGGCCCCGTCAGCAGCCACGCATGGTGCAGGCGTCCCCGGGACCGGGCGTCCTCAAAGGCGGCCTCTGGCCCCTCGTGACCGGTGAGATCGTAGACATCTCTTGGGTGGGGCGGCTGGCCAGCCTCAGCCATCGCCCCGGGCTCCCACAGAGCCGATGGCCGACCAGATGTCGGCGCTGACGGCCTCCAGGGGCTGGGTGGCGTCAATCACACGGCACCGGTCCGGCTCGGCCCGGGCGATATCGAGAAACGCCTGCCGCAGACGACCGTGAAAAGCCGCGCCTTTGGACTCAAAGCGGGTTTCGGCCCCGGCGCGACTGGCCGCCCGCGCCAGCCCCGCCTCTGGCGGCAGGTCAAGAATGAGGGTCAGATCCGGGCGGATGTCCCCCAGGACGTGGGCCTCCAACTCGGCGATAAAGGCCGGATCGGTCCCGCCCGCCGCGCCCTGATAGGCCCGGGTAGAATCGGCGAACCGGTCGCACAACACCCAGGCGCCCCGGTCGAGTGCGGGTTTGATCACCCGCTCCAGATGATCACGCCGGGCGGCGTACATCAGGAGGGTCTCGGTCATCGCCGACCATCGGTCGGCGGCGCCGCGCACCAGCAGATCCCGGATCGCCTCGGCGCCCGGCGAACCGCCAGGTTCGCGGGTGGCCACCACCTCGCCGCCAAGGTCACCAAGGCGCTGCGCCAGCAGGCGTAGCTGGGTGGACTTGCCGCCCCCCTCCCCGCCTTCGAATGTGATGAAACGGCCCGTGCTCACGCGCCCAAATTGGCCGTTTCGCGCCGTAAGTCCAGGGCGCCGGGGCTCAATAGGGGTGGATGACGCGGGCGTCGGCGAATCCGGCGCTCGCCACCTGATCACGCACCGCCCAGGCCCGGCCCTCGTCTGCGCCGGCCTCCAGCACCACGCGATAGAGCCCGCCCTGGGTGGACTCGATCACCGCCTGTCCCGCATGCGCCAGCTGATTGACTGCGCGCTCGGCATTTATCCGATCTCCAAACGCGCCGGCCTGGACCCGGTAGGTGGCCTCTGGCGCGGGAACCGGCGTCGCCGCAGCTGGCGGTGGCGGCGTCACGACGGGCGGCGGCGGCGCAGTGCGCGCAAGCTGCCTGTAGGGGATGGGCGCCGGCGGCAGGCTTGCCGGGGGCGCCGGCGCCTGGGCGCGACGCACGCCGGAATCGCCCCCGCCGCCAAGGGGCGCGCGTCCGACATAGCGCACCCGCACCTTGGCCAGTCCCTTGGACTCAAAACCCAGTTCACGGGCCGCTGCGCGGGACATGTCGATGATCCGGTCCCCCACAAAGGGCCCGCGGTCGTTGACCCGCACGATCACCTTGCGACCGTTCTCCAGGTTCGTGACCTCCACCAGGCTTGGCAGGGGCAGGGTCGTATGGGCCGCGGTGAGCGCGTCCATGTCAAAGGTCTCGCCATTGGCCGTCGCCTTGGCGTGGAACTGAGCGCCATACCAGGAGGCGGTGCCCACCCGGTTGTAGCTCGGGTCTTCCTTGGGCACGTACCAGACGCCAGCCACCTGATAGGGCTTGCCCACCTTGTAGGTGCCGCCGGCTCCGCTGGGCGCCTTGGCGCCGGAGGACTGGGCCTGAGGCAACCGACTGGCGAGCTTGGGCTTGGGCGCGGCGCAGGCGGTGATCACCAGCGCGCCGAGGCTCACCCCCACGAGGGTGCGGACGATGGTCATCCGGCTCCGCGGTTCGCCTTGCATGTCGGCCTCCTCTGCCCGTGCTTACCGGAGTGTGAACAGGGAGGCTTGAGGCGAGGTTAAGCTGACGTCAGAAGCCTTGGATCACCGGGCCTGGCCCTGCTATAGCCCGCCCCTCCGGACGGGTGGCCGAGTGGTTTAAGGCAGCGGTCTTGAAAACCGCCGTGGGTGAGAGCCCACCGTGGGTTCGAATCCCACCCCGTCCGCCACCACGGCTCGGCCAGCCGCCGAGGGGCGCACTCACCCCACGAACGGCAGCGGCGCCTCGCCAAGCGCGGCGCGAAAGGTGTTGTGGTAATGATGCAGGGGTGGCTCGTTTCGCCCGAAGATCACCTCCGACATCAGACCTGAGGACAGCGCCCGCTGAGTGGTCTCGGCGGTGGCGTAGTCCTCGTCGGCCACGACCCGGGTGAAGCCCTCGGAGAACAGCTGGGCGAAACCGGGGTTCTCGGCCAACACTTCGCGGTCGAAGTAGTAGCTGATCTTCGAGATCGATCGGCCCGGATCATTGGGATCGGGATAGACCCGCACCACGGCGATCCGCTTGTTGCCCACATTGACCACCACATTGGGGAACAGAAAATAGACGGGAAAGCCCCCGTCCTCGATCCGCCAGTCCGCCTCAGGCCGGCCTCTCAGGTCATCGATGCCCCGCAGACACAGGACCATGCGGTGGTTCCGCGCATAGCTGCGGTAGGACAGCACATCGCCGTGGAAGTTGTTGGCCAGGGTGTCCCGGTGCAGGCGCTTGAAGTGATAGGTCTCGCCGAAGGTGTCTGTGGCGAGCTTCCAGTTCATCTTCATGTCCAGGGTCTGCTCATAGGCGAGCTGATAACGGCCCCAGTCCCAGCTCTCCAGGTCCTCGCTGACGCCCTCGAACAGCTCGGCTGGATCAATCACGCCTTGAGGGTCGGGGTGGACCACGAGGAATCCGTAGCGTTCCAGGGCCGGCAGCTCGATGAGGCCAAGACAGCTGCGATCGATGGCGCCGAACTGCTGCTCCATAGGCACGCCGATCAGAGCGCCCTTGGCGTCGTAGGTCCAGGCATGGAACGGACAGGAAAAGCGTGACTTCTGTCCCTTTGGCGCGGTCTCGACCATCGAACCGCGGTGACGACAGGCGTTGAGGAAAGCCCGCACCACACCTTGGTCGTCGCGAGTCACCAGGACGGGGAAGCTGAAATCCTCAGTGGTTAGGAAGCTGCCGGGGGACGGCAGGTCAGAGGTCATGCCGACCAGCTGGGGTCTGGCCTTGAACATCACCTCCCACTCCCGGCGCGCGATTTCTGGCGAGGTGTAGGCTTCGGCCGGAAAGGCCCGGATGCCGCCCGCGTCGGCGTTCACGCCGTCGTCCAGCTGCTGAAGGAGTTCACGAAGCACTTCAATCTGAACAGCAGTCTTCATGGCGGTGTCACCGGTTTGAGGGGTGGGCTTCAGGCGATGGTGGACTCAAGCAGACGAAAGGTGGTCTCGATCTGGGCGCGGTGGACGGGCTGCGGCAGCGCCCGCCGACTGGAGACCCGCAGTCCTTCGTTGACGACCATGAGGAAGGCCGAGAGTTCAGCAGCCTTCGCCGCGCCGCATCCCGTATCGGACAGGCAGGCCTCGAACGCCGCCTCAACCTCGGCAAGTCGCCGCCGGGCGTGGGCGCAGAGGGCGTCATCGACGCCGGCCAGTTCCAGCACGGTGTTCACGAGCATGCAGCCCCACGCCCAACGCTCCCCCGCCTCCTCAGAAATCGGCTGGAGGAAGAAGGATCTCAGGGCCGTCAGCGGCGGCTGCCGGGTTCGCGCCTCGGTCAGAATCGCGATGCTTCGGGCAGCGAACAGATCAAGGCACTCGAGGAACACCCCACGCTTGTCGCCATAGGCCGCATACAGGCTTGAACGGCTGATACCCATGGCCGCCACCAGGTCGGCCAACGAGGTCGCCTGATAGCCCTTGCTCCAGAACAGAAGCAGAGCGCTCTGGGTGGCGGTTGTGCGATCAAACTCAAGGGGGCGGGCCATTTGGCCATTATGGACCGGCCGTTCCAAAATGCAATCGATGGCGCAGTCGCCGCGCCCGAGCCTCTTGCTAGCCCCCGGGATGCAACGATAGTGGAAACATGGAACCTGCCGTCGCGATCTCGGCTTTCGCCGCCCTTGCCCAGCCCACGCGGCTGGAGACCTTCCGCCTCCTGGTGCGCCACGAGCCTCTCGGCCTCCCCGCCGGGGAAATCGCCCAGGCCATGGGGGCGCCGGCCAACACCATGTCGGCCCACCTGGCCGTCCTCAGCCGAGCGGGTCTGGTCAATTCGGAGCGACGCAGCCGCTCGATCATATATCGCGCCGAACTGGGCCGGGTTCAGGATCTGGCGGTCTTTCTCATGACCGACTGCTGCGGGGGGCAAGGGGCTGATTGCGGTCCAGTCGGCGCCGCCTGGGATCAGGCCGCCCTCGGCCCGAAAACCTGAAGGGAACGTCGGGCCAAACCCGGGATACCAGCGATAACTCGTGAAACTAAGGCGCCCCCTCAGGCCTTCCTATGGAAGCCACAGAGGGAACAGTGCGATGCCTGAAGACAAGACCTCCGTCCAATCGGATGCCGCCCAACGGGCCCTGAAGATGAAACGCGACGCAGACGGCCCCGGCCACCCGCCTGCGGGACAGACCGCCGACGAGGGCATGACGCCCGTCCCCAACAACACGATCGCCCCGTCGGGCGCCCTGGACGCCGAGGGGCATCGTCCCGTGGTGGAGCGGTCTAGAAAGTCTCGTTAAAACCGCCGCCATGGCCGGCGCGAGACGGCGCTAAACGTCCTCGTCCGTCGCTAGGCGGTAGCCGACCCCGGGTTCTGTGAGCACGACCCGAGGCGCGGAGGGGTTTTCCTCAAGCTTCTGGCGCAACTGCCGACCAATCCGGAGTTCGCGTTCAGCAGTCTTGGCGGCCACTTCGTATTGCTGCTGTTCCTGCCTGAGGATCGTGAGCTTCGATCCGCGGTGATGGCGAAGGTTCGCGACAGCGCGGCTGACCGCGCTCGGCAGAACATACCGGTCTTTGCCGTCGCCAGGGACGCAGAGACGATCGCGATGGCGCGCAACGAGCCAGGGCTCTACTGGTTTCTCGACTCCAGCGGCGCGGTGAGCCGGCTTTACCACGCCCTCAGCGCCGAGGGCGTCGACAATCCCCACTGGGCGGTGATCGATCCGTCCATGCGGATTTTCGCCGTGGCGAGCCTGGAGCACTCAGACGATGTGCTGCGGGTCGTCGCGCGCCTGCCGGCGCCAGACGATCACGCCGGCGTGCCATTGCATGCCCCAGTCCTGATCGTCCCACGGGTGTTCGAGCCTGACCTGTGCCGGCAACTGATCGCCCACTATGATCGCCACGGAGGCGCGCCCTCCGGAGTGATGCGAGAGATCGGTGGCAAGACCGTTCCTGTCATGGACGGTATGAAACGGCGACGCGACGCCCTGATCAAAGACGAGGCCCTGTTGGGTTTGATTCGAAAGCGGCTGGAGACGCGGCTGCTGCCAGAAATCCGCAAGGCGTTCCAGTTTCAGGTCAGTCGGATCGAGCGATACATCGTCGCCTGCTACGAGTCCGATGGCGGGGGCTACTTCAAGCCTCATCGCGACAACACCACCAAGGGCACGGCGCATCGGCGCTTCGCCTGCTCGATCAACCTCAACGCCGAGGCCCATGAGGGCGGGGAGCTGCGCTTCCCGGAGTTCGGGTCCAAGACTTATCGTCCGCCCACCGGCGGGGCGGTGATCTTCTCGTGCTCGCTGTTGCATGAGGCCACGCCGGTCACGGCCGGCCGAAGATACTGCTTCCTGCCCTTCTTCTACGACGAGGCCGGGGCCGAAATCCGCGCGGCGAACCTCGCCTCCCTGCAGCTCAGCGCCCGTCCTGACCCGGTCCCGGCCTCTGCTGTCCGGCAGACAGCCTGAATCGGCTCACGCCTCTGCGGCGCGGAGCCGATCGACCTGCGCCACATAGGCGTCGGCGTCGAAGCTCTTGAAGGTGTTCGGCCCCATGGAGCGCACCGTTCCAAAGACCGGCTGGGTCGGCCAGGGTCGGTCGTGGAGGCCAAAGATCCAACCCACATTGGTGTAGGAATTGGCGTCGCGCCCATCCAGCAGATAGCGGTTGTTCAACTCCAGCACGGTCGCGAAGGCTTGTTGTGGAGTTTCAGACCACTGGAGGATTTTCTTGCCCCAATACATGCGCAGGCGATTGTGCATGTATCCCGTGGACTTCATCTCGGTCATGGCCGCATTCCAGTAGCGGTCATGGGTACATGCCTGTTCGAACTGCTCGCGGGTATAGATGTGGGGGCGAGGGTCGTCGGCGTGGGCGTCCAAGGTCGCCCTGGCCCAGTCGGGCAGCGCCTCGTAGCGGTCATAGTCGGGCGAATGCCAAACGTGATTGATCGACAGTTCGCGACGGACGATGAGTTCCTCAAGGTAGGTCGCGCGGGAGTCCGGCGCGCCCCGTCCCGACCCGCGCACGGCCAGGGCGATCTCGACAGGCGAGATCTGGCCAAAGTGCAGATAGGGGCTGAGATAGGAGACGACCTCGGCCTCTGGCTTGCCCCGTCCGGCGCCGTAATCCGCCAGGCCCTGGTCGATGAACCGGGAGAGCCGGTCGCGGGCCTCCCCCTCCCCGCCCCTGAACCGCTTGACGGGCGCGCAGGCCTGATCGAGACGAAGGCCGCTCACGATGGCGGGGACGTTGTCCAAGTCGAAGTCAGAGCCTAGGTCCAGCTCGGCCCGACGGGCCACGGGCCGTGTCCGGAGGGGGACGATGTAGTCGTCCATGATCCTCTGGATGCGGGGTCGAATGGTGCGGGCAGCGTACTCGTGCTTGGTCGAGACCTGGGCGATGGGGGCGACCACATCGCCCTCCACGCGGATCAGCCGGCGATCCAGGACCTCGGCCAATCGTCGGCGCCAGAGCCGCTGGACCTTGAGATAACCCGCATCGCAGACCACCAGAGCAGCCTGCCGGGAGAGCTCCAACGCCACGGCGTCCGGCGCGCCGTGACGAAGGACAAAGCCGATCCCCCGGGCCTCAAGACGCCGCCGCACCTCCGCCAGCCCCTCAAGCATGAAGGCGTAGTGGCGAGCATTGGCCTCGGGGTAGTCATCGGTCAGGCCGAACGCCACCCACAGCGGCAGGTCTCGCTGGTTGGCCAGCTCCAGGGCGTACTCCAGGGCGGGGTTGAACTCCGCCCTTTGGGACGACTGCATCCAGTAAAGGACGTACCGCCCCTCAGCATGCTCCGGCGCATCCTTGAGCGTGCGGACGCGGGTGGACTCAATCGTCATGGAGGTGAGCCGTGACCTACTTCTGGACCCAGGCTCCGGTGGAGGACTGATAGTACTCGCCCGGCCGCAGGCGGGTGCTGACTACCTCGGTGAACGCCGCGGCGCCGGCGGCCGCGACCGTCACATTGTTCCGGGCGGCGGCCTGCCGGTAGAGCTGCGAGCGCCCCGCGTTGATCTCGTTGACCGCCGCCTCCAGGGCCGGGTCGGAGCTGGCCACGACAAAGCCGAGCAGACCGTCATTCTGCTCGCCGACAATGCCCTGAGCCTTGGCGGCGTCCACAAGGGCCTTGGCCTGGGCGGTCTGGGCCATGGCGGCCCCGGCGGTGAGGCCGACGGTGGCGACTCCGGCCGCGCCGAGGATGGCTGCGGCGAGGGCCAGGTACTTGATTCGGGTCATGAGCATTCCCCTAGAACAGGTTCGGATTCTGCTGGATCAGCGCCTTGACGTCCTCGTCCAGGCGCACGCGCACGTCGGCGTCCAGCTTTGCATAGATGGTGATCGGGTCGACCTGGACGCGAACGGTGGGGGCGCAGGCGCCAAGTCCCGCGGTCAGGACGGCGGCCCCGAGGAGCGCACCTGTGATCTGTCGCTTTGGAGTTATCAAGATGGCGGCTCCTCGGTCGGTGTTTCTCTGGGTCTATTCTGGCTCAGGGGTCTGAACCTCGCCTGAACCGCGGGCGGCCTGCGCCTGGGCGTAGTCCGCCAAGAGCTGATCCAGGTTGAGAGATGTGTCCAGCGTCAAATCCACCTTGGTGCCCGAGGGCAGTGGCAATTCGCGGTTGAGGAAGTCGCGCCGGATCAGCTCACCGAGGGTGAGGCGAATTTCCTGCCGCTGAGGCGGACTGTGTTCACCCCGCACCCGGAACAGGACCCCGAGGCGGCCGCCCGGCAGGCTGTTGACCTCGGCGTCGAGCAGGTCGAAGGCCAGGTGCTCCATCGCCTGGTAGGCGAACTCAACAGCGGTGTTGGTCTCCTCCGCCGGCGCGACGGCCGCGGCCTCCCCCAAGCCTTCGACGGCGGCGGTGGCGTCGCCGCCCGTCGCACTGACATCGGTCAGGGCGGCGCGCCGGATGGACAGGCGACCAGGCTCGATGGCCGCCAGCCGCCCCTGGACCAGCCGGAATCCATCAGGCCCGACGATAAAGGGCAGCCGGCCGCTGACCCGGGCGGACAATGACACGTGGTCAGCGAACGGCGTGGCCTCGACGATGTCAGCCAGTTGCACCCCTTCCACCACCAGTTCGCCACGCCAGGCCTGGGAACCGTCGAACGGGACGCTCATCGGTTCGATGCTCACCGTCCCGCCGCCCACCTTCACGGCCCCGCCCGCGATTTCCAGACTCTGGCCGAGAAGCTGGAAAGTCACCCGTGGCGTCGCTAACGGCGCCAGCAGCTGGAGTTGCTGGGCGGCCAGTTCCTGACCCGGCGCGGTTTCCAGGGGGGCGAGGCTGGTGAAGAGGAGGTCCCCCGACAAGCCACGCACGGCGCCTGCGGGACTGGCGAAATCCAGCTCGAACACCGTGAGCTCGCCCCCGCTGCGACCACCCTCTGGGCCCCATTGGAATCCGCCGGTGAACTGCGCGCTTCCCGTGGCCGGCGACCCGATCGCCGCCGCCAGTGGCGACAGGTCGATGGGCTGCAGGCCGTCCTCTGCGAAGACCAGTTTGCCGGTGTCCACGTCGACGGCGCCGACCCCTGTCGCCGCATCATGGGCAAGCTCGACACCGGCCACCGATCGCCCGTCCGAGGCCAAGGCCAACTCTCCGCGCCAGGTTTCGTCGGCAAGATTGACGTCGCCGGCGACCTCCAGCGGATTGGACCTTGGGCTGTCAGCCATGTCGACCAGCCGCCCGTCCATGACCGAGACATCGGCGTAGAGCCCCGACGGCTGTGCGCCGAACACAAGGTCGGCCACGCCGTCTTGCAAGCCGGCCTGCAGGAAGGGGGCCTGGGCGGAGATGCTGTTGGCGCGGCCGCTGATCCGCCACTGGCCGTCCTTGACCACGATCAGGGGGGATGCCCCCGGACACAGCGCAAGCCGAATATCCTCGACACTGGTGTCGCCAGCTTCGAAGCGATCCATCCGAATGGGCGCACAGGCGTCGGCGCGCAGGCTTAACCCGCCCCCCCCAATCGTCAGGTCGCCCCCAACCGCCGCAGCGACTCCCTCCATCGGCCCGAAATCGGTTTCGACAGACAGGCTGGTCCGCGCCCTCACGGCGCCCGGCGCCAGCTGATAGTCAGGAATTTGCGCATCCACGGTTGGCAGGCCGCCATACTCGACCCGTAGATCGAAGGCGCCGCCACCGTCGGCATAGACCGCCTTCGCCGCCCGTGGGGCGAGGGTCAGCCGTCCGCCGCTGACGGACCTCAGGACCGCCGGAGCCGCCAAACCGACGCGGAGGCCACCCTGTCCATGGGCCAGCCGCAGGGCGGGCGCGCTCACACTGAAGGCCTGGGCCGCACGCTTGATGGCTGCGAGGGTCTCAACATCATCGGCCCTCACGGGCCCCAGGCCTGACCAGCCGCCGGAGAGGCTCACCGGACCATCCAATGTCGCCGTCAGGGTTCCGTTTTCACGGGCCATTTGCCCTGTAAGATCCGCGGCGAGGCGCGTAAGGGCCAGGGCGCCCGTCGTCACCCGCTGTCCGATCAGGCTTAGGCGCAGGTCGCCGGAGACGCCGTCGCCGCGACGCCAGGTGATATCCTGTGATTGAGCAGTGGCGGACAGGGCGCCCACATGAAGGTCCCCCGAGCGACCCTGCTTCACATCAGCGCGCAGCGTCCCCTCCCCCCGGACCGCGAGAGCCGCCAGGCCGCCGCTGGCATGCCCACGGAAGCTCCCGGAGACGTTGACAGCCTCGGCCTCAACGCTGTCCCGGCGCAGGCGGCTAGCCGTCAAGTTTGCGACCGCAGTGATCGGCCCTTCGCCCAGGGGCCTTCGCCCATCCGGGTAGGGCCCGTTCAACGCGAGGGATAGGGCGCCTCGCCCCACAGAGATATCTCCAATGCGACCGGATTTCAGGCCGCCAGCAAGGCTGGCGCTGGCGCGTCCGTCACGGGTCACAAGCCCTAGCCTCGCCTCCTCGAGATCAAGTGAGAGGCCGTCAAGGGTGAGGCGCGTGGGCTCCAGCCGGCCCGACAGCGAGACAAGCACCCCCTCGATCATCCGAGCGTCGGCATGGATTCTGGCCCGTCCGCCGGCATGCTCCAGACGGAGAAGGCCGTCATGAACGATGATATCCGGCGAGCTCGCACCGGGCCGGGCCGGGCGGCGTCGAAACTCCTCGACCAGAGAGTCCAGGGCGCCCAGGCTGGGCCCCTCGGGCGTCAGGCGGACGAATATTGTGGGGGCGAACAGCTCCACCTGTTCCAGTTCGACCCCAAAAGGTCGACCCGCCCAGGGGCCGGTGATGTGATAGCCGACCGCAGCCCGCTCCGCAGTCAGGATGGGCGCGGCCTCTGGGCCTATCCGTAGCTCCCCCACCAACCCGCGGGGTCCTATGGCCTCGAAGTTCGCTTCAGCTTCGACGCCTCTGGCGTCCAGCCAGGCCACGAGGGCTTCCCGAGCCAGGGCTCGCCGGGCGAGATAGGTCGCCGCCAGCGTCGCCAGGAGGGCGAGGATAATCACCCCCAATGCCCACCCCACGCGTCGACGACGCCGGCTGCCGCGCGGCGCCGGATCGGGAACGGGAGAGCCCGCACGGGTGTCTGATGAGCTGGTTTGGGTCACAGGAGGCCATCGGCATAATGCCCGTGCGTCCCGTTAAGCTCCAGCCCTGTGCGCCTAGGCCCGAGCTTTCTGTGGATCGTCTGGCGGCGCCGTCACCGCGGCGATGGCCCCCAACAGATCCTCCGCACGAATGGGCTTGGACAAATGCCAATCCCCACCGGCGGCCTGCCCCGCCTGGACGTGTTCTTCCAGGGCGTTGGCGGTCAGCATGATCACCGGCGTTCGGGGCCTTCCGAGAGCGGCCTCGCGTCGACGAATTTCGGCGGTGGCGCTCAGCCCGTCCAGAACGGGCATCTGCATGTCCATCAGCACCACGTCGAACGGCTCCGCCGCCATGGCGTCCAGGGCAGCCTGCCCGTCTCCGACAACAACTGGCGTGAGGTCGACCGCACCCAGGATCAACTGCACCACCTTCTGGTTGGTCGGGTGATCCTCGGCGAGCAGGATTCGGAGGGCGCCAAGCGGCGCGGCGTCGGTCTCCCCCGCCGCAGGCTCATCCATCTCGCTGGACGGCTCAGCACGGGGAAGCTCCAGGAGGACGCAGAATTCAGATCCCTCTCCGGGTTTGGAGGAGACCGTGATCTCCCCACCCATCAGCTCCACAAGGGAACGGCTGATGGCGAGACCCAGGCCGGTGCCGCCGAAGCGGCGACGGATGGAGTCGTCGGCCTGTTCAAACCGCCGGAACAACCGCGCCCGGACCACTTCATCAAAGCCGATACCGGTGTCTCGGACCGCAAACTCCAGCGCCCGCCCGCGCCGGCTGACTGTCAGGCTGACCCTACCCGAGGGCGTGAATTTCACCGCATTGCTGAACAGATTGGAGAGGACCTGGGTGAGCCGCACCGGATCGCCGAGATAGGCGCCCTGGACATCCGGTTCCACGGTCCACTCCAGCTTGAGTCCCTTTTCTGCAGCCGCAGCCCTGTGAAGTTCAGCGATACGCGCGACCAGCGGTTCGATCTCGAAGGCTTCACGGGCCAGATGGATTCGACCGGCCTCGATGCTGGAGAAATCGAGGATGTCGGTGAGCACCTGCTCCAACAGGCGGCCGGATGACACGATCAACTCGGCTAGTTCCTGATCCTTGGGGTCGACCTGCCGCGCCTTCAGGGCCTGGGAAATGGCGATCACCCCATTGAGCGGCGTGCGCAGTTCATGGCTCATATTGGCCAGGAAGCGAGACTTCTCCGCATTGGCCTGTTCGAGTTCAGCGGTGCGCTCGCGGACCCGATCCTCAAGACTGGCCCGGGCGCTCTCGGCCTTGGCGCGCTCACGGGCCAGCGCCCGCGCCAAAAGGCCGATCTCGTCCTGGCGGGCCTCATCGGCCGCCAGACGCGACAGGGTCGGCGGCGCGAGGTCTGGATCGCAGGAATCCGCCAGTCGCCGCACAGGTCCCGTGATGTGGCGGTGCGCCAGGTAGATCATCAGCAGGGCCTGCAGCACCGCGGCGATCCCGCCCAACAGCAGCACCCAAGAGGCCGAGCGGGCAGCACTGATCATCAGAGCCCGCTTCGGATAGACCAGCAGGAGATTCCAGTCGGCCATATTCAGACGGCCGAAGGCGATGATCGAGGTTCCATCGGGACTATCCAGCACGCCGAATCGCTCAGGGTGGGTTCGAATCGCCTCGGCGATCGCCCCCGTCCCCGTCTGTTCCTCCAGGGCCTTCACCTGGCTTTCCGAGGTGGTGTTGCCAAGACCAAAGGCCTCGTCGGCGATGATCTCGCCGTCCCGGGTCATGATCATGGCCGTGGCCCCCGGCAGGGTTTCGCGGACAGCGCTCAGAAACAGGCCCGACAGCTCGATGGATGAGCCGAAGGCGCCGACAAAGCGGCCGTCGATATAGGCCGGAGTCAGGCAGGCGGACCCCAGCCGCAACTGGAGGTCAGCCTCCTGCACCAGACGCTGCAGGCTGGTGCACCGGGTTTCACCATTGGGATTGTTGGCCGGCAGCGAGATGAGCGTCATCTCCTCGCCGCTCACATCAAGATCGGCGGGCGCCTGCTCCCGATAGAACATCAGGCGGTCGGGTCGCTTTGGACCGAACATGACCAGACGGGTGGCCGGAGTGAAGAAATAGAGGTTGTCCAAGTCCGCGCCAGCCGCCTGCCCTAGATCAGACACGACGCTGAAGCTGGCGGCCAGGGCCGCCAGTTCCTCGGGCGGCGTGGCCTCGGCCTGCGCGATGAAGGCGCCCATGCCATAGACAAAGCCGCCATCCGGCCGCCGGACGCCGTCATAATACTCAGGTCGGCTGCGCCGGGTGCCGTCGGGCCGTAGAGGAAAGTACTGATCGGCCAGGCGCTCGGCCTCCCGAGGCTCCAGCGCCAGGGCGCGGCGCTCCAACTCCTTGGCTGCAGCAAGCTGCAGGGTTGTCAGGGCGGCGAAACGTCTATCCAGGTTGAGACTGCGCTCCCGGACATAATCCCCAAGGAAGGCGACTTGCCGCTGCGCCAGCTCGCTCTGAAAAATCAGCGCCGCAATGGCTGCAGCCAATACAGTCAGAGATAGAGTAGTAAGGGCGATACTTACCAAAAACTGACGGGTCAGAGACTTCATCGGCAAACGTCCCCGGCGGCGGCGCCCTATCCTTCAGTTTCTCTCCGTGTTCGCTCGCAATTTCAAACCCGTGCGTCATTGGGCCGCGGCCGGTCAGGCCCCGCCTATGGGGCGTCCAGGGGCGCCTGCGACAAGGGCGGGGCCACCTCTTCCAGGGGACGGCGTTCGGCCGCCACACCAAGCTTCATCTCCACCATGGCCGCCAACAGCATGAGGCCGCCCCCGAGGAGATAGCCCCAGAGAATTTGGCTGCGCTCGCCAGTGTCGATCAGGGCGCCAAACAGAACCGGCCCGCCCACACCGCCCACCAGGGTGCCGAAGGCGTAGAACATGGAGATGGTGACCGCGCGGATCTCCAGGGGAAAGGTCTCGCCGATGGTCAGATAGGCCGCGCTCGCCCCAGCTGAGGCGAAGAAGAAGATCACGGTCCAGGCCGCCGTCTGGGCCGGCGCCGACAGCACCCCGATGCTGAACAGCCAGCCTGTGAGGCACATGAGCACACCGGCCACCCCATAGGTCAGGCTGATCATCGGCTTGCGCCCCCAGCTGTCGAACAGCCGCCCCAGGAGCAATGGCCCCATGAAGTTGCCCAGGGCGAAGGGCAGCATGAACCAGCCTATGCTGGCCGGTGCGATGTCGTAGAACCGCGTCAGGATCAGGGCGTAGGTGAAAAAGATGGCGTTGTAGCAGAAGGCCTGGGTCGCCATCAGCACGACGCCCAGCACCGTTCTCTGCGGATACCGGCGCACAAGCGTGCTGGCGATCTCCAGCCAGGAGGTCGGCGGACGTCGCACCAGACGCAGGCTGAGCAAGTCATCATGCGGCGGCAGCTTCTGGCCGGTCTCCCGTTCGACCCGGGCCTCGATCTCGGTGATGATGGCCTCGGCTTCGGCCTCCCGGCCATGGGTCATCAGCCAGCGAGGGCTCTCGGGCATGAAGCGCCGGATCCAGATGATGATCAGGGCCATCGCCCCACCGATGATGAAGGCCAGCCGCCAGCCCCAAGCCGGATCGATGAAGGCCGCGTTCAGTAGAAAGATTGAGCTCAGCGCCCCGAGCGCCGCCCCGAGCCAGAAGCTGCCATTGATGACGAGGTCGGTGAACCCGCGGCGCCGCGCCGGGATCAGCTCCTGGATGGCGGAGTTCACCGCGCCATACTCGCCCCCGATCCCGGCGCCGGTCAGGAACCGAAACACCATGAAGGACCAGAAATCCCAGGAAAAGCCGGTGGCGATGGTCGCGACCATGTAGACGAAGACCGTGGCGGTGAAGAGCTTTTTGCGCCCGAAACGATCGGTCAGTCTCCCGAAGGTCAACGCCCCGACCACGGCCCCAAGGATATAGGCGCTGCCCGTCAGACCGACCTGTGTGGCTGTGAGGTTGAGACCGCCGGGACCGGCGATGGCCGGAGAAAGCGAACCCACCAAGGTCACTTCCAATCCATCTAGGATCCAGGTGACCCCGAGCGCTGTCACCACCAGCCAGTGGAACCGACTCCAGGGCAAGCGATCAAGACGGGCGGGCACCCGGGTGACGAAGACGTCGGGACTGGCCATGGATTCCCCTCTCCCCAAAACCTTGGCGTAACGCTCCAAGGCCGAGATTGGACGCATTCGGTTGGTCAAAAAAGCCACCGCTTCGGGCTTTCGCTGGCTGAAACAGGGGGCTATGGGGCGACATGTCTTCGCCCGAAATCCTCGTTGACGCCCGCGGACACCGGTGCCCGGTGCCCACCTTGCGGCTGCGCCGGGCGCTGGAGAACGCCCCCGCCGGCGCCCGCGTCCGGTTGCTGGCCGATGATCCCCTGGCCCGGGTCGACGTCCCACACTTCGTCGCCAACCTCGGCCTAATCCTTGTGGAACAGGCGCAAGACGGCGAGACGCTCAGCTTTCTGGTGGAGGCGTCAGGCGGGGGCTCTTTGGCCTGAGATCGGCGAGCAGGGCCTGACGCCTGTGCTCATCCAGACGGATCTCGATTTCAGTCGCCAGGGCCCCGCCGAAGAACACAGCGTTCACGCTCCAGGACAGCCAGATCAGGAACACCACCACAGCGGTGATGGACCCATAGGTCGCGCCCAGGTGGGCGATCTGCTCCACATAGAAGGCGCTGGCCCAGGAGGCGAACAGGCACAGCACGGCCGAGGTGAAACCGCCGCAGGCCGCCGCGCCCCAGGCGACCGTGCGCCGGGACATGGCGTAGCGATAGACCAGGCTCATGCCCAGGGTCAGCCCCGAACTCGCCCATGTCCACTCGCTGTAGAGCCAGGACACGCCGGCCAGCGGCCGCAGGTCGAAGCTGGCGGCCGCCACGCGCAGCCCCAGAAACAGGGACGAAACGACACCCATCATCGCCGCGGCGGCCAGCAGGACCACCAGGGCCAGGAGGTTGAATCCCACAAAACCCCGAGGGTCAGGCTCGTCGTGGATGAAGGAAAGTCCGGCCAGCAACGCCTTGAAGCCGCGATGGGCGGCGTAGGCGCCGATGACCAGGGCGACCCCGCTCTGCGCCGAGATGGCGTCCCGGGGGGCGTGGGCCAGGCGTTCAAGTTCGGCGCGGAACAGGTCGCGCGCGCCCGCGGGCATCAGGCGCGCCAGGGCCTCGGCCTGGAACTCCGCCTGGGCCGGGTCGGCCAGGAGACTGTAGGCCCCGATCAGCAGGGCCACGGCCGGAAAGATGGCCAGCATGATGAAGAAGGACGTGCCGCCCACATAGAGCATGACGTCGCGACCCCACAGACGGGTCAGGGCGCGCCCCACCGTGCTCAGGCCGAGGCGGGCCGCCCGAACGGGCTCCCATCGACGCAGGCCCAAAGGGTCCAGCTCCTGGTGGATCGACATCTCCACACGTTGATCAAGGATTTTGCGGCGGCGCAAGCGCCCCTGAAAAAGTGATGGCGCGCCTCCGGGATCGCCGGGGGCGCGCCATCGATGGGCGTGTCAGCCATCGGGTCGGGGCCGCTCGAGGGACGGGAGAGCGCGGCCTCAACCTTTGATCAGGTTAGGGTGCGCACGCTGAACCGCGCCTGAACGGGATTTCGTCTTACCGTTCAGGAATTTAGCCAGCTTCTGTCACCGCCCCAGCGAGCCGCAGAGCGGAGATCTCCTGCCCTGAAAAGCCCCAATCCGCCAGGGCTTCTTCGTCATGCGCCCCGATGGCCGGAGGCGGCCCCTGGATGGCGCCGGGCGTCGCCGAAAAACGCGGGGCGGGCGCCGGCTGCACAACGCCGGACACCTCGACAAAGGTCTGCCGGGCCTGATTGTGCGGATGGGTGGGCGCCTCGTCCATGTCGAGTACAGGGGCGAAGCAGACATCGGTGCCGCCCATGATCTGCGTCCACTCGTCCCGGGTCTTGCCCGCGATCACCTCTGCCAGCTTGGCGCGAAGATTGTCCCATTCCCCACGATCCATCTGCTTCTGGAAGGCTGGATCGGTGATGCCGGTCTTCTCCAGCAGCAGGGCGTAGAACTGTGGTTCGATGGAGCCGATCGACACCCACTTCCCGTCTTTGCACTGGTAGGTGTCGTAGAAGTGCGCGCCGCCATCGAGCAGATTGTTGCGCCGCCCGGCGTTCCACATGCCTGAGGCCTTGAAGCCATAGAACATGGCCATCAGCGACGCCGCGCCATCGCTCATGGCGCAGTCGATCACCTGACCCTGCCCGCTCTCCCGGGCGTGGAGCACCCCGGCGAGCAGACCAAAGGCCAGATAAAGGGCGCCCCCGCCGAAGTCGCCGACCAGGTTCAGGGGCGGGACAGGCTTGTCGGTCGTCCCAATGGCGTCCAGCGCTCCGGTGATGGCGATGTAGTTCATATCGTGCCCGGCCGCATGGGCGTAGGGGCCAGTCTGCCCCCAACCCGTCATCCGGCCATAGACCAGCTTTGGATTACGCTTCAGGGCCACGTCCGGGCCCAGACCCAGACGCTCCATGACGCCGGGTCGGAAGCCCTCGAAGATCGCGTCGGCCCCTTCCATCAGCTTCAGGCAGGCCTCAATGGCGTCCGGGGACTTCAGATCCATGCCGATGGAGCGGCGTCCGCGGCTTGTGACGTCGGCCGGAGACGCCCGCCCCTTTCCCTTTCGGTCGATACGGACCACGTCCGCGCCGAGGTCGGATAGCAGCATGCCGCAGAACGGGCCTGGTCCGATCCCGGCGAACTCCACGACCTTCAATCCGCTCAAGGGTCCCTGGCGCATGGCGCGATCCTCCATTGTCATTGACGTTCTGAGCCCACCTAGGCGCCGTGACGCGCCGTCAGCCAAGACCATCAGGGCAATGACTGGCCGTCATCGACCGTGACCAGGGTTCCAGTGATCGCTGCGGCGGCGGGGCCCGCCAGCATGAGCAGGGCGGCGTCAAGGTCTTGCGCCTCCATCAGACGCCGGCGCGGAAATCCGCGGATCTGCTTCTGGCCGGCTTCGGTCGCGAACCAGTCGCTATTGATGTCGGTCTCCACATAGCCGGGGCACAGGGCGTTGACCGCGATGTGATGCCGCGCCCACTCCCGGGCCAGGGCCTTGGTCAGCATCCCTACGGCCGCCTTGGAGGCGTTGTAGGCCGACAGACCCGGCAGCACCGTATGGGCGGCGATCGAGGCGATATTGACGATCCGCCCACCGCCGGACGCCGCAAGGTCGGCGTCGATCATCTGGCGGGCGGCCGCCTGGGCGCAGAAGAACACCCCGCGCACATTGACATCAAAGGCCTGGTCCCAGGCCTCGGGCGTCAGGTCGAGGGCCCGCCCCTCCCCGCCCACGCCGGCGTTGTTGATGAGGATCTCCACCGGGCCCACGGTGGACGCCACCTCGTCGAACAGGGGGCCGATCTGGGCCACATCCGCGACATCCAGGACCCGGGCGTGCGCCCGGCCGCCCTCGGCCACGATCTGGGCGGCGCCGGCTTCCACCAACTCAAGACGGCGCGCGGCCAGCACCACCTCGGCGCCGGCCCTGGCCAGGACCCGGGCGAAGTGCGCGCCCAACCCGCCCGAGGCGCCCGTCACCAGGGCGACCTTGCCCTCCAGGGCTCTTTCAGCGACCATATGTTCTTCCTTGTGCCAACGACGCGACGCCTCATCCCTCGCTCGCGCCGCCTGGGCGGGATATCTTCGCGGACGCCCGATTCTGGCGCCCTGGGCGCAAGCCGGGGAATGTGTATTGCGTCAAAGGTGCAGAGAATGTCCGCAGGCGTCCAGGCGCGGGTTCTGATTGTCGCGCGAGACGACGAGCTGGCGGGTCCCCTGGCCGAGGGTCTCGACCGTCTCGGCTGGCGCACCATCACGGCCCGCGGGCCCTATGCAGGCATCGCCGCCCTGGCGGATCTGCAGATCGAAGCCGCCATCGTGGATCTGCGGAGCGGCGGGCCGGAGGCCCTGACCCTCGCTCGGCGTCTGAAAGCGGCCTGTGCGCCGCGCCGCCTGCCGGTGGTGGCCATCGGCGAGCCCGACGACGGCGCCCAGGATTTCGACCTCATTCTCGCCCCGCCGCTTCATCCGGCCCAGGCCGTGCTGCGCCTGGAGAATCTGGTGCGAATGGCGGTCGCCGAGGAGGAGTACGAGCTTCGGCAGCAGACCTTCGCGGAGAAGAACCGCGCTCTCGACGCTGCAGAACCCGATCCGGCCCCGTTCCGCATCCTGGCCATCGGCGAGCCGGCCCCGCAGTTTCTGGCCCTGTCCAACGCCCTGGCTCGCGGCGGGGCTGAGGTGGTGGGCGCGTTCACCGCCTATACCGCCTTCGACTATCTGCACGAGCGGCCGTTCGACACGGTCGTCCTTTGGGCCGGGGACAACCCCAACGAGGCGCTGTCCATCGCCGCTGGCATGCGACGCAACACCCGCCTCTATCACGTGCCCGCCCTCCTCTACATGGGAGAGGACTCCTATCTCACCATGTCGGAGGCCTATCACCGCGGCGTCTCGGACGTGGCCTCTCCGGGCTCGGCCGAGGGGGAGACCGCTGGTCGGGTCATCGAACTGGCCCGCGCCTACCGCAAGCAGACGGCGACCCGGAAGGCCCTGGAGCGGGCCCGCGCCTCGGGCCTCATGGACCCGGCCACCGGCCTGTTCACCCGCGAGCTGTTCGCCACCCATCTGAGCCGCCTGGCCCAGGCCGCCCGTATCCGCAACCGCCCGCTCAGCGTCTGCGTCCTAAAGGTTTCAGAAAGGCAGGAGGTGGCTGAGGCCCGCGCCCAGGGCTGGCTCGACCGGGCGATCCCGCAGATCGGCGCCATGATCGGCCGCCTCGTTCGGGTGGAAGACACCGCTGCGCGACTGAGCCATGAGGTCTTCGCCCTGGCCCTGCCCGCCACGCCGGCCGCCGCCGCCCGGGCCGCCGGAGAGCGGATCGCCGCAGTGATCGGTTGCACCGCGTTCGAAGCCGGCGACAACCGCCCGCCCTTTGTGGTCGAGTTCGATATCGGCGTGGCCGAGGTCACCCCCGCCCACGGCGCCGGCCGGGCCCTTGAGGAGGCCGCCCGCCGCGCCATGGCCACCTAGCCAGGAAGCTAGGCGGCGGTCGCCAGGCGCGACAGTTCGGTCAGAATGCGCTCAGCGGCGTTCAGACGCTGCTCGGCGCTCTCCCATTCGCCCTTCACCACGGCCTTGTTGTCCGGACGCAGCCGCCAACCCATCTGGTTGCGGTGGACGAACTCGATGAGGCCGCCGGGGTTCGGGAAGGCGTCGTTGCGGAAGGTGACGACGGCGCCCTTGGGGCCCACATCGATCTTCGCGACATTGGCCTGGCGGCACATGCCCTTGATGGCCACAACCTTGAGCAGCTGGTCGGTTTCCGGCGGCAGCGGGCCGAAGCGGTCGATCAGCTCGGCGGCCAGGGCCTCGCGATCGGCGGCCTGCTCAGCCTCTGACAGACGGCGATAAAGCGAGAGCCGTACATTCAGATCGGGCACATAGGCCTCGGGGATCAGCACCGCGGCGCCGGTGTTTATCTGCGGCGACCAGCCGCGATCAGGCACGCCCTCGGCGCCGGCCAGTTCCTTCAGCTCGTTGACCGCGTCTTCCAGCATCTGCTGGTACAGCTCGACCCCGATCTCGCGGATGTGGCCCGACTGTTCTTCGCCCAGCAGATTGCCGCCGCCGCGGATGTCCAGGTCATGGCTGGCCAGCTGGAAGCCCGCGCCAAGACTGTCGAGGGACTGCAGCACCCGCAGGCGCTTCTCCGCCGACAAGGTGATCGCCTTGTCCTCCGGCGTGGTCATGTAGGCGTAGGCGCGGGCCTTGGCTCGGCCGACCCGGCCGCGGATCTGATAGAGCTGTGAGAGGCCGAACATGTCGGCCCGGTGGATGATGAGCGTGTTGGCGGTGGGCACGTCCAGCCCCGACTCCACGATCGTGGTCGAGAGCAGGACGTCGTACTGGCCGTCATAGAAGGCCGACATGACCTCCTCCAGCTGGGTTGGCGCCATCTGACCATGGCCGACCACGAACCGGACCTCGGGCACCTGCTCGCGCAGGAACCGCTCCAGATTGGGCAGGTCGGAAATCCGTGGGGTGACGAAATAGGCCTGGCCGCCGCGGTACTTCTCCCGCAGCAGGGCTTCGCGCACGGTCACGGGATCCCACGGCGTGACATAGGTCCGGACCGCCAGGCGGTCGACGGGCGGGGTGGCGATGATCGACATCTCGCGGATGCCCGACAGGGACATCTGCAGGGTGCGCGGGATGGGCGTGGCCGTCAGGGTCAGCATGTGCACATCGGCGCGAAGCTCCTTGAGCTTCTCCTTGTGCTTGACCCCGAAGTGCTGCTCCTCGTCGACGATCACCAGGCCGAGATCCTTGAACCCAACCTGTTTGGACAGCACGGCATGGGTGCCGACCACGATCTCGATCTCGCCGCTCTTGAGCCCCTCCCGGGTCTCAGCGGCCTCCTTGGCGGGCACGAGCCGTGACAGGCGCCGGACCTTGATCGGCCAACCCTGGAACCGCGCCTCAAAGGTCTTGTAGTGCTGACGCGCAAGCAGAGTGGTCGGGCAGACCACGGCCACTTGCTGTCCGCTCATCGCCGCGACAAAGGCGGCCCGCAGGGCGACCTCGGTCTTGCCGAAGCCCACATCGCCACAGATGAGACGGTCCATGGGTCGGCCCGAGCCCAAATCGGTAAGCACGTCGCCAATGGCGTTGAGCTGGTCCTCGGTCTCCTCATAGGGGAACCGGGCGCAGAACTCGTCGAACACCCCTTGCGGCGGATCGATGCCGGGCGTCGACTTCATGGCGCGCTCGGCGGCGATGCGGATCAGGCCGCTGGCCATTTCTCGCAGACGTTCCTTGGCCTTGGCCTTGCGCGCCTGCCAGGCCGCGCCGCCCAGGCGGTCGAGGGTCACCCCTTCGGTCTCAGCCCCATAGCGGGTCAGCAGGTCGATGTTCTCCACCGGCAGGTAGAGCTTGGCCTCGCCGCCATACTGCAGTTCCAGGCAATCGTGCGGCGCGCCCTGGACGTCGAGTGTCTTCAGACCCTCATAGCGGCCGATGCCGTGCTCGATATGCACGACCAGATCGCCCGGCGTGAGCGCGGAGGCCTCGGCCAGGAAGTTGGCCGCGCGCCGGCGCTTACGAGGCCGCGCCAGCCGGTCGCCGAGAATGTCCGTCTCGGAAATGACCACCAGCCTGTCGGTCTCGAACCCCGCCTCCAGAGGCAGAACCACGCGCTGCGGCGTCTTCGGATCGGCCGCCTTGGCCGCCTGCCAATAGGGCGCGAGGGAAATCTTCTGAAGGCCGTGATCGGCCAGCATGCCCGCCAGGCGCTCCGAGGCGCCCTCGGTCCAGGAGGCGAACAGGACACGCTTGCCCGCCGCCGTCTGGGCCTTGGCGTGATCGACGGTGGCCTCGAACAGATTGACGCTGTCGCGCTGCCGTTCCGGCGCAAAGCTGCGCCCAGCCCGGGCGCCCAGGTCGATCACCTGTTCGCCCTCGACGGCGTTGAAGGCGGAAAAGCGCCGGTTGGGCCGGGTGGCCAGCGCGCGCTCCCATTCCTCGGCGGACAGATAGAGCTGTTCTGGCGGCAACGGGCGGTAGTTGGACTTTCGACCGGCTTCGGCCCGGGCCTCATAGGCGTCCCGCACCATGCTCAGCCGCTCATCCCGGGCCTCAGGCGCCAGATGATCGACGGCGATCAGGGTGTCGTTGGGCAGATAGTCGAAGACGGTCTCAAGGCCCGGATAATAGAGCGGCAGCCAATGCTCCATCCCCGCCCGGCGGCCGCCTTCGCTCACCGTGGCGTAGAGCGGATCATCGCCCGCGGCGCCGAAGGTCGCCACATAGCCTTTGCGGAAGCGTGACACCGCCTCGGCGTCCAGCAGGGCTTCGCTCACCGCCAGCAGGCTGATTTCCGTCAGCTGTCGTGTGGAGCGTTGCGTCTCTGGATCGAAGGCCCGGATGGATTCGAGGATGTCGCCGAACAGATCCAGGCGGACGGGTTCGTCGGCGGCGGGTGGAAATACGTCGATCACCCCGCCGCGTATGGCGAACTCGCCGCGTTCGGAGACCGTGGAGGCCCGCTGATAGCCGTTGACCGCGAAGTAGCGCTCCAGATCGGCGATCTTCACCGGCCGGCCCACATGGGCGCTGTAGGAAGCGCCTTCCACGGCCGACCTGGGCGGGACGCGCTGGATCATGGCCGGAATCGCCGCCACCAGCAGGGCCGGCGTCTTGGGCGCGAAGCCGCCCGTCGCCAGCCGCGCCAAGGTCGTCATCCGCTGGGCGGCGACACCCGGGGACGGCCCGATCCGGTCATAGGGCAGGCAGTCCCAGGACGGCAGGCGCATCACCTCGACGTCCGGCGCAAAGAAGGCGAAGGCCTCGGCGAAGGCGCTCATCCGGGCGGTGTCCCGGGCGATGAAGACGCTAAGGCCACCCCGGGCCCGGACGATGTCCGACATCACCAGGGCGTCATAGCCCTCCGGCGCGCCGACGAGATCGATGCGTTCGGGATCGGTATTGATGCGCTTGAGTTGGGTGGCGCTGGGAGCAGCGGCTCCGTCAGCCGCCATGGGCGCCGCCGATGGTTTTGTGAGCTTCGTCGCGGAACGTCTTGATCATGCTCATGATCTCGGTGTCGAACTCCGACGGCGTCGGCGTCCGCTCCACAATCCAGGCATAGATGTCCTGGTCCGGCTGATCGAGCAGATGCTCCAGGACGTCCAGCTGGGCCGGGCTGAGGTCACGGGCATGCCGATCCACGAAGCCGCCTAAAATCAGGTCGGCTTCCACAAACCCCCGATGCCAGGAGCGGAATTTGAGACGCTTGAGTCGGATGTCGTGTGTGTCGGCCATGGCGTGCGCGGATATAGAGGCCCCACCGCCCAAGCGCCAGGGTCAAGGATGGTCTGAACGCGCCACAGCGCCTTCAGTCGCCGCCGAACCACACGAAAGACAGGTTTCGAAACGCCTCTGGCCCGATCTGGGCCGACGTCTTCAGCAGCGGCGAAGCCTCGGCCTGGGACAGGCCGCCCCTGTCGCGCTCAGCCTTCAACTGGGCGAGATCGATCATGCCATCAATGCGGACATCGCCGATCTGCGGATGGCGGCCGACAAACCGGAAGTCGCCGTCACCGACTCGATAGGCGGTGGGCAAGACGCGGATGCTCCGCTCGTGGAACTCCTGCCCAAGTTCATTGGTGGAGATCGAGCTGGTGACGTCCGAGAACTCCAGCATCACCGGCGCGTAGGTCTCCGTCCGCTCGCCCCCTTCCCAGGCGGCGAACTCCATCGCCCCGCCGATATGGATGTGGTCGAGGCGCCAGTCGCCGATCTGTACGGGCTGGGTCGGGAAATAGTAGCCGAACAGATCCTCGCCCGTCGCATGGGTGAAGCCTTCCAGATCTGCAGGCGAAGAGATCGCTTCGGATTCAGCGGCCTCGGTCGCAGCGGGCGTCGGTTGGGTCGGCGCAGGGGCGGGCGGCTCGGCCTGGCCACAGGCGCTCAGGAGACCCGCTGTCGTCGCGACCAGCATCCATCGGCGCATCTCACCCTCCAAGGCTCTGATTGGGCCCGCACATCATCATGGCCCAGGCGCCCAGTCCACCGCGCGCGGCGGTCTCGGCCACGCTATGATCGCCGCCATGCGTCCGGAGATTCTGTACCCCCTGTTCGCCCCGATCGACACGCTGAAGGGCGTGGGGCCGAGGGTTGCGCCGCTGCTTTCCAAGCTTGCCGGCCCCGTGGTGCGGGACGTGGCCTTTCTGACGCCCCACAGCCTGATCCACCGACAGCCCGCCCGGGTGGAGGCGGCCGTCGAGGGCGCGGTCCAGACCTTCGTGGTTACGATCGAGGCCTATCAGGCGCCCCGCAACCCCTCCCAGCCGTGGCGGGTGCGGGCCTTTGACGGCACGGGCTCTCTGACCCTGGTCTATTTCGGAGGTCTGGGCGGGCGGATCGAGGGCCAGAACCCGGTGGGCGCGCAGCGGCTGGTCAGCGGCAAGGTCGAGCGGTTCGGTTCGGAGATCCAGATCGCCCATCCGGACTATCTGGTTCCGGTGGAAAAGGCCGACCAGATTCCCGAGGTGGAGGCGGTCTACCCGGCCACCGCCGGCCTGCCGGCCCGAACGG